>Ga0180008_1001274_pt1 | contig 16359 bp, 19 predicted proteins | sample MM_PW_MetaG_FD_121121 | JGI IMG/M metagenome (GOLD analysis project Ga0180008, IMG submission 121121) | Groundwater microbial communities from the Aspo Hard Rock Laboratory (HRL) deep subsurface site, Sweden - MM_PW_MetaG | ecosystem: Environmental > Aquatic > Deep subsurface > Groundwater...
CCCTGATGATGATGTTCTGAGGAGAATAAGATGCGGGTAAGCAGCAGCCAGTACCATGAAACGGCGATACGGAACATTCAAAACAGTAGTCAGAAATACAGTCAGTTGTCGGTGCAAATGGCGACCAATACCCGTATCACTAAACCTTCGGACGATCCGCTGGGTAGTGTGCTGGTGTTGCGGCTGGATTCTGAGCTGACGTCGCTGGAGCAATACGGTAAAAATATGGAACTGGTGACTTATAGCTTAAGCCAACAGGAAACTCAGTTAAGCAGCATTAACAATATTCTGTTATCTGTGCAGTCGTTAGTGACAGCAGCAGCGGACGGTTCATACGGCGAAGATGAGCTGAATGCTATGGCCAATGAACTGGCGGTATTAATGCCGGGTATAGCCGATTTGCTGAATGCCAAAGATGGCACAGGTAATTACCTGTTTGCTGGTAGTGAAATTGATCAACAACCTTTTGTTAAAGATGGTACTGGCCAATATATTTATCAGGGTGATGCTTTGGTACGTAAAGTTGCTGTGTCGTCCAATACTTTAGTTGACTCCAATATAGTGGGCAGCGATTTAGTGCCTGGCGCTACTTTCCTCAATGATTTACAGGATTATGTGACTTTATTGCAGGCCCCTCCGGCTGGCGGTGTAGGGAACGAGTCACGGGCTATGCTGGATAAACTCAATACAGTGCTTGGCAACACCACATCCGCCATTACTAAAATCGGTGGTGTGGTCAGTTCACTGGAAACTTTAGAATTTACCAATACCGACATAGCTCTGTTCACTGAAAACCTGCGGGATGATTTAACTGCTGTGCATTATCCGTCCGCCTATATTGAAATGAACAATGCGCTGGCCTCTTATGAATCTACTTTAAAAGTCTACAGTTCAGTGTCACAACTGAGCTTGTTCAGTCAACTCTAAGTTGGGATTACAGCCATGTTGATCGATAGTCTGAAACAACTCACCAGCAGCACTGCGTCGCTTAACTCTGCGGGCAAAGCTGCTAAAACTCAGACTGTCGAAGCAGAGTCAGCCCCAAAGAATACCAGCCGTAGCAGTACTTTACAGCAGCAACTGGAAACCTTAAGTCGCTGGAGTATCAGCGCTGATGTGTCACGTCAGTTAGCGAAAAATCAGCAGGCGGAACAACAAATTCGTCAGTTGTATCAGCAATTGGAACAGTTAAAAAAACAACTGGAACTGCCGCAATCTGCCGGACAAAAACAGCAAATCAGTCAGCAACTGCAGCAACTGGAAAGTCAGCTAAAGCACAAAGATACGGCGTTAACCCCGGCATTGACGTTAAGCAGTCAACCAACTGGTCAGAGCCAGTGGCAGCTAAATAGCAAAATCGATTTATTAAGCCCACGCAAACAACCTGAATTGTTGACTATTGGCCTAGCTGATGGGCAAAAAATTCAACTGAGTTTCCCGGCAGGACAGTCGGCGGATGCCAATCTTGCGATGATGCAGCAGGAGTTTGCCAAACATAAGATTGAATTAAAACAACAAGGTCCTGTGCTGGTATTAAGTGCAGCTGCAGGGCAGAGTCATCTGCTGAGTCAGCCATGGCAAATGCAGGGTGAGGGCATACGTGTTGCTGCTGGCAATCCGGTGCAGGTGCGGTTGCAAAAACCTGAAGGTCAGTTGAATCTATTGGCGCAGCAAGCACAACAAATGGACAGCCAGCAGGCTTATCAGGCAGAACTGAATCAGGTGCAACAAAAGTTGCAGCAGATGTTACGGCAGGTTCAGTCGGAGCGACAGGTGCTGGTTGCCAAACTGAATGCATTGCGTATGGCTGACAGCCAGCAAAGTGAACAACAGGTGTCGGCTGTTAGTCAGGAACTAAAAGTACAAATGCAGCAAGGTGCTGCCTCATCTTTATCCGCCATTATGGCGCAAGGTAATGTCAGCCGCAGTTTAGTGGAATTCGCATTATCTGATTGATAGCTAAGTTCTTTCCTGTAGTTGGGCGCTGCACTGGCAACAGTTCAGCGCCATTTTTTTAATTCGGGTCAGAGTAAAATTAACTTTATTTTCTTCTCCGCTATACTTCTATTTTTAACAGTATGGTAACAAGTTATGGGCCGATTGCTAAGAATTTGTCCTGTAGATGTACCTGAACATGTTATTCAGCGGGGCAATAATCATCAAATTTGCTTTACCTGTCAGCAAGACTTTATTGCCTATGTCGGCTGGTTGAAAGAATACTCGATAAAGTATCAGGTACAAATACATGCCTGGGTTTTGATGACAAATCATGTTCACCTGCTTTGTACTCCCAGTCAGCCATGGGCAGTTAGTCACATGATGCAGGATCTGGGCAGACAATATGTTCGGTATTTTAATACCAGTTATTCGCGCAGCGGAACTTTGTGGGAAGGCCGCTACAAGTCTTGTCTGGTGCAAACAGAAAGTTATTTGTTGAAGTTGTATCGTTACATTGAACTCAATCCTGTCCGTGCCGGAATGGTGACTGAACCTGCTGATTATTTTTGGTCCAGTTATCAGATTAATGCTATGGGAAAAGAATCTGCTCTTTGCTCGCCTCATCCACTTTATTTGGCGCTTGGAGAGACTAAAGCTCTTCGTTTACAAAATTACAGAGCCTTGTTCTCAGAAGCAGTCGATAGCCGTGAGTGTGATGAAATTCGTATCGCAACGAATAAAAATTTAGCTGTAGGTGATTCGGAGTTTAAGCATCAACTGGAGCTATTGACGGGCAGGCGACTACATAGTCAAAAGGCCGGACGCCCAGTAGGTTGGAGCAAATAATTCGGGTCAGAGTAAAATTAACCTTGATGGCTTAATTTTACTCTGACCCGAATTAATTTAAAAAAAATTTTAGTTCCTGCTTTCAAGTGTCGCTTTATAGTTTTGAGCAACATGCATAGGAGCAAACTCAAATGGCTTTATCAATTCAATCAAACTCAGCTGCAACCACAATTCGTAACCAGTTAAACCGTACTAACGATGGTTTGTCTGTAGCTTTAGAACGTTTAGGTACAGGTTTCCGTATCAACTCAGCAAAAGATGACGCTGCAGGCTTACAAATCGCAACTCGTCTGAGTGCTCAGTTAGTAGGTCAGGAAACTGCTATCAACAACGCGAACAACGCCAGTGCCATGCTGCAAACAGCTGAAGGTGCGTTTGAAGAGATGACCAACATCGCTTACCGTATGAAAGAACTGGCGACTCAGGGTGCTAACGGTACTAACTCTACTGAAGAATACACTGCATTAAATGGTGAATTTGCAGCTTTAACAGCTGAATTAACCAGTATCATGGAGAACACTTCGTTTGGTGCCGGCACTACACTGTTAGATTCTACAACTGGTAAGTTAGGCTCTGGCTCTGTTACTTTCCAGATTGGTTCTTCAGCTGCTGAAACTCTGAGCGTGGATATTTCTGCTGATGTTACACTGGTAGATACTGCTATCACTGCCTTAGGAACTGGCCCTTCTACTCAGGCTGCAGCACAAGCATCTATGGCTGATGTTGATGATCTGCTTGAATCTATAGGTTCAGCCCGCGCTAACCTGGGTGCCAGCATGAACCGTCTGGATCACACCATCAATAACTTGTCGAATATGACTGAAAACACTGGTGCCGCCCGTGACCAGCTGATGGATGCTGACTTCGCCAAAGAAACTTCTAACATGACCAAACAGCAACTGTTACTGAACTCAGGTATTTCTGTACTGAGCACAGCCAACACGACCACTCAGATGGTAAGCCAGCTGTTACGTTAATCGAGCCCGGGGCGATGGATTGCTCCAACCGCGCCCCACTAAGTTTCGGCTTAGTGGGGTTTTTCCACTGTTATCAGTGATGACAGCCCAGTTTTTAATTTTTAGCAGGAAAGCGTTATGGCCTATTCCAGTATAGATCCCGCCTATCTGGCTCAACAGTACACTCAAATTGAGCGCGCTGGCAAAGATCAGGTATTAAAAGCGCAGCAGAACCGATTTTCCACGTTGCTTTCGTCTTATCAAAAGCTGGAAACATCACTGACCAGTATGCAGGACCTGCTAAAAAGCTTTACCAAAGACAAAGAATTATTATCCAACACGGCTACCACCAATCAGGACACTGTATTGGGTGTCACTGTTGGCAGCGAGGCCGTAGCAGGCGATTATGAAGTTTTTGTCCAGCAGATAGCCCAAAATCATCAAATGTCTTTAGCCTTTAATAGTACTGACACTTTGCCCGCTGATGGTCAGTTTCAACTGACAGTTGCAGGCGAGTCTTTTTCTGTTGATTTATCTGATTTAAATGCTGGCGCCAGCTTAACTGATCTGGCTAGTGCCATTAATAATGCCGAAGATAACAGCGGTGTGCAGGCCACAGTGGTGCGCAGCGGCGCCCAGTCATACCTGATGTTAACCAGCAAAGATTCAGGTGCTGCTAATGCTATCAGTATGAATTTTGTGCCAGGTGCTGATACCTCAGGTGCTGATATTGCTGCTGCAGTTTCAGGAGCCACTCAGCTAAAAGCGGCGCAGGACGCTATTGTGAAGTTAGGTGCAGAAAATGCGATTACCATCACTTCAGCCAGCAACAAGCTGGAAGATGTAATAGCAGGCGTTACTATTGATCTGAAAAAAGCCCAATTGGGTACGGATCAGGCTGTACAAGTGAAAGTAGAGCAAGACCCAAAGGCTGTGGAAGAGAAACTGAAAAAGTTTGTTGATGGTTATAACGCATTGGTCAAACAAATCAGCTCTGACTCCAGTTTAAACTCAGACACTATGGCGCGTAGCATCAGCAGTCAGATGCGCCAGTCTTTTCAGAAACTCTACGAAGGCACCACCTTAAGTGGGGTAGGCATTGAGTTTGATCGCAATGGCGTTTTGTCTGTTGACAGTAAAAAGCTGGAAAAAGCCTTGGCAGAAAACCCAACCAAAATCGAAGCTATGTTGGTAGGGGATTCAGGTTTATTCAGTGGCTTACAACAGACATTGGAGCCGTTCACTAAGCGTGCTGGCATGATGAAAAGTAAGCAACAAACTATTCAGGCCAGCCTGGATATGGTGACAGAAAAGCAAAAGCGGCATGATTATTCCATGGATCAGGTGTATAGCCGCTATGTGGCGCAATTCACTCAAATGCAGGTGACTATGGCGCAACTTGAAAGCTCAATGTCGCAGTTTTAACGAGGTGAACTAATGTTAGATTTTGCTCAGGGTTATCAGGCCTACCAGAATACCAGTGTCAATGTAAAAGCTTCAGGAGCTGATATTCATAGTTTGGTACTGATGTTATTTGACGGTTTTCTGGACGAGCTTGCCAGGGTGGAAGGTCATATTCAGGCCAAAAGGTTTGATAAAAAAGCCGCTGGTGTGGAGAAATTATTAAAAATCCTCGGTGGTCTGGATGCCTCATTGGATCAGGAGAAAGGCGGCGAAGTGGCGGCTAATATGCACAATTTGTATCAGCATTGTGGCCACAGTATTTTGCGTGCCAGTATGAAAAACAATGTGGCAGAACTGCAGCATGTACGGGAAGTGATGACCGATTTACAGGAAGGCTGGCAAGGTTTACTGAATAAGGCCTAATCAAATTGGGGTCAGAGTAAAATTAATTACCAGGCAATTAATTTTACTCTGACCCCAATTTTGTTTTTAAAGAGGAACTATTTTTTTAATCCGGTTCCGCCCTGCGGAAGTTTTACTTCCTCCCCCTCTTTTGTTTTCCAATAAAAACATTATAAATCATGTACATACGTTGTGGCGTGCTTTTTGCTGAATCAGTAGGTTATTTGCTAATTTGGTGAACCTGATGTCTGTGTATGTAGCGAAGTCCAATCCTGCCCTGATGCAGATCCAGCATATGTTGCTACAGATGCAGCAAGCTATGGTCGCGGGAGACTGGTTACTGGTGCAGAACTATGATCGTCAAATCAGTGTTTTGGTGCAGCAGATCAAACAAGGTGCTGAACATCAGGATTTACAGGTTGAACTGCAACTGATTAAACAGCGCTATCAGGCCTTGCTTCAATTAGCTACAAGACAACAAAAAATGTTAGAGCAAAAAATGCAGCGGTTTCAGGACACTAAAACTGGTGTGGTGGCCTATCAGTTAACTGCGGAAGCACTTATGGAGAATAAAAGCTGATGACTATGCCGGTATTGGCCTTACTTACTCCCGCTGCTGCGCCTCAGACGCAAATTGGCGGGCAATCCGCACTGACAGATTATTCAGAAGGTCAGCAACAATCTTATTCTGAAGATTTAGCCGCATTATTGGCAAGTATGGACGCTGCGTTGGTGCAGCTTGATACTGAAGTGCAGCAATTATCTGCTGGAGCAGAATCTCAGACTGAACATCAGGATCTGGTACAGAGTATGTTGCCTCAGCCTTTATTATTTGATCCGCTTTTACCGGCAGAGACTGCGCAGCCCATTGTCCAGCTGTTAGCCGCCGTAACAGCTGAGCCAGTTGTTGAAGAGCTGCCTGTGACAGAGATGCAGTTAGGCATAACAGGCGATGTAACCACGGAACAATCCGGGAGCAGCCCTTTAGTAATGCCGCAAACAGCAGGCACTGCAGCCATGCAGTTATTCTCTGCAGCTGCAACGTCTGGGTCAGCACCGAATATTGCCAGCGCAGCAGGCCAGCAACAAGGCGCTTTGCCTGTCTTAGCGGCAGTGTCTGTGCAACAAGGAATTACTTCTGACTTAGCTGCAGAGCAAGCACCCATGACTCAGGCTGGCACTGCCGCCTTAGCCTCAGTACTGAACCAGCCAGCGTACACTACTCAGAATATATCTTTGAACAGCTCTTTTACTTTGGATCAGAACCACATCTTCGCGACTAGCCAAAGCAAAACAGCCGGTTTGCATCAGGTGATGGCTGACATTCTCCCTCCAGTCGCTGCAGTGGCTGCGGTTTCTAGTGCGGCAAGCTCAACTTTACCTGTCTGGCAAGCTGACCCTTTACCTGCGCAGAGCCAGCAATGGGGACAACGTCTGGTACAGATGCTGGCGGACAAAGTTGATCTGCAACTGGGTTTAAACGTGAAGAGCGCGATGATCCGGTTAGACCCTCCTTCGCTGGGCAGCATTGAATTGTCAGTGCAACTGGATGGCGATCGTCTGACGGTGCAGATGCACAGCAGCAATGCACAACTGCGTGAGGCTATGGGGCAGGGGCTGGAGCAATTAAGAGCTAGTTTGCAGCAAAAGTTAGGTGCTGATGTACAAATTGATTTGCGGATGGGCTCAGACAGTTCGTCCCAGCAACAGCAGCAAAAAAACCAGCAGCAGTTTGCACAACAAACAGAGTTAAATTTCCATTCAGAGCCTGAATTGGCGGCGACGGGATCCAGCCAACCCAACAGACTGAATTTAGTAAATCAACTGGTATAACACGGACAAAAGGAAAAAGAACCAATGAATAAGATGGTGGTGTTACTTGGAGTTTTATTGGTTGGGGCTTTGGGCGCCGCTGGTTTTTATTGGTTTCAGGCTGACAAGGCAAAAACTGAAGTGCAGGAAATCAGTGTAAAACCGCTGTTTTTCCCGATGGAAAAGTTTGTCATGAGTGTCAACAGTGATCCGAATTCGAGGTATCTGGTGCTGGAACTGACCTTAGTGACTCATAAACCTGACACTGTTGCAGCGTTAAAAGAGGCCACGCCTTTGTTGCGTAACGCTATGGTCGAGCATTTTGCTAAAAGTAGTCATCTGGAAGTGAAGCTGGCAATGCAGCAAATTGAAGAAGTGCAAAAGTTGCTGCTGGGTCGGTTTAACCAGACCCTGGCAGACAATAAGTTTGATGATCAGCTGGATAATGTGCTGATCACTAACATTTTTATTCAGTAGGAATCATCATGCTGGCAGAAAGTCTCTGGGCAGATACTGACACACGAAGCTCATCGGCCGTGGCTGTCAGTAATGAAAACAGCTTGCTGAGCCAATACAGTTTTCTGGTGAAAAGAGCTGCCGGTCATTTGCGGTCTTTATTGGGGCCCGTGGTTGATTCAGACGATTTACAGCAAATAGGTTTGTTGGGGTTGTTATCCGCGATACGACGTTATGGCAAAGCGCCGGATGAGTTTTTTGAAGCTTATGCCTTTAAACGCATTCGCGGCTCAATGCTGGATGAGTTTCGCCGTGCGGACTGGCGGCCACGTCAGTTGCGCCAGCAAGCGCATCAATTTCGTGATGCCAGCCGCGAACTGACCAAAACTTTAGGCCGGGTGCCAAGCCATGACGAATTGGGCAAGCACTTAAAGATTGACGCGGCTCAGCTGTCAGAACTGATGTATCTGACTCAGGCCGAGTCGATGGAAAGCCTGGATCAGTTACTGGAACAACAGCAACACGAGCAACTAGGTGAAACCAGTTTGTCAGCGCTTGAATTGAAACTGTCGTTAAAAAAGGCCATGGCGTCGTTGCCGGAGCGCTGCAGATTACTGCTGCATCTGTATTACAGCCATGAACTGAATATGAAAGAAATTGCGTTGGTACTGGAACTGACAGAATCCAGAGTCTGCCAGCTGCATAAACACTCTATTGATTTACTGAATAAAAAACTGGCTCAGTGGTAAAAGGACGGAATAAAAACAATGCAAAGACTAATAGGTTTTCTGGTTGTATTGGCTGCTGTGGTTGGCGGCTTTATGATGGCTGGCGGTAATGTCGCTATGCTGTGGCAACCTGCTGAGTTTGTTATTATTTTAGGTGCTGGTGTTGGTGCGCTGATTATAGGCAACAGCAGTTATGTGCTGAAAGAAATGATGGGGCAGCTCAAAGCGCAGTTTGTAAAACAGCCTGATCAGAGTCAGTTGTATAAAGAACTGCTGATGCTGATGTATCAGTTGCTGGAGACCATCCGCAGTAAAGGTTTCCGTGAACTGGAAGACCACGTTGAAAGCCCGGAAACCAGCTCAATTTTTATTTCTTACCCTGCAGTGTTGGAGAACCCGGAATTGCTGGTGTTTGTCTGCGACAACGTGCGTCTGCTTAGTATGGGTAAAATTAATTCTTATGATCTGGATGCCTTGCTTGAACAAGAAATTCAGACGATAGAGCAACAAAAGCTGAAACCCTCATCAGCTTTACACGGTATAGCCGAAGCTATGCCGGGCTTTGGTATTTTGGCAGCGGTTGGCGGCATTATTATCACAATGCAGCATCTGGACGGCCCTTTAAGTGATATTGGCTACCACGTCGCTGCGGCTCTGGTGGGTACTTTTATTGGTATTTTTGCCTGTTACTGTCTGTTCGAACCTTTAAGTTCGGCGATGGAAGCTTATGTCAAAAAACAAACCGCCTTATTTGAATGTGTACGCGCTGTACTGGTGGCTCATGCCAAAGGCCATGTGGCTGTGGTCGCGACAGATTCTGGCCGTAAGCTAATCACCGAAGATCTGAAACCGTCTTTCACAGAAATGGAAGACTGGATCAATAGCAAGGCGGCCTGATGAACGATTCAGTTCCTGTAATCATCAGGCGCGTTAACCGCGCCAAAGCAGGTCGTAAAAGCAACGGCGCCTGGAAAGTCGCTTTTGCCGACTTTACGCTGGCGATGATGGCGTTTTTTATGGTGCTGTGGATTTTAGAAGTCTCTACAGTCAAAGAGCGGACTAAAGTGGCGTCTTATATGCGCACTCAGTCCATTTTAGGCGGCAACAGCCATCCTTTTGATGCGATGAACAGCCCTTATCCGGTGGATCTGGGCGGGACTCCCTCGCCAATCGAAATGGCGGTTTCAGTGCACGAACCTCAGCAAAGTTTTGTTGCTGGTATGTCAGCACATTTGCAAATACCGGAAGGCAAAAGGGAACCTTCAGCGGGCGTGGGTGAAAAACTCAATTCGCTGATCAGTGGTCAATACGATTCACCACCGGATTTAAGTTTGCTGGCTCAGGCTTTTCAGAATTTTGCACAAGTGAACCAGGCCGAAGCCAATCTGGTGATTGAAGCTATGCCAGCAGGCTTACGCGTTATTATTCGTGACAGTGAAAACCGTCAGATGTTTCAGCGTGGACAGGTTGAAATGACGCCTTACTTTGAAGATTTGTTATTAAAACTGGCGCCGGTATTTTCGCGCATCCATAACAGATTATTGATTTCAGGCCACACCGACGGCACTGCATTTAACAGCAGTCAGTACAGCAACTGGGAATTATCCGGTGACAGAGCTTTACAGGCCCGCCAGGTATTAGCCGCTGGTGGTATGCCAGTGCAGCGGGTAGCTCAGGTCAGTGCTTTTGCAGAAACCATGTTGTTGAACAAAGCTTTGCCTGGCGCCAGCGAAAACCGCAGGATAGAAATTTTGATCCTGACCAGCAAAGCCGAGCAGCAGCTAAAAGAAATGTTTTCCAGCGACAATCAACAAAACGAGCTGAACAAGGCGGCAGATGCTGCACGCCAGAATCAGCCAGTATTACGCACAGATTATCAGGATTGATATGCCGTATTTACGCCAGCAGCCAGGCCGCAGTTATTATCGTTGGTATTTTTATGACCCGGAGCAATCGCTGCAAACCCAAACCAAGGGCATTGCAGTGAAGCTAAAACGTCTGGGCTGGTTCGGCGGCGATATAGGCAATGCTGTGGTGAAAGACATGAGTATGGGCGGTGCCGGGGTGCTGGCTCCGCTGAAAGACAATGTGCCGGAAGAATTCTGGGTGTTGTATGACAAAAATACTAAAGTTAAAGCCAGAGTCTGTTATCGCAAAGCCATCAACGACAAGCTGGAGTTTTTAGGCCTGGAGTGGCAGGGCAACGACAGCTCAGTGCGGCTTAAGCTATTACGCAAACTCAGACGACGTGCTTTTGTATTAAAGCAGGATAACTTTCGACTGGTTGAGGTCAACCAGCAGCAGAATTTAGGGTAGCGGATGATTCTTACAGATACAGAACAAAAGCTGTTAAGCGGGGATTTAGCGTTGGCCGCAGCGCCTTATGCTTTAACCCGTCAGCAACGCAGTTTTGAGGCAGCCAGCCAAAGATGCAAAAGCCGTCTGGCTGATCTGAGTAAAGCCTTGCAGGCCGAGTTGGGTCGGATGCTGACCGATGTGGTGTTTGATCTGGACGTCAATTTATGCAGTGGTGTGGGCCTGGAAAACTGGTTATCAGAGCCAGGTATTTTATTACTGGACGTTGCATTACCGCTGGATAAAGAACGGCTTTGTTATATGTCGATTGACCATCAGGCCGTGCACAATATGGCGGATTTATGCCTGGGCGGGCAACTGACCGACAAGACACAGATTCAGGAAAAAGTGGAATTCAGTAGCTCAGAAAACCGCATTTGTTGTCGTTTATTGCAAAAGCAGGCTCAGGCCTTGATGCAACTGCTGTTTAACCAGCATTTGCCGTTGGCAGCGCATTTATATAAACAAAAACTACGACTGGATGCTTTTAGTTATTTACCGCTGAAAGTCCGGTTGATTCTGGAGAAAGAAGCCGTTAGCTGGTTCTTATGGCTACCAATAGAACTGTTGTTGCAGGAGAACGATGAATTGTTCAGCGCAGCTGAACCAGAAAGCATTCCTTTGCAATTAGATTGGCAGCAGGTTCCGGTGCGCTGCACTGTAGAAATGGCGCGTAAGCAAGTCACAGTTAAGCAGTTGCAAGGCTGGTTACAGGGAGAACTTTTGGCCATCGAGCTTTTTAGCTCTATGCGATTCCAACTGGGTAAACAAGTGCTGTTTCACGGCACTGTGGCCGAAGAAGGTCAGGTTTTAATGTTCCAGATCACTGAAAAACAGGAGAAATGATGATGAGCGAAGTGCAAAGCAATACAGACAGCATGATGGATGACATCACTATGTTGGATATGGGCGAGTTATTTGGTGAAGACAAAGCGGATAAACCTCTTGGCGCTATGGGTATGGATATGTTCCGTGATGTCCCTCTGACTGTGACTTTAGAAGTGTCCAGTACCGAAGTGACCTTGGGTGAATTAAGTGGCGCCGAAGCGGGCGACGTATTACCACTGGATAAGCCTATTGGTGAGCCTCTGGATGTGAAAGTCAACGGCGTATTATTTGCAAAAGCCGAAGTAGTGATGGTGAATGGCAAATACGGTCTGAAGTTTGTGTCCACGCAAAATAGTGCGACCCGTCATGCCTAAGGTCCTACTGGCTCTGGCCGCACTGCTGTTGCCACTGGGGCTATCAGCTCAGGATCTGACGTTGTTGTCTGTCACCGACAGTGCAACAGGGCAGGATTACAGCGTCAAACTGCAAATTTTGTTGTTGATGACGGTGTTGAGTCTGATCCCCGGCATAGTGCTGATGATGACTTCTTTTACCCGCATTATTATAGTGCTGGCAATTTTGCGTCAGGCGCTGGGTTTAGCCCAAAGCCCGCCAAACCGGATACTGATTGGGATAGCGCTGATGCTCAGCTTGCTGATAATGAAACCTGTCTGGCAGGATATTTATCAGAATGCCTTTAAGCCTTATCAGGCGCAAAGCATGACGCTGGAACAGGCGATAGCGCGGGCAGAACAGCCGGTACGGCAATTTATGCTGGCGCAAATTCGTGAAAATGAGCTGCATCAGGTATTAAAAATTGCCAATGAACCCACCACCAGAGCTGCGGCAGATTTAACTTTTGATGTGTTGTTACCGGCTTTTGTATTGAGTGAACTGACCACAGCTTTTCAGATTGGCTTTATGTTGTTTATTCCGTTTTTAATTATCGACCTGGTGATTGCCAGCGTGCTGATGTCTATGGGGATGATGATGTTGTCACCCTTGATTATCAGTTTGCCCTTTAAGTTAATGATCTTTGTACTGGCGGATGGCTGGTCTATGGTGGCCGGTACCTTAGCTGCAACCTTCGGAGCCGCTCCATGAATCCGGGTATGGCGACACAGCTGATTAGCGACGCCATTTTTACCATTATCGAAATTTCGCTGGTGCTGATCGTGCCAGGTTTAGTGCTGGGGATTTGTGTGTCTGTGTTTCAGGCTGCGACTTCCATTCAGGAACAAACCCTGACCTTTTTACCTAAAATGATTTTGACCTTACTGATGGTAGTGTTTGCCGGTCACTGGCTTATCCAGAAGTTACTGGACTGGTTTGCCAATTTAAGTCAGATGATCCCGGCGATATTGGGATGAACAGCTAAATGAGTTCGTTATTAAGCCTGACCACAGACCAACTGATGGTGTGGTTTGGTACTTTGTGGTGGCCTTTTGTAAGGCTGGCCGCATTTTTCTGGGCTTTACCTGTATTTGATAATCCTGCGGTAGTCCCCAGAGCCCGTATTATTCTGGCGCTGTTTTTAAGCTTTTTGCTGGCTCCTTCTATTGAAGTCAAAGCCATAGATCCTTTTTCGCTGGAAGGCGCTGTAGTGACACTGGAGCAGGTGATTTTTGCTGTCATTATGGCTGGTGCAGTGCGGATGTTATTTGAAGTGTTGGCGCTGGTTGGCCTGATGATTTCGATGCAAATGGGCTTGTCTATGGCCATGATGAACGACCCGGCCAGCGGTGACTCGGTATCGGTATTGAGTCAACTATTTTGGGTGATGACGGCATTATTGTTTTTTGCCTTAAACGGTCACCTGATCAGCCTGCAAATTATGGTCGACAGTTTTAGTTTGTGGCCTGTAGGGGCCAGCTTGTATCAGCTGGACCTGATGCTGTTAGTGAACTTATTTGGCTGGATGTTTGGCGCTGCTTTGTTGATTGCTTTACCTGCCATTATTGCCATGCTGCTGGTGAATTTAACTTTTGGTATTGCCAGCCGCTCCGCTCCCAGTATGAATCTGTTTGCCTTAGGTTTTCCTATGACTTTGTTATTGGGCTTTGTTTGTGTGTTTTTAATCTTAGGCGAAATGGGCAATCACTTTTCGACTGTGGCCGAACATGTGCTGGGCGTGATGCAGCTGGTGATGAGTTAAGAGGCTAAGCAGTTATGTCAGAAAATACCGGTCAGGACAAAACCGAAAAACCCACAGAGCAGCGGCTTAGAAAATCCCGTGAAGAGGGTCAGGTTGCCCGCTCGAAAGAGTTGAATATTGCCCTGTTATTACTGCTGGGGAGCGCAGCTTTATTGTGGTTTGCAGACTCATTTATGCAGTTGTTTTATGAGCTGGTTGAAAGCAGCTGGCAACTGGATAAAGACTCCTTAAAACGGGGTGACCTGATGACAGGCGCTTTGGCGAATGCCCTGATGGCGATGCTGGCCGCCTGTTTGCCATTTCTGCTGACCTTGTTTATTGCCGCATGGATCGCAGGTATTCTTCCCGGTGGTATGATTTTCTCAACGAAGTTGCTTGGACCCAAATTCAGCAATATGAACCCTATTGCCGGTCTTGCCCGGATGTTTGGTGGTGAAAGTCTGGTTGAACTGGCTAAATCTATTTTAAAAGCTTTGCTACTGGGTTTGTGTTTGTGGGGGTTGATGAGTCATTTGGCAACCCGTTTATTATTTCTGCAGCGCATGGATTTAGCCACGGCAGCTAAAGAAGGGCTGGAGATGTTGTCATTCAGTCTGATGATGCTGGCAGTGGTGCTGATATTAGTGGCTGTGATTGACGTGCCTTTTCAGAAGTTTAAAGTCGCTAACAAGCTGAAAATGACCCGACAGGAAGTCAAAGACGAACGTAAATCAACAGATGGTAATCCGGAGATTAAAGGCCGGATCCGGCAAATTCAGTACCAGATAGCTAACAGGCGGATTGAAGACAGGGTGCCTACAGCAGATGTCATTATTACTAACCCAACTCACTATGCGGTCGCGCTGAAGTACTCAGAGCATAAGGCGAAAGCGCCTTATGTGGTGGCCAAAGGGGTGGATCAGATGGCCCAGCGCATCCGCGAGCTGGCAGCAACGCATCAGTTGGAAGTGATTGAATTACCGCCTTTGGCACGGGCCATTTATTTTTCGACCCGTGTCGATCAGGAAGTGCCTAAGGGCCTTTACACAGCAGTGGCTTATGTACTGACTTATGTGATGCAACTTAAAGCTTATAAACAGGGGCGGGGCCAGAAGCCTGCTCCTATTCCCGATATTTTTATACCGTCCAGCCTGCAAAAACAGGCCAATGAGCGAGGAAGTACATTGTGAACTGGCGTTCTTTTACTCAACCTTACACCGCAATTCCAGTGTTATTACTGGCCATTCTGGCCATGGTGGTATTGCCTTTGCCGGGCTGGATGCTGGATGTGTTATTCACCTTCAACATAGTGTTGTCTATTGTGGTTTTGCTGGTGGCTGTGTCCAGTCAGAAGCCACTGGATTTTTCAGTATTCCCGACAGTGTTGCTGGTAGCGACCCTGATGCGTCTGACGTTGAACGTGGCCTCGACCCGGGTGGTGTTATTGCACGGCCATGAAGGCACTCATGTGGCTGGTAATGTGATCCAGTCTTTTGGTGAAGTAGTGATAGGCGGCAACTATGTGGTGGGTATGGTGGTCTTCGTCATTCTGATGATCATCAACTTTGTCGTTATCACTAAAGGTGGTGAACGTATTTCTGAAGTGGCGGCCCGTTTTACCCTCGATGCGATGCCGGGTAAACAAATGGCAATAGACGCCGATTTAAATGCCGGTTTAATAGCACCGGAACAGGCCAAAGAGCGTCGTCAGATCATCGCCAAAGAAGCCGATTTTTATGGCTCAATGGATGGTGCTTCTAAATTTGTCCGTGGTGATGCTATCGCAGGTCTAATCATTCTGGTGATTAACCTGTTAGGTGGTGTTGCCATCGGCGTCTTTATGCATGGTTTAGGCTTAGGTGAGTCTTTCCAGCGTTTTGCTTTACTGACCATAGGTGATGGTTTAGTCGCTCAGGTGCCTTCGTTACTGATGTCTGTTGCCGCGGCAATTATTGTCACCCGGATGAATGACGAAGGGGAAATGTCAGATGAAGTAGGCCGTCAGTTGCTGGCTTCCCCCAGAGTTTTGCTCACTGCCGGCGTTATTATGACGGTGTTGGGTTTAGTGCCTGGTATGCCAACAGCGGCCTTTTTAATCTTTGCAGCGCCTTTGTATTTTGCTGCCTGGCGTTTACAGCAAAAAGCGGACGGCCGCAGCTACACTGACGTCGAAGCGCTGACTGAAAAAATCAGTCAGGAACCTGCAGCTTTGGTCTGGGATGATTTGCCTTTTATCGACCGTATTTCAGTAGAACTGGGTTTTAGGCTGGTGTATCTGGCGGATAAAGATCAGGGCGAAAGCTTGCTGCAAACTTTGCGGGGCGTGCGTAAAACCTTGTCCGAACAATCCGGATTTTTATTACCGGAAGTGCGGGTACGTGACAGCTTAAAACAAAATCCGCAGGAATACCGTATTAAGCTGGCTGGTGTACCCCTGGTGTCGGGCAAACTGCAGCCGCAAAAGCTGCTGGCGCTGAATACGGGCGATATTTATGGTCAG
>Ga0180008_1001275_pt1 | contig 16356 bp, 14 predicted proteins | sample MM_PW_MetaG_FD_121121 | JGI IMG/M metagenome (GOLD analysis project Ga0180008, IMG submission 121121) | Groundwater microbial communities from the Aspo Hard Rock Laboratory (HRL) deep subsurface site, Sweden - MM_PW_MetaG | ecosystem: Environmental > Aquatic > Deep subsurface > Groundwater...
CATAAAAAAAGCGCCGAGCACCATATTCGTGATGAACATGGCGCTTCGGCGCTTCGTCTTGCAGGCCCTGTGTCCTGCCCGGCAAAGCCGGTCTCCGCCGTGGCGGAACCTACTGGGTCAACAGTTCTACCTTATTCCCCATCGTCTGACAATTCATCGAGCAGTCGTTCCAGGCGCCTGCGTAATTCAGCCAGCTCGCGGGATTTAAACGCATGACGGGTGCGTATCAGCGTCTCCACCGCATCGAGCAAGGCACCGTGCGCGCGGCCTTCTGGGCCTAGCGGTGCTTGGTCGAGCCAGCGGCACAAGGGCGCTTTGCTGCAGTCCTCAGGGCTGCAGATGACCTCTCCAGCAACCGCCTGATTATCCAGCCACTCACGCAGTGGCCCACTCAGCGAAGCGTCTGTGCAGATGATCCGGTGCATGGGGGCTGAGATATTCATAAGTGATGGCACTTTAGTCTCAGGCATGGGTAAAACCATTGATCTGGATCAAGTACGGCCGTGCCATGCGGATACCTGCCGAGGTGGCGGATGAGCTGCTAACCTAGCGCCCTCGACAGCCTGCCGGTTACCCGATGCTTAGCCTCTACCACGCCCCCGACCTTGAAACCCTTGGCGCCCTGGCCACGACGTTGTTGGCCACGCCAATGCACGATCCGTTTGCCCCGGCCTTGGTGGTGGTGCCGAGCCAGGGAATGGGCCGCTGGCTGACCCTGGAGCTGGCGCGCAAGCAAGGCATCGCCATGCAGTTGGAAGTACAACTGCCGGCCAAGTTTGTTTGGGATATGTCGCGTCTGTGTCTGGGCCAACTGCCGGAGCAATCGGCCTTCAGCCCCAGCAGTTTGAGTTGGCGCCTGTATGACTGGCTGTGCGAGCCCGAGCAGCTGGCGCAAGCACCGCGTTTGGCGCATTACCTGGACGGCGGCGATGAACGCAGACGGCTGTCACTTGCCGTCAAAATCGCCGACGTATTTGACCAATACCTGCTGTATCGCGACGACTGGCTGGCTGCTTGGGAACGCAACGAACTGTTTGATCTCGGCGCGGATGAAGCCTGGCAAGCGCTGCTCTGGCGCGAGTTGACCAAGGACGGCCACCCGCACCGTGCGCGCCTGCTCGAAGACTTGCTGGCCCGCCTGTACGACGCCACTCCGATCAACGACCTGCCCGAGCGCGTGCTGGTGTTTGGCATCAGCAGCTTGCCGCCGCACCATATGCGCGTGCTGGAAGGTTTGGCGCGGCACACCGAAGTGGTGATCTTCGCCCTCAACCCCTGCCGCGAAGCCTGGGGTGAAATTCGCGATATTCGTGAATTGGCACGGCAACCGCAAAGCGCAGCGGCTAATCAAGAGATCAGTCCGGATGATTGGTATCTGGATGTCGGCCATCCGCTATTGGCGAGTCTGGGCAGGCAGGGCCGCGACTTCTTCGACAGCCTATTCAGCCTGGCTTCCAGCGAGGGTAGCCAGGAAATCGGCCTGTATTCCGAGGACGCCGACCTGATTGATGCCAGTCTGCTGCAAGCGTTGCAGAACGACATCCTGCGTCTGCATACCCGGCAGCCGGATGAGCGCCTGCAATTTCGCGACGACGACCGTTCGCTGGAGCTGCACATCGCTCACTCGCCGCTGCGCGAAGTGGAAATTCTGCATGACCAACTGCTCGCCCGCTTTGCTGCCGAACCCGAACTGACGCCCGATCAAGTGGTGGTGCTGACCCCGGATATCGAGCGGTATGCGCCCTATATCGAAGCCGTTTTCGCTCCGCGTGAAGGTGTGCCGCGCGTGCCGTTCAGCCTGGCCGACCGCAGCCTGCGCGCGGAAATTCCGCTGATTGAAGCCTTCCTCAGCCTGCTGGCACTGCCGGACAGCCGCTTTACCGCCGAAGAGGTGCTCACCCTGCTGGAGCAACCCGCCGTTGCCCGCAGTGCCGGGATTGAAGCCGAAGACCTCAGTCTGCTGCGCGACTGGTTGCGTGAGGCCGCTATCCGCTGGGGCCGCGATGACGCGCATCGCGAGCAGTTGGGCTTGCCGGCCGATGCCGCGTTTACCTGGCGACAAGGGCTGGATCGGTTGCTGCTGGGCTTTGCCGCGCCGCCGCAGCTCGCCGGATTGGCGGCGCCCTTGCTTGGCAGCAGCTGGCCGCTGGATGCGCTGGAAGGCGCTCGCGCACAATTGCTCGGGCGCTTGGCTGGGTTTGTCGAGCGCTTGGCCGCGTTGGCGCAGAGCCTGCAACGGCCACGGGCCTTGGGCGAGTGGGCCGAGTCGCTGCAAGTTTTGATCGACCAGCTGTTTGATGAGCGGGAAGCCGGCGACACCTTGTTGCTGTTGTCCAAGGCCTGCGCCGCCTTGCAGGAGCAGGCCACGGCCTCCGGCGTCGAGCGACCGATTGAGCTGGCGCTGATTCGTCAGCAACTGACCGCGGCATTGGAGCAGGGCAGCGCGGCGTCCGGCTTTCTTACCGGTGCGGTGACCTTCTGCACCATGGTCCCGATGCGCAGCCTGCCGTTCCGCTTGGTCTGCCTGCTCGGCCTGGATGACGGCGCGTTGCCACGCCGTACGCCCGCCGCCGGCTTCGACCTGATTGGGCAGAAGCCCCGCCGTGGTGACCGCGCCCGCCGCCTGGATGACCGTTACCTGCTGCTGGAAACCCTGCTCTCGGCCCGTGGCGGCCTGTACCTCAGCTATGTCGGTCGCGACCCACGCAGCAACGCCGAGCTGCCGCCCTCGGTGCTGGTCAGCGAGTTGCTCGATGTGGTCGACCTCACCGCCGTCGCTGCCAGCGGCCCGGCCAGCGTCCACATCACCCATCATCACCCGCTGCAACCCTTCGCTCCGGGCAACTTTGCCGGCGACCGTCATGCCGGTTTTGCCGCGCCCTGGTTCCACGCGGCGCAACGTCTGAGTCAGGCGGTGGAAAGTGCCGCGCCGTTTGCCAGTGTATTGGCGGCCCCCGATCAAGATGGGCTGGGCGGTGCGGCGCTGGCCATCGAGCCGAGCCAACTGATCCATTGCTTCAAACACCCGGCGCGTTACCTGCTTGAGCAGCGCCTCGGCCTGCGCTTGGCGCAGACAGAAGAAACTCTGGCCGGTGATGAGCCATTCAGTGTCGAGTGGACCAGTCAGCATGGTTTGCGCCAGTTGGCGTTGCAGGCCGTCGAGCTTGGCTGGAGCGAGCGCCAGGAGCGCGCCGTGGCAGCGGCATCCGGCTGGTTGCCAGTGGGCGAGCTGGGCCAGGCGCACTGGGGGCAGATTCGTGGGCCGATCCGCGCCTTTGCGCCCACCCTGTTCGACGAGCGTCCGGCCGATGCCGCGCAACCGCTGCTGGTGGATATCGAACTGGCTGGCGTGCGCATTCACGGCTGGCTGGACGGGGTGACCAGTGAGGGCTTATTCGATTACCGCCTGCGCGACCTCGGCGCGTGGGAGCTGGCGCCGTTCTGGCTGCGTCACCTGTTGCTCAATTGTGCCGCGACGCCCGGCATCAGTCGCGAGAGCCGTCTGCTATCGCCAAAACGCGAATGGCGGCTGGGGCCGCTGGCGGCTCCTCTGCAACTGCTGGAGCCCTGGCTCGAAGCCTACAAAAGTGCGCTGTGTGAACCGCTACCGCTGTTGGCCAAGTGCAGCTATGGCTTTGCCAGCAAATGGCGCAAACCCGGGCGCAAAGAGCCGATTGACGCCGCCCGCAGCGAGGCGCGGGTGATGTGGCAAGGCAACGACTACATGACCGGCGAAGGCCAAGACCCTTGGAATGCCCTGGCCTTCCGCGACCGCGAGCCGCTGGATGAACGCTTTGAAGCGCTCGCCGAACAGCTCTACGGCCCGGCGCTGGACGCCCTGCAAGGCAGTGACGAGGACGAGGCATGAGTGGCGCAGCGTTAGACCTATTGCACGACAGCTTCAGCGGCCGCTCGCTGATCGAGGCCAGCGCCGGCACCGGCAAGACCTGGACTCTGACCGCGCTGTACGCCCGTCTGCTGCTGGAAAAGCAGCTCAGCGTCAGCCAGATTCTGGTGGTGACCTTTACCACCGCCGCCACCGCTGAACTGCGCGAGCGCATCCGCAAACGCTTGGCCGAACTGCTGGCGGTGTATGACAACGGCCCTGTCGATGACGCGCTGCTTAACGCGCTGCATGCGCAGTACCCGGACGCCGCCAGCCATCGGCGGCTGCTGTTGGCGGTGCACGGTTTTGATGAGGCGGCGATTTTCACCATCCACGGCTTTTGTCAGCGCGCCTTGCAGGATGCCGCGTTCGAGGCCGGTGGCGACTTCGATAACGAGCTGACCCACGACGACCGCGAGATTATCGACGCGCTGCTCGCCGACCTCTGGCGGCATGAGCTGGCGGTGGCCGAGCCAGAGTGGGCGGCGTTTCTGGTGCAGCAGAAAATCACCCCGCAAAGCCTGCGTCAGCGCTTGCGCAATCACCTCGGTAAACCCTACCTGCGCATCGAGCCGCAGCCGGGCACGCACAGCGACATGGCTGCCCTGCGCGCCGCCTGGCAACAGGCGCAGCGTCTCTGGCAGGGCGAAAGTGCGGCTTGGCTGGAGCAGCTAAAAGCCTTCGACGGCTTCAAGAGCAATATGTGCAACCCGGCCAAGCTGGGTGTTTGGCAGACCGAGCTGGACGGTTATTTCAGCGATGCCGCCGCGCTGTTCAGCAAAACCGAAGCACACCGCCGCCTGGCCCGCGAGGGGCTGAACAAGGCTAGCAAGAAGGGCTGCGAAGCGCCGACCAATCCGCTGGCTGCTGCGTTGCAAGAGCTGTGTGATGCCCTGGATGCTGCGCAGCCAGAAGCAGAACAACGCCTGATCGACCTGCAAGTCCACCTGATCGGCCAGCTCAACGAACAACTGCCCGCGCGCAAGGCGGCGCAGCGTCTGTTGGCCTTCGATGACCTGCTCAACAAATTGCAGCAGGCGTTACAGGGCGAGGGCGGTGAGCACTTGGCGAGCACCCTGCGCACGCAATACCCAGTGGCACTGATCGACGAGTTTCAGGACACCGATCCGGTGCAGTACCGGGTGTTCCATCGCATCTATCAAGACGCCGGCGACCTGTGTTTTGTCGGTGACCCTAAACAAGCGATTTACGCGTTTCGCGGCGCTGATCTGGCGACCTATCTGCAAGCGCGCAGCGAGGCGGCGCGGCAATACAGCCTGACCACCAACCACCGCTCGACGCCGCAGCTGATTGCTTCACTCAATCAACTGTTCGACCGGCCCATGCCGTTCGCCGAGCCCGGCCTGGATTATCAGCAGGTCGGGGCCAGCGACAAGGCGCGTGCGCAGTTGGTGTTGCCGCCGGTTGAGGGCGAGCAGGACGCACCGCTGGCGCTGGTCTGGCTGGATGACGAACACTTGGGCAAGGGCCAGGCGGGCGCGCTGGTCGCCACCGATACGGCGCGGCGCATCGCTGCCGTGTTGGCCGCCAGCAGTCAGGGCGAGGCGTACTTTGCTCAAGGCGACACGCGCACGCCGATCAAAGGCGGCGATATTGCCGTGCTGGTCGCCAGTCACCGTCAGGCCGGCGAAGTTGCCGCAGAGCTGGCTGCCCGTGGCGTGCCCAGCGTGCGTCGCGGTAAAGAAAACGTCTGGCACAGCGAGGAGGCGGCTGAGCTCGGCGCCGTACTGGCCGCTTACGCCGAGCCGGGCCGTGAAGGCGCATTGCGCTATGCCCTGGCCAGCCGTTTGCTCGGTCGCAGCGCCGCCGACCTGGCCGCCTGCACCGAGGATGCGCAAGTCTGGGACGCCGAGCGCGAAGCGGCCGAGCGCTATCTCCAGCTGTGGCAGCAACAAGGCTTTATGCGCGCTTTCCGTGCCTGGCTGGATGAGCAGAAAGTCGCCCAGCGGCTGCTGGCGCTGGTCGACGGTGAGCGGCGCTTGACCAACCTGCTGCATCTGGCCGAGTTGCTGCAAACCGAGAGCCTGCAACGCCCCGGTCTGGAGCAATTGCTTACGTGGTTCAGCGCCCAGCGCAGTGCCGAAGCCCATGGCGAGGACGCCCTGCTGCGTCTGGAAAGCGATGCCGAGCGGGTGCAGATCGTCACCATCCACACCTCCAAGGGGCTGGAATACCCGTTGGTGTTCTGCCCTTACCTGTGGGACGGCGCGTTGCTGCGTCAGCATGAAGACATCAGCTGCCACGCCGACGACGGCACGCCGTTGCTCGACCTCGGCAGCGAACAGCTCGACACGCACCGCGAGCGGGCCCGCCATGAACGCTTCGCCGAGAAGTTACGTCTGACCTACGTGGCCCTCACCCGTGCCCGTGATCGCCTGTGGTTGCACTGGGGGCCGGTGGACTGCAAACCTAGAAAGGACGGCACCCTCGGCGACAGCGGCCTGCACAGCAGCGCCCTGGCCTGGTTGCTGCACGGTCGGCAATTGCCGGGTGACGATGCCCTGGCCGAGCTAGCCGGGCATTTGCAAACGCTCAGCTCGCAAGGGCTGCGTGCGGAAATTGAACAGTTGGTTGGCAGCAGTCATGGCCATATGAGCCTGCAGCCGCTGCGTCACGCCGAAGCCAGTGCCGCCGGTGAACAGCGCGCGCCGGCTCCGCAGCAGCTCTCCACCTTGCAACGCAGCCTGCACAGCGCCTGGCGCGTCGGCAGCTTCTCCGGCCTGGCTGCCGGCATGCACATGGAAGCACCGGACCGCGATGGCTTGGTGATGCCCGATGCCAGCGAGCCGGGCAGCGGATTTTTCGCCTTCCCCCGTGGCGCGCGGGCCGGCACCTGCCTGCACGCCATTCTGGAAGACTGGGCGCGCGGCAAGGCCTCATTGGCGGACTTGATTGAGCCAGGCCTGAGCGGTCATGGCATCAGCACTGACTGGAGCGCAGTGGCGCTGGAACAACTGCAACAGGTGGTCGACTGCGATCTCGATGGCCAAGGCCTGACCTTGAGCGGGCTAAACCCTGTGCGCCGCCTGCCCGAACTGGGCTTTACCTTCCCGGTTGCCGGCCTGGATATGCAGCGCCTGCGGGCGATCCTCAGTGATCCGGCCCACGGCCTCCCGACGCCGATGCGCGACGCGGCGGCGCGTTTGGAATTCGACAGCCTCAAGGGTTTTCTCAAAGGCTTTATCGACCTGACCTTCGAGCACGACGGCCGCTGGTATATCGCCGACTACAAGTCTAACTGGCTCGGCCCGGATGCCAGCTACTACGGTGGCGACCGCCTGCTGCAAGCCCTGGCCGCCGAACATTACTACCTGCAATACCTGATCTACCTGGTGGCGCTGCGGCGCTTCCTGCGTCAGCGCCTAGACGACTTCCACAACGAGCAACTGGGCGGTGCCTACTACCTGTTTCTGCGCGGCATGCCGAGCGCCGGGGTGTACTTCTCGCGGCCCAGCGATGGGCTGTTGGATGCGTTGGATACCTTATTTGCGGAGGGCAAGTGATGGAATACCGCCCCGTAGGATGGGTTGAGCCTGCGATACCCATCGTCTGGTCTATCGCGCATGCGTTGGGTATCGCTAGGCTCCACCTAACCTACCAACGTGCATGGTGTAGCTCGGATGTAATCCGGGAACGCACTGCGCGGTGCCTGACCCATTCCCCGGATTGCATCCACCCTACGGGAGCGCTCAATGACGTTCGCTGACCTACCCCTCGGCCCGCTGGAGCGCGCGCTGGTCGACAGCCTGCAGCGTCTCGATCCGGCTGCTTCGCCGGTGGTGTTGGCCTCGGCGGCGTTGCTTTGTATAGCGTTGGACAAAGGCGATGTGTGCTTGCCCCTGGCGCGACTGGCTGGGCAGCGGCCTTGGCCTGAGCATGCTTTCAATCTACCGAAACTGGTGGATTGGCAGGCGCAGTTGCTCGCGTCGCCGCTGGTTGGCGCAGATGGTGACTTCACCCCGCTAATTCTTGAGCATGGCCGGCTGTATCTGGCGCGCTATCAGGCCTATGAGCGGCATCTGGCCACGCAACTGCTGCAACGCGCTGCCGATCTACCTGAGATCGACGATGCTCAGTTGAGTGAAAGCCTGACGCGACTGTTTGCCTTTAATACGCAACAACCCGACTGGCAGCGTTTGGCTGCTGCGCAAGCGGTGCGGCGCAAGCTAGCGGTGATCTCCGGCGGCCCCGGCACTGGCAAAACCACCACCGTGGTGCGCCTGCTTGCTGCACTGCTGGAACAGCCTGGTTGTGAGCATTTGGCTATCGGTTTGGCCGCGCCCACCGGCAAGGCCGCCGCGCGCATGGCCGAAGCGATTCGTAATGCCAAGGCCGAGTTGCCGGTCAGCGAAGCGGTCAAGGCTGCGCTGCCGGATGAAGCGCGCACACTGCACCGTTTGCTCGGCAGCCGTGGTGACAGCCCGCAGGTGCGGCATCACGCGGCCAACCCGCTGGCGCTGGATGTGCTGGTGGTGGACGAAGCCTCGATGGTCGACCTGGCGCTGATGGCCAAACTGCTCGACGCGTTGCCGCCAACGGCGCGGTTGATTCTGTTGGGTGACAAAGACCAGCTGTGTGCGGTGGAAGCCGGCGCGGTGTTTGCTGAGTTATGCGAGGGGCGCGGCTTCGATGCCCAGGCTGCCGCCGACTTGCAACGCATCACCGGCCAGCCCGTGCCGGTGTCTGAGCCTGCCTCAAAGCTTGGCGACGCCGTTGTGCTGCTAACCCATAGCCACCGCTTTGCCGGTGACAGCGGCATCGGTGAGCTGGCGCGGCGCATTAACGGCGGCGATGTCAGTGGCACCCTCAATTTGCTCAAGGAGGGTCGCAGCGATCTGGCCTGGAACGCCGAACCAACACCGGCGGATTTGCTCGATCGTCTCGACCAGGGTTACGCCCCTTATATGGCAGCGGCGAAAAGTGCGGATGCCGCCGCTGCGTTCGCCGCCTTCAACAGCTTTCGCACCCTGACGGCCCAGCGCGAGGGCGCATGGGGCGTGGCGGGTATCAACGAAGCACTGGAAGCACGGATCAAACGCCGCAGTCAGGTGGCCAGCCGCGAGCGCTGGTACGTCGGCCGGCCGGTGATGGTGCGGCAGAACGACTACGCCCTCGGGCTGTTCAACGGCGATATTGGCATCTGCCTGCACACCGAATACGGTTTGCGCGTGTTCTTCGAGGGTGAGGACGGCTACCGGCCCTTTGCTCCGGCACGCCTGCCCAGCCACGACAGCGCCTTCGCCATGACCGTGCATAAAAGTCAGGGTTCGGAATTTGCCGAAGTGCTGCTGGTGCTGCCCGAGCAACCGAGCCCGCTGCTTAGTCGCAGCCTGTTCTACACCGGCATCACTCGCGCTAAGAGCAAGGTGGAAATATGGGGTCTGCCGCCGCGCTTGGCTGAGGCGGTGGCGACCCGCGCCGAGCGGGCGGCGGGGTTGGCCGAGCGGTTAGCCCATGCACCTGCGGCTGTGGGCTCGGATACGCCCATTGCGACCAATGGGCAACTGGGATTATTTGATTAGCCAGGATCAGGACCCGTGAAATACCTACACGGGCTCTTTAACGTGCGTCGCAGTAGTGGGCGCTAGGGGCGTAAAACAGATGCGTGCTCGGCGACTTGCCTACCTGCTATTGGGCCTGATGTATTGCCATCCCGTGATGAGCGAGGAGCTGCGTTTAGTCACCGGAGATGATTACGCCCCTTTTACCGGTAGAGCGTTACCGGCTGGTGGCTTGCTCACTCAGGTTGTGCACGCCGCGCTGGAGCAGGGTGGTGTTGATAGCACGCTGGAATGGCGGCCGTGGAATCGTGGTTACCTGAAGACTTTGCGTGGCGAGTACGACGCGACGTTTCCCTACGTAAAGACGCCCGAACGAGCGCTCGAGTACCTCTACTCTGCGCCGCTGCTGGTCGTTGAACCGTATCTGTTTAGCCGCGCTGATGACCCCATAGCGCAGGCGGATGCGCAGACCATGCAGGGGCGTCGAGTATGCAGCCCGCTGGGCTGGCAGCTGCCATCGATGATTCAGGCCTTGGTTGATCAAGGCGCACTGAGCCGTCATTCACCGATTGGCCTCAAGGAATGCGTGCGGCTGGTATTGATTGGCCGTGACGACTTCTTTGTTGCAGATCGACGTTTGGGTGACGTTGCATTGCAGCTGACGGGGGCTACGCCCACTCAGATTCGCCGTTCCCCGCGCATGATCAGTTCCAGCGCTTTGTATTTGATCGTGCCGCGCACGCATCCACGTGGGCTGGAGATTATCGAAAGATTCAACGCGGGGCTGGCGAGCCTTATAGCCAGTGGCGGCTATCAACGGCTACTTGAGGGTTATATGCAGGCTCGCCCTCGGGTGACGGCTAACGAGCCAGTCATTCTGCCGCAGCAGGTCAGCAGGCCACCGTTGCAGTAAGCCTGTGCAGCGTTCTTTATGGCCTGCCATCCCTGGCCGCCACTCTGGAGCGGTTGCGCGCTTACAAAGAGCGTCCGCTTATTTCTTCAGCTTCGGATTAGGGAAGAACTGCACCGTCTGTACCTTGGGGTTCGCCACCTTGGGTTTTAGTGTGCTGATATTGACCCGCGTGGGCAGCTCTTTGGGCACCGAGTTGCCGCGCTCATCGAGGGTGTCGGCGTAGCCGCAGGCCACGCATTCGCGGTTCGGCACGCCGTCGACGTTCCACATCTGGATCTTGTCCATTTCGCTGCATGCCGGGCAGACCGCGCCGGCGATAAAGCGTTTGGCGGTGACATTCATCGGTGCGTCGCTCATGCGGCCTCCTGACTCAAACCGAGGTGGCGCAGCAGGGCGTCGATTGACGGCTCACGGCCACGGAAATCAACAAACAGCACCATCGGTGCCTGCGAACCGCCGCGCGCCAAAATCGCTTCGCGGAAGGCGCGGCCGGTTTCGCTGTTAAATACCCCTTCTTCTTCGAACTTGGAGAAGGCATCGGCACTCAGTACTTCGGCCCATTTGTAGCTGTAGTAACCCGCCGCATAACCACCGGCAAAGATGTGCGCGAAGCTGTTGGGGAAGCGGTTGTAGGCCGGCGGACGCAGTACCGAGACCTCGCTGCGGATGCCTTCCAGCACCTCCAGCACGCTGCGGCCGTCACCGTGGGTGGCGTGCAGTTCGAAGTCGAACAGGCTGAACTCGATCTGCCGCACCATCATCAAGCCGGATTGGAAGTTCTTCGCCGCCAGCATCTTGTCCAGCAGGTCCTGCGGCAGCGGCTCACCGCTCTCGTAGTGGCCAGAAATCAACGCCAGGCCTTCCGGCTCCCAGCACCAGTTCTCCATAAACTGGCTTGGTAGTTCGACCGCATCCCAGGCCACGCCGTTGATACCGGAAGCGCCAGCGTGTTCAACGCGGGTCAGCAGGTGGTGCAGGCCGTGGCCGAATTCGTGGAACAGGGTGGTGACTTCATCGTGGGTCAGCAGCGCGGGTTTGCCGCCGACTGCTGGGGTGAAGTTGCACACCAGGTTGGCCACTGGGCTGATCAGCGTGCCATCGGCCGAGCGGCGCTTGTCGCGGGCGCCGTCCATCCACGCGCCGCCGCGCTTGTTGGCGCGGGCGTAAAGGTCGAAGAAGAAACGCCCAACGTGTGCGCCGTTCTCGGTGATCTCAAACAGACGCACATCCGGGTGCCAGGCGTCGAAGCCGGACAGCTCGTTGATCTGGATGCCGTAGAGCTTTTCGACAATGGCGAACAGGCCGCTAAGCACTTTGTCGATGGGGAAGTATGCCCGCAGGATTTCCTGGGAAATGCTGTAGCGCTGCTCGCGCAGTTTCTCGCTGTAGTAACCAACATCCCAGCTTTGCAGGTCGTTGCAGCCCTGTTCGGCGGCAAAGGCTTGCAGCTCGCGTAGGTCCTGCTCGGCGAATGGTTTGCCGCGTGTGCCAAGGTCGCGCAGGAAGTGCAGCACCTGATCGGTGCTTTCAGCCATTTTGCTGGCCAGGCTCAGCTCGGCGTAGTTGCCGAAACCCAGCAGTTTGGCCAGTTCTTGACGCAGGGCGAGGATTTCCAGCATCACCGGGCCGTTGTCGTGCTGGCCGGCATTCGGACCTTGATCGGAGGCGCGGGTGCAGTAGGCGGCGTACAGCTCTTCGCGCAGGGCGCGGTCGTTGGCGTAGGTTATCACCGCGAAGTAGCTGGGGAATTCCAGGCTGATCAGCCAGCCGTCCAGCTCCTTAGCCTCGGCAGCCTGCTTCATTTGCGCCTTGGCCGAATCGGTCAGGCCATCCAGGGCGGCCTCGTCGGTGACGTGCTTGGTCCAGGCCTGGGTGGCATCCAGCAATTGGTTGGAGAACGTGCTGCCCAGCTCGGAGAGCTTCATCTGGATTTCGCCGTAACGCTTCTGCTGTTCGGCCGGCAGGTCGATACCGCTCAGGCGGAAGTCGCGCAGGGCGTGTTCGAGAATGGTCTTCTGTGCCACATCAAAACCCGCAGCAGCCGGGCTGCTCGCCAGTGCCTGATAGGCCTGGAACAGCGGCTGGTTCTGGCCGATTTCGGTCCAGTACTCGGACAGTTTTGGCAGGCACGCCTCGTAGGCGGCGCGCAGCTCGGGGCTGTTGCACACTGCATTGAGGTGGCTGACTGGGCTCCAGGCCTGGCTCAGGCGTGCGCCCAGTTCGTCCAGCGCTAACACCAGGCCATCCCAGGTGGGTGTGCCGGCTTGTTGTTCAAGTAGGCGCGCCATGGCCGCACGGCTGTCGGCAAGAATGCTGTCCACTGCCGGCTCGACATGCTCCGGGCGGATGGCGGAATAGGGCGGCAGATCGAAGGCTTGCAGCAGGGGGTTGTTGGCAGTCACGACAGGTCACCTGTAACAGAATGGGTTTGCAGCTGTGACCCCGGTGGGCACAAAAGGCTCCCAGGGTAGGCTTGAATGGGCAGTGGCGGTTGGTAAAACAGCGCGCATACCCTGAACATGGGTGCCATCTTAATTACAATCAAGGTCAGACGCAGCTTAAGAGGTTTCTATCGTGGCGATTCGTACTTACCAGCAATTCACTCCACTGCTCGGCTCACGGGCCTTTGTTGATGCCTCGGCCGTGGTTTTGGGCGATGTGGAGATTGGCGCGGACAGCTCGATCTGGCCGCTGGTGGTGATCCGTGGCGACATGCACAGCATCCGCATCGGTGAGCGCACCAGCATCCAGGACGGCAGCGTGCTGCACATTACCCATGCCGGCCCCTTCAACCCGCGCGGTTACCCGTTGACGATCGGCGACGATGTCACCATCGCCCATAACGTCACCCTGCACGGCTGCAACATCGGCAACCGGGTGCTGATCGGCATGGGCAGCATCGTTATGGACGGCGCAGTGATTGATGAGGAAGTGATGCTCGGCGCCGGCAGCCTGGTGCCACCCGGCAGCCACTTGGAAAGTGGTTTTTTGTACCTCGGCAGCCCGGCGAAAAAAGCCCGCGAGCTGAGTGAGAAAGAGCGCAGCTACTTCCGCTACAGCGCCGATAACTACGTGCGGTTGAAGGACCAGCACCTGATGGAAGGCTACGGCAGCTGATGATGCACTACAGCAATATTCTGTTCGACCTCGACGGCACCCTCACCGATCCGCGTGAGGGCATTACCCGTTCGGTGCAGCATGCGCTGGCCAAGTTGGGTATTGATGAGCCTGATCTGCAAGCGCTGGAGCACTTTATCGGCCCGCCGTTGTTGCAGTGTTTTATGCAGACTTACCAGTTTGACGAGGCCACGGCCTGGCAGGCGGTGAACCACTATCGCGAGCGTTTTCGTGAAGTGGGCCTGTATGAGAATCAGCCGTTCGACGGTGTGGGCGAGTTGTTGCAGCTGCTGCAGAACCAGCAGCGCACGCTGTTTATTGCCACCAGCAAGCCGACGGTATTTGCCGAGCAAATTGCTAGGCACTTTGGTTTCGCGAAGCACTTCAAGGTGATCTATGGCAGCGAGCTGGACGGCACGCGCACCGACAAGGTCGAGCTGATCGCCCATCTGCTGGAGCAGGAACAGTTACCGCGCGACGCCACGCTGATGATCGGTGATCGCAAGCACGACCTGATCGGCGCGCAGCGTAATGGCCTGCATGCGGCGGCGGTGGGCTATGGCTTTGGCAGTGCGGCAGAGTTGCAGGCCGAAGCACCGACCTATCACTTCAACAGCCTTGCTGAGCTGCACCAAGCGTTTATCGGCTAACTCGTAGGGTGGGTTAGCCGTAGGCGTAACCCATCGCCTGGCAGTGCCGTAGGATGGGTCGGGCCGCGCAGGTTGAGCGCCGCGATACCCATGCTGCACCAGGCGACTGCGGCCCATTTGATGGGTTACGTCGCTGCGCGCCTAACCCATCCTACGACCTGCGCTTAGCCATTTTTCTGATAGATGATTTTCTGGGTGCCGCCGTCGCAGCTGCCGACCACCATGCTGGGGTCTTGAGCGTCTTCGTTGGGCACGATTTCCAGGGTGTAGCTGGCCACGCCGGCGGCCTGGATTTTCACTTAAATTTCCGCGCGTAACTCTTCGCAGTCTTTAGGTGCAGCCAATAGGCTACTGCTGAGCAGGCTAAGCAGTATGGTCAGGGTGACGTTGTTCATGGCATGGCTCCTTTTGCGTGAACACGGTTTACAACTCTTGGACTGGCTATTGGCGAGGCAAGTTCTGCGTATCTGCAGATAGTTCTGTCAGGGCCTTATGCCGCTGGGCTGATGGTAGCTGGCCCAGCACCGCGACGCGCTGATAGAAGTGTGGCCAGTCGTGGCCGGCTTGTGCAAAGACTGCCGCGAAGGCCGGCACCCATCGATCATAAAGGCCGAAAGGCAACAGCTTGGCGTTGTTCAGTGGTGCATTGATCCAGTTGTCGTACAGGCCTGCACCGTTCCACTCCCGCGCCTGCAGCGTGCGGTATTCGGCGCGCAGGCGGGCGAACTCGGTCTGTTTGCCGCTGCGCATCTGCGCTGGCGTTAAGTCACTGTCGTAGAGCTGCTGCAAGCGCGCGCGGCTGGCCAATACCAGGGCGACGAATTGTTCGCGTTGTGCATCGCCCAGCGCATCGTTAGGCGGCAGGCCCTGCTTGGCGCGCCATTGGCGCAGGCCTTCGCGCTCGACAAAGCTGGCGAAGGATTCATTGAATGCGGTGTCGTCCGTCACATACAGCTGTTGGTGCGCCAGCTCGTGGAAGATCACCGCCGCCAGGCGCTCATCATTCCAGCGCAACATGCTGTTGAGGATTGGGTCATCGAACCAGCCGAGGGTGGAATAGGCCTCGATGCCGGCCAGGTAGGTGTCCAGCCCCTGCTGCTTCAACAGCGCCGCCGCCCCGCGCGCGCGGCTCTGGCTGTAGTAGCCGCGATAGGCCACGCAACCGGCGATGGGGAAACAGTGCAGCTTAGGCGCGAGGGAAAATTCCTCGGTGGCAAACACATTCCACACCACGTAGGGCCGCTGGATATCGGCATACAGGCGATAGCTCTGGTTGTCTGGTAGGCCCAGGTGCGCGCTGGCAAAGTCGCGGGCGCGTTGCGCCAGGGCCAGGCGCTGCTTAAGGCTGGGCTCGACAGTCGGCCTTTCCAGCAGCTCGGCAATCGGTTCGCGGGCCTTGAGCAGCTGCAGTTGTCCACTGGCCAGGTGGCTGTAGTAATCCAGGCTGCTGCAACCGCTCAGCAGCAGCGTGGTTGCCAGTGCAACCCAGCGCCAGGACAGCGTGTCGAACATGACCAGTTACCGATGAATAGACAGGCTGCCACGCTACCAGCGCAGGATCGGCGTAGGCTAGTGGGCAGTTAAATGAGGGAGGTATGCCATGCGTTACCTAGGTTTATTGAGCAGTGTGCTGGTGCTCAGCGCCTGCGCCTCGCCTCTACCGTCGCCTGACCCGAGCCAAGCCTGGGTTGAGCTGCGCAGCAATGCCGGCACCCTGCTTATGGCTGATCGCCTCGATGGCCAGCGGCTCAACGATGGTCGCTACTTTCAGGTGCCCGCCGGTGCCCATGAATTGCAGGCGCGTTTTCAGTTTGAGGTAAACAGCGGCGGTGGCCAGGATGGCCTCTCCGAGCCGCGGCAGGTGACCTGCGAAATCCGTATACGGCATGACAACTTTGTCGCCGGACAGCGCTACCGACTAGAGGCCAGGCCCATGCAGATGAAAGCCCAGGCCTGGCTCTATGATGCGCAGCGCAATGTCCTGGCGCGCAGCAAGGTTTTGCGCTGCGGTACGTTCTGAGAACCTGTCCACGATCTGCTGCGCGTCGGCCCTGCGGCGTTAAAAACAGGCTCGGATGCGAGCCCAGTCGGAATGCTCATGTACAACAGTACACTCCGCTTCCTCGCCTGTTTTTGCCTTGCAGTGCTCTAGGAGCCTGTCGGACTTTCTGAACCTTTCGCTTGATGGCGGTATCCGCGACAATCGAGGCCCTGCAACCGAGAGCCCGCCCTGATGAGCCGCTTCGTCCCCGCTGACCGAGACACAGC
>Ga0180008_1001276_pt1 | contig 16342 bp, 21 predicted proteins | sample MM_PW_MetaG_FD_121121 | JGI IMG/M metagenome (GOLD analysis project Ga0180008, IMG submission 121121) | Groundwater microbial communities from the Aspo Hard Rock Laboratory (HRL) deep subsurface site, Sweden - MM_PW_MetaG | ecosystem: Environmental > Aquatic > Deep subsurface > Groundwater...
ACCCATTGTTTCTTGTTCCATTGGCATATCTGTTCACTCCCTAAATAACATTCTTTTGTAATTTACATATATTTACTTATTCGATAACATTGCCAAAAAAACCTTCTTATTCAATTTAACTGCTCCGTTAGTTTAATAAGAACAGAGCCAATAACCAGCTCTTGATCATAAACTCAAGCACCTGTTAGTTTAATAAGGAGTTTTTAATTATTAAGGATGTACACTTTGCCTTCTATTTTACGTTCAAATATTTATATTATAGGATGATTTACTTAATAGGCGCATAGTTGAGCAATCGTTCTTATTTTTAAAAACTTGACATCAAAAATCAAAGCTCTGTTTTATATTCCTTATTTCTTAATGTGTTTTCCCTCGCAACAAATATTGCAACTAAAGCAGTAATTATGCTAGCAATAAAAAAACCATTTGCATATGTCGGTATGCTTTTCTTTGGTACCCAATCATTTATTTCGAAGATTAGAAAATATACTCCAATTGCTTCTCCATCAATGTGATCTAGAGAAGACCTCAAATCCATTCCTTTACTAAAAAATAAGATAGTCATAACTATAAGAAAAACAAAACCACGAGAGCGTAAAATATCTTGTGTAAATGAATAAATAGAAAAAGGAAGACCTTTTCTTGTAGAATTAAGTCACCACAACCAATTCACAGAAAAGAGGCCTTCCCTATGAACCATTTTACATTAGATATCATGCAAGCTCTAGTGAAAAAAGAAGACATCACTGAAGTATTCCGTTTGCACTTGGAAGCAGCGGTAAATACCTTACTTAAAACAGAGCTTACGGCTTTCCTAGATTATGAAAAATACGACCGAATCGGCTTTAATTCAGGTAATTCACGAAATGGGGCTTATTCTCGTACACTCCATACGGAGTATGGGGACTTAGAAGTGACCATTCCTCGTGATCGAAACGGTGAATTTAAACAACAGACAGTAGCTCCATACAAACGTTCAAATGACACCCTAGAGTCTTTTGTGATTCATATGTTCCAAAAAGGGGTGACGATGAGTGAAATCTCTGATTTACTTGAAAAAATGTATGGACATCATTACACGCCACAAACGATTTCCAATATGACAAAAGCGATGAGTGAACAAGTGGAAGCTTTTAAATCACGAACACTGGATTCTCGCTTTGTGTGTGTCTATTTAGATGCTACATATATTGCTCTTAAGCGTGACACTGTTTCAAAAGAAGCTGTCTATATTGCGGTTGGAATCCGTGAGGATGGCTCTAAAGAAGTACTTACATATACGATTGCACCAACTGAATCTGCTTTCGTTTGGAAAGAGCTGTTGGAAGATATTAAGGCTCGTGGTGCAGAAGAAATCCTTTTATTTATTTCAGACGGTCTGAAAGGGATTACTGATCGCATTTTTGAAGTTTTCCCTGATGCTCAATACCAATCATGTTGCGTTCACCTCTCACGCAATATCGCTCACAAAGTCCGTGTAACAGATCGTTTAGAAATCTGTGAAGATTTCAAATCGGTCTATCGGTCTGAAAATCGTGAATTGGGTGGGAAAGCACTTGAAGATTTCGTGAAAAAGTGGAAATCAGCCTATCCAAAAGTGACAAAATCATTAATGGAAAACTCATATATATTCACATTCTACAGCTTTCCAAAATCAATCTGGAGAAGCATTTATTCAACGAATTTAATTGAGTCGTTTAACAAGCAAATCAAGAAATATAGTAAACGTAAAGAGCAATTTCCAAATGAAGAATCCCTTGAGAGATTTCTTGTTTCTCAATTTGATATATACAATCAAAAATTTTCTACTCGATGTCATTTAGGTTTTGATCAAGCTCGAGCAGAACTGGCAGCCATGTTCAAAGAGAATTAAGAAATGGGTGCACCTACAAGAAAGGTATTTCTTTATTTACACAAACTTCTTGACGCTCCCCCAAACCACTCCACCGATATATAGTTTTCAATTTAATTTCACCTCTTTCACTTATTATTTTATTCTCTTTCAAGTCTATCTACTTCTTAATTCTTCTCTTAATAAGATTCAACTGTTGCGTTAAGTTTTAGTGAAGCGCCAATCCTGTTTCGAAGTAAAGAAACTTTAAAAATTTACATATATTAACTAATTCAACACCGTTACCAAAACTCCTTCTTATTGAACTAACCTGCTTCGTTAGTTAAAAAAGAAAAAAAGCTGACAAAGCAGCTAGATATCTTTGACTAAAGCACGCGTTAGCCACCCAAGCATCGCAATATCTGCGCTGCACCACAGAGGATGAAAATGTTTTAAGAACGGGTATAGTTTACTACGGCTAGGTGATGAAGGTCGATGAACTATGGTGCCTAGAGCCCGAGCGTTAGTCTGACTCCAACAACCACGGTGTATCGCAGAATGTCGCGCCCTTAATGGGGAGCACTCATGGGAGATTAATCCTACTCAGGTTGTTGCACTAGCCAATCACCCTATACTTTTTGACTAGGGGGAGGATTTTTGATCAGAACCACTATCAATTTAATAATTAATATTAAACGGCTCAGCCTTTTTTTAAAAAAGTGTTTTACTGGGTCTACTTTAATTTGCTCTTTTTTAATTTTAATTTTCATGGGAGTTGAAGAAGAATTACTCAACGCCCCCTTTTAAATTGAAAAGAGTTATTCACATTCACGCATTACTATTACTATTACTATTACTATTACTATTACTATTACTATTACTATTACTATTACTATTACTATTACTATTACTATTACTATTACTATTACTATTACTATTACTATTACTATTACTGTTCATTATCGTTAGAAACAGTATATAATTTCTTTTCGAATATTTTACCAGGGGTTAAGGAATAGATACTTACTCCATCTGACTCTGCAGACATAAAGTAGATTTGACCATTTTCAAATCTAATTCTGTGCTCGGTATAATATTCTGTATGATCATCTGGAATACGAACTGCACCTAATATTGAACCACTTCTGTCTATTACATACATATGTGATTCTGACTCTTGAGACTTTTCATTCTTCTCAATCTTCTCAAATAAGATTTGTGTTGGATTAATGTCATGAACCCATAAAAGAATATAAGAATGTTCAAAAGGAATGCTTATTTTGGTTTCACCATTCTGATCATCTAAATTTATTTGTGCTTCGTCAAAGTTTCTTGATACATTAACGTTTACGAGAGTACCATCAAATTCTCTTTTTCTCTTTTCTTCTTTTCCATCAACTAAGTTTAATGCTTTACTTTCTCCCTCAAACACAATTGGTTCATTTTCCTGATTTACAGTTAATGAGGTAGGTATGAACGATGAATCAGTTATATGAAAGTCATCCAATAAATTTCCGGATTTATTATATTTACTTACTGTTCTCTGAGCAATGTCTAAAACATAAATATTCCCTTCTTCATCCACAAAGAGGTCCTTTAGTTGGGCATCCGGATGTACTGGTATAGAAATTAAATGCTCCGTTTCTGTCGTCACTACAACTTTCTTCTCTGCATTATCTATAATGTAAAAAAGGTTATTTTTTACAAAAAAACTCAAAGGTGTAAAATCACCTCCACCAGGCATAATTAAAGGTTGGCCAAAATCACTCGGTTCTTCTCCATAACTAATTGTAAATAATTTATTAATCTGTTCTTTTTCTAAAATCTCTATTACATGATCTTCTTCATTTGGTTTAATTACTGACAAATCTTTTGCAGGATTAGGCGTTATTAATTCATGTGTTGTTGAAAGCTCATTTACTACAGAGTTATTTATTAGCAGAAAAAGTGAAACGGCAACTGTAGTTACTAAGAAGATTGATGCGGTTACACTAAACCATTGAATTCTCCTAACCTTTTGATTCGCTTTCATTATCAATTCGTTCCTTAAATTCTTTATGAATTGAGTTTCTGGTTCCGCTTCTGGATCTTCATTAAGCAGACTTAGAAAAGTGTAGTCATCTTGACTATCTTGATTTTTCAACATCAATCCACTCCTCTTTCAAGTTAATAATGTTTTTTAATACAATCAGTGCGCGATGAAAGTCTACTCTAACCTTTCCTTCACTACATTTAAGTGCCTCTGCTGTTTCTTTTACACTCAATTCGTGTAATGCTCTCAAAATTACTACGCTGCGATAATTTGGCTGAAGTTTCATTAATGCATTTCGGAGCTCTTTCCGAGTTTCCTTAACGATTAATAGCTCGTTACTTATTGACTCCGTGCTAAAATGGTGATCATTGAGCATTGATTGTGGTAGAAAACGGATTAACCTTTGCCTCCGAATATGATCAACTGCCGTATTCCGAACAATCGTTATGATCCACGTCTTTTCTTTACTACGATCTCTAAGTTGATAAAGATTCTTAAGCACTTTAATAAATACCTCTTGAGTAATATCTTCAGCATCTAACTTGCTGTTTGTGAAAAAATAGGCAAATCGGTAAACATCTTTATGATACTTTTCATAAAGTTCTTCTATGAGGAATGAATCACTTTCCAAAAAGTAACCTCCTTTCAAACGTACTGATATGTCGATTGAAATATTAAAATGTTACAGTTTTTTATAATTATTTTAATAATTTTAATATATTCATTAAAATTTAAATAGAGAAAAAACAAATAACCTACCCTTAAGTTATAATTCCGGGGATAAGTTATATTAAATAGAGTTTTAAAATAGATACTGCAATCAAGTCGGAAAAAGGAAAAAACTGTCCCCTATTTCAAGAAGTACAGTTTTTAATATAAGGTATTTTCTTATTCAACTAACCTGCTTGCGTTAGTTCAATAAGAAAAAAGGCTTCACTCCTTATTGAAGTAAAGCACCCGTTAGTTGAATATGATACTTTTAATTTTTTACGCCATAATGTAGTTCCACAAATTGAAAAAATGAACTTTGAAAAGTTTAGTATGTCCTCTTTGCGGTCAGCTTTCATAACTCACTCACTTAGAGAAGGCTCAATGCTGTTTCTTTTGCAGCCTGAAAAATGATTTATTCAAAGTTCTATGTAGTCCGATTCCACTGTACCGAAGGTAAATAATTAATTGCCCATCCTCCGCTTAGCACAATAAGAAAAATCAAAATTCCATTTTATTCAGAGCAGGAATTCCGGTTCATCTTTTTTATAGGTGAGATAATTTTAATCAAACTATTTTAGAAATTATCGAACTTTGTTTTAAATGTTCAAACTTTATTTCAAAGCTACATTATTTGCGAATTTTGTCTATAAGTTGAATTAACGATAATGATTCTTCAGATGTCATACCCTGCTCTTTGCCATTATAAGTAATTGAATTTTTATAGACAGCAATTGTAGGATTCGCATGACGACCAATGTTGTTAATATAAATATGATATATAGGTTTATTGCTTATATCGTCCTCATTGGCATTATCAATATTGTCAGAGTTCAATTTCATCAAGAAAGAGGAAATATTTTCAATACCGGCCTTATCATCAATCACTATGTTGTCATTGGAGAGAATCTCAAGAATTTCTATATGTTCAATATTCGTATGAATAATTTCTTCCTTTGGAAATAAAGAAGTCCTCTCAATTGGCTGTTCTTTCATTTTGTAAAAATAGGCAAATAATTAATATAATAACAATCAAATTTCTTATTCTCATTTAAACAACGCCTTAACCTATTATTTTTTAACAATGTTTGATTAAATAATAATTATTGAAAAAGCCCTGCGGTAGAAAAGAACCCTAATCAGTTTCGAATAGGATTCTAATATGAGTTGTCATTTCGTTTCAAAGTACCGGATTAATATTATTAATATGAAACGTTTGCACCATTTGTGGATGCTACATTTCATGAATCATAAACATTGCTGATATTAATGTTGAAACCTAATTTAAATGGGGGAATTGAGCCCAAATGCCATCAATTTTCTTTTCAATTAAAAAATGTCTACCATACAGAAATTCAAGGTCGCTATCATTTTGAATATTTTCATGTCGTTCCTCCTATATATATCTTTATTGTACCCTAAATAGATGAAGCAGAAAGTTTGTTCAATGTTTGCGGCGAATGTTAACATGGACAAACTTAGGTAAATATAGAGGAGGATCCGTAATGGTAAATGAAGTGATTTTGGACGATTTTTCTTTGAAGGTAACTGGTTTTGAACAGGGAGTCTCCACAAACAGCTCCGGAAAAGAAGCAAAGACGATTCGGTTTGATTTCGAAGTAAAAGGCGGGACTGAGTACCACGACGTTACGGTCCATTTATACAAAAATACGTTTGATGTAAAGATTCCTGAACTCGATTTGAGCTTCAGAGGAACCATCAACAATTACTCTACTTCACGAACTGATTTCACGGATGAAAATTCTTCATCACTATTCAGCCTGGAGCTGATTGAAATTGGGTAGGGAAAATCCACTGAAATTAAGCATCCTGGATCAATCACCTGTATCCGCTGGCAAAACACCAGCCACGGCTTTGCAGGCTTCCATGGAGCTTGCAAAAAGCGGGGAACAGTTCGGGTACACGCGCTATTGGATTGCCGAGCATCACGATTTTTCCGGACTGTCCTGTTCTGCGCCTGAAGTGATGCTGGGCTATATTGGGGCACACACCAAAACAATCCGCATCGGGGCAGGGGCGGTATTGCTTCCGCATTATAAACCGTACAAGGTTGCTGAAGTCTATAATATGCTGGCGACTCTGTTTCCGGGCAGAATTGATTTAGGGATTGGAAGGGCTCCCGGCGGATCAGCGGAAGTGACGATGGCTCTCTCGGATAATTTTTTGCAAAATGTTTTCAAGATGCCGGAATCTTTTAAAGAACTTTTGCGTTTCCTCAAAGATGATTTTCCGGAAGAAAATATGTATTCAAAAGTATCTGCAGCACCGCTTCCGGAAATTTCTCCTAAACCGTGGCTTCTCGGGACTAGCATCAAAAGTGCCAAGCTTGCTGCAGAGAATGGAAGCGCTTATGCATTCGGCCATTTCATGAGCGATAAAGACGGGCCGGAAATCCTTAAAACCTATGAGGAAAATTTTCAACCGGGTTCATCCCAACAACCGGAATCGATCATAGCAGTGTCTGCCATTTGTGCAGAAACGACCGAAAAAGCTGAAAACTTGGCAAAGAGCGGTTTTCTCTGGAAATTAAAAATGGCAAAAGGGGAAGGCAGCGAAGGGGTTCCTTCACTAGAGGAAGCCGAACGCTATCCATATACAAGCGGAGAACAACAAGCAATTGAAGAAATGCGGTGCAAAATAATCATCGGCAATCCACAAGAGGTACGGGAGCAGCTTGAACAGCTCCAATCAATCTACCACAATGATGAATTCATGATCGTTACTATCACTCATGACTATATGGATCGCTTACGGTCGTATAAATTGATTGCTGAAGAACTCCTGTAATAAAAACAACCAGTTTACCCTGTAGGATAACTGGTTGTTTTTGTATTTGGCTGATTGCATTTTTGATGAAATATTTGAACCGCAGCAAGGCAATCAGGATTCCAACGGCACCATAGACGAGCAGTACCAAAAGCCCCTGCCACCTCCTGCGTCAGAACCGCGGACCATAATGTCCTGCAGTCCAGTCTGTTCCCAGTACTGCGGGGTAAATTTGCCGATTGCCTGGGCAAATGAAGGCAAAAGCTCGAATGGGAACCATAAGCCGGCAAGCACTGCACCACCCATGGCAAATACTTGGGTAAGTGCAAACCCCTGGTTCTCACCTCTAACACTAACGGCCATCGCCAACTCAAGGCCCGCTTGTTGCACTAAACTGCTACGTTAGTTCAATAAGAAAAAAGGCTTTACTCCTTATTGAAGTATAGCACCCGTTAGCCATCCATGTAGCTCAAAACAAATATTTACACCACAGAAAATGAAAGAATATTACTTTCTTTCATGGGAGTTGAAGAAGGGCTGGCCTCACCAAAGGAAAGTTCACGGTAGTCAGACAGCATCTTCACTTTCTCAAGACCAGCTGCTTTACGCCAACGAGATAAAGAAAATGGTAAATCTACACTTACAGAGAGAAATTCTACGTTATCCATTTTTGCAACTTCTTCATTAAAGCGACGAGTTTGCATATCGCAAATACCTGCAGCTGCATCTATAGAAGCGATCACACTAATCAAACGAACGCTTCCTTTGTGGTCATTCAATGAATATGGCTGTGAATTTTCAGAAAGTGCAATGAACTCAGGAGCTATTTCTCCAACTTTTAGTTCTTGACCGATAAGCGTTATAGGTTTCCCACCAAATGTAATCGCATTTTCCCTTTCAATTGGCATTCCTAGTACCCCCAATATTTATCTAATTTTTTATATAGTGCACTTTATTTAATGTGTTATTCTTTGAAAAACAAGAACTCGGATATCAACTTAAACAGGCTGATATCCGAGTTCAACTATTTGGAGCGTTTACCGTGACCGAATTAAGAGTTTAATTTCTCGATGGCTTCTTGAGTTGTCCAAACGCCACTTGAAATGAATCCAAAGTTAACCATTCCAGCATTATATGCATCTTTACCAGGTGCAGCTGTTGCATCACTCACGATATACACTTCAAAACCTTGCTCAACTAATTCGCGCATATGAGAGTCAACACAAAGATTTGCATTCATTCCTCCAATAATGACCGTATTAATTCCACGTTTGCGAAGTTGTAACACTAAATCATTCGATTCTGGACCAAAAACTTTATGTGGGCTTGTAATGATTGTCTTTCCGTCTTCAAGATATGGTTTAAATGATTCGTAAAAGTCAGCTCCTGATGCAGATTCAATCGGTTCTTGTGGACCTTTACTGTTGAACATTTTGTTTTCTTGCATCATTGTTTCTCCTGCGCCTTTAATGATTCAATTCTCATCATGTGGATAGTAATAGTGAGGCGAAATAAATACTTGATAATCTTTTTCCTTTGCTGCTTTTAATAATAATTCAATGTTGTTAATTGTATCATTTTCAGCAAGTATATCTTTCGTTAAAGGATATCCTGCACCCGTAGGATGTAAAAACTCATTTTTGGATTTGTCAATAAAACACCTGTCATTTGTGGATCAATTCTCATTTTTTCCAACTCCTATTTATCAAATTTAGTTAAAAGTATTTTTTGTTGTTTTATATCTTTTATGCTTCATTGTTTTACGAATCACGTCGTTAACATTAATCAAAAGCTCAACGTTTACTACTAATTCTTCCTGCGAAATTTTGGTTATTTCCTCACATAAGAAAGTAAGCAGAACCGATGACCTAATTTTTCAGGTGAATCCTATCATTTCACAGAAACTTTACCTTGAATTTCAATTTTAACATCTGCTTTTTTCAATATATTTCCGACATCGCACCCTTTATCTGCTGCTTCTGTCGCTCTTTGTGCGGATTGAATCTGTTCTTCTGTTGCATCAGCAGATAAAACGATAAGAGGATAATGGATAATTTTAAATTCACTATCAGATATATTCGCCTCTGAGTTCACTGTAAATTCTACAACAGGCAGTTTTCTGCTTTCAAGTACAAACGTAAGAGTTGCTGTATAACAAGTCGTTACAGAAGCAACGAGAACCTCTTTTGGATTTGCTCCATTTCCACTACCACCTAATGATGTTGGTATAGCAATTTTTGTATCAAGGTACTCTGCTTTAAGAGTTCCATTTCCTGTTACCCCACCATCCCAAACAGCATTCACATTTATTTTCATATCAGCCATAATTAACACTCCTTCATATAAATTAATTGCATAGATATCTTGTCTATTTACGTATTTTTTATACTTTGAGTACTGCAATAATACGGAATAGACAAGAAAAACAATTTTTATCATTTAATTAGTACCTACCTTTCCTTCTTCAACTAAACTGCCGCATTAGTTCAACAAGCTGCCGCGTTAGTTCAATAAGAAAAAGAGTTGCATTTGCAGCCCAATGTTCTTCGACTAAGCACCCGTTAGAACGAAATAAAATGCTATTTATTCCCTATCACTCTAGCTATATCAAATAACCTGCCATCGATATCATCAATTTCCATTGCTATATATACACTGGTACAAGCGATAACAATTAAACAAATTGCCTTGATTAAATTATAAACTTTATCACTCAATTATTTTCACCCCTTAAAATATCTACCCTCTGTTCAAAAAATACATATTTTTACTTATTCAACACCATTCCGAAAACACCTTTTTATTGAACTAACCTGCCTCGTTAGTTCAATAAGAAAAAGAGCTACATACGCAGTACTAGACACTTCAACTCAAGTACTCGTTAGTTACAGAAGAAGTTAGTGTTAATTAGATAGACTCATACTTCTGTTTCTTACAAATTCGAGTATGTAGAAATTAATGAATGTAATTATTGGAACAAAAAACACCAGCACTACTATACCTAAACTACTAAATACTCCTTCTGTCTGTTTATGAAATGTTTGAACGTCTAACTTGTAAAAGATGATGGTTGCTATTGACAAGATAAGTGTATTTAAGAAAAATGCAACTAACCTTGCCAGCCATTTCTTGTTCTTCATTTTTAATATCCAAATAGAAGTTAGAGTAGAAACGAGTAAGGAAAATACCAAAATAATGATAAACACTATATTCATGGCCACCCCACCTTTACCTAGTCTGATACTTAATATTAACTACTTCGATGTCCTTCCAAATCTACCTGCTTATTCAACTAACCTGCTTACGTTAGTTCAATAAGAAAAAAGGCTCTACTCTTTAATAAAGTAAAGCATCCGTTAGTTTAATAAGACATCTTTATTTTTTGTGAATCTGCCTTTTACTGATTCATTTTTTTATTTAAGATATTCAGTGGCTTTTATTACTTCGTACATCCCACTCTCTTCTAAAAACTGAGAAATCAAGTGGATATGAGCAGAACCAATGAGTAACAGAGTTTTATCTGAAGGCTCACTTGTTATTTTAGTTAAATTAGCATAAATAATTAAGTTTTGATACCACCATCTGAGCCAGTCAATTCCCACATAATCCTCTCCTTCTCCAATCCGAGCAACTGCCATATACATTTCGTGCTGTTTCACGATATTTTGGGTTTGATTATATTCTTTTATGATTTCATATATACTTCTATCTCCAATATAAGATGGAAGATTGGAACGATATTTTTCATCTAAATATTTAAAAAGATTGGACTGTTCCTTTTTTGCCCATTCAAAAACTTGGCCTATTCCTCTATTTCCGACAGATTCCATCCAATCTACTGCATATATTTTTTTATGATTCTGTTCAGATGCAATTCGAAACCCAATTTGATGTATTTCATCAATTCTTATATCGAGTTCCCCATTTAAAAATTGTTCAAATTCACTGTTTAATGAGTTCTCTTCACTCTTCACAACTTCAAATGCAACTTTAGTGGGGTTAAAACTTTTGATGGAATCCACTACCCTCATTATTTCAATCTGTCTTTTATTCGATAATAAATTATCAAACTCCATACGATGTAAATCGGGTGTATATCTCATATGAAAAGTTCCCAATATCATAATCTTTGGCTTGTCATGATTAATCATAAATGCCCCCTCCTCTTTATCTTCATAATAGGTCCCATTCTTCAATAAGGTTTTTCATATTAACCTAACCTGCCGCGTTAGTTGAAAAAGCATATTTACCTTCTAATTGTAGATAGTATTGCTTGTGCTTTATACTGGTCTTCTTTTTTTACAAAGAAATCATATATGACTGGTTCTCTAAATTCATTTCCACTAAAATGTTGACCCGGTGAAAAACTATTGCGTGACCTATTTTTGACTTGGAAGTTTAAACCTTCTTTTTTTAATGCCTGAGCCACATTAAAATAATCATCATTGTTAAGCGTTGTATGTATTAATACTTTGTTGAACAAAAAATTAAATAATGACAATTTTTCACTCCCTTTAACTACTAATAATATAGGACGTTCTTTTTAGTATTAGAGATTCTTTCTTCAACTAACCTGCTGCGTTAATTGAAGAACTCTTAAATTATTTATGTTGATTTAAAGTAAATTATCTCTGGATCTCCTTCGTCTAAATTTTCAACAAATCCACTTTGTATAAATCCATTTGCTTTAAATACTTCCTGCATGCTTTTATTTGATTTATTGGTAGAAGAGAATATTTTCTTAGTTGGCGATATGCTTATAAAAAACTCCATAAGGGAAGTTGCATATCCTTTTCTTCTTTCAGTCGGTTTAACTATTATCAAAAAAATAAAGCTACTACTAAAGAAATTAGTATCAAAAATTAAAAATCCTACCAATGAGAACTCATTTTTAATAGCAATACATCGTTCTTCCTCAATTGCTTTTTTTATGTATTTTCGTCTGCTATCACTACCTATTACTTCTCTATCAATATTCACTATTTCATCTAAATCGTTTAATTGAGATTTAACCATAGATTCCATATTAAAGTGCCCTTTTTGAAAATCCGACTTTATTAAACCATTTTCTTATTCAACTAACCTGCCTTGTTAGTTCAATAAGCACATAGCACATACTTTATTCTGAATTGAAAAAATTCTTAACGAGGTGTTTTAAAAGAATGAAAAAGATGTTAATCGTTTTTATACTATTCCTTGTTCTTATTACTTCTTCAATCGTTTCATCAGCTAAACCCACTCAAGACTCTGAAGAACTTAGGTTACAGGTCACGATCTTCTTTCTTGTACTAAAGCAGCCTTTAGTGCAACAATTCAAATAATCAATTGGAATAGTTGTATCAACGGCTCAACTGATCACATTATCCCTCCTCTTCAAACTAATTCTTTGACTTCCATTATCGTTGTAACTATAATGATTACATCGAGAGGGTGACTTGTATGAAAAAATTTAGCAGCCGTTATTCCATTGCTGTACATATTTTATCGCTAGTTGCATTAAGTCCAACTTCTTGTACTTCCGAATTCATTGCTGAAAGCGTCAATACGAACCCAGTTATTATTCGCCGTATTATTGGCATGTTGAAGAAGGCTGGGTTGGTCCATGTACGTGCCGGTACAGGAGGTACCAATTTACAAAAGGGACTTGATGAGATTACTTTACTTGATGTGTATAGAGCAGTTGAAGTTGCAGACAATGGAGATATTTTTAATTTTCATGATGAAACCAATCCAAAGTGTCCAGTAGGCGCAAATATTGAGTCGGTTTTTCGAACAAAGATGTTGCAAGCACAATCTGCTATGGAGCACGAATTGGCTCAAGTTACACTCAAACAATTGGTGTCTGAACTAAAAGAGAAAACCGGCTCTATTTAGAGCTATTTTTTTCATACTCGTTGTAACGTTATTGGTTACACTAAAACCTCTTGAAATAATCTGCAATAGAAGGGTAGGAATTTATATGTCAATCGTTATTACTGGTGCAACAGGTCATTATGGAAACCGTGTCATTCAAGAACTATTAAAAACTATTCCTGCAAGTGAAATTATCGCTAGCGTTCGAAATGTTGAAAAAGCTGATGCACTTGCCGAACTGGGAGTAGAAGTTCGTCATGGCAATTACATGGACTACGAGTCGATGAAAACATCGTTTGAAGATGCTTCAAAAGTTCTTTTTGTTTCAGGACCGGATTCAGATAATACTCTTCGTATTCGTCAACATGCAAATGTCGTCCAAGCTGCACGAGATGCTGGTGTAAAACACATCGCTTACACGGGTTACGCTTTTGGTGAAACATCACAAATCGATCTTGCACTTGTCCATATGGCAACAGAATATGCGATCCGTTCAACGGGTGTACCGTATACATTCTTACGTAATTCACTTTACTCAGATGTATTTATTGATGAAAGCCTTGCGGGATCAGTTGCGGCTGGTGAATTGGTAACAAACACAGGTGATGGCAAGCTGAATGCGGTAAGCCGTGAAGATCTTGCATTGGCTGCTGCAGCTGTATTAACGGGAGAAGGACATGAAAATAAATCATACAACCTTGTAAACCCATCCCCTTGGACTTTCGATGAGCTAGCAGAAGTTGTTTCAGAGGTTTCAGGTAAACAAGTTTCACATAAAAAGGTATCATTTGATGAAATGAAAGCTTATCTTGGCAATGTTGGATTACCTGCACCAGTAACTGAACTAATTGCAGGTATTTACCATACCGTTGCAGTTGGCGAAACTGGTAAAACTTCAAATGATTTAACAAATCTTATCGGACAACCAACGCCATTGAAAAAATTAGTTCAACAAGCATTGAAAGCATAAATTTAAGAATAAATTAGGTCCTTTTCGGAAATAAACATCTTGTTACCAATAAAAATACGGACAATACAGGAGGCTATTTTATGTCATTACAAGGAAAACGTGTTGTTGTTGTCGGTGGTACTTCAGGGATCGGATTGGCTACTGCCGAAGCATTTTTAAATGAATCTGCTCAAGTAGTAGTTGCCAGCCGTTCTTCTTCCAAGTTCGATGAGGCAAAAAATTCGTTGGGCCAAGATGTAGAAGGATATGAGCTAGATTTTCGTAACGATGAGAGTGTAGCTAACTTCTTTAAGAATGTAGGGAATTTTGATCACTTGGTAGTAACTGCAGGCGAAGGAACAATGGGGCTATTTAAAGAGTTGCCAGTTGAAAGAGCGAAAGAAGCATTCGACAGTAAGTTCTGGGGTCAATATGCTACGGCCCTTGCCGCACTCCCTTACTTGAATGATGCGAGTTCTATCACGCTTACATCAGGTGTTTATGGGCAACGCCCACCTCAAGGAGCATCTACATTAGCAGCAATTAATTCTGCAGTTGATGGTTTAGTAAGAGGACTTGCTATTGAGCTATCACCAATGCGCGTAAATGTTGTATCACCTGGTATTGTAAATACACCGATATACGCAGGAATGCCAGAAGCTCAACGTGAAGGCATGTTCAAAGGAATTGCTGAACAACTTCCTGTGAAACGCATTGCACAACCTGAAGACATCGCGCAATCTTATGTTTACTTAGCAAAAAACGGATTTACAACTGGATCTGTTGTTGATATTGATGGTGGTGCACGATTAATTTAATTAAAATGATAGCATTCCTTTTTGAAGGAATGCTTTTTTTTCGCAAAATATACTTCTGCTTGCTACTGCATTTTTTTTATTATAACTAAGGTTGTTTAGTTCGGAATTCGAATCTTTAAGTAACGCACCCGTTAGTTTAAGTGAAACCATTCACAAGCTACAAGTCACATTAACAAATATTAGCAAATAGACAATCTAAATCATCCCAATTATCGCCCACCCAAATGTTCTCTTCATTAAACCTCTTTAATGGGGATGAATTTTGAATCTTAACAGCTCGAACCCATTCAGCTTCTTTCCACCAAGTTAATTTTACTGAGCGTACTAATTTCTGATTTGTAAGGTTTTGAAATTCTCGGTAACCTTGAACAAAAGCTGAAACTTTTTCTATATGTATATGTCCATTTTCAATACAACACGATAATATTGGCCTTGATATGTCAAATTCAGGATAAATAAAATTCATCCTATCAAAATCAACAATTGATGAAACATTATCATTTTTAAATAAAATGTTATCTACAAATAAGTCCCAATGACCCCAACCTTTTTCACATTGTGAGAAAATATCTATATTGTTATTTTCTAAAATTTTCTTTTGAGTTTCTAAATTAGAAAGTGTATTGTTACAATCCAAACTAGTCGCTTCTTTCCATCTTTCTTGCCAATTTTGCATCATACTAACCTTTGACCGAACATCCCAGTGTAGAGGTAAATGATCAGTATTATTGGAATTTAAAATTTTATGCATTTGTCCAATTATCTTACCTAAACTATACATTTGTTCTTCGTTCGCTGTTCCCGCCTTAATATTTCTTCCTTTACATAACTCCATTAGAACAAACCGCTCACCAGTTGAAGAATTTAATACATATTTTTCTTTATGTGAGTAAAGTTTAGGGCAAGGAATGCCTTGATTACGTAGATTACTTTGGTGAGTTAATGAAGTTTCTAATTCCTGTATCATTTGTTCAGGATAACGTGTTTTATTAAATTGTTTAACAAATAAATCGCCTATTTCCGTTTTTATTTTCCATTTCAAATTCATATAACCTAGTTCAATTTGAGATGAATCAAGAATATCAAACCTATGTATTTTAGTTATTGTTTCAAATATATCTTCCTTAACTTCTTTAGTAGTAAAACAGGTCATTTGAAGTTCCCCCTTTACCTTGTAGCGAAATTTTAATACATTTCTTGTTCCACTAAACTGCTTACGTTTGTTGAAGAGGAAAAAATTCTTTATTATTAATTATACCAATAATTTACACTTTTTCTTGGAAAAATAAAATTTTCTGCTAATAAAAACCGTTGTAGTTTGAAGGTTCTTTTAACATTTCAATTAACAGACTGATTAGTGGTAT
>Ga0180008_1001279_pt1 | contig 16328 bp, 17 predicted proteins | sample MM_PW_MetaG_FD_121121 | JGI IMG/M metagenome (GOLD analysis project Ga0180008, IMG submission 121121) | Groundwater microbial communities from the Aspo Hard Rock Laboratory (HRL) deep subsurface site, Sweden - MM_PW_MetaG | ecosystem: Environmental > Aquatic > Deep subsurface > Groundwater...
ATCGGTACTTGGTGGCTACACAGGGACTTGAACCCCGGACCCCAGCATTATGAATGCTATGCTCTAACCAACTGAGCTATGTAGCCAAGTGGCGCGCATTATTCGCGTAGAACGGAAAGGCGTCAAGCGCTTTTTTTGAAAATTTATCTACGCTATCAACTGTTTAAGGAAAAACGCTGGGTAAGGCGACCGGTGGCTGGGGGGTTGCGCCATCCTCGACGTCACTAAAATCTTCTGCAGGCGCTGACGTGCCTGCGATACAGACGCCTCGGCCTGTCTGTATTACCAAGGTGATGCCGTCGCAGGCAAGCCCGCTCCTGCATGGGGTCGCACCGCGCAAAGGTTGGTGCGTAGAACGTCCCTTACATTAATTAAAGGGGTTCATCTTGCCGGTTCTTTACACGGCATGACCGCTGCATCGATTCATCTACTCGTTAGCCTGCTAACGGGATAGCCTTCCTGCCCCAATAAGTGGCACATTGTCACACCTGCACCTGTGCATCCATCTGCTGTACGGAAACGTTCCTCATGGCTCTTACCAATTCCCAGCCTTCAGTGGCTACGACACCGGCCGCCGCGCAATCCAGCCCCTTAGTGATGTCTATCATCGGCGCGGTGGCGCTGGCGCACTTGATCAATGACTTGATCCAGGCGGTGCTGCCGTCGATCTATCCGATGCTCAAGGAAAGTTATGGCCTGACCTTCACCCAGGTCGGCCTGATTACCCTGACGTTCCAGCTCACGGCCTCGTTGCTCCAGCCCTGGGTGGGGTATTACACCGACCGCCATCCCAAGCCGTTCCTGTTGCCTTGTGGGATGATTTGTACGCTGATCGGGATTTTGATGATGTCCCAGGTCGGCAGTTTCCCGCTGATCCTGCTGGCGGCGGCGTTGATCGGTATTGGCTCCTCGACCTTTCACCCGGAGGCGTCCCGCGTGGCACGTCTGGCGTCGGGTGGGCGGTATGGCCTGGCGCAATCGACCTTCCAGGTGGGCGGTAACGCGGGTTCGGCGTTTGGTCCGTTGCTGGCGGCGGCAATCATCATTCCGTTTGGCCAGGGCAATGTGGCCTGGTTCGGTTTGTTCGCGGTGTTCGCCCTGGGGGTGCTGTATGCGATCAGCCGCTGGTACCGCAACCATTTGAACCTGTTCAAGCTCAAGCAGGGCCAGGCCGCTACCCATGGCCTGTCGAAAAACCGCGTGCTGGGTGCACTGGTGGTGCTGGGGCTGTTGGTGTTTTCCAAGTACTTCTACATGGCCAGTTTCACCAGCTACTTCACCTTTTACCTGATCGAGAAGTTCGACCTGTCGGTGGCCAGCTCCCAGTTGCATCTGTTCCTGTTCCTCGGGGCGGTGGCGGCAGGGACGTTCTTTGGCGGGCCGATTGGTGACAAGATCGGCCGTAAGGCTGTGATCTGGTTCTCGATCCTCGGCGTTGCACCGTTCACTCTACTGCTACCCCATGTCGACCTGTTCTGGACCAGCGTGCTCAGTGTGGTGATCGGCTTTATCCTGGCGTCGGCGTTCTCGGCGATTGTGGTGTACGCGCAAGAATTGGTACCGGGCAATGTGGGAATGATCGCCGGTGTGTTCTTTGGCCTGATGTTCGGGTTTGGCGGGATTGGTGCGGCGTTGCTGGGTTACCTGGCGGACATCCACGGCATCGAGTACGTGTACACGCTGTGCTCGTTCCTGCCACTGCTCGGGGTGCTGGCGATTCTGTTGCCGCGTTCGAAAAAAGCTTGAAACCGGGAGGTTGGCCCTATCCCTGGGCGATACCTCTCCTACTGGAACGGGTGAGATTTTGTCGCGCGTTTCAGCTGCTCCCGGGCCCGGGACAGGCGGGAACGGACGGTACCAATCGGGATCGCCAGGGCATCGGCGGTGTCCTGGTAGCTGCCGTCGGTTTCCAGTGAGGCATACAAGGTGTTGCGCATTTCCGGTGGCAGGTGCTGGATGGCGTTGAGTGTGCTTTCCAGCCGGCGACTGATTTCAAACTGGCTCGCCAGATCCTGTTCCTCGTTGTGTCCATGGGACAGCGACTCGTCAAACTCGCAATGCACTGGCTTGGCATACAGCCGGCGAAAGTGATTGCGGATCAAATTCAGCGCGATCCCGCACATCCAGGTGCTCAGTGACGCCTGTGCGCTGAAGTGATGCCGGTTGCGCCATGCCTCCAGGTACGTCAGTTGCAGGATATCGTCCGCATCCTCCGGGTTCAGTACGCGTTTGTGAATGAACCTGCGCAGGCGTTTGTGGTGGTCGTCGGACAGATCTTGGATGGATTGATTTGAGTCACGGGGAAGGTTAACTAAAACACTGATAGGGATATCCATGATTTTTCCTCAGGGTATAAGCAGTCGAAATGGTTTCGACGAGAACCCTGTTAGCACCGCTTGTGCCAAACGGAAAAAATCAATATCTATTTGATAATTAAAGTGAAATATCTTGTTTTAGGTGTTTTTTTTGCAAGGGCTTGCGCAAAGTTGCAAGAGGTTGTGCAGGTATTTTCATCGTTCAGGCGCAGAGGATGAAGATGGAACCGTATTGGGCGTTCCAGCCACACAAGGATACGAATCTCTTGTACTGGCACTCCCATGAAAATCGATCCCAATCTTGATGTGCATAGTTCCCAGAACCTAGGCCAGCCTGCGCCTTCACGGATTGATGGTGGGCAACCGCCTCAGATAAACGTGCCCGTTGCTGACGATCTCAGTGCGCTGTTCGCTCAAGAAGTTGAGCTTAACGGCAAGTCGCTGGGCCGCCGCCAACTGGGCTTGCGCACTCCGCCCGGCGAGCAACTGGCTCAGCTCTATGAGCAGTTGGGTCATCCGGCCGAGGCAAAAATGGCAACCATCGCCCGCAATGTCAGGGTTCAACTCTTGCTTGGTGCTGGCGTCGGCAAGTTGATGGATATCACCGGGAACGACCCGGCGCGGGCCTATGTAGTGCTCAAGTATGTGGTTGGGCAGGCAGACACCGAGGGGCGCACTTCGGAGGCCACCCTGGCACGAAGTTCGCTGGCTGATCTGGAGGCTCTCTACAAGCCGCAGATCCAGGCGGGACTGAACACCGCGATGAGCTTGCAGGCGGGCAGTGATGACCCGCAATTGCGCCAAGCTGTACGCCGCATGTATTACGACAGCGTGGTCATGACCCCGTCACTGGCTACCCTGATGCAGTTGTTGTTGGGGCTGTTCGGTGATAAGGAGTTTGAGTCCGGGTTGAAGCTGATGCGCCGGGCCCTGGCCGATGATATTGCTGCGCAGAGCTCGTCGGTCGACCGGGGGCAGTTACGTGCCTTGATGTTGGGTTTGAATGACAGTAGCCGCTTGAGTAGCGTGTTGGCAGGCTGCAAGGACCTGATCGGGCAACTCGTTTTACTGTATCCAGGGTTGCATCACGATCCTGTGACCCTGTTGCAGCGCTTGCTGGGGTATGCGGCAAGCGGCATTGCACTTCAGGAAATCAGGCTCTTGGCCCGAGACTTGGGCGGAGAAGACCTGGCTCACCAGTTGAGTGCCCTCAGCGCTGCTCTCCCCCAGATCAAAATACTCCCCATGGCATGGTGGTGTGATGCAAGAAGGCGTGAAGAGGCGCTGAGCAGCTTCAAGCAGGTGCTCTATGAGTATGCAACGCTCGAGCGAGGCTCCCGAGATGTGCGCACTTGGCCGGGAATCAAGGCATGAGTGCATTGCGGGCAATCAACAGCGTACTGTTGAAGGTTGCACAACGCGCCGAGGTGCTGGGCGCGGTGGTGGTCATGGCCATTGTGTTTATCTTTATCGTGCCGTTGCCCACCTGGCTGGTGGATATCCTGATTGCTCTGAACATCTGTATCTCGTGCCTGCTGATTGTTTTGGCGTTGTACTTGCCGGGCCCACTGGCCTTTTCCTCGTTCCCGTCGATTCTGCTGCTGACTACGATGTTTCGCCTGGCGTTGTCGATTGCTACCACGCGCCTGATCCTGCTGGCAGACCGCCACGGTGAGCTATTACTTGAGCCCGGGCGGGCGCCCAGGGGCTCCGGCCCGATTTATTTCGAAAGCGCACGTGGCCTGCTGGCGTTCAGCGAGCCGGGGCCAATGTTCAGCTTGTTGGGGGCGTGTCCAGTGACGCTGGCCGCCGCCGGCAACGATCCGGACTCCTGGTTTTGGGAACTGTTCCAGCACCATTTGAGCCCGCAGATACGCTCGCTGTTCGGTTACCTGAGGCTGCAGCCCTCCCCAGGAAAACTGACCTTCGGCTGCCGGCTTACGGTGACGCTGGGAACGTCCAGGGTTGTGGGGTACCTGTTACTGGCCCCCGAGAGTTTGTTTGCCCTGTGCGAGGCCGGCCGCTGGAAACCGACAGCCAAGCCGTTGCTGCCTTCATTTCAGTTGGCGATTGCCGTGACATTGGGGCGCCTGCAACTGCCCATCACGCAATTGCGTCGCCTGCGCGAAGGTGACGTGCTGGTGCTGGAGCAGGCCTTTTTTGATGTGCAGGGCACAGGTCAGTTGCGCATAGGCAGGCATCGGTTGCATGGGTGCATTGACGATGAGTCTGGAGCTATGTGCCTGACGCTAATATCTATCGAGGAGATGTCTGTGGACGAGGAATTTTCAACCCAATACTACCCAGGGCATGACGAGGACGATCTTGATGAGCCCGTGGTGGATGTGTTTGGCCACGAGCCTTTCGACGAGCTGAGCATGGTCTTGAACGTGCGCTGTGGCACCCTGAACTTGACACTTGGGGAACTACGCAATCTTGCCCCGGGCGCTGTGTTGAGTATCGCCGGATATGCGCCAGGCATGGCCGGGCTCTATTACGGTGATCGACCGATTGGCTTGGGCCAGTTGGTGGAGGTAGACGGGCGCCTCGGGCTGCAATTGTCTCGCGTGGTGTTTGCCCGATGATACTCCAGGGGCTCGATCCCGTTGTCCTGGCGGTATTTCTCGGCACATTGGCCTTGATGCCCATGCTGTTGATCATTTGTACGGCGTTTCTAAAGATTGTCATTGTGCTGATGATCACGCGCAATGCCATTGGTGTGCAGCAGGTGCCGCCCAGCCTGGCTGTCAACGCTATAGCATTGGCGGCGACGTTGTTCATCATGGCCCCGGTGGGCTATGAAATTGCTCAGAATGTGAAGACCTCGCCGGTGGACCTGAGCAATGTCCAGACATTGCAGGCCACGGGACTGGTGGCCATCGAACCGTTGCGCGCGTTCATGGCACGCAATACCGACCCGGATGTGCTGACCCATTTATATGAAAACAGCGAGCGGCTGTGGCCGCCTGAAATGGCGCAAAACACGCAACGCAACGACTTGATTCTGATGGTTCCGGCTTTTGTCATATCGCAATTGCAGGCGGGCTTCGAGATTGGGTTTCTGATCTATATCCCGTTTATCGTCATCGACCTGATTGTCTCCAACCTGTTGTTGGCGCTTGGTATGCAGATGGTCTCGCCCATGACCATTTCACTTCCCCTGAAGTTGTTGCTGTTTGTCCTGGTTTCCGGTTGGTCCCGGTTACTCGACAGCCTGTTCCTTTCCTATCTTTGAGTGACCTATGGAACCGATCGTACTGTTCAAGCAGGGCCTGCTGCTGGTGGTGGTGTTGTCGGCACCGCCGTTGATCGTCGCGGTGGTCGTCGGTGTGTTGACGTCATTGGTCCAGGCGCTGATGCAGATTCAGGATCAGACATTGCCCTTTGGGATCAAGTTGGTTGCTGTGGGCATCACGTTAATCCTGACGGGCCGCTGGATTGGTATCGAGTTGATTCAACTGATCAACCTGATGTTCGACATGATTGCCCGTTCGGCGCTGCACTGAGGTCGCACAGGTGCTTTTATATCTTGAGTTTCTACCCAGCCTGCTGATCAGCATGGCGCGCATCTACCCTTGCCTGTTCCTGGTGCCTGCATTTTGTTTCCAGCATATCCGTGGCATGCCCCGGCATACGATCGTGATGGTCATCGCATTGATGCCAGCGCCGGGCATTCATGCGGCTCTTATGGACAAGGATTACTCTGCACTGATGCTCAGTGGGCTGGCCCTCAAGGAGGCGGGCCTGGGGTTTTTGCTCGGGGTTCTGCTGTTCATGCCCTTCTGGATGGTTGAGTCGGTAGGCGCGTTGCTCGATAACCAGCGTGGCGCTCTGTCGGGCGGGCAACTCAACCCCTCGCTGGGGCCGGATGCCACCCCGCTCGGGCATCTTTTCAAGCAACTGGCGATCTTTCTGTTGATGGTGACCCTCGGGCTGGGCGCGTTGACCCAGGTAATCTGGGACAGCTATCTGATCTGGCCCCCTACGGCCTGGGTACCGGTGCCGGCCGTCAATGGTTTGAGCGTGTTCCTGAGCCTGCTCGGCGATACCTTTATGCACATGATGCTCTACGCCTCGCCGTTTATCGCGGTGCTGTTGCTGCTGGAGTTCGGCTTTGCCCTGCTGGGGCTGTACAGCCAACAACTGCAAGTATCGACCCTGGCGATGCCGGCCAAGAGCCTGGCAGGCCTGGCCTTTCTAATCCTGTATTTTCCCCTGTTGGAGGATTTGATCGCCGGGCGCATGGGCCTGCTGTCAGACCTCAAGCACTCCCTTGGCCTGATGATTCGGGGCGGGGAAAATGAGTGATTCAGGCGAGAAAAAACACGCGGCGACCCCCAAGAAACTCAAGGACCAACGCAAGAAAGGCCAGGTCGCGCAGAGTCAGGACGTGGCCAAACTGTTGGTGCTCACCGCGATCAGCGAGATCGCCTTGTTCACCGCCGAGACCAGCCTGCAGCGTTTCCAGCAGTTGATGGCGCTGCCGTTTTCGCGCATGGGCCAGCCGTTTGTTCGCGCCCTTGAAGAAGTGCTGATGGACGGCCTGGTGGTGTTTTTCTCGTTCGGCCTATTGATGTGCGGGGTGGCAATTGCGGTGAAGCTGATAAGCAGTTGGATGCAGTTCGGCATACTGTTCGCCCCGGAAAGCCTGAAGCCGGATTTCAACCGCCTCAACCCGCTCAGCCAGCTTAAACAGATGTTTTCCGCCCAGTCGGTGATCAACCTCTTGATGGGGCTGGGCAAGGCGTTGCTGCTCTCGCTGATCCTGTATGTGGTCATCACCCCTTCATTGCAGGTGCTGATCAACCTGGCTACCAGCGACCTGCAGAGCTATATCGTGGCGCTGATTGCCTTGTTCCGTCACTTGCTGCATGCCTGCCTGGGGGTGTTGCTGGTGCTCGCGCTGATCGACCTGGCCATGCAGAAATACTTCTTTGCCAAGCGTATGCGCATGACCCAGGTGGAGGTGGTCAAGGAGTACAAGGACATGGAGGGCGACCCTCACGTCAAGGGCCAGCGCCGCTCCCTGGCCTACCAGCTTGCCCAGGAAGAGCCGAAGGTCAAGCTGCCCAAGCTGGAAGAGTCCGACATGCTGGTGGTCAACCCGACGCACTTTGCCGTGGCGCTGTACTACAGGCCCGGCAAAACGCCGCTGCCGATGCTGGTGGACAAGGGCACGGACGCCCAGGCTCGCCAATTGATTGGCCGGGCCAAGGCTGCCGATGTGCCGGTGATCCAGTGTGTGTGGTTGGCGCGTATGCTGTATGAGCGAAAGCTGGGCGCGCCGATTCCCAGGGAAGCCTTGCAGGCAGTGGCGCTGATCTACCGTACCCTGCGTGAGCTGGATGACGAGGCCAAGCGCCAGACCCTGGAGTTGCCGGAACTTGCGCGCCGCTAGGGTGCGCGGTACACATCCAGTGTTTCGAGCTTGGCCAGCGAGAGCATACGGCCGATGATGTCATCGACTGATTGGTCGTTGGGCGCCAGCGCATGCCAGATCACCAGGCAGCCCTTGGTATCGAGATAGACAAAACATCCATCGAACACCACCGCGTGGGCAAAGCGCCGCTCCAGCACCCGTTCCAGCTGGCCGGCTTGCAGCGCCTCAGGCGCAATCTGCAAGGCCAGGCCAGGCTTCCGGCTCGCATTCAGGCGGCACAGGCCGATGCCCGTGCACAGGGGCTGGTAAGCGACGTTGCCGCTCACCAGGTTGTCCAGAAATACCTGGCGACGCACATCATCGTCGGGTAGTCCCATGGTTGTCATTGCTCCAGAGAGATCGTCTGATAGTCCGCCCTTTCGCCCGATGGGCCGGGTTCGACTCGCATCTGTGGCGGCCACCAAACCACCAGCTTGCCAGCGCTCGATTGCGGTCGCGAGCAGGAGTCGCCTTTGCACGTCGGTGTACAACCCGTCATAAGCAGTACCAGGCTGAGGAGCGTGACGCAGGAGAGTCGCTGTTTCATGGCGTAGTCTTCCGTGTAGGGGTGAGCAGAGAGGGGCGGGACACACCGATATGTTCATCTTTCACCACCGGGCGCATGGCGATAAATACCTCCGCCTCTTCACCCGGCTTGAGCCAGGCCCGTGGCCAGACACTCACGGCCAGGGTCTGGGAGTTACTGCATTCGTTCTCGTCGATGCGCACGTTGCGGTTGAACTGGTTACGCATCACCACCACCGCTACGTTGAACTGCGGGCCGGCGTACCACTGGCTGCGCTCGGTATTGAGCGCCAACAGGTCACGGGTGCTGCACAAGGTGTTCAGTCCCAGCGGTATGGGCGCGGCCTTGAATGTGTTGGGCACTTGCCCGGTCGCCAGGTAGGCGAGCGCACGGGTGATGTCGCTGCGCTTGATCACCGGCTGGTGCTCGGCATAGCGCCTGGCCAAGGGTTTGAGGGCTGCCTGCAGTTCCACCTGGTCTTCCTGGGGCAGGTAGCGTGACGGGTCGGCCTGGTCGCCGATCACGCGTGGGGTCAGGATAAACAGGCGTTCGCGGCGGTTGTTCTTGCGCTCGGTGGCGGAGAACAGCGTCTTGCCCAGCAAGGGGATATCGCCCAGCACTGGCACTGTGTTCCGTCTATCGACGCTTTCGGTGACATGGAACCCGCCGACCACCAGCGAACGTTTTTCCGCCATTACCGCCTGGGTGCTGACCTTGCCTCGGAGTACATCGGGGCCGATGCGTTCGGGGTTGGTTTCGTCGAAGTTACCGTCCTCAATGTCCACCGCCAAGTGGACCTGATGGCTGCCGCGGGAGGTGATAACCCGAGGTACCACCTGGAAACTGGTACCCACGGTGATGGGCAAGATGGTCGCGTTTTCGACGCCTGCGGTCAGGTATTGGGTGCGATTGAAGTCGATCACCGCAGGCTGGTTTTCCAGGGTCAGCACCGATGGATTGGACACCATGGTCGCCAGTCCCTTGGCCTCCAGAGCACGTATATCGGCGTAGAAACGGTCGCGGTTTTCGATCGACAGTTGTGATGAGGTGCCCGGTGCCATATTCACACCCGCGCGAAAGCGGCTGTTCTGAAAACCCCAGTTGACCCCGAACTCGCGCAGCTGCGTGCGCTCGATATCGAGGATGATGGCATCGATCTCCACCAGTTTGCGCGCCACATCAAGCTGGGCAATCAGCTCGCGATACATTGCCTGGCGCTCCGGCAGGTCATAGATCAGCACGGTGTTGTTGCGTACATCCGCTTCGACACGGATCTTGCCTCTTGCCACCGGAGCCCTGGCGGTGAGCGACATGCCTGGATTCATCTGCCCAAGGGAGGCAGGTGCGCCGAGCATCTGGTCCAGCATCGGATTGCCCAGGCGGGGGAGGACCGGGGTGACAGGCGAGGGTTGGGCTGACGAGCCAGGTCGCGGATTCATCGACGAGAGGATGGTGTTGTCCCGAGGCTCCAATAACCCTCGCAACATGCTGGCCACCCCCGGTATGAGCAATTTTTCGCCGCGATAGTCGATCGGGCGATCTGCCGCGTTGGCGAACTTCAGCGGGAAAGTCAGCACACTCTGTTTTTCGTCAGGGGATTTGCGCTGGCTGCTGAACTGTTTGATCTGATCGATATAGCGCTTGGGGCCTGACACCAGCACCACGCCATCGTCGGGTAGCTCGCCCCAGCCGAAACGGCTATCGAGCAGGCCAATGTCGGTCAAGGCCTGCTTCAAGTCAGCGACGGTTTCGGATGAGACCTCCAGGCGTGCGGACTCCTGCTGGTCCAGGGTGCTGATGTACAGCGTATTGTTGTACATGTACCACTGGAAGCGGTGCTCTACTCCCAACCGGTCGAGCATTGACTGCGGAGTATTGGCGCGTATCTTGCCATTGACGTTACCTTCGAGCAGGCCGTCGATCTGCAATTGTGTGCCAAAGGTTTGGGCGAAGTCCTCCAGTACATCGCGTACCGGTTTATGTTCGGCTTCATAGGCATAGGCGGTGTTTTTCCATTCGGCGGGGATCGCGGCGAGCGTGCTATGCAGAGGCATCAGCAACCCGAGCAACACCAGCGGGCATCGCCAATGGGCTCTTGTTCGGGTTTCAGTGGGCGAGACGGTACGCAAGCGAATACGCTTGTGGTTCTTGTTGTTCATGGGGCGTTCTCTGATTAGTGCGGCAGCAGCCGTAGCGAGGTAGGAGTGAACTTCTGCGTTGACCTGGCAAAGCGTGCGACCACCGCACGCCAGGTGTCGCGTTGGTTGAGCAGGGACTCGATACCATCAAGCAATTGTTTTTCACTGTGCCCGGCGTGTAGGCATTGAACCAGCCAGAGTGTGCCGCAGCCTGGTGCCTGGCTGAGCGCGCCGTGGAAGTGATCCAGGCTGGCGCCTCCTGGCCGCATCCAACTGGCCAGGAGTGATTTGTCAGGTCGACTGCGGGTCAGTTGCACACTCAGCAGCAGTATTTGCGCATGGCGTCGCAGGTTGATCTCATCGTCGCCTTCAAACACGATGAGTTGTTCTTGGCTGCTGTTCAGCCATTGAGTAATTAGATCGCTCAATTTACTGGAAACTTTCAAAAGTGGTCTTGAGCATCATGTGGTTGGCGCGACCTTGCTCATGATAGGCCATGTCCGAGAAGAAAATATGTTCTGATAGTTTGTAAAACAGTTCGGCGTCTCCCCCCAGTTCTATTGCGTCTTTGGCACTGGCTTCAAGATCTTTTTGTACTTTGTTGCCTGTGTGTAAAAGTTGGCGTGACAGGTCACTGAAAAAGTTCATAAGTTTTCCTCTTGTGTACGATTGTCGTGGTGTTAATTGGCTACTCAGTTCCTTTGTGTAATGAGTTGTGTGTAACGACATGTTGCTTTCAGAGGCTGGGTCTTAGGGTTGAAAGTGCTTCGAGCATCGAACTCCAACTGATGTAATAGTCGCCTTCGTCTGTTTTAAGTACGAGTGTTTGAGGCTTGAGCGTTTCGTCAGGCAGCAGGCGCCAGGCCGTGGCGCCATGGCGGGCAAGACAGCGTTTTGCTTCTTCAATTTCATGCGGATGGCAAAATAGCGTCGCGTTGACCTCGGGGACCAGGCTTGCCAGCAGTTGTTTGATCATGGCAGCCAGGCGTCTGGAATCCGGCGTGTCGTCAAGCAATAAGCGAATGGCCTGGATGGCGATTGAGGTTGCGTGCTGTTCAAGATCGTCACACATCTGCTGCCGGTCGATTTTCCAGCGGTTCAGTTGAGCATCGGCGCGTTGCCAGAACTCAAGGGAAAGCTTGTGCAAGTGCGCCTCGGATTGCTCTTTAGCCAGGTTCAGTATTTCATTTGCTTGGGCCCGGGCGCGGCTCAGCAACTGGTCGGCCTGGACATAATCGGCAAGGGTTTCCCTTGGGATCAGGGCTTGCGGCGGCCTTTGGGCGTCCGCACACAGGGTGATTTTGCGTCGGGCCAGCATTGTTATGCTCCTTGCTCGTGCGAGCCAGGGGAGGTGGTATCGTGGGTCGTTGCGGTGGCGCGCCAGACAACGGCTTGCCACAGGGTGTTGAGCCGGCTGTTGCTGTGTTCGAGGGATAAGGTGGTTTTTTCCATTTCTATCACCCGCTCACAGGGAAAGCGCAGTCGAAGACGTTGCCACGTAGCGGGGTTCAGCCAGGTACGCAGCAGTTGCAACGGGTCATCTTTGTATAAAAGCATGTCAGGAGGCAGCGCCTTGGAAAGCCCTATGCACCATTGGTGGTGGCTTTTGCTTAGCGGGGCGGCATCTTCGGGGCGACAGGTACTCTGAAGCAGCGCGAGCATCAAGTTGAGTTGTTCCGTTGAGGCAAGCGCCAGTCGTACTTCTGTGGGGTGAGGCGCAGGGGGCAGGCACGGAGCGATGGCCGCAATGGCGCTTGGCACCAGGCTTGCCATGCGCTCAAGCGCATCAATGGCAGGGAACCTGTCAGGGGATCTCCAGGATTGATGTGAAGGTTTCCAGGGGAACGCCCACCAATGTGCCCAGGCTAGATGGTCACTTATCGAGTAAGGGGCTCTAGGTGTCATGGGAACGCGCGGCGGGTTGCTCAGGGGGGAGCGTTCGTTGCTGTTGTTGGCGGTAGCGCAAGAACAGTAGGGTGGCTACTGCCAGCATCAGTCCCAGTAACGATAATGAAACGCTTGAGCGCCAAAAGCCGAGGTTCTCCCCAGGCACCAGGAAAGGCCCGAAATAGACCAGGCGTTGTTGCTCCTGATACGTAGTGGCGGGTACGAATATCACCGTGAGTTTCTGCGGGTTTTCTTCCGCACTGGTCATGCCGGGAATACTGCTCGCTACCAGTCGACGGACACGTGCACGGATATTGTCGGGATCAAGGCGCGGATCGTGCTTGATGAACACTGAAGCCGATGCGGGCTGGATCGGTTCTCCCGGTGCGATGCGCTCGGGCAGTACAACGTGTACGCGCGCGACAATCACCCCATCTATCTTAGATAGAGTGGCCTCAAGCTCCTGGGACAACGCATAGATGTAGCGGGCTCGCTCTTCCAGGGGTGTTGAGATAACACCTTCTTTACGAAACGTCTCGCCTAGCGTGGTGCGGGCGGTTCGAGGCAGGCCGGCAGCGTCCAGCGTACGTACGGCACGGCCAATGTCGATTGCATCGACAACCACTACAACGCCATCTTTTGCGGGGACTTTCTGGGCGCGGATATGTTTGTCTGCCAGTTCCGCAATAACTTCATTGGCCTCTTGTTCGGAGAGTTTGCGATGGAGTTCAACACGGTCACTACAGCCGCTCAGAATAAACGTCAGAGATAAAAAAAACGCGATGGGCAAGAAGCGGTTCATTGTCTGCTACTGCAAGTTACAGATTTTGTCGATGCATTGGGTAGTCTTGCCAAGGCTCTTGACCAGGATCTGTGAAAGAAATAACGAATTGGAAAGTTGATTGGGGAATTTGGTCAGTTCGCTTTTATCTGCGTTTTTGCTTATTGACCTCAAGCTTCTGGATATACGATCTGTTGATTTGACCAGTTGATTGGATGCTTCGAGCAAGATGTTCGATCCGCTTGGACTGGCTGTCGCGCGTGTCGGCGACGCTGAGTGTTCAAGTGTCGAGGTAAAAAAATCGATATCTGCTTTTGAGGTTGAAAAGTCAGAGGTGGCGTTAGAAGTTCTTAGACCATTGTATCCAGATGAAAAACGCTCCATTTCCTTTATTTGCATATAAGACCTGCTGTGTGATTTTACGTTGGAGGAATAGTGGAGGGGGGCGCAGCTTCACTCGGCGTAAGTAAACCTCTCCGATTGATAAATCGGAGAGGGAATTACTATTACTGCCGTGCTTGAATGGTCGCTTTTTTGTATGAGTCTCTCTTGGCCTCATTCATATCTTTTGCACCTTGAAGCTGATCAGCTTTTGCCTGCTGTTTTTCCTGCTCCATAGGGTCGCCGAATGCGCCGGAGGCCATGTTACTAAAGCTGTTTGAACCTATGCCATTGATCATAATTAAATCTCCAGGGTTGACTTTAAAAAAGCTCGCAGCTGGCCAGAGGTTAGTAACGTAACGTTTCAGCCGTTTTAGTGTACTAACCTAAACGGGCTATAAAATATGTGGCTAATGCCCTTGAAGTGGTTCCTCTTATGTCTACATAACACATATCAAAATATTTCCATGTGCTGTACCCGGCTTAAGGTTTCAGGCCAGTGATATGGCCAATTGTTTCATTCGGTAATAAAGCGTGCGCTTGGCAATGCCCAAATCCAAGGCTGTGACATCCACATTGCAATCATGGCGGCGTAGTGACTCTTCAATCAGAAGTTTCTCAATTTGCTGTAGTCTTTCCTTGAGTCCCACACCTATCTTTGGGTATTCAACTACGGCCTCTGCGAGCGGTGGCAAGTTCAACACAAAGCGTTTTGCCGCCGAGCGTAGTTCACGGATGTTTCCCAGCCAGGGATGGCACAGCAATTGTTGCAGCAATGTATTGGGAGCCAGCGGCACGGGTTGGTTGAAGCTCTCGGCCTCTTGGCGGACCAGGTGCAAAAACAGCGGAATGATGCGCTCGCGTTGATTGCGTAGGGCTGGGAGGTTGATATTGACAATGCTCAAGCGAAAATACAGATCCCGCCTGAACGCACCTTGTTCAACTCTTTCATCCAGAGAATGTTGGGCGGAGGCGATGATGCGTATATCCAGCGGTATGAAACGGGTAGAACCCAGGCGTTCAACGCCTCGGGACTCCAGCACGCGGAGCAACTTGGCTTGCAGCGTGAGTGGCATGCTGTCTATTTCGTCCAGGTATAAAGTACCCAGGTGAGCCGTTTCGATAAAACCAGCTCGTGATTGTGTCGCTCCGGTATAAGCTCCACTGTTGACGCCGAACAACTGGCTTTCGGCAAGCGTTTCCGGTATTGCGGCACAGTTGATAGCGACGAAATTGCCTTTTCGATTGGACAAACGGTGGACCCGTTGTGCCAGTCTATCTTTACCGGTGCCTGTCTCACCCAACAATAAAATGTCGACATTTTTTGCTGCAGTATTGTTGATAGTGCTCTCGATAACGGGGCACTCAGTAAGCGCTATGTCTGTTTCAAGGGCTGTCGACATGTTGTTGTGGCTTCACTGTTGTGAGTCTGAGGTATTATTTTATCCTGGCAAGTAAATAGTAAATTATTTGGATTGTCATCGTGTGTGGAAGTGGAAATTGATGGTTGTGATGTGTGAATAAGTTTAATCGTTGAGGTCAAGTAGTAATAAAGTGTTTGCCAGGGAGGTAACTCTTATTGTTGATAAGATTAATCCTAAAGTTTCCTTTGCTTTTCCTTTTTTATCTTTTTAAGCGGGAGTGTGGAGCTTGAAATTGGATGCTGTGGCGCGGTTATGTAAGTTTGTGTTTTGTGGGCGGGTTGTTCAGGCTAATAGTCAGTGCCCACAAAAAAGCCGATGCAGGGCATCGGCTTTTTATTCTATGGCTTGGGCCGTACAGGCGGCTTAGACGTTGAAACGGAAGTGCATCACGTCGCCATCTTTGACGATGTATTCCTTGCCTTCCAGGCGCCATTTACCGGCTTCCTTGGCCCCGGCTTCACCCTTGAACTGGATAAAGTCGTTGTAGGCGATAACCTCGGCGCGGATAAAGCCTTTTTCGAAATCGGTGTGAATCACGCCTGCGGCTTGCGGCGCGGTGGCACCGACCTTGACGGTCCAGGCGCGGACTTCTTCGACGCCGGCGGTGAAGTAGGTCTGCAGGTGTAGCATTTCATAGCCTGCACGGATCACACGGTTCAGGCCAGGCTCTTCCAGGCCCAGGGCCTCGAGGAACATGTCTTTCTCTTCGCCGTCTTCTAGTTCGGCGATTTCCGCTTCGATCTTGTTGCAAACCGGTACAACCATCGCGCCTTCTTCCTCGGCAATGGCCAGGACCACGTCGAGCAGCGGGTTGTTCTCGAAACCGTCTTCGGCCACGTTGGCGATGTACATCACAGGCTTGGTGGTCAGCAGGTGGAAGCCTTTGATCACGGCCTTTTCGTCGGCGCTCATGTTCTTCATCAGGCTGCGAGCAGGCTTGCCCAGGGTGAAGTGAGCAATCAACTGCTCCAGCAAGGCCTTCTGGACCACTGCGTCCTTGTCACCGCCCTTGGCGTTACGCGTGACCTTTTGCAGTTGCTTCTCGCAGCTGTCGAGGTCGGCGAAGATCAGTTCCAGGTCGATGATCTCGATATCGCGTTTCGGGTCGACGCTGTTGGAGACGTGAATCACGTTCTCGTCTTCAAAGCAGCGGACCACATGCGCAATGGCATCGGTTTCACGGATGTTGGCCAGGAACTTGTTGCCCAGGCCTTCACCTTTCGACGCGCCGGCTACCAGGCCTGCAATGTCGACGAACTCCATGGTGGTCGGCAGGATGCGCTTGGGATTGACGATGGCCGCCAGGGCCTCCAGGCGCGGATCGGGCATCGGCACGATACCGGTATTGGGTTCGATGGTGCAGAAGGGGAAGTTCTCCGCCGCAATACCGGACTTGGTCAGGGCGTTGAACAGGGTGGACTTGCCGACGTTGGGCAGGCCGACGATGCCGCAATTGA
>Ga0180008_1001280_pt1 | contig 16301 bp, 21 predicted proteins | sample MM_PW_MetaG_FD_121121 | JGI IMG/M metagenome (GOLD analysis project Ga0180008, IMG submission 121121) | Groundwater microbial communities from the Aspo Hard Rock Laboratory (HRL) deep subsurface site, Sweden - MM_PW_MetaG | ecosystem: Environmental > Aquatic > Deep subsurface > Groundwater...
CAATACCTTATCGCTTAAATTTGGCTTAAATTTTGGGATTCCTTCTACTTACTATATTTATATCGTGTTTTTCTTACTTTTATAATATGTTTACTCTTTTTTTACTTGCTTTTCTTTGGGTTTCTTAGTTGAAATTATGATTTTTATTGTTTTGTCTATTTCTTAATCTATTTTATTAATCATCCATTTACCTTTTTTATCTATTATATCAATTAAGCTGTACTATACTTGTTAATTAAAGATATAATTAAGTGTAACAATATAGAATTACGCAATTTAAATTAAAAGGAATCGAATATGTATAATAGAGATTATTTATCAGATCAATCTACACAATATACACAAGAGTCTTCTCAAGCTCAATTAATGAGTTTTTTGAAAGCTACTTATCAACTATTTGCTGGTTCATTATTAGCAGCAACTGCTGGTGCATATATTGGATTAGGAATTGTTTCAATTTTAATGGGACCAGTTAAATGGGTTTTATTTGCAGTTGAACTTGCATTAATCTTTTTTGTAATCCCAAGAGTAAAACACACTCCTGGTGTAAACTTAGCGGTATTATTTGCATTTACATTTATTACAGGTTTAACAATTGCTCCTTTATTAACAGCAATTTTTGCAATGCCTAGTGGTGCTGCTATTGTTGGACAAGCATTTTTAATGACATCTGTTGCATTTGGTGGAATTTCAATGTTCGCAATGACTACGAAAAGAGATTTCTCTTCTATGGGTAAATTTTTATTCATTGCTTTAATCATTATGATTGTTGCTGGTATTTCAAATATCTTTATTCAATCTTCAATGATGCAATTAGCAATCGCTAGTGGTGGTGCTTTATTATTTTCTGCTTTCATTTTATATGACACGCAACAAATAATAAAAGGTAACTACGATTCACCTATCGAAGCTGCTTTATCTTTATATTTAGATTTCTTCAATTTGTTTATTTCTTTATTACAAATTTTGGGGATTATGAATAGTGATGACAAATAATAAAACTAACTCTTTTTAGAGTTAGTTTTTGACTACTATAATGAATGATAACTACTTAAGACTTATTGATGCTAATCTAAATAGACTACGTGAAGGAATTCGTGTTGTTGAAGATATCTTTAGATATGTATATAATGATAAACAAACTGCACTTAAACTAAAAGAGCTTAGACATAAAGCTAGAACAAACAACTACATAGAATTATTAGAAACAAGAGATGTTAAAAATGATGTTTTACGAGCTTCAATTAAAAGTGAACAAAATAGAACTGATATGAACTCAATATTAATTGCAAACTTTAAAAGAGCTCAAGAGAGCTCTCGAGTCCTTGAAGAATTTTGTAAACTAATATCTATTGAAGATAGTGAGAACTTTAAATATATTAGATATGAGCTTTATAACTTAGAGATTGTTTTAACAAAAATCACTTCAAATTCTAAATAATTTAAATTATACTCTTTATATAACTTCTTTGCATTTTTAAACTCTAATGATGGGTTTGCACCACTAACACCTGATTTTTTTATGTAATCAAATAAATCTTTTTTATTATCAAACTCTAACTTATACATTATTGTTTCAAATTCACATTCAAAATATTTACTAAAAGCTTCTTTGATTAATACTTCATCTAAGATTGGAGATTTTGTATTTGTAATATCTTGAATAGTTTTAAATGTATTTGAAGTGAATAAAACTGCATTTATTTCCTTTGTTATAAGTGATAAATGTTTTATAATTTTTGATAAATCTTTTGACCATTGTAATGCTGAAGATGATAATACTAAATCATAATGATTATCTTTTATCTCATCTAAAAATTCTTGTGTATCAAAATCGAAACATTTTACTTCTATATTTTTACCCTTTGGATGAAGTTCACACATAGAAGCTGAAAAATCAATAGCTTTATAAAAATCTAATTTCCATGATATATGATTGTAAACTTGTCCTGAACCACAACCAAGTTCTAAAACTCTTTTAGGTTGTGATTTTAATTCTCTTATTAATGATTTTGCGACAATTTGTTGAATGATATTATGATTTTTATACTGATTTGCATATTTTGAGAATTGATTTTTTACTGACAATTTTGCTCTTTATAAATGGCTTAAAATAAGGTTTGATATTTATTTTAACTTATTTTTAATAAGTTTTAGATAAAATAGCTACCATTTTTCAAAAAGGAAATAGATAATGACATCTACACTTTTAATCGTTCAGTTTGCCTTAGCAATTATATTAACAATTGTAATATTACTTCAAAAAAGTTCAAGCATTGGTCTTGGAGCATATAGTGGAAGTAATGATTCTTTATTTGGTGCTAAAGGTCCTGCAAATTTTTTGACAAAAGCTACAATGGCTTTAGGATTAATCTTTGTTATAAACACTGTTGCCCTTGGTTATTTATATAACGAACAAAGAAATCAAAGTGCTGTTGATTCAATCAAAACAGACTCTTTAATTCCAGCAACACCTATTACTCAAACTGAACCATCAGCACCTGCAGCTCCTACAGCAGCTCCAGTTCCAACGGTTCCTGAAAATAAATAAGTATTAGAGAGTAAAGAAATATGAAGTATTTCTTACTTCTTTGTCTCTGTTCTTTTTATCTTCAAGCAAATGCTCATATTTTTGTATATCATCGATTTGGTGATAATAAACATCAAAGTACAAATACAACTTTAAAAGAGTTAGAAAAAGAGTTTGAATACTTTAAATCTAATAACTATAAAGTTGTAACTGTCTCACAAATTGCACAAAAACTTAAAAATGGTGAAGAAATTCCAGATAACTGGGTAGCATTTAGTATTGATGATGCTTATAAAAGTTTTTATACAAATGCACTTAAAATATTCAAAAAATACAATTATCCTTTTACTCTTTTTGTTTATGTTGAAGCTACACAAAAGAAATATCCAGATTTTATGACTTGGGAACAAATTAAAGATGCTTCTTTATATGGAGAAATTGCTTTTCATTCTTATGGACATAAGCATCTAACAAAACTAACAAATGAAGAAATTTTTGAAGAAACAAAAATAGCTTATGATACTTTTGTAAGAAATCTGAATATTACTCCTATGGGTTATACTTATCCTTATGGTGAATATGATGAAAGAGTAAAAGAAGTTATCAAAAAATTTGATTTTTTATATATTGCAAATCAGAATAATGGGTCTGTAAATAAAAACAGTGACATATTTGATTTAAATAGAGTGGCACTTGTTGGTAATACAAATTTAAAAGAAAAATTAAAGTACAAAACTTTAGATGCTATTTGGATTGAACCAAAAGAGTATCCAAAAGATGGGAAACTAAAACATGTGAAAGTTCAAGTAGATTCTAGTATAAAAAATGCAAAATTATTTATATCTACTTATGGTTGGCAAGATATCAAAGTTAAAAATGGTATAATTGACATCAAATTAGATAAAAAGCTAAATTTAAATAGAAATAGAGTGGCCATTAGCACGGATTACTATACTATTTCAAATAAACTATTAATCAAATAAAGGGGAATGAATGTTAGAAGAAGTATATGCTCAAACTAAAGAACATATGGAAAAGTCTATTGACTCATTAAAAAAAGATTATAAATCTTTAAGAACAGGAAAAGTTAATCCTAATATCTTAGATGGTGTTAGAGTTGATTATTATGGAACACCTACAGAATTAAGTCAAGTAGGATCAGTTTTATCTCCTGATGCAACTACTATTGTAATTAATCCATGGGAAAAAAACCTTTTAGGTGCAATTGATAAAGCTCTTCAAGCTGCAAATATTGGTGTTAATCCAAACAATGATGGTGAAGTAATTAAATTATTCTTTCCACCAATGACTGTTGATCAAAGAAAAGAAACTGCTAAACAAGCAAAAATTATGACTGATAATGCAAAAGTTGCAATTAGAAATATCAGACAAAACTCTAATACAAAAGTAAAAAATCTTTTAAAAGATAAAGAAATTACTGAAGATGAGAGTAAAAAAGCTCAAGATGAAATCCAAAAGATAACTGATTCTTATGTTGTTAAAGCTGATGAAACTTTAAAAGCAAAAGAAAAAGACATTTTAACGGTTTGATGATGAACGTAGCACAAATATATAAAGATGCTCAAGCATTATTAGAAGGCCACTTCAAGTTAAGTAGTGGTAATCATTCTAGTTTTTATTTACAATCTGCAAAAGTTTTAGAAGATCCTAAAACTGCAAAGTTATTAGCTGAAGCTTTAGCTGCTCAAATCAAAGAAGCAGGTATTAAAGTAGATGCAGTTTGTTCACCTGCTCTTGGTGGATTAATAGCTGGATTTGCACTTGCAACTGCTTTAGATGTAAGATTTATCTTTGCAGAGCGTGTTGAAGGTGAAATGTCTATTAGAAGAGGTTTTGAAGTAAAAGAAGGTGAAAACTATATTATCTGTGAAGATATTATTACAACAGGTGGAAGCGCTCTTGAAGCTGCGAAACAAGTAGAAAATGCTGGTGGAAATATCGTAGCATACGCAGCTCTTGCAAACAGAGGATTCTGTTCAAGAGTTGGAAGTGATATTGAAGCTAAAGATAATTGTAAATTACCTCTTAATAAACCACTTTTTGCACTTGATGACTTTACATTTGAAATGTACGCTCCTGATGAGTGTCCTATGTGTAAAGAAGGAAGTATTGCTTACAAACCAGGAAGCAGAGGAAACTAATGGCAAAATGGAGAGATGTTAAACAAAATAAAGTTCAAGTAGAGAAATCTATTAAAACAAATATTAAATCACCTAAAAGTGATTTGGCATCTCTTGGTTCGCGATTAAAAGCTTTCCTTTTGGATACTTTTTTAATTACCACTCCTATTCTTTATGTAGTAATATACTTAATTATGGGAAGTGGTGAAGATTTTGCTCAAAACAGATCTTTGGGTTGGGGAATAATTTTTGCAGTTCATGCAAGTATTATTTTAATTTTTTGGTTAAAAAATGGTCAAACTCCAGGTCTTAAAGCCTATGAGATAAAACTTGTTGATGCATCTAGTAAACAAAGAGTTACTGTTACACAAGTTCTAATTAGATATGTTGCAACTTTAGTTTGTGTTGTTTCTATATTTTTACTATTCTTCCCATTTTTTAATAAAGATAAAAAAACATTTCAAGATTTATTTTCGAACACAATTATTATCAACGATAAATAGTGCTTTTTTTTAATCTTTCAGCATTTTACTTTTTTTATTTTGCAGCTGTTGGTGTGTATATAATATTTTTACCAAAGGTACTTCACGATATTGGATATGGTACTTTTGATATAGGTATTATTTTTGCCCTTGCACCACTTATGAGATTTATAACTCCTTTTTTATTTCTAAAACATATCAAACTTGATCAAAAAATGTTTAAAACAGCTTTATATTTATCTATTGTTTCATCAGCATCATTTTATGTAACTATTGAGCACTTCTTTTTATTTATGATTAACAATGCTATTTTAGGGGTTTGTTTATCTTTAATTTTACCCTATTTGGAAGTAACTGCTATTTCTACTTTAGGTAAAGAGAAATATGGTAAATCAAGACTTTATGGTTCTATTGGTTTTATGTTGATATCTCTTGTACTAGCAAAATTCTTAACACAACCATATATTGCCCTTCATTATTATTTAGCAGTAAATATATTAACTGTAGTTTTTGCCCTACTTTTATTAAGATTTGATTTAGAACATAAAGCTACTCAAGAAAAAGAGAGTTTTTCATTTTTTAAATATTGGCCATTTTGGGTGAGTCTATTTTTTATGCAGATGAGCTTTGGAGGATTTTATAACTTCTTTACCATTTATGAAACAGAACATGGAATAAGTCTTGAGATGACTTCATATCTTTGGTCATTTGGAGTTATATGTGAAATATTAATGTTGTATTTTCAAGCACCGCTTTTGAAAAACAATTTACTTACTATTATAAAATTTTGTGTAGCAATTACTACTTTTAGATGGGTATTATTATATTTATATCCTGACTCATTAAGTGTGACATTTTTCACTCAATCACTTCATGCTTTTTCATTTGGGCTTTACCATAGTTCTGTGATTATTTATCTTTATACTTTGTATGAAAACAAGAAACTAGCTCAGCAATTTATGTATGGAGTTGCCTATGGATTGGGAGGTTTTCTAGGGGCTTTAATTGCAGGTGCTGTTTATGGAGAGTATTTATTTCTTTATAGTGCATTATTTTCTTTGATTTCATTAATCACTTTATATTTTGTAAGAAAAAATCAGACTTTGTAGTATAATTCGGAAAAATCCATCTAATAAAAAGGATATTTGCAAATGCCTGTAAAACACTACTCTTCTATTTTCAAAGAGATTAATAGTTGTAAATTCCTGAAAATTCAATCTCTAACTTTATTTATTATCACTTATGTAGATTGGACTTTAATTCCTTTTGTTACAAAATTTGAGGGAACTTATTTGCCTGTATTTATGATAAGTTTTTATATGTTAGTGGGAGCGCTTGATGGTTTTATTCAGCCACTATTTAAAAATATCAAAATTCATAACATCTATTTATTTGCAATCTTTTTAGATATATTTCAAATATTTTCATATTTAGTTTACTCTTTTTCAGTTGTTACTTTTACCTATGTGATTTTAACTGTATTTACTATTCAAGGTATTACTTTTGAAATTGCTAGAATTCATACTGTTGATTTTATGCAAGATGAAAAGGTAGAATTAAAGGATTATTTAATGATTAGATCGTTGATGATATCAGCAGCTATTGTTGCTGGAAGCTTAAGCTCTATGATTTTTGACTACTTTAGTGTTAATTTAAATTATCTATTTATTTTTTTATCAATAATTGGACTTTTTGGTATATACTTCCAAATAATTTTATATAAGAAATTTAAGAAAAAAGTTACAAATGCTGAAATAATTATTCAAATAGATAAAAAAGAGTTATTTGAAAAATTTAGAGTTTAATAAAAAAAATTTATAATATAAATAGTTAAAATAAGGAGATTAAATGAAATTAATATTTTTAATTCTGTTTTTGATTTCTAGCTCATTTGCAATTTCAATTGACAAAAGCTGGTTTGATAATACAAATGAAAATTTAGAAAAGCTATATACTGAACAGTCAAAAAAAGCAGCTTTAAATAAAAATGACCTATCAGCTGAAGCAAAAGAGCAAATTGATTACCAATTATTGCTTTTAAAAAAACTTCTAAATATAATAAAACAAGATAATACTTTCCTATTAAAAGATGTAGTTGAAATTGATTCAATTGAAAATTATATTAAAAGAATAAAAGATTATTTAAAAACTGATATTGACTATTCTGCTAAAAAAAGTGAATATGAAGATACTATAAAAAAGATTGAAACATTAGAAGAGCAATTAAGTAAATTAACTGATAAAAATGAAATTCAATCTATTAATTCCCAGTTACTTTATGCTTTTTATACTTTAAAAAATAGACAAAATAAAATTATCGTTGAAGAGTATGTTAGATATTTAAAAGATTTCAAGAAAAAATTACTTGATAGTTTAAATACACTAAAAATTGTTCCTGATGAAACAATAACAAATAGAATTTCAAAAGTTGAAAACAGTTATACTCAAATAATTAAAGACGAAAAGAAATTACTTTTAGCATTGGACAAGGCAAATATTAGTGAGAATGAAGGAAAAATCAATTCACTTAATAATGAAATTAATTTATTAAAAGTTGAAAAAATAAAGATTATAGAGAATTTTGTTTATTTAAAAATTGAAGAGTTACTACCTTTATTACATAATAAAAAAACTCAATATTTTGATTTAGCAAAAAACCTTCAAATATTTGTTCAAGAAAGTGAAGTAAAATATGATTCATTAATTGAACTTTTAAAATATCTTTCAAGGGAGCATTTAGGAGTTACAAAAACTACATTTGCAGATACAAAAGAGAGTTTTGTTGATATCTTTAAGTATGGTTGGAATGAAATAAATAGACCTATTATTCCCATAGGTGATGGGGTTTCTATCTTAGCTGTTATTAAATTTTTCCTAATATTTATATTTGGATTTACAATTGCTATTTTTTATAAAAGAAAAATATCAAATGCATCTGGTTATTTAAAAAACAGTTCACCTGCAACTAAAACGATGCTTGCAAATCTAGGATACTATTTCCTTGTAATGCTTACATTTGTTTTTGCCTTAAATTCTGTTGGAATAGATTTATCTTCACTTACAATCTTAGTTGGGGCATTATCAGTTGGTATTGGTTTTGGTTTACAAAATATTGTTTCAAACTTTATTTCAGGAATTATATTAATCTTTGAAAAATCTATTCAAGTTGGAAATATTATTGAAATTAGTGACCAATTTAGAGGAAGAGTTACGCAAATAAATATGAGAAGTAGTGTTATTAATACTTTTGATAATATTGATATTATTATTCCAAACTCTACTTTAATGCAAAATAATGTGATAAATCTTACATTTTCAGATGATGTTAGAAGATTACATATTCCTTTTGGAGTTGCTTATGGTACTGATTCTGATCTAGTAAATCAAGTTATATTAGATTCTTTAAAAGAAACATCTTTAGTATATATAAATGATGATTCATCAAGAGAACCAAAAATTTGGATGACAGGAATGGGAGCTTCTAGTGTTGATTTTAAACTTTTAGTTTGGGTAAATGCTAATACAAATAAATCAGGCGTGGATTCTTCTAATATATCAGATTTTTTAATTTTTATATATAAAACATTACAAAAAAATAATATAGAAATACCATTCCCACAAATGGATGTACACATAAAAAAAGATTCAATATAGAATGAAATATTTTAAATACTCATTTATAATTACATTCTTTGTTTTATGTTTCATTATTTATCATGGGTATATTCATGGTGGAATTAGTTCATCATTAAATGTTTTATGGCTTACTATTATTTTGATTTTAATGGAGGTTTCTTTATCTTTTGATAATGCTATTGTAAATGCTTCAATTTTAAAACATTGGAATAATTTCTGGAAAAGAATGTTTTTAACAATAGGAATGATTGTTGCAGTTTTTGGAATGAGATTATTATTTCCTTTATTAATTGTAGCATTTACAGCTAATCTTAGTATTTTTGAAGTATGGACTTTAGCTTTAAATAATCCGCAAGAATATTCACAAAAGCTTATCGCTCACCATATTGAAGTATCTGCTTTTGGGAGTATGTTTTTACTTTTAGTATTTTTAAATTTCTTATTTGATGAAAAACGAGAGATATTTTGGATAGGAAAATTTGAACAAAAACTCTCAACAATAGGAAAAACAAAATTTTCAGCATATATTGCTTCAATATTTTTTCTTTACCTTTTCTCTTTTTTACTTGAAGATTCTCAAAAAATGGTTTTCTTTATAGCTGGAGCTTGGGGAATATTAGTTTATTTATTAATTCATCTATTATGTTATTTCTTAGAAAACACTGGTAAAAATGTTGGTAATATAATAAAAACTGGAAGTATAGGTGGATTTATTTATCTTGAAGTTTTAGATGCATCATTTTCTTTTGATGGAGTAATTGGAGCTTTTGCAATTACAAAAGATATTATTATAATAATGCTAGGACTTGGTATTGGAGCTTTATTTGTAAGGTCAATTACTATTTATCTTGTTGAAAAAGAGACATTAAATGAGTATGTTTATTTAGAGCATGGGGCTCATTATGCTATTGGAATATTAGCTTTTATTATGCTTTTAAATATTAAGTTTCATATACCTGAGGCAATTACAGGATTTATTGGAATTATTTTTATCTTAATATCCCTTTATTCATCTATAAAATATAATAGAAAAGAAAACTCTTCTATTACATCAAAATAAGCGTTGCAAGTCCTAGGAAACTAAAGAATCCAACAACATCTGTAACTGTTGTTAAAATTACAGTTGAACCAATAGCAGGATCGATTCCTCTTTTTTGTAAAACAATTGGAATAACAGCCCCAAAAAAACCTGCACTAAAAAGATTTATTATCATTGATACGGCAATTACAACACCAAGTAGTGGCAAATTAAACCATAAATATGCAACAACACCAATTAATGTGGCAAAAAGAACTCCATTAACTAAAGAAATAACGACCTCTTTATATATAATTTTTTTTGCATCTTGATAATCTATTTCACCTAAAGCCATCTGCCTAACAGTTACTGTTAGAGTTTGAGTTCCTGCATTTCCACCCATTGAAGCTACAATTGGCATTAAAACGGCAAGAGCCACTAAAGATTGAATAGTTGCGTCAAAAATACCAATAACTAAAGAAGCTAAAACAGCTGTAATTAGATTTATACCAAGCCAAATAGCTCTATTTCTTCCAATTAAATAAATACTCTCTTCATGCTCAGCATCATCACTAACCCCAGCAAGGCTATAAAGTTGTTTAGTATCTATTTGTTGAATAATATCATGAATATCATCATGTGTGATTCTTCCAAGAAGCTTATTGTCTGAATCTACAACAGCTAAGGCACTTAAGTTATAATTTGTAAACATATCAACAGCATCTTCAATATCTTCTTTATCATTTAAACTATAATTTGTAAATTTTTCTTCTGGAATATCTTTATATTTTAAATCATGTTCAAATAAGATAAGCTCTTCTAAACCAATCGAGCCTATAAATTTTCCATCTGTAGTTACTATATGTGCATGAAAAATATTATCTAAATCATCATTTTGTTTTAATTCTCTTAATCTTTTTAATGAATCACCTATATTTTCATCTAAAGAGGCTTTAAATAGCTCATTTTGCATATAAGCACCAGCTTGATTCTCTTCATAAGAGTTCAAGTGTCTTATTATCTTTTTATCTTCTTCATTTAATTTTGAAAGAATTGTTTCTGCTAACTCTTCATCATTTTGTGAAATATTATAAATAAGCATACTGGCATCATCACTATCCATTTTAGATGTGATGTTTGCAATTTTGTTATCACTTAAGATATCTGAAATTTCTTCTTGAACATAATTGGGCATTTCACATAAAATCTCAGCAAATAGTTCACTGGGCATCTTTTTACATACAAATTCATAATCATCTTCACTTATTTCTCTTAAATCCAATAATTCTTGGGCTAAGTCATAAGGGTGACCTTCATACTTGTCATTTTTGAAATCTGCGATTACTCCTAAAAAGTACTCTTTTGTAAATTGTGTTTCTGTTATATTTGCCATATTAAAGCCACTTCTTCTTTTTAAATATAATATATTGGATACTTACAATTGCTATTAACATTAAAGAAAATATTAAAAATGCATTCTCATTTTGAGAACCTGGTATTCCTCCTATATTGATTCCTAAAAGTCCTGTTAAAAAACTCAAAGGTAAAAATATTGCTGAAATAATAGAAAGTACATACATTTTTTTATTCATTTGATCACTAAGCATATTTGATAATTCTTCTTGAATTAAAGCAACTTTATCTCTAATAGTATCGAGCTCTTCAATATGTCTTAATAATTGATCATTTGTTTCTCTTAACTCTAATCTCTCATATTCATTTATCCAAGTAATCTTATCATGATAAAGTTTATTCATAGCTTCTTTTTGCGGGAAAAGGTATCTTCTTAAAATAATTGCTTCTCTTCTTATTGATAAAATTTCATTTCTGAACTTTATATCGCTTGAATCAATAATATTTTCTTCTAAAAAATCTGCTCTATCTTCTATTTGATCTATTATATCTTCCATTCTATCAGTAATTCTATATGTTAAATCTATTAAAAATTCAGAAGAGCTTTTTGGTCCAGTTCCTTTTTTTAGACTCTCTTGTAATTCACCTATAGATAAAAGATTTCTTTTTCTTGTACTTATTATTAAAGTTGGTGAAATAAATAAACGAATAGAGACCATATCTTCAGGTTTAGAACCAGGATTTAAATTTACACCTCTTAGAGCAATTAATAAGGAATCATCTAAAATAGTAGTTCTAGGTCTTGTTTCTTCTGCTAAAAGTGCATCAATTGCAATTGAATCTATATTACTTCTATTTGTAATCCAATCAATAGCTTGAGGACTTGAGTAATCAAAATGCAACCATAAAAGTTTATCTGTTCTATCAACTGTATCAATTTCTTCATAGCTAAGCTCTTGTGCTTTGCCTTTTTTATCAAGTAAATAAGCTTCTACTGGTCTGTTATTTATCATATATCTAACCTTTAAATTATAGAATAAACTATTTCAGTTTTATTTTTTTGTTTTTTTATCTCTTCAATTTTTAGGTTATCAATTTGCATATTCATTAATTCATCTATTGTTTTTATATTATTAATAGATAAAAGTTTTAAAATAACTCCCCTATAAGCTTTTGCCCAGTGACTTACTACTTTACCATCTTTTATAAATTTCATAGTTGTATATGCTTTATTTATTTTGTAGAATTTTTCATAAAATCCCGCACGTAAGTCTATAATATCTTCATTTTCTAAGTATTCATCTAAAGTTTGTGAAAAATTGTCATTATAAAATTTCTCTATTTTTAGATTATTAAACGTCTCACCTTGTTTTAGTTTGTAATCAGGCAAAAAATCCCCTGAACTAATAGGTCCAAAAAGATTTGAGAAAATTAATACATTATTATCAATATAATCTTGTTCATTTTTATTTAGTTTGCAATACTCCAAATAATCAAAAGCAACACCATCATATCTATTGATTGCTTTCATTATTTTACTTTTTGATAAATCCTGTGAATATTGTTTTATTACATCTTCTTTTTTTGTTCCAAAAATTTTTATTAACTGCTCATTTGATGCATTTAAAATAAAATCTTTATATTGATTTACCATTTCCATTCTTTTATCAAATAGTTCCGGAAAAATAAAACTACTTTTATCAAATATTTTTTCAATTCCACCTGATACTTTTGTTTCACTTGGAGAAAATAGTATTTTCATTTTTATCCTTAATTCATAAATTGGCCATTAACATAAAGCCATTTTTCATCTATTTTTAGAAATCTGCTTTTTTCACAAAATGAAACATCATTTCCATCTTGAAATAAGGTAACTTTAAATGTTACAAAACTTTGTGTTTGTTCATCTATAAACTCTAAAATTTCTAATTTCTCAAATTTTGTATTTTTACAAAAATCTAATATATCTTCATTCCAAGATTTTATATCACTTTTAAAATCAACATTATCTTTATGTGTTGTAGAAATTATATATTCACTTTTTCCTACAGTAAATGCACAATATCTTGATTTCATTAATTCAAGTGCAGTTTTTGGTAAAGTTATATTATCGTGAAAAGGTTTGCAACATTTTTTGTATTTTTTTTGTGAGCCACAAGGACAAGTGTCATTAACAGAAAACTTCAAAATAGACCTTTAGAGAATTTTTATGGGATTCTATCATAATTGAAGTAAAAACCAAAGTAAGGGCTTTCCCCCTACTTTAGAGTTATTTTTTTGGTAGTAAATCTTCTTTTTTCATCTCTTTTTTCATATTATCAGATTTTTTACTCACTTTTTCTTTTGTAGTTTTATTTGCTTTTTCAATATTTGAAACTATACTATTTCCAAAACCTTTTATATTCTTCAAATCTTCAGGAGAATTGATTTTATTAGTTTTTCTATACTCGATAATTTGATCAGCTTTTTTATCACCAATACCTTTGATACCCATTAACTCTTCTTTTGTAGCTGTTTGCAGATTTAGTGCAGCCAACATAAAAGATACACTTAGCATTAATAATGCAACAATCTTTTTCATTCCTTATCTCCTATAAATAATTTAATTAATTATACATAAATTTATTTAAAAGTTATTTATAAAACTAGAAAAGTTATCAATCTAAATTAAATATATTCTTTTATATAATTATGATAATCTTAAATAAAAATAACAAGGAGAAATATGTTAAATGAAATTCCATTAGAGATCATCTCAAATATTCTTTCAATAATATTAGTTGGTATTCTAATTTTCAACTATTTACAGCATAAGAAAACAATTGAGGTGATACAGAAATTAGATGAATTAAAAAATGAAAATCAATTAACTGCTGATGATATTTCATATATTATTGAAAATGAGAAAGAGTATAAAGAAAAATCTGAAAAAGCAGATGCTCTTGCAAAACTTTTAACTCCAGTTTTTATTCTAATTGTAGGAATTTTATTTATTTATCTTCCACTTAGTGAAGCAATGATTCATTTAAATGTTTTTGTTGTGGCGTTTATTTTAATTCAACTTAACAAAATAAACAAGAAAAATACTCTGATCCTTTTAAAAGGATTAAGAAAAGATACGAAAAAAGAAGAGAATTAAAACTCTTCTTTTCCTCTTCTAATAACTAATATAATCTTTTAATTTAGCATGATCTAAAATCTTTATATAGCCCTTTTCATTTTGGATAATATTTTCTTTTTTTAGTTTTGCAAGTTTTCGAGAGAAAGTTTCGGGAGTTATATTTAATATTTGAGCAATTTTTACTTGTTTTAAATTTATTAGTATTGATTCATTATCAAATAGAAATTTAGCTATTTTTTCTATACTATTAGAACTAATATTATAATTTATAAAACTCTCTAATGCTTTTATCTTTTTAGTTAGTGATTTAATGAAAAAAATTGAGATATCTGGTTTTTGCAAAAACTCTTTTTTAAATTTCTCATAATCAATCAATAAAACTTCCGCTCTTGTTTCAAAAGAACAATTTGCTGGAAACTTCAATTCTTCATAATTTACAATCTCTGCTATTAAAGATGGCGCCATTAAATTATGTATAACCACCTCATTATCTTTATGATCATAAGTATAAAGTTTCGCTATTCCTTTAATTAATAAATGCAAGTATCTTGCTTCATCACCTTTGTAAAAAAGAATTTCATCTTTGTTGAAATGTTTTTTTACAGAAATTTCTTTTAATCTAATTAGTTCATCTTCTTTTAGAAAACTAAAAAAATAAAAATCTTCTAATCCTGTTTTTTCCATTTTTTCTCTTTTTGTTGATTATTATCAATGTATATTTTTGTATTTTATGTAAAAATTTTAAAAAATAAAGTTAAATAGGATAATATTTACCCTATTTTACTATAAAAGTGTGAAAAATGACAAGTGAAAAATTTGAAATTGAAATAAATACTTTAAAAAGTTTCTTTGAACTTTATTGTAAAGATAAACATGAAAATTTAGAAAATAAAAACCTTACCTTAAAATATAAAGAAAAGGATTTTAAACTTAATTTATGTTTATGTCCTGAATGCAGTGATGCAATAAATTACTCATTTGAAAGATTACAAAATTGCCCCCATGAAATAAAACCTAGATGTAGGACTTGTCCAACTCCATGTTATGAGAAACCTAGATGGAAAAATGCTGCAAAAGTTATGATATATTCAGCAATGAAACTATCTTTATCTAAAATGAAATCAAGGGTTAAAAGTATTTTTTCTTAAAATACTTTTACCAAATTATCTCTTTTTTTCCTAAAGTTTTCAAAATCTCATTTGTTTTAGAAAAATGCTTACATCCAAAAAAACCTCTATAGGCTGATAATGGACTTGGATGAACCCCACTTAAGATATGATGCTTAGCTTTATCTATTATCTTTTCTTTTTTAATAGCACTACTTCCCCAAAGAATAAATACTACATCTTTGCAATTTGATGAAATAAACTTAATCAAATTATCTGTAAATATTTCCCAACCTAATTTATGATGAGATTTTGGTTTTGATTCTTCAACTGTTAAAATGGCATTTATAAGTAATACTCCATCTTCTGCCCAAGAACTCAAATCTCCATTTTCACAAATAGAACTTCCAATATCATCTTCAATCTCTTTTAACATATTTCTCATAGATGGAGGATTTGTAATATTAGAAGGTGTTGAAAAAGCTAAACCTTGTGCTTGACCAGCTCCGTGATATGGGTCTTGTCCTAAAATTACTACTTTTAAATTTTCTAAGGGTGTTAAAGAAAATGCATAAAATATCTTATCTTTTGGTGGAAATACTACAGAGTTTTCATAAGCTTTGTTTACTTCATTCATCAATTTTTGATAATACTCTTTACCCTGCTCTTCTTGAAAAAATTTATCCCAAGTCATTGTTATCCTTATATTTTAGAAATAAAAAAAGCTAAGGCATAAAAACCTTAGCTTTTAAATAGTCTTAATCTCTTATTATAAAAAAGAAGATTTAATTACCATCATTTTTTCATTAGTACACTCTTCCATTGAATGGTGAATTCCACCAAGTCCAAGTCCTGAAGCTTTCGCTCCTCCAAACGGCATCCAGTCAACTCTAAATGCAGTATGATCATTTACC
>Ga0180008_1001281_pt1 | contig 16297 bp, 9 predicted proteins | sample MM_PW_MetaG_FD_121121 | JGI IMG/M metagenome (GOLD analysis project Ga0180008, IMG submission 121121) | Groundwater microbial communities from the Aspo Hard Rock Laboratory (HRL) deep subsurface site, Sweden - MM_PW_MetaG | ecosystem: Environmental > Aquatic > Deep subsurface > Groundwater...
AGCTCTATCGGCCGCCTATACTCGGCGGTGAAGCGCGCGAGCGTGCCCAGGTACCCGGGCAGGACGAAGTCGAAGACGCTCCAAAGCTCGGAAAGGTCGTTCTCCACCGGGGTACCGGTCAGCGCGAGGCGACGATCCGACCTGGCGGCCTTGACCGCCTTGGCGCGCCTCGATTCCGGGTTCTTGATGTAGTGGGCCTCGTCCAGTACGAGTAGGCTCCACGCTACCGTCCCGAGCCGCTTCTGGTCGCGTATCCACGTCTCGTAGCTCGAAAGCGCGACGTCGGCCCGCTCGAGCCTCCGGCCAGTCCCGTAGTACAGGCAGACGCTCAGGGACGGGGCGAATTTGGCTAGCTCGCGCTCCCAGTTGGTAAGGAGCGAGGCCGGGGCGCAGATAAGGGCTCCGCGCTCCAGGGAGCCCGATTCCTTGAGAGCCAGGATCGCCGCAATAGTCTGCACCGTCTTACCCAGCCCCATGTCGTCGGCCAGGAGGCACCCGAGCCCGCGGTCGAAATTGCCGAGCATCCAGCGGTAGCCGCGCTCCTGGTAGGGCCTGAGAGCGGCCTTGAGCGAGGCGGGCACCGGAGCGTCGTCGGAGGCCCGCCTGCCTGGGCCGACGAGGAACTCGACCGCCGCCTTTAGCTCTCCGTCGGCCTCGACGCCGCCCGCCAGCGCTTCGCGAATGGCCTCCATGGCCCCCGGAGCCTTGGTTCCCGTCACGCGGGACATGACGCGGGCCGCCTCCGCGGGGTCGATGCGGACCCACTGCTCCCGCCAGCGCACGAGGCGCAGGCCGGAGCCGACGAGGGCCGAGAATTCCTCCGGGCTGAGCCGCTCCTCGCCAATGGCCACCGTCCAGTCGAAGGAGAAGGCCGTCGCCATGTCCAGGTAGGAGGAGAGGCTCGCCTTCCTCGTCGCCCGCAGGGCCGGCCTCGGGGTGGCCAGGCGCTTGAGCTCCTTAGGGAGCACGAGGCGGGCGCCGAGCCGGCCGAGCAGGGGCGCGGACTCGACGACGAAGCCGGCGAGCTCCCTCTCGTCTAGCTCGGCGTAGGCCTCCACGCCGAGCCTGCCGAGGGCCGGCACGAAATTCGACAGCGTGGCCGCGAAGGCCAGGGCGTTGCCGGCGGCGGGCCCTCCCGACGCGGCGGCGCGCCTGAGCGCCACCCTGGCGCCGCCCTCCCCTACGACCGCGGCGGACAGCCTGTACGCCGCGCCGCCGCCCGTATTGCCGCCGGCCCCGCCCGCGCGTTTTCTCGCGGCCGACACCTTGAGCTCGAGGGGCGGTCGCTTCAGGGCCATGTCGAATACAGACAGCCACGCCCCCAGCGCTTCCGGCAGGCTCCTTTCCCCCGGCGCGACGCAGGGCCGAGCCCGAGGCTCGAAAAGAGCCTTGAACGCCGCGTTAGCCGATTCGCGGGCCGACGGAAGGGTGAAGCGCAGGGCCGATACTAGCTCGGTCAGGAAGGAGACGGAAAGCAGCTCTATCGTCCTGGCGGGCGAGGGGACGAGGCGCTCGCCCGCGGCGGGGAGAGGCGCGACGGCGGCGGGCTCGAGCGCCGACATGAGGGCCGCCGCGTCCGCGCAGAACAGCGCCGGCCGCCACGAAACGGCGAAGCGCTCGCCGGCGCGTACCGCGGAAGGCGCGAAGGCGCAGGCGGAGGCGATAGCCCTGAGCGCCGAGAAGAAGGCTCGCAGGAACCGGTACGAGGCGCTGCCGTCGCGCTCGCGGCAGGCGGCGAACGCCCGCGAGGCCTCGAGGAGGCCTGTCCGGCCCTGCCCCGGGAAACCCGCGGAAACCAGGAACGCCGCGCCGGCGCCGTCAAGCGTTATATCGAAGCGGGTGGCGGCGAAGGCCCTGGCGCGTGGTCCGTCCATGGCCTGGCCGCGGGCGGGCTCGAGAATCTCGGCCGCCCTGGCGGCCGCGGCGTGATAGAAACCCGCGCAAGCGACGCGAAGGTCGAAGGGCGCGAGGCCCCGCGAGGGCGGAAGCATCGCGGGAATGGCCGACGCGTACTGCTCGAGGGCTCCGATGCCCAGGAGCGGATCGGCCTCGAGCCTGGGCTCGGGCCACGGCTTGACGAGCCGCTCGCCCGCTAGCCCGGCGGGCCGCGCGGCTTCTGGCATGGTCCCCTTCGCCGCCCGCTCGGCTCGAGTCGCCCGCTCGGCTCGAGTCGCCTCGCCCGCCCGCGTCGCCCGCTCGGCTCGAGTCGCCTCGCCCGCCCGCGTCGACTTTCCCGCCCGCGTCGCCTCGCTACCGGGATGACGGTTCGACGAAGAAGGCGCGCCGTGGAACGCGGCGGGATCGAGGCCCCGGAGGCCGAACAGGACGAAGGGATTACGGTCGATTTCCTGGGCGAGGAGGTAATAGACGGCGGCCTCGTGCTTGCACGGGTCGCCGTCGTCAGGGCAGGAACAGGATCGCTCTAGCTCCGACCAGCGCTTGGGGACGAGGTCCGCCCCGGCCTCGGCCAGCCTCCGGACGAGGCCGTCGGGCAGCTCGCCCGAGGCTATCCTCGAGTACAGCAGAGGGTCGGCGGAGAACTCGGCCGCGACGGCCGTCGCGGCCCCGCTGGATAGCGCCCGGAAGCGTATATTCACGCGGTAGTACGGCGCGTAACGGCCGGCCACCTTGGCCTTGACGTCGAGCCCCGACACGGATAGCTCCAGCACCGCGCCGTTGCCGGCGTACGATCGCCCGCGAGCCAGCCGGCCGTCGTCGGCGAGGGCCTCCATGGCGCCTATAAAAAAACGGCCCCACGGAGTGAGGCCGAACGCGTGCTTGGTCCGCATCCGGGGATTCTACGCCCGACGCGCCGGCTATAGCAAGCGATTACGAAGCGGACACGGTATCCTCGCAGGCCTCGGCCGCTCGAGCCTTCTTCGCGAGCAACAGCTGCAGAACGACGACGAGCGCCACGACGGCCGCGCCTAGCAGGTCCTGCGACTTATTGGGCGTCATGAGGAGGATCGCGCCGGCGAGCGATAGCGCGCGCTGGATAAGGCCCATCCTCGAGAGCAGGTAGCCCTCGACGGCCCCTCCCAGCATGACTACGCCTACTATCGACGTCAGCATGACCAGCGCCCCGGACCAGAAATCGGTTCCGCGGAGCAGGAGGGAGTCGTTATAGATGAACATGAACGGCACGATGAAGCCCGCGAGCGACAGCTTGAGGGAAGCGAACCCCGTCCTCATGGGGCTTCCGCCGGATATGCCGGCGGCGGCGAACGACGCCAGCGCTACGGGCGGCGTGATATTGGCGAACATCGCGAAGTAGAACACGAACAGGTGGGACACGAGGGGGTCGATGCCGAGCCTGACGAGGGCCGGGGCGGCCATGGTCGCCGTTATCAGGTAGGCCGGTATGCTGGGGAGGCCCATGCCCAGGATCATGCAGGCTACCATCGTGAACACGAGCGTCAGGAAGAGGCTCTTGCCGCCCAGGGCGACGATGGCGCTGGCCATGGACAGGCCGAATCCCGTGATGCTGGCTACGCCTATGATGATGCCCACCGACGCGCAGGCTATGGCCACGGGTATCATCGACCTCGTGCCCTCGAAGAGGGCGTCGGCCACGTCCTTGAGGCTCATCCTGGTCGACTTGCGGAGCATCGACGCGGCTACGGTCACGAGTATGGTCATGAAGGCGGAGAAGATGACCGTCTTCCCGGAGGCGAAGAGCATCACCACGAGGAACGCGAGCGGCAGGAGCAGGTGCCCCCGTTCCTTGAGGACGTCCCAGACCTTGGGGAGGTTCTCCCGGGCTATGCCTTCCAAGCCGCATTTCTTGGCCCTGATATGCACCTGCGCGATGATGCCTATGTAATAGAGCAAGGCCGGCAGGATGGCCGCCACGGCTATCGTCTTGTACTGTATGCCCAGGACCTCGGCCATGATGAAGGCCGCGGCGCCCATGATGGGCGGGAGGAGCTGGCCGCCAACCGAGGCCGAGGCCTCGACCGCGCCGGCGAAGTCCTTGTCGTAGCCGGTCTTCTTCATGAGCGGGATGGTGAAGGCCCCGGTCGTCACGACGTTGGCCACCGCCGCCCCGTTGATGCTGCCGAGGAAGCCGGAGGCGATGACGGCGACCTTCGCGGGGCCGCCCTTGGCGTGCCCGGCGAGCGCGAGCGCCATGTCGTTGAAGAACCGGCCCATGCCCGACTTCTCCATGAAGGCGCCGAAGAGTATGAACAGGTAGATATACGACGCGGACACGCCCACGGCGGTGCCGTAGATGCCGTCGGTCGATATGAAGAGGAAGCTCGACAAGTCGGCCCACGAGTAGCCGCGATGCCCGAAGAAGCCCGGCAGGCTGCGTCCGAACAGGGCGTATAGGATAAAGGCGACGCCAAGCGCCGGCAGGGCCCAGCCGGTCACGCGCCTGGCGCCCTCCAGCACGAGGGCTATGAGCAGGGCCGCGAAGACCAGGTCGAAGCCGTTAGGCATGCCGGCCCGGCTCACGAGCCCGAGGTACTCGACGAAGACGTAGACCGTGGTGGCCAGGGCGAGCATGGCCAGGACGATGTCGTACCAGGCCGCCTTGTCGCGGGAGCCCTTCTTCCTGAACGGATAGAACAGGAACCCGAGCGCCAGCACCATCGCGACGTGCAGCGACCGGTGCTTGAGGGTCACGGGCGTGCCGAGCACGGCGCCGTACAGATGGTAGAGGGCCACCAGTATGGCGAAGGCCTTGACGGCTATCGCCGATATCTTGCCTCCGAACACGCGGTACCGCGATTCGGAGTCGTACTCCTCGAGGAGCTTCTTCTGCAGGTCCTGGGAACCCGCCGCATCTTGTATGTCGCTCAAGGCGTTACCTCCGTGGTGCTACCCGCAGCTCGAGGGCCTCGTGGTGCGGAAGATCCGCCCCTCGCGCTACCGTCTTCCCGTTAAGGGAGACGGACGCGAAGGCGGTGGCTGAATTGATCCAGCGGTACGACGGGAAGCTCTCGTCGATGCCGCCGTAGACTATGAAGCCGTCCTCTATGCGGACGCTCGTCCCGCGCTCGTACGGCACGCCGGCGCCGAAGCCGGCTATCCTCGTCTCGCGCAGGATAAGCGCTCCGTCCGGCGCCACGTCGAAGTACTCGAACCACGGGAAGAGCTCGACCGAGTGGATCCACTCGAAGACGAGCTCGTCTCCCGCGGCCGCGCCGACGGCCAGGAGGCGTTTCCCGCCTTCCTGGGCCGTTATGGCCAGCTCGAGGCCGGCGTCGCCGGCGCGGAAGGAACAGGACGCGGCCGTAGCGGCCGCCGCGACCGCGGCCAGGGCCGCGAGCGTCAGGCGGCCGTAGCCTCTTCTCACTTAAGCTTGCCTATCTCTTTGTAGAAGCGCTCGGCGCCCGGGTGCAGGGGCACGACCATCCCGTCCAGGGCGGTCTCCAGGTTGATGTGCTTCTTGGCGGCGCTGTGGGTGTCCTGGATCTTGGAGATATTATCGAAGAAGCCCTTGGTCAGCATGTACACGACCTCGTCCGAGAGTTCCTTCTGGACTATGAGGATGTTCATGATGGTAGCGGTGTTGATGTCGGCCGCGTTGCCGTAGGTCCCGGCGGGTATGACGGACGCGGTGAAGAACGGATACTTCTTCTGGAGCGCGGCCATGCCGGCGCCCTCTATCGGGATGATACGGACCTTATTGGTGGTGCCGAGGTCCATGACGGTCGAGTTGGGGATGCCGCTCGTCACGAAGGCCGCGTCGACCAGGCCGTTGCGCATCTGGTCGATGGCCTCGCCGTAGTTCAGGTAATCGGGGCGGATGTCGTCGTAGCTCATGCCGTGGGCCTCGAACATCAGGCGCGCGTTTACCTCGACGCCGGAATTCGGGGCACCTACGCCGACGCGCTTACCCTTGAGGTCGGCGAAGGTCTTGATGCCGGTGGCCTCGGTGGTAACGAGCTGGACGTAGTTGGGATACAGGCTCATGAGGCCCCGGAGGTCCTTCTTGGGCTCCTGGCCCTCGAAGGCGCCGAAGGCGTCGTAGGCCTGGAGCACCGCGTCGGACATTACGATGGCTATCTCGGCCTTCTTGTTGAGGATCAGGTTGATGTTCTCAACGGACGCGCCGGTCGACTGGACGGACGAGCGGAAGCCGATGTCGTTGGCTATGACGCCGCCGAAGCCGCCGCCTATGGGATAGTAGAGGCCGCTGGTCGGGCCGGACGCGACGGTAATGAAGACGGAGCTCTTGTCTATGGCGGCCGGAGCGGCCGCGGCGTCCTTCTTAGGGGCGCAGGACGACAGGGCGGCGGCCGCGACGACGAGGGCCGCGGCGAGGACTAGGGACGATACTACGACTGACCTTGATTGCTTCATAAAAACCTCCTTAGAACGATACTGTGCTTTTTATAAGCACATACCGTGCCACCCTCTACCGAGCGCCATCGCATAGAGAGAGCGCGCGAACAAGTGCATTCTATACAATGATATGCCTACGCGGCCTGAGGCGCGGCCAGCGGGAGGCGCGACGGTGACACGCCATGAGGGTCCGCCAGCCAAGGCGGCATAAACTGCCGCATGCGGCAGTATGTGCCGCAATCACGTCGATACGCTTATCTAGCGCAGCCCGTATTCTATAATCTTATTGCGAAGGCCGCGCTCGCTAATGCCCAGGCTCAGGGCCGTGGCGCGGCGATGGCCCCCGTTACGCGCCAAGGCCGCCTTGATCGCGGCGGCCTCCACCTCGTCGAGGCGCTTGCCGCCCAGGTAGGCCTCGACGTCGGCGGCCTCCGGCTCTGGGCAGGCCGCGCGCGAGCCGCCGAGCTCGGGCGGCAGGTCGCCGAGGCCGATGGTCGGCCCGTCGGCCATGAGCACGCCGTGCTCGACGGCGTTGGCGAGCTCGCGCACGTTGCCGGGAAAGTCGTACTCGAGCAGCCGCCTCGCCGCCTCGGCCGAGAGGCCCCTGACGTCCTTTCCCATATCCGCGGAGCAGGCCGCTATGAAGTGGCTCGCCAGCGGCGGTATGTCCTCGCGGCGCTCGCGGAGCGGCGGCACGAATATCTCCACCACCTTGAGCCTGAAGAACAGGTCCCTCCTGAAGCCGCCTGACTCCACGAGGGCCGCGAGGTCGGCGTTCGTGGCCGCTATCACGCGGGCGTTCACCTTGACCGGGACGTTGGCCCCGAGCGGGGTCACCTCCCGCTGCTGCAGCGCCTGGAGGAGCTTTACCTGCAGCGGCAGGGGCATGTCGCCTATCTCGTCCAGGAGCAGGGTACCGGAGCCGGCGAAGGCGAACTTGCCCTGCCTGGCGTCTACCGCGCCGGTGAAGGCGCCGCGCCTATAGCCGAACAACTCGCCCTCGAGCAGGGCCTCCGGGATGGCGCCGCAGTTGATCTCTACGAAGGGCTCCGCCTTCCGCTTGCCCGAGTAGTGCAGGGCGCGGGATACGAGCTCCTTGCCGGTGCCGCTCTCCCCCCTGACGACGACCGAGCTGTCGACGTCCTTGAGGCGCTCTACCAGCTCGAAGACACGCCTCATGGCCGCGCTCTTGCCGATGATGCCGCCGTAGCCGTAGCGCGACTCCAGCTCGTGGCTCATGAGCTCGACGCGGCGGGTAAGCCGGCCGTATTCCAGGGCCTGCTGGGCCTGGGCCTCCAGCTCGTCCATGCGCAGCGGCTTCTGCAGGTAGCCGAAAGCCCCGCGCCGCATCGCCTCCACCGATGACTCTATGGTCCCGTAGGCGCTCATCATTATGACGACGGGCGGGTCGGGCAGGCGCCTCAGGGCGGACAGCGCCTCGATGCCGTCCGCGTCGCCAATGCGGAGGTCGAGGAGCACGAGGTCGAAGCCCTCGTCGGCCGCGAGGCGCAGGCCTTCGGCCGCGTCCACGGCGCTCGAGACCTCGTACCTATCCTCCAGCGCGAACGCGAGCGAGGAGCAGATCGCGGCCTCGTCGTCTATGATCAGTATCCTATCCACCCTATCGTCCTTCCAGCGGGAAAACCATCGCGACGGTCGTGCCGACGCCGACGGCGCTCGATAGCTCAAGGCGCCCGCCGTTCTCCTCCACGTACTGCTTCGACAGCGGGAGCCCGAGGCCTACCCCTCCGCGCTTAGTCGTATAGAAGGGCTCCAGGACCCTGGCGAGGGTCGCCTCGTCCATGCCCCTGCCTCTATCGCGCACCTCGACGCGTATCGCGGCCTCGCTCGCCGACGTCGATACGACTATATCGGGGCCGCCCGAGCCCGGGTCGTCCGAGCCCGAGCCCGGGTCGCCCTCCCGCTGCGAGCGGGCGTCCTCCACGGCGTCGGCCGCGTTGAGGACTAGGTTGAGCACGCACTGCCTCACCTGGTCCGCGTCTACCGAGGCCAGCATGCCCGGGCGTGAGCCCGACTCCATGGCGACGCCTCGCTTGGCCAGGGAAGGAGCCAAGAGCGCGATGGACGATCCGACCAGGCTCCCTATGTCGACGACCGAGCGCTTGGGCTTTCGCGGGCGCGCGAAGTCTATGAGATCGCGTATTAGCTTGTCCACCCGTTCTACCTCGCGCGGCACGTAGGCGCCCATCTCGCGCAGGAAGCGCGGATCGTTCATCTTCCTGGGAAGGAGCTCCACGAAGGCCTTTATGGACGTGAGGGGGTTCCGTATCTCATGGGCGATTCCGGCTACTATGCGGCCCAGCGCCTCGTCCTTGGCCCGCTCGGCGAGCCGCTCGAGCATGGCTTTCTCCGTCGTATGGTCCTCGAAGGAGAAAATGACGCCTACGACCGCGCGCGCGTGGTCGACCTGGGGGTACAAGCCGCTACGGACGTAGAGCCTCGTGCCGTCCGGCCTATGCCACTCGACCGTCTCGAACGGGAAGGCCTCGCCGGAGAGGACTCGCTCCATCCTGCCGCCGGCCAGGAAACGGCTTAGGAACGGATACTCGGAGAAGTGCCTGCCTACGGGATCCGGCGAGAGGAGCCCTATCTCGCGCGCCCTGGCGTTGCATACGGATACGAGCCCGTCGGAACCGCAGGTCACGAGGCCGCGGGGGCTGCTCTCCAGTATCTGCGCGATGAACTCCTTCTTATCCTCGGCGTCGCCCACGAGTCGCTCCAGCTGCTCGTTCGCCGAGCGTAGCTCGGCGGTGCTGGAGCGCACCCTCGAGGCGAGCTGGCGGTTCCACCAGACGGTGCCGCCCCCGCCTATCACTATGACGCCCAGGGCGACCGCGAACGCCGCGAGCGCGTTCCTGAGCCGGAGCATGGCGGCCCGTTCCGAGTCGCCGAACCAGCGTTCACGGGCTACGCTATAGGCGCCCGATTCCTTAATAGCCCCTAGTCCCTGATTGAGCCTGTAGAGCAGGTACTCCTGCCCCGGGCGCACCGCGATGCCGTATTCGACGGGCAGCCAGTACGACGATGATATCTCGAAGCCGGCCGCGTCGGGCCGCCCCCGCAGGAGGTACGAGGCCACGGCCCTATCCTCGAGGAAGGCGTCGGCCCGGCCCATGACAAGGAGGTCGAGGGCGTCGGAAGGATTGGTCGTCTCGTTGAAGCGGACGGCGCGAATCGCCTTCAGGAAGTCGTAGGCCGGGGAGCCTCGCCTCAGGGCCAGGACTCCGTCGGCCAGCCTGGCCATGCCGTCGGCGTAGCGCGGCTCTCCGGCCTTCGACACGACGGCCACCGCCGAGGCGAGCAGGGGCTCGGAGATAGGCAGGCCCGCCGCGCCTTCCTGGGCGCCGGCCGAGTACGTCGCTCCCAGGATAGCGTCCACGACCCCCGCGGACAGGGCCGCCTCGGCCCGGCGCCGGTCCATGGGATAGAGCGCCACGGCCATCCCCTCCGCCTCGCCTATGGCGAGGCAGACGTCGACGAAGAACCCGGTCGGGCGGCCGCCCGAGTCGACGAACTGCAGGGGCGGCATGCCCGGATCCACCGCGACCCTGAGTATCTCGTAGCGGGCCGGGGCGTCGTCTAGGCCGAAGGACGAACCGGGGGCTACGGGCGGCCCGCCGGGGCCCGTCGGCTGAGCCGCGCCGGGGACGACGGCCGCGAGCAGGACCGCCGTTACGGCCAGGGCTAGGCCGCGCCTGCGCCGCGGCGGGAACGACGGCGAGCCCGACCGGACCGCGGGCATCCGAGGCGCCGGGCCAGCCATGGGCCTTACTTGTCTTCCCTCACGTACGCCGTGCCCAGGGAGGCGGGCGAGCCGACGCGCTTGCTGAGGGTCTCCCACCAGGTGATGGCGACGAGCACGATTATGGTGGTCAGGTACGGCAGCATGTTGAGGAAGCCCGCGGGGATGTTAGTGCCCGAGGCCTGCAGCCTGAACTGCACCGCGTTGATGCCCCCGAAGATGAGCGCCCCCGTTATGGCCCTGGCGGGGTTCCACATGGAGAAGATGACGAGGGCTATGACTATCCAGCCGCGCCCGCCGGTGATGTTCTCGGACCAGCCCGGGGTGTACGCGAGGGCGAGGTGCGCGCCGCCCAGGGCCGTCAGCATGCCGCCTAATATGGTATAGCCGTACTTGGCCCGATCCACGTTGACGCCCATGGCGTCGGCGGTACGGGGGTTCTCGCCTATCGCCCGCAGCCATAGGCCGTTCTTGGTCTTGTACATGTAGAACCACGCGAGCGGTATGAGGAGGTAGGTCCCGTAGGTGAACAGGTCCTGGCCGAGTATGGCCCCGAGGATCGGCACCTGGCCGAGGGCGCCAGCGTCTATTGGCGTGAAGCGGGGGCCGGTCAGGCCTATGAGGTAGCGGCCGTTGGACGCGGGGCCGAGCCTCTGGCCCAGGAAGCTCGCGAAACCGGTGCCGAACAGCGTCAGCGATAGCCCGGAGACGACCTGGTTGGCCTTCATGGTGACCGACAGGAAGGCGTGTATCAGGGACATGAGCCCCCCGACGGCGACGGCGACGGCTATGGCCAGCGCCAGGTTGCCCGTATAGTAGGCGGTAGCGAAGCTCGTGACGGCCCCCATCAGCATGATGCCCTCGAGGCCCAGGTTCAGGATGCCGGCGCGCTCGGTGAACGTCTCGCCTATCGTGGCGTAGACGAGGCTCGTGCCGGCCCGCAGCGTAATGGCTATAAGCGACGTAATGAGGCCCATCAGGCGGCTCCTATCTTCGACTCGCGGACGGCTTGGGAGCCGACGCGCTTTATGCGGTACTCGGTGAACAGGGAGCCCGCGAGCATCGGGAACAGCATCATGCCCTGCATGAGCAGGCCCATCGACGACGGCAGGCCCATGACCATCTGCACCTGGTCGCCCCCGACCAGCAGGCCGCCCATCAGCACGGCGACGAACGGTATGGCCAGCGGATTGAGCTGGGCCATCCAGGCGACGATTATGGCCGTATAGCCGTAGCCTAGCGACAGTCCCTGCTGGAGGCGCCTCGAGATGCCCGCGACCTCGCCGACGCCCGCCAGCCCGCACAGGGCCCCGGACAGCAGCACGGCGAGCACGATATTGCGCTCCACGGCTATGCCCTGGTAGCGGGCGGCCTTGGGGCTGTTGCCTATCACCTTGAGCTCGAAGCCCCAGCGCGTGCGGTTGAGCACGATCCACAGTATCAGGGCCGCGGCTATGGCTATATAGAGGCCGATATGGGCTCGCCCGGCGATCCTCGGGAACCACGCGGCCTTGGGGAAGGGCTGTGTCCCGGGGAAGCCGAAGCCCTTGGGATCGCGCCACGGCCCGTAGTACAGGAATTCGGAGAACAGTATGGCGACGTAGTTGAGCATCAGCGTCACCAGGGTCTCGTCGACCTTGAGGCCGGTCTTGAGGAGGGCCGGGACGCCGGCCCACAGCGCGCCCGCGGCGCAGCCTACCAGTACGACGGCCGGCAGGAGGAGGGGCGAAGGCAGCCAGGGGCTCCAGTAAAGGGCTACCCAGGTGGCGGCGACGCCAGCGAGGGTCAGCTGGCCCTCGGCGCCTATGTTCCAGAACTTCAGCTTGAACGCCAGCGCCACGCCGAGCCCCGTGAGCATCAGGGGTATGGCCTTGACGAGGGTCTCGGTAAGCGCCCGCCCGGAGCCGAACGCGCCCTTGAACATGGCCCCGAAGGTAGTCAGCGGATTGGCGCCGAAGGCCGCGAGGAGGATTCCCGTCAGGAATAGCGACGCGAGGAACGATACGAAGGGCACGACGACTATGGCCGTCCTGGAGACGGTCTTGCGCTTCTCGAAGGCGAATATCATGACGAGGACTCCTTACCGGGCTCCATGCCCGCCATGAGGAGGCCTATCTCCTCGGGATCGGCCCCGACGGCCGGCATCACGCCGACGGCCCGGCCGTCGTACATCACGGCGACCGTGTCGGCGACCGACAGGAGCTCGTCTATGTCCTCGGAGACGAGGAGGACGGCCCTGCCGGAGTCGCGCTGGGCTACGAGCTCCTTGCGCACCGACTCGGTGGCGCCGATGTCGAGGCCGCGCGAAGGGTAGACCGCGACGAGCAGGCTTCCGCACGCCTCTATCTCGCGAGCCAGGATGGTCTTCTGTATGTTGCCTCCCGAGAGGAACTTGACGCTCGTCTCCGGGGAGGGGGTGGCTATATTGAACTGCCCTATCATCTTCCTAGCGAATTCGAGTATGCGCTTAGGTAGGAGCATAAATCCCTTGGAAATGGGGGCGGCCCTATAATCCTTCATCGCTAGGTTGTTGGCGACGCTCATGTCCCCGACCGCGCCGACGGCGATACGGTCGGACGGTATGTGGCTCACGCCGCTCCGGATTATCTGGAGGGGCGTCTTGTTGGTCGAGTCGACGCAGTTGATGGAGATGCCGCCGGAGCTCACGGGCCTGAGCCCGGTGATGACCTCGGACAGCTCTCGCTGGCCGTTACCCGCGACGCCTGCTATGCCGAGTATCTCGCCCGCGCGAACCGAGAGCGACAGCCCGCGGAGCGCGGGGAGGCCGCGCTCGTCGTCGGCGCATACGTCCTTGAGCTCCAGCACCACGGCCCCGGGCTCGAACGGCGCCTTCTCGATATGGAACAGGATCTCGCGGCCTACCATCATGCGGGCTAGGTCCTTGGGGTCGGTCTCCTTGGTGGTCTTCTCGGCGACCACCTTGCCCTTGCGGAGCACCATCACGCGGTCGGAGAAGGCCATCACCTCGTCCATCTTGTGGGTGATGAACACGGCGCTCTTGCCCTCGGCCTGCATGCGCTTGACCACGGCGTTGAGCTCCTTCGATTCCTGCGGCGTTAGCACGGCGGTCGGCTCGTCGAGCACCAGGATCTCCGCCTTGCGGTACAGCTGCTTCAGGATCTCGACGCGCTGCTGCTCCCCTACCGAGAGCTGCCATATGAAGGCGTCGGGATCGACGTTCATGTTATAGCGCGCGCCGAGCTCCAGGATGGAGCGCTTGACGGACGCCATGTCCGGGACGAAGGGAAGGCCGGGCATGCCGAGCACGACGTTCTCCGCCACGCTCATGGTATCGACCAGCATGAAGTTCTGGTGGACCATGCCGATCCCGAGGGTAGCGGCGTCCCGCGGGGATCGGATATCTACCTTCCGCCCGCGGAGGAATACCTCTCCCGAGTCCTGCCTGTAGAGCCCGGAGAGGATGTTCATGAGGGTGCTCTTGCCCGCCCCGTTCTCGCCGAGGAGGGCGAGGACCTCGCCGCGCTCCAGCCGGAGGTCCACTCCGTCGGATGCCTTGACCCCGGGGAAGCTCTTGCATATTCCCCGCATCTCTACGAGGGGGGCCCCGTTTGCGGTTTCTTCCATTTGTGGTTGCCTTAATAAGGGATGTTCGCCGAAACAGTTGATCGAGCGCATTCGGGCATGGCGAATACGAATGCGGACCGCGGGATCGCCTCGAGGCGGGTCGCCGGGCGACGGGCCGCCTCGGACGCGCGATGCGCGCGGCGGCCCCGCGGCTTCTATCGCGGGACGGGCCCGCGATAGACGCCGCTACGATCTATATATTACTGCACCTTGCCTACGACGCCCTCGACGAGCCAGTCGAAGCCGAGGAGCTCGCCGTCGGACATCTTGGCGCCGTCGTTCACGCGGAGCTTGCCGGTATTGTCCTTGATCGGGCCCGTGAACACGTCCCAGGTCCCGCCCACGATCTTCTGCTTCTGGACGGATACGAGGTCCTTGACGTCCTGCGGGACGAGGGGGCTGAAGTCGGCGAGGCGGACCACGTCGGCCGAGAGGCCTTCCCAGTACTGGTCGGACTTCCAGGTGCCGTCCATGCCCTTGCGGACCGTGTCGACGTAGTAGACGCCCCAGTTCCATACCGGGCTGGTGAGGACGGTGTCGCCCACGAACTTGCGCATATCGGAATCGTAGCCGATCGATAGCTTACCGCGCTCCTGGGCGGCCTTCTGCGGCTCGACGGTATCCTGGTGCTGGGTGATGATGTCGGCGCCGGCGTCGAGCAGGGCCACGGCGGCCTCGCGCTCCTTGACCGGGTCGTACCAGGTGTTCGTCCACACGACGCGGACCTGGACCTTGGGGTTGACCGAGCGCGCGCCCAGGGTAAAGGCGTTGATGCCGCGGACGACCTCGGGGATGGGGAAGGCGCCGGGGTAGCCGATTATGTTGGTCTTGGTCATCTTGCCGGCGACGATACCGGAGAGGTAGCGGGCCTGGTAGATCCTGCCGAAGTAGGTGGACATGTTCTCCGCGGTCTTATAGCCCGAGCAATGCACGAACTTGACCTTGGGGAACTCGGAGGCGACCTCGACCATCGGGTCCATGTAGCCGAACGAGGTGGCGAAGATCATGTCGTAGCCGTCCTGGGCGTACTGGCGGATGATGCGAGTGGCGTCGGGGCCCTCGGGCACGTTCTCGATGTAGGCGGTCTTGACCTTGTCGCCGAAGGCGGCCTCGACGGCGAGCCGGCCGGTATCGTGCTCGTGGGTCCAGCCGAGGTCGCCCGGGACGCCGATGTAGACGAAGGCTACCTTGTACGGAGCGACGACGGCGGCGGCGGCCGGCGCGGGGGCCGGCGCTTCTTTCTTCGCGCAACCGATAACCGCGAGCGCGGCGAGAAGGACGCAGAAAACGCTGAGCGTCTTTTTCATTAGTTCTCTCCTTTATCCACGATACATGGTATCCGGCGCGCAACGGGTAATGATGATGCGCGACGATTGGAACAGTAAACAACGCGGGGGAGCGATTGTCAAATCGTTTCTTCCGATAGCGTCGATAACGGGGAGGGCGGGGGCTCGCCCGCGATCGTTGACGCGCGGCCGGGGGGCGGCTACGATTGCTCCATGATCCCTAGCCGCGGCCCAGCGCCACGTAGGCGCGGAGCGCCGACAGTCCTCGCAGCGTGCGTCCTCGCGATATGCCAGGCGGCGGCCCCGGCGGCTTTCGCCGCCGCGGAGCCTCGGCCGCCCTCCGAGCGCTTCGCGTTCAGGCGCCTCGATACCGAGGACGGGCTGCCCGGCGACTCCGTGTACTGCATGCTCCAGGACGGCAGCGGCTACCTCTGGATGGGCACCTTCAGCGGGCTCGCGCGCTACGACGGCTCCCGCGTCGTCGTATACCGGCCCGTCCCGGGGGATCCCGAGAGCCTGCCCTCGTCCCTCGTCTTCGACATGCACGAGGACTCCTCCGGGACCCTGTGGATAGCGACCGACGGCGGCGGCCTAGCCCGGTACTCCAGGGACTCGGACGCCTTCGAGCGCTTCGGCCACGATCCCGACAGGGACGACTCGCTCTCCAGCGACCGCGTATTCGCCGTCGCCGACGACCCCTTCGGCTGGATATGGGTCGGAACCGCCGACGCCGGCCTCGACCGCTTCGACGTCGTGCAGGGATCGTTCGTCCATTACGGCGCCGAATCAGGCCTGCCGTCCGCTACCGTCCGCTCCCTGCTGTGCGACTCCGCGGGGGTAGTCTGGGCGGGTACTACCGCGGGGCTGGCGCGCTACGACCGGGAGCGGGACGCCTTCGCGGCCGTACCGTCGGCGGGAGCCGCCACGGTCAGGGCCCTGGCCGAGGACGGGAGCGGCGGCCTGCTCGTCGGGACGGAGGGCTCTGGAGCCCTCCGGATAGACGCCCGGAGCCTGGCCGCCGTCAGGCTGGACCTCGGGGAGGGCTCGGGGCGCCTCCTCGTGCGGGCCCTGGCCAGGGACGCCTTAGGGAGGATCTGGGCCGGCACCGACGACCGGGGCCTCAGGATACTGGACCCGGCGACGGGCGAGGCCGTCTCGGTGCGCGCCGCCCCGGGGTCGCCTAGCGGCCTGAGCCACGACGCCGTACGCGCCCTGCTCGCCGACCGCTCCGGCCTCATGTGGGTCGGGACGCGCGGAGGCGGCGCGGCCGCGTACAACCCTCAGGCCAGGTCGATAGCGCGCGCCTCCCCGGCGCTCGGGTTCCCCCCGTTCGAGAGCAGGCAGATAC
>Ga0180008_1001282_pt1 | contig 16291 bp, 9 predicted proteins | sample MM_PW_MetaG_FD_121121 | JGI IMG/M metagenome (GOLD analysis project Ga0180008, IMG submission 121121) | Groundwater microbial communities from the Aspo Hard Rock Laboratory (HRL) deep subsurface site, Sweden - MM_PW_MetaG | ecosystem: Environmental > Aquatic > Deep subsurface > Groundwater...
CTCTGCTTCAGGCTGTCGGTATTGGAAATGTTGCCGTTATGCGCGCCGACCATTTCCACCTTGCAGCGTACATGATGCGGCTGGCTGTTGGTATCGGTAACCGCGCCGTAGGTTGCCCAGCGGACCTGTCCGATAAAACGCTGCCCGCTGTAGCCGGGAATATTCAGATCGCGGCAAACTTTGGTCGGTGAACCAACCCGTTTAACCACAACAATATTGCGGTCCTTGTCTATAAACGAGGCCCCGGTAGAATCATAGCCGCGATACTCCAGCCGTTTTAGCAGCTCGGCGGCTTCGTGGCCCATATTTTTCGATTCATCCTTATAAACAAGTGAAACTATTCCACACATATTTGCTCCTGGAGATATTTGGATACAGAAAACCGGATATTTGGTCAAAGTGATTCTATACCATGTAGAGCCGGCTGAAAAGCACTGAAATTTCAATTAAACTGCCGATCAGTACTTCACAGGACCGGCCGCATTTCGCATAATAAAAACATGAATACCAATAAGTTAACCAAGATAGTCGCCACTATTTCCGACCGCAACTGCACCGAAGACTTCATCCGCTCGCTTTACGAAGCCGGCATGAACGTCGTACGCATCAATACCGCCCATCAGACACCCGAAGCCTCGGCCGCGGTAGTAAAAATCGTCCGTGCCGTAGCCCAGGATATCGCCATCCTTATCGACACCAAAGGACCGGAAGTACGGGTAAAGAAACTGCCGGCACCGCTTGAACTTAAGGAAGGCGAAGTCGTTACCATCCCCAAGGTCGACGATATGCGCAAAGGCTTTGATGTATCGTATGACGGCTTTGTTACCGAAGTGCCAGTCGGATCACGCATCCTGATCGATGACGGCGCTATGGAACTTATGGTAAAAAATGTTGCTCCCGGCATGCTGCTCTGCGAAGTAATGAACGACGGCACCATCAACGACCGCAAAAACGTCAATGTACCCAACGTACCGCTTAAAGTTCCGGCCCTGTCTTCCAAGGACCGCGACTACCTCAAATTCGTCGCCGACAACGATATCGATTTTGTAGCCCACTCATTCGTCCGCCACAAAGAAGACGTACTGGAAGTCCGCCGTATTCTGGAAAACCATGGCAGCAAGGCCCGCATCATCGCCAAAATCGAAAACAGCCAGGGTGTAACCAACATTCCCGAAATCCTGGACTACGCCGACGGTGCCATGGTTGCCCGCGGCGACCTTGGTGTAGAAATCCCCTTCGAACGCCTGCCCGGCGTACAGAAGTTCATCATCTCGTCCTGTATCAAGCGCGGCAAACCGGTAATCACCGCCACCCAGCTGCTGCATACTATGATCGAAAACCCGCGCCCCACCCGTGCCGAAGTGTCCGATGTGGCAAACGCCGTCTTCGACGGCACCGATGCTTTGATGCTTTCCGGCGAAACCGCCAGCGGCAAGTATCCGCTGGAAGCCGTAGAAACCATGGCCCGCATCGCCCGCCAGGCCGAAAGCCAGAAACCGCGGCTGGAAAAAGTGGAGAGCGAAGCCTCGTATAACCAGGTCCGCCTGTACCTGGCCCGCGGCGCAGCCATGAGCGCCCTGCGCCTGCCGGTAAAAGCCATAATCGCCGACACCGAAAGCGGCAGTATCGCCCGGGTACTCTCCAGCTACCGCAGCCACGTACCGGTATACGCCTTCAGTCCGCTGCTCAGCACTGTCCGCGCCTTAGCGCTTTCATATGGCGTCTATTCCGAACTGGCCCCGGAGCACCATAACGCTGACAGCATCGTATCCGACTCCTTGGCAACCCTGGTGGACCGCGGCATGATCGACGAAGAAGATCTAGTGGTGGTTATCGGCGGTACCGCCGGCAAGAGCAACTCCACCAACTTCATGCAGATGAACTCAGCCGGCTCATGCTTGCGCCGTAACTGATTGCAGGCAGCCGGAATCAGGCTTAGCAATGACCGACACGGCCTTCTGGATTCGTATACTCCTCTCGTTCCTGATAGCCGGCAGCTGGATCAGTCTGGCTTCGCTGCTGGCCGCCCGCCTGGGTTCGCGCCTGGGCGGCCTGATAGCCAATCTGCCGTCCAACATCATAGTTACCATGATCTTCATCAGCCTTACCCGGGGTGACCAGTTTGCCGCCCAGGCCGCGGCTTCCGTTCCACTGGGCATGGCCATCGACATGGTATTCCTGTTTGCTTTTATGCTTGCAGCCGGCCGGGGGCCGTTGCTGGCTGTACCGCTGTCTTTGCTGGTATGGGCGGCCTGCGCAATACTGGCACTGATAATGCCACAACCAGGCTTCTGGGGCACCACAGCCATATTCGCGCTGGTATCGCTCGGCCTGTTTCTGGTGGCCGAATTTCCACTAAAGATACGGGCAGTTCCAAAGCGTGAAACACCAGCCAGCCCACTGGTATTTCTGATACGTGCCGTATTTTCCGGTTCGGTAGTCGCAGCAGCCGTAGCCGCCTCGGCTTTTGCCCCGGCCTATCTGACCGGTATCATAGCCACCTTCCCGGCGGTGTTACTTTCCACCCTGACTATCCTTACCATCAGCCAGGGTGCGGCTTTTTCCCGGGCGACCGGAAAGGTACTGCTGCTGTCCAGCTCCAATATCATCGTGTACGCCTTTGCCGTGCAAGCACTGTTTCCGCTTATCGGCCGCTGGTGGGGCAGCCTGGCTGCCTTCGCCGCCGCCGCGTTGTGGGTCACCCTGCTGCGCCCCCTTCTAGCGAAAGCCCGCTGATTTTTTGGCCTAAAATACAGGCAGGCATATCAATTTTATTCTATACTTCAAAACTGTACATGTTTACTAGGAAGCACCCCATAAACCAAGGATCCAAAAGATGCGCATCCGTCGGACTCTGATACTTTTTATACCCTCCGCCCTGGTAATTCTCGGCCTTTTCTTCTTCATATATACCAGCAGCAAACGCCAAATATTAATGCAGGAAGACAGTACGGAGGCAGCAAGGGTTAATGTGGCCGCAAGATACCTTACCTACGCTCTTGATGCGATTTTTGACGACCTCAGCTTCCTTGCCGACAGAGTTATTTCCGATTCCCCGCCTCTGGATGAGTGGACAGAACAATGGCTGGCACTGGCAAAAGCAAAACCTCAATATGACCAGATACGCTGGCTGGACCAAACCGGGCAAGAGCGGCTGCGCATCAACAGTAGCGGTGGAAACCCGCTGTCGGTTTCCGAATCCAGCCTGCAGAACAAAGCCGGCCGCTATTATTTTGACGACTGTTTTAAACTGAATCGTGGAGAAATTTTTGTGTCCCCGATGGATTTAAATATCGAGGGCAGCCAAATCGAAGTTCCATATAAACCGATGATCCGCATCGGGACTCCACTGTTCGACAACGACGGCAACAAGCGCGGAATTATTCTGATTAATTATCTGGGCAGCCATATGCTGGGAAAACTCGATATCGATAACGGTGCGGGCATCCAAATTTTGAACAATCAAGGCTACTGGCTAAAAAGCACCCGGACTGAAGATGAATGGGCGTTCATGTTCGACCAGCCGGGAATCAGACTTCCAGCCCGTTTCCCTGATGCCTGGAAGAAAATTTCCGAAACCCCGGACAGCCAGTTTGTGGATAAAGACGGATTGTGGACAAGCAGTACTGTCTACCCCCTCAAGGAAGGCATGCAATCTAGTCTGGGCAGCAACCTGGCATTTTCGCCAAGCCTTAGCACCGTGGAGCGGGAAGGTTATCGCTGGATCGTGTACACCAGGCTGCCGAGCGCTTTGTATTATGCACCACTGGCCAAAACTCGGTTGGGGCAGTCACTTACACTGGTGTTCATACAGGTCATGCTCTTCGGAATTTGCTGGATACTGGCCGGCACCCAGCTCAAAGAAATCAGGCTTAAGGCCGACATCCAGGCGCAACTGGTCAACCTAACGCAATTGAACCTTCAGCTGCAGGCCGAACGTAGCAGAGCGGATGAGGCCAACAAGGCCAAATCAGAATTTCTGTCTAATATGAGCCACGAAATACGCACACCTCTTAACGGCGTTATCGGCTTTACCGAGCTGCTGCAGGATACCAGTCTTTCTCCTGTACAACAGCTGTATGTAAAAAATGCCAACAGCTCCGGGCAGGCACTACTTAGCGTTATAAACGATATACTGGATTTTTCAAAAATCGAAGCAGGAATGATGGAGCTTGAAGCGGTCCGGACCGATCTGTACAAACTGCTCGAGCAGTGCATTGATGTAATCCGCTACCAGGCCGACAAAAAAGGGCTCGAACTGCTGATATATACAGATCCTGACCTGCCCAGGTTTGTAAAAGTAGATACAGGCCGACTTCGTCAGGTACTGATTAACCTACTGGGTAATGCGGTCAAGTTTACCGAAAAGGGAGAAATCCAGCTTACCATCCGATATGAGTCTTTCGCCGCCGACCAGGGAATCTTCAGCTTTTCCGTCAGGGACAGTGGCATCGGCATGGACGAAGAGCAAAAATCCAGATTATTCAAATCCTTCAGCCAGGCAGACAGTTCCACAACCCGGAAATATGGCGGTACCGGTCTGGGCCTGGTTATCTCAAGCAGGATTGTTGCCATGATGGGCGGCACCATACAAGTCCGCAGTAATCCGGGCCAAGGCAGTGAATTTGAGTTCGCCGTTACCTGTACTGTAGAGCCGGATAATCAGTCAGAGAAGCGGCCAATCCACTTTCCGCGCTGCTGCATTATTGTTGATGACAATGCCAGCAACCGTCTGATACTGGAACGACTGCTGGAGGCAAAAGGTATCCGAACCATCAGCTGCAGCGACGGGCCAAGCGCCTTGTCGGTGCTAAGGCAAGCACTATCGGACACCAAGATCGATGCAATGATCTGTGACTACCACATGCCGGGAATGGATGGTATCGAAGTTATTCGCAGGGTGCGGCAAGAACTCGGACTGTCTCCGCAAAGCCTGCCTGTCATGCTGCTGCATTCTTCCGCCGATGATGCCACCGTAGTAGCATACTGCGAAAAATATGAAGTACAAGTGCGGGCAACCAAACCCATACAGTCCGACACCTTATATGAGTTACTGGGACAGATGTCAGAATCTGAAACCGATACAGCCAGCCTGGCGAACCCGGCACCTGCGCACCAGACTGTAAATAAACCAGAGCCAATTAACAGTGTAAGCGGCAAATGTATACTTATTGCCGAAGACAACACCGTTAATATGATGCTGGCAAAAATTCTAGTAGCAAAATTTGCTCCCGAAGCAACTATCCTCGAGGCGAAAACCGGAGTTGAAGCTCTCCAGCTTTACCGGGATTTCTCACCGGATATCATCTTTATGGATATTCAGATGCCGGAAATGGATGGCATTGAAGCTACCCGGCGTATCCGCACCCTGGAAAAAGACAACAGCTTTCGAACACCAATAATTGCCCTTACAGCCGGGGCAACAAAAGAGGAGCAGGAACACTGTCTTGCGGCGGGTATAAGCCAGTTTATAACCAAGCCGATAGAACAATCGCAGTTAATACAAGTACTTAGCCAATACAGTATCGGGTTTATAAAGTCCGGGACAGCAAATCCATTTGACCGGCCACGGCTTCTGGAAAAAATAGGTTACGACAAAAAACTGTATGACGAGTTGGTTGCATCGGCTGCTACAACCATACCTCAGCATATAGCGGCCTTGCAGCAGGCATTGCAGGCAGCCGACCAGTTTTCGCTCAAAGCGCTCGTCCATCAGATAAAAGGAGCCTCCCTCTCGATGTGCTTTGACAGAATGGCCGCTATAGCGTCCAAAATGGAAAAAACCCTGCGCGAGCCGGCTGAATTCAACCAGCCAAACATTGAAATACTCATTTCGGACCTGAAAGACCAGTGGACACTGCTGTCGGCACAGCTGGATTCGCAGAACCTGGAGTAAATTATACCGGAAGTACACCGGCATACTTGTCTATGATACATTCTGCAGGCAAATCAGCCGATATTCAGTGCAAAGGAGTGCCAGGAAATGAGAAACGAAACCGGACACACCAGCACGATCCCAAAAAGCAGAAATCCATTTCAGCCCTGTCTGATGGATTATCCCATAATAAGGCAGCTCATCCCGCTGCTGCTGCTCTCAGTTTTAAGCGCTCAGCTTTGGGGTCAGACCCCACCATCGGCCACCCCCGGGGGTCAGACCCCACTCAGCCTGCGGCACCAGTTTGTGCAGGGCGACAAGTACCGGGTACTGTCGAAGGTGTCCGAAGACATCTATATTAACCGCCGCTACAGCCACTCCTCGGAAATAACCAACCGCATCGCCTTTGAAGTTACCGGAGTAAAACCCGATGGCAGCGGACAGCTGCGCGGCACCTTCCAGACCGGTTCAGTATCCAGCGCCCGCGGTTATGAGGTTACCCAGGAGTACGAATCCGAGTACTGGCAGAATCCACTGGGCCGTTACGACATCTTGCCGCGTTATTTTATGCCGGTAGTGCGCCACGTGCCCACCTTTCCCGAACGCCAGCTGCTGCCCGGCGACAGCTGGACCGCTCCGGCCGAAGAACGCCACGACTTCCGCAACGATTTCGGCATCGCCGAACCCTACGTTATTCCCTTCGAGGTACGCTACCGCTACCAGGGCCCGGGCAACTTCAATGATACAGCGGTAGAACTCATCCAGGCCGACTACACCATTTTCTACCAGCCGCCGCCGCCGGCCAGCTGGACCCTGGCGTACCCGGTACAAATATCCGGTTATTCCAACCAGCTGCATTACTGGGACAACCAGCGCGGCGGCCTTATGGCCTACGAAGAACAGTTCAAGTTCATCTTCGAGCTGTCCAACGGCGCCATTGTGGAATACCGCGGCATCGCCTGGGCCGAAGTAATCGAAGCCGATCTTATGGACCGGGATTCTGTAGAAGACCAGGTACGCGATGCTGTCGGAAACATAGCCGATGTCAGTATACAAAGCGATAGCCGCGGTGTTACCATCAGCCTGGAAAACATCCGGTTCGAAGCCGATTCCACCCGCCTGCTGCCGGGCGAGATGGATAAAGTGCGCCAGATCGCCGAAGTCCTAAAGCAGATCCCCGGCTACAATCTGCAGATATCCGGCCATACCGCATTGGCCGGCACGGTAGAGGCCAGAGCCCAGTTGTCGCATGAAAGGGCACGTACCATCGCCGAACTGCTCATCCAGCTGGCTGTACGTGAAGCAGAAGATATAACCGTAATCGGCTACGGCGCGGAGCGGCCGATAGCACCCAATACGACTGAAGCCGGCCGTTCACGTAACCGCCGAGTAGAAATAACAATCCTGGAGAATTGACGACATGCAAACACCAGACAGCCGCAAACTCATCCGTCAGGCCCTGCGCGAAGATCTCGGCAAGGCCGGCGACATCAGCACCATCGCCCTGTTCGGCAAACATGAACACAGCGTTTTTAAACTACTGGCCAAAGATTCCGGCTGCCTCTGCGGGATGGACGTGTTTTGCCAGGTATTTAACATGGTGGATCGCCGCCTGCAGGTCGAACGCTTGTATAAAGATGGTGACTACATAGAAAGCGGCACAACAGTTGCCCGGGTGAGCGGCCCAAGCGCCAGTATTCTGACCGGCGAAAGAACAGCCCTCAATTTTATCTCCCACCTGTCCGGTATAGCCAGCAAAACCGCGACTTTTGTGGCCGCCCTGGCCGCCGCCGGCGAACAGCACAGCCGTGCCACCGGAAAGCAGCTGACCGTACCCATCGTCCTGGATACCCGCAAAACCATACCCGGCCTGCGCCTGCTGCAAAAGTATGCGGTAGCCTGCGGCGGCGGCCAAAACCACCGCATCGGCCTGTACGACATGGTCATGCTCAAAGACAACCACATCGACGCCGCCGGCGGCATTCCTAATGCTGTTGCTAAAGCCCGCACCCGCTGGGGGCAGCGCTATAAAATCGAAGTGGAAACCCGCAATCTTGCTGAAGTGCAGCAGGCCTTGACCGCCGGCGCCGATCGCATCATGCTGGACAATATGGATGATGCCACCATGCGCCAGGCCGTACAGCTGGTGGCCGGCCGGGCCGAAACCGAGGCCTCCGGCAACATGACACTAGAACGGCTCTGCGCCCTGGCCGATTCCGGCATTAGCTACGTTTCCTTCGGCGAGCTTACCCACAGCGTGCGGGTATTCGACTTCTCGCTGAAGCAGGAAAGGAACCTGTAAATGGCAAGCCCACACGATATTCAAACAAATGACACCAATAGTGCCATTATCAATGAAATACAAGAACTGAAAAAAGAACTCGGCCAACAGATAATCATGCCGGCCCACCATTACCAGAAGCCCGAAGTAGTGGCAGTAAGCGATTTTGTCGGCGATTCCTATAAACTTTCCAAAGAGGGAGCCGCCGCCAGCGCCCGTTTTATCGTCTTCTGCGGCGTACGCTTCATGGCCGAAAGCGCAGCAATACTGGCTGCACCGGGCCAAACCGTCCTGATTCCCGATCCAGTGGCCGGTTGTCCGATGGCCGACATGATCGACGCCGCTCAGGCCGAAGCCATCCTGGACAAACTCGACGCCTTAACCGGCCAGGCAGTGGCACCACTCACCTACATGAATTCCTATGCCGACATGAAAGCGCTTACCGGCCGCCGTGGCGGCGCGATCTGCACCTCCAGCAATGCCGCCAAACTGCTTAATCACTACCTGGACGCCGGCAAGCCGGTATTCTTCGGACCCGATTTTAATCTCGGCATCAACGTAGCCAACGACCTTGGCATTGACCGAAAGCGGATTTTCCGGGTGCGCAAAGACGGTGCACTGGAATGCATGGAAAGTGTCACTGATAGTGTCAAAACACCCAACCCGTCGCAGGGACTGCTGTTTATCTGGGACGGCTTCTGCCATGTGCATAAAACCTTCAAGGTTGACCAGATACAGGCCGCGCGCAGCCGCAACCCCGAGGTGCAGGTAATCGTGCATCCCGAATCGGACGAGGCCGTAGTGCAGGCAGCTGACAGCTCCGGCAGCACCGAGGGCATATACAAGACAGTGGCCGCCGGTACTCCCGGCAGCAGCTGGGTGGTCGGCACCGAAGCCAGCTTCGTACACCGCCTGGCTGCCGAATACCCCGACCGCAGCATTGTACCATTGCGCGAGTCATACTGCTTTAACATGGCGCGCATTACCCTGGACAATGTGCTGGCCAGCCTGCGCTCCATAAAAGCACATCTGGCCGATCCATTACGTCCGCTCTATCACATCGTTAGCGTGGATCCGGCTGTAAAAGCCGATGCGGCACTGGCGCTTAACCGCATGATCGATATCGTGGAAGGCCGGGCTGGCGGAGCAAAGCATTGAGGCGCACAGTAGACCTGCTGATTATCGGCAGCGGTATTGCCGGCCTGTCCGCCGCCATCGAAGCCAAAGAAGCCGGACTGCAGGTACTGGTCGTCACCAAGGCCGGCGTACCGGAAGAAACCAACACCAATTACGCGCAGGGCGGCATTATTGCCGGACGCGAAGGCGATACCCCGGAGCTGCTGGCCAAGGACATTCTGCGTGCCGGCTGCGCTTATAACAGCCGGGATGCGGTGCAGCTCCTGTCCGAACAAGGCCCCCAACTGGTACACGATTTTCTGATAAACCGGGTAGGCATACAGTTCAGCCAGAACAATTCCGGCCAGCTCGATTATACCGAAGAAGCCGCCCATTCTGCCCGACGCATCCTGCATTACGAAGACCACACCGGCGATGTGATTCAGGCCGGGCTGCTGGCTCATGCCCGCAAAATCGGCTTGGAATTACGCAGCGGCTGCACCGCCATCGACCTGATCAGCAACAACCACCACTCCACCGATTGCCAGGAATTGTACCTCGAACGTGAAATAATGGGAGCATACATCCACGATGCCCAGTCAGAAGAAGTCTGCACTGTACTGGCCCACAGTGTACTGCTGGCTTCCGGCGGTATCGGCAACATCTATCAATACACTACCAACCCCAGCGAGGCCACCGGCGACGGCATCAGCATGGCCTACCGGGCCGGTGCCGATGTTATTAATGCCGAATTTGTGCAGTTTCATCCAACCGCCCTGTTCCATAAAGACATTCGCCGCTTCTTGGTGTCCGAATCCTTGCGCGGTGAAGGCGCCAGGCTGATCAACCATAAAGGCGAATACTTCATGGAACGCTATTCTGATTTGGGCGACCTGGCACCGCGTGATGTGGTGGCCCGGGCAATCTACGAAGAAATGGGGCGCGAAGGCTCAAAATACATGCGGCTGGACCTGGCCAGCCACTATAAAGGCGAAAAACCGATCGCAGAGCGCTTCAGCCGGATCTACAGTACCTGCTTGGCCGGGGGCCTGGATATCAGCAAGGATCCTATTCCAATTACCCCGGCCGCCCATTACTTTGTAGGCGGTATAAAAGTCGGCGTAAGCGGACAAAGCTCGCTGCGCCGCCTGTATGCTGCCGGCGAGGTAGCCTGTACCGGACTGCATGGCGCCAATCGGCTTGCCTCCACCTCGCTGCTGGAAGGGCTGCTGTGGGGCGTACGTGCCGCCCGCGACATCGTTCAGCGCTTCAACCCGATTGAGGCAGGCCGCTTGGCAGCCATACCCGACTGGAAACTGCCGCCTGCCCCCGAGCATTTCGAGCCGCTGCTGGTCTACCAGGACTGGAACCTGATTAAAATGACCATGTGGAATCACGTCGGAATTGTGCGCACCCGCAAAGGCCTGGAGCGCGCCGATGCCGACCTGAACTATCATGCCCACCGCATTACCAAATTCTATAAAGAAGCCGCCCTGACCCGCGACCTTATCGAGCTGCGCCACGGCATTACCACTGCCCAAATCATCGTAGCGGCTGCTCTGCACAATAAAACATCGATCGGCTGCCACTACCGGGCCGACTGATAACAGAACAGCGCCAGCGACGGGCAGGCAAGTCCTGTCCCGCCGTCGGGCCGTTTCGCGCCTGTTGCCGTCAGAAACCGCTGCGGCCGCGGCGGGCCGTACTCTCGCCGGCCGCTACCTGGCGCTCAAAGGACTGCAAATGGTTTTCTGATGAGCGCTTCAGCTGTTCAAAAACTGCACGCACATCAGCCGGCAACTGTTCCTGCAAAAACTTTTCGTACATGGCAATATTGACCTTTTCCGCCTCCACACCGATTTCGGCTGCGCCAAACAAGGACTCCGGCACCACGGTGTGCCCGCTTGTATTCACAGTAGGCACCACCAGTTTGTATGTCGCATACAAATCCTCCAGCCAGCCGATATGCGCCTTTTCACTCTCGGCAATATTGGAAAAAGGTCGTACTACTCCGAATTCCTGCATGATTGCTTCATATTCTGCCAAAGCCAGATGCTCATCCTCGATGGCATAACGCAGCATTTCGGGCAGAGTCAGCGTTTTGTCCGCCTCCGCTCCAGCAGCGCCAATTGTCTGGGCCGAAATAGAAGCACTAAAAATCAACATAAACGAAACAAGCAATACTGTAGCTTTCATCCTGAACCTCCTGTTTGATTCAAACTAAAAGTACAAGCTTTGTTTGAAGGAACGATGAAGAAAACATAGTATCTTGATGATGTATGCGATTTTGACAATAAGCAGGCCGGGTTTTATACTGAACACAAGGCAGCTGCCATACAGAGGAGTCAAAGATGAACATACTGCATTATTTTGGCCGGGCCACCATCCGCATAGATACCACGGATGGCCGTAGTATCTATATTGACCCTTACGCCGAAGGTGACTACAGCAAGCCCGCCGATCTGGTGCTGGTAAGCCATGGCCATGGCGACCACAATGCCATACAGAAAGTTACACTGAAACCAGATGGCCTGGTGATTGCTGCTCCGGAAGCTCTAGCTGATGGATTAGTACCGCTGGAGCAGTTCCATCTGATTTCGGAAGGGGGCAGAGTCGAACAGGCGGGCATCAGCGTGCAGGCCGTTCCCGCCTACAATAAAAACCACGACCGCCGCACCACCATCGGCTTTATCCTGCGCTTTGAAGGCCTGTGTATCTACCATGCCAGCGACACGTCCTATATTCCGGAGATGGCTGCCCTAGCCACAGAACACATCGACTACGCCCTGCTGCCCACCGACGGCCACTACAACATGGACGGGGACGAAGCCCGCCGCTGCGCCGACATCATAAAACCACGCTTTGCGATAGCCATACATTCCAGCCCTAACGGAAACTGGGATGCCGTCCGAGCCGCTAAACTAAGCGGCCCGGACGTGATAGCACTGGCACCGGGAGAAAAACTGGAACTATTGTGTTATAAAAATGCCAACTGAGCTGCACTTCTATTGTTTTCCCTCAGGATACTCTCTGCTCATGCGCTCTGCCTGAAGTTTGCCCAAGGCCGCCGAACTTAGCGGATCACTTACATCGCCGTCAGCCGCCTTTCGGAAAGAAGCAGCAGCTCTTTCTGGAAAGCCGAAAGCAAGTGCCAGATAACCATGAGCTAGCCATAACGAAGCGCTTTCCAGTCCAGTCTGGTCCTGCATCATTTTACTGAAAACCGAAGCCGATTCTTCATATTTCCCCAGCGCGCCAAGATAACAGACGGCCGTATGAACCGCCGCCGGCGAACGCTCAATCAAGCGATTAATCATGCCCAGGTCGTTAAACCCGGCCAAATCTACATCGTCCAGAAAAAGCGCAGCCCAGATTGCTATGTTATAATCATTTGCCTCCGCGACGCCATTTCGGATCAATTCGCTTGCACGTTCATGATTTTCACGAATATCGCCCAAGCTGCCAGCCGCAGTACCAAGTTCGCGCTGCAATACAATATTTGCCGGATACAGCTGCAAGCCTTGTATTGCCAGATCCTTCCCATACTGATGATAGCCCGCATAGTTCAAAACACGTGCAAAAAGAGCATACTGCTCTTCATTTTCAGCTACGGTGGAGGCAAGCTCAAACTGGTTTATTTCAACCGTGCCTTCCGGCAGAGCCGCGCTCATACGAATAATTAATTCCGCAAGCAACGTTTTCCTTTTTCCGGGTAATTCATTTTTCAGAGCGACCAGACAAAGTTCCAGCAGCTCTTTCGTCTGGTCGGGCCACTCCCGCCATCCCCCAAGTGCTGCCGCAGATACCGCTACACTCTCCAGGGTCAGAACCTCCGGCTGTAGTAAAGAGGAAAAGTACGTTACCAACTGTGTATCAAAACCGGGCAAAACGGAAGAAGGATTAAGTACAGTTTTCAGGATAGCCGTAAGTGTTTCGTTTTCATGATCCTGATATAGCTTCCAGATCAGGGCGCTGAGCCCGCCAGAATCATTTATATCCAATAACAGATATCGACTGCCTTCCTTCAGCAAAAGCACATTGTAAAGCTGATCAATGCCTAACGCAGGAGCGGAAACATCCAGCAAGACAAGAGGACCAATTTCCGCCTGACGATAATTGAGAATACTGAGCATAAAATCGGCGACCGACGCTCCAGTAAAACCAACCTGTTCCAGACTGGAATTTAGTTGACGCAGGACTGGTTCCAAGTTCTGGTTAATAGTTTCCGCTGTTTCGATTTGACGAAAAGACGCGAAAACCCCTGTATCAAAATTATCGCCGACAAGCAGATTATACAGTAGATACTGAAGCAATGATTCAGGACTACTCTGGGCCTCCGCCAGACTTAGTGCCTGTGCCGGCCGGAGAACTTTTATAATATTTGCAAAATTTACATTAGACGCATAATCGGCAGTACCCCTACTAGCCGCAAGCATCAACTCTGCAGCATTTTGATAATCCCGTTTACCCAACAGGAAAAAGGCCGCACTGGCGATTGCTTTTCGTCGCGCCGTAACATCCGTTAATATAGCACTGGCCCGGCTTAAGGCCGAACTTACTCCTCTTGCACGTGCCAGCGCGGCAATATAATAAGCCCCACCAACGCCTGAATCTTCCACTGTAGCCAAAAAATCCAGTATGCCATTATAGTCATCCAGATAAAACAGAAAATTACAGTATTGCTCAACCTTCTGGTATTCCTCGATTTTATGCAAGCCGCTGCGGTATACTGCCAAAGCTGCCTGAAGATCAGCGGTCTTTCCCCTAAATATGCCTTCAGAATCATATTGCAGCAAAAACGCCCGGTTAAACAGGCTGATAAAGTCAGCGTTGTTCAGCTCCCAGGCCTGTCGATACTCGTCAATTGCCCGGGAGATGTCGGTTCCGGCTCCAAGCTGTTCACCAAACGAGTTATATGTAAGAAGGTACGCAAAATCACGGTGTCCGGATGAAGAGTCAGGATCCAGAGCTATACCCTTCGCGGCTTCTTCTATGGCGTCTTCCACCAAACGGGCTTTGCGCAATACATCAGCCGCCTGAAAATGATGCAAGGGTTCTTCCGGATAGGTATCCTGCAAGGCTTTGAATTCGCTCAATGCCTCGCGAAACTGTCCGGCGTTGGCATAAGCCATACCAATATTCTCAAAAGAAGCTAGTGGTGCATTACTGTTATAAAATCGTTGAACTGCGGAAAGATACTGGCTGTAAACACGGGGACTTATCAACCTTTCCGAAAAGTCGAGCGTAAAGCGAGCCGTTAAATGTTGTGGATCTTCTGAAGAAAACTCAGCCGTCAGACTAGCCGGACCAAGGTTCAATTCATAATTATCTGGCAAATGCACCAGCCGATGCCCTGCTGGTGCAGTCACTTCATAAACCAGCTCAGAACGAGGAACATTAGGAATATAAATATTATTTATGCGCTTTAGGCTACCGACCTTGGTATCATCGGGGTCTAAAGCATCCGGCAGAATAGAAAATAGAGAACCTGCTCGCAGGCTTAGCTCGGCACGTTGCGTATCGGTCTCGCCTATCCATGAATCATAGGCTGTCAATTCCAGAAAAAATGGCCTGGATAAATCTTCTGCTTTACCCAATCTAGCCTCTACCCGCTCAGACTCATATCGTTCCTTGCCGTAATCAACCAGATATTTGACTCCCTCATCGTACGGTCCACTCCATCGACCACGCAAAAAACGGTCAGTGTTACCACCACTGCTAGTTGTCTCAACGACACTGATAGCCGGTCCGCTTGATGAAAGCTGGATTTGTTTTACTTCGCGGTACCAATCCTCACCAGGCAAGGCAGCGGGAATACGCTGTAAACCAAGGGTATCGTCCGCAATTACCAGAGCTAGCCGAGCGCGATTTCCGGCATGCATCCGGCCGGGAGGCGAAAAAATGTCGGTAGGATCGACATAAAGATCCAAACCGGGAACATATACAATAGCATGATTAAAAAACTCCAGCCCGGGGACCGTAGCATCAACATCGAAATTAGTTCCCGAATTAAGCAAAACAAGATTGGCCGGGATACCAACCGAGCGAAGTGCCGCTGCTAGCAGACTGGCCTGATCCTTGCAGTCACCATAGCCGTTATGCAAACTGTCTGACGGCATCCTTGGGATTATGGCATTTTCACCGAAATTTATGCCAGTGTAGCGTACTTGAGCCTGCAAGGCAGACGTAAGAACCTTTACGGCTGCCAAGGGATCGCCTGACACATCTAGTCCTTCCAGCTTCTCACGAGCCCAATCGGCCACCGGGGCAGGCTGCAGATATTCGGCTGTAAGTGTATTGTAAGCACGAGCTACCTGGGTCCAGGTTTCTAGTGTGCTGTAAGACAGAACGGATGCAGGCGCTTGATCATAGGGAAGCAGATCTTCAATCTCGTCCATAGCTGGAAGCCGCTCAAATTCCCAGGTAACATTACGGCTATCAGATCCATACTCGACATTTGTCTCGATGGCCGTAGCGCCGATAAGATGATAAAACAAGGGTGAATCATTTGGGTAAGACAAAGACACACGTAAGTACTCGATTGGAACCATTTCGGCCAAATAACGGATACCACTGTTACCAGTTTCCGCCCTAGCCGGATATAACTTCTCCACAACTGTATATTCAAGCAGACAGCCAGTTGCCAATTTAGGAACCGGTGCAGAAAGTTGCCTTCCGTCCGTCCGTAAAGTTAAATCAGAATTAGTGTCAGAAGATTCAACAATCTTGCTCTGGTCGAGTACGCTGATTTCGCCGCTGGGACTGATTACCCTGGCAGACAGCCTGGGAGACTCGCCCCGCCAAGCCTGCCAGCCAACAGTTAAGATAGACCAATAATCAACTGCAGCCAAACTGTTTATACGCATAACAGCGGTCGTAGTTTCTTCGAGCACTCCGGATCCCAGATTGGCTATCCGGATTTCTTTTCTTAACACCTGATATGAATACTTATTGTCCACAGGAATGGAGGCAGATAGGGCTAACAAGCTTTCTGCGTCAGCCCCGAACATCGGAGCCCC
>Ga0180008_1001283_pt1 | contig 16288 bp, 11 predicted proteins | sample MM_PW_MetaG_FD_121121 | JGI IMG/M metagenome (GOLD analysis project Ga0180008, IMG submission 121121) | Groundwater microbial communities from the Aspo Hard Rock Laboratory (HRL) deep subsurface site, Sweden - MM_PW_MetaG | ecosystem: Environmental > Aquatic > Deep subsurface > Groundwater...
GTCTTGGCAAAACCGGGATACATTTCCTTCCATTCGTAGTTCTCGCCGCCGGCGGCTTCCAGCAGATTTTCGGCACTGGTGCCTACCGGACCGGCCGGGAAGGTGCCAGTAACAGTTATTTCGCCGCCTTCCATAAATTTAAACAGGCGCTTGGCATGCTCTTTTTCCTGACTGGCGGTTTCTTCAAAAATGGCCGCGATCTGCTCATAGCCCTCTTTTTTGGCAACGCTGGCAAAATATGTATAGCGGTTCCGGGCCTGTGATTCACCGGCAAATGCGGCCATCAGGTTTTTTTCGGTCTGGGTACCTTTAATGCTTTTCATGTGTTCTCCTCTCGATTTTTCTTCAGATTGCCACAGCCACAACGGACGTACTACAACCCGAATATAGAAAACTGTGGATGTTTCCTACCAAAAGAGTATAGAGAGAAAAGCGCCGCAATGCAAATGAAAAAATCGAAAATAATACAGGATTTACAGAGTGATCAGTTGAAGACTCGGCAGCCTGGCCCCATAGCGGAACCGTAAAGGTAGAAGGACGCAGCGGTGGGGAAGACGCTCTGAATACGCTTAGCGTGTACATATGCAAAACCATCGCGGGGACAAATAGCGGCTATACCAGCACCTATGCGGGTACCATAATAAACTCTCACGAAATCTGGATCATTTACTATTTAACTCTTCCAGAAAGTATCTGCAGGATCCAGCCGGCTGTTGGTTATTCTCCGCTCCCAGGCGTAGTTCTCTATGTGGCCCCGGGGCCAGAGGAGGACTATCTGCAAAGCAACCATCAATATGCCACCCAGGTGCGCGACCACGGACAGAAACCGGATATCCGCGAACGCATCGAGGCTGCTGGTGCGCCGGCCGTCAGCGACCAGGACCTGCTGGCCGCCATTCTGGGCACCGGCAGTCGTACCAAAAGCGTACACAGCCTGGCAGCCGAAATACTGCAGCAGCACAACCTGGGAGCGGCTATTCCCGGAACGGCCGAACTTACCACCATCGACGGACTGGGCAGCGCCGGTGCCTGCCGGGTAATCGCCGCGCTGGAATTGGGCCGGCGCTTTTACGGCCACCGCGAGCGGCATATCCAGAATCCGGCAGATGCCTGGCAGCTGCTGCAGCATTATGCCGACCGCAAACGTGAACATTTTATCTGCTGCACACTTAATGGCGCGCATGATGTTATAGCGGTACACGTCATCACCAGCGGCTTGATCAACCGCACCATTATCCATCCGCGGGAAATTTATGCCGAGGCGGTGGCGGACCGCAGCTGTGCCATATTGGTTGCGCACAACCATCCAAGCGGCCGGCTGGAAGCCTCCAGCGAGGATATCGACATTACCAGAAGAGTGCAGGAAGCCGGTGAAATAATCGGCATACCGCTGATAGACCATATTATTTTTTCGGAAAGCGGCTATATCAGCCTGGTGGAGCAGGGGTATCTGAAGGCCGGCAAGATATAAGAGAGCGGATTATTGCATGACCGTATCCAGAACGGCATACAGTTCCTTTGCCAACCAGGGCTTGCGCAGGCAGGCCCATAGGCGCAGTTCCTTATTTAATGTTTTCAGCACCTCATCCGGGGCCTGCCCGGTGAGCATAATCAGGATGCTGTCCGGGTATTCCTGTGTTACTTTGCGCAGGAACTCGTCGCCTTTCATACCCGGCATCTGATAATCAGATATTATGACATGTTGCTTATCTTTGTTTTCAGCCAGACACTGCAGGGCCTGTTCGGCGTTCAGCGCGGTTATCACCTCTGACTGCTTGTATCGCTTCTTGCATTCCATCTTGAGCGCCATCAGAATAATCGCTTCGTCATCCACCAGCAAGAGACAGGTATCATTCATGGGCAGCCCCTTCTGCATTCAGCGGCAAATGTACCGTGAATGTAGTTAGAGCCGGACTCGTGGTAAAACTGATACTGCCCTGATGTACTTGGATGATAAGCCTGGAAACAGAAAGCCCCAGACCGCGGCCGGCGCCTTCGGCTTTTGTAGTATAGAAAGGACGGAAAATCTTGTGCCGCCGGAAAAAAGGAATAGGAGGGCCGTTGTCGCTTATTATAACGGTAATAACGTTGCCTTCGCCGGCAGCGCGCAGTACAATCCGGCTGTTCTGCCGTTCCAGCGAAGCATCCATTGCATTGGACAAAAGGGCATCCCATACCAGTTCCAGCTGATGCTTTAAACCGGATAGCTGTAAACCATCCTGTACATCCACCTGAAGTTCGACTAAGCTGCCCAGCTTGCCTTCCAGCCTTTGGGCAGCCAGAATCAGTTGGGCACTCAAATCTATTGTTTCGAACGCAGTATCCGAAACAGTTCTGGTAAAAATTTTCAGTGTGGTTATTACGTTATCAGCCTTGCGCAGGGCTTCATTATGTATAGCCAAAGCTGAAAGTATGCCCGCCGCAGAAGCGGCTTTGGCCAGTTGCCCGGCGGATTGCTGCTGAAGCCACGCCTGATACTCGCCCAGCCGGAAACCGTACATAGCCAGCAGGCCGGACAGCTCCTGTTTCTGGACCGGCTCCAGATCGCTCCGTGTATCAAAGACTCCGCGCAGTTCCGCTTCAAGTTTGACGCTGTCGGTCAGGCGCTGCTCGGTATTATCCAGGCGGAACATGCGCCGAAGCTGCTCCGGGGCGAGCAGCGCATCCAGATCCGCCTCCATCATTGCCGTGCTCGAGTTCATGGCTCCAAGCGGACTGTTCAACTCATGCGCCAAATTGGAAATAACCTTGATCAAACCGATATTTTTCAGCTTCAGAGCCCGGATACGGGTGTAGATCAGCAACCCGGTCGCAACCAGCACAAAGGCAGCAAAAAGAACCTGATACAGCCGGTTTTCATACCAGACCGGAATCACCTGCAGCTCAAGAACGGCGCTCTGTACCGACCAGATACCGTCGTTATTCGATCCCTGCACCTCCAGGCGGAAGGTCCCGGCAGGCAGGTTTGTGTAGCCGGCCCGGCGGTCGTCAGGGTAGATCCATTCAGAATCAAAACCGCGCAGCATGTAACGATACTGGTTTTTTAAGGGGGCGGCATAGCTTGAACTGCTGAATCCGACAGAAAAATGACGATGTTCCGGCCGCAAAACCAGTTGGTTAAAATAGGAGCCGAGCAAGCCCTCTTTGAGCGCAATTTCGACAGCTACAGGCTCATAATTAACCCGGAGCTGCTGCAAGCGCACCAGCGGCTGGTACAGATTCTTTACCAATCGCTCTGGATCAATTTGCAACAAGCCATTGGTTGAACCGAAATACAGCAAGCCTTCGGCTGTACGTACATATGACTTGCCGTTAAATTCCAGCCAGGGCAATCCATCACTCATATTAAAGTTCCTGAATGTAGCGGTATCAGGATAAAATACGCTGATTCCATTATTGGTACTAAGCCAATAGCGGCCGGCATCATCAGGCAGCATGGCATAAACCACATTGTTCGGCAGACCATCCCGTTCCTGATACACACTAAATTCCCCGCTTGCACTATCAAACAGGGCTATTCCGCCGCCGTTGGTGGTAATCCACAGTTGTCCCGGAGTATATTCATCGATAAACAGCACAAAATCATTGGGCAAACTGGTAGAGACAGCAGGGTTTGAACGGTAATTTTTAAAGGACAGGTCTTCGCCCATGCGATGCAGCCCACCGCCAATAGTGCCAACCCAAAGGCTGCCGGTACTGTCTTCAAACATGGTATAGATAAAATTACTCTGCAGGGCACCGGGCGTTCCCGGATTGGCAGCATACCGGGTAAAGTCATCTGTAGCCGGATTATACAAATTGAGGCCCCTGGTGCGGGTTCCGACCCAGATTCGCTGACGGCTGTCCTTAAAAACGCACCAGACCGAATTGGCCGATAGCGAGCGATTATCCTCGGGGTCATTGACATACGTTTTAAATGTACCTGATACCGGATCCAGAATGCTGAGTCCGGCATTAGTGCCGCACCATATCCGGCCCTCGTCATCTTCCATAATCGAAAAGACCTCATTATTGGCCAATGAGGCCGGATCAGCCGGATTGTTGCGGTACACACGGTACCTGCCGCTGGCTGCTTCAAATCTGATTAGACCACCGGAGGCCGACCCCATCCAGAGATCACCAGCTTTATCCTGCAGCAGCTGCCAAAGCTGATTAACCGGAAGACTGCTGGCATCCTCCGGGTCATTCACTAAAGCGTTCCAGAACGGCTCGATTGGAGTATGTATGCCAAAGCTGCCATTGGCACCGAGCAGAAAATTGCCTTCATAGTCCTGAACAATCGAATGTATGCTGGATAAGGGTTGGCTTTGCTGATTGGTATAATGAAGAATGCTGTTATTGTTCAGCGTTAACCGGTAAAGCCCGCCAATACTGGTGCCGATCCACAGGAATTCACCGTCATCATATAATGACAGAATATTGTCATCGCCGAGTTCGGGATGTGTATCCGAAGAATATTCAGCAAGGATGGTATTATCCGCAAAATCGTACAACATCAGACCCTTTTGAAAGGCTATCCAGATTTGCCGGTCTCTGTGCGCTGCCAGGGCACTGGTAACTCGTTCCGGCTGGGTTGTACGGTCCGAAACACAGAGGCAGACCACAAAAGTCGAGCTGGCTTCGTCATAGCGGAACAAGCCTTCATCGGTGCCGGCGAACAATCCGCCTTCCGGATGAGCCAGCAGAACATTTACCTCGGCAGTTTCCGGCAGGAAAAACTGCTGAAAACCACCATCGGGCTGCAGTAAAAATACTCCCTGGCCATAGGTGGCTATCCACAAGCGGCCTGTGGAATCAACTGTCAGATCGCGAATTTCCAGATTCCGCAAGCCAAGATAGCTATAATGGAAGGTTTGCACATCCACCGACCAAAGCCCGCCGCCCCAGCTGCCGGCATATAAGGTATGGCCGGAAAGGGCCAGTGCTTTATAAAACTGCTGTGTATTGTTATCCTGCAGCCCCGGCCGTACAACCTCAAAGTTATAGCCGTCGAAACGGTTCAGTCCGTCCTGAGTGGCCAGCCAGATATAGCCGGCAGCATCCTGCACGATATCGAGCACACTGCCCTGCGACAAGCCCGAGCCGGTATCATAAATACGAAGCTGCGGCAAAAGCAAATCTGCACCGGCGGCAGCACGAATGAGCATCGTTAGCATGATGGCGGCCATTCCATACTTCTTCACAGCTAAAAGTATAGGAGATGCCCACGATACTTGCAAACACTTGAAGGAAAAAGATCCATGGGCAGCTGCTGATGTTTCAACCAATTATTTATGAGAAAGTCCATGTGTAAGGCGCATAAGCCTTTCGCGTACAAGAGAGAAATTACCCTCAAAAAAAAGTGTAGTTCGGCCCTCCACCATATCATTCTCTTTTTTACCTACTATTTTAAAGCCGAGCAGCTGATACAGCCGTATTGCGTTACTGTTCGATTCCCAGGTGGTAAACTTTATGCCCTCAGCGCTTCCCGGCTTTTCACGCTCATAGGACTGCAAAGCCGTACTCATCAAGCTCATTATTATCTGCCCACCGAGCAAGGTGCCGCGTAAGGCCGCCTTGATGCCGATAAACCAGACATAGATGATTTTATCATCATTAAGCCAGAAAGAAAGACTGCCAACCGGTTCCGAGCCATCACAGGCCAGCCAGGCAATGCCGGTATTCTCAAAAACAACATTGATAAAGGCATCTACTCCGCCAGCCCGCCGACTAAGCGACGGAACAAAATCATTGTCAAGCTCGGTAATAAATTTATTATAGACAAAGTCTCGACGATCTTCTACCTGTGATATATGAATCAATATTCACCTCCTCTACCGCGGCTTACAGCGACAGAACCCAGGCGGGCCAGACTGCCGGCTAATACAGCGGTTGAGGAAACAAGCGGAAGGATACAATCCTCTGCAGTAATTACCAGAGGCAGATCAGTGCAGCCGAGAATAACACAATCAGCACCACGCAACTCCATATCTGCAGCCAGTATGTTAAGTTCTTCTCTCAGTTCCGGACTGCGGTCACCTAGCAATATACGGCTGATAGCCTGGTCAACTATTTCCTGTCCGGCACAATCAAGCAGGACAGGATCAAGATTAAAGAAGTTACAGCGCTGTTCATATAGGGGCCGGGCCATGCTGGAAGAAAAAATACCAGGCCTGCGGAAGCCATTATTAACGGCACTGAGACACACGTCCTGAATCAGATCTACAAGAACTACCTCGTCCGATACCGCCTGCTGCATACTGGAGAAAAAGTGGTGCGCGCTGTTGCAGCAGACGCCTATCACCGTGGCTCCGGCTGATTCCAGCAGACTGGTTTGCTTTGCAAGATACTCACGGATAAAACCGTCCGGCTGCTGAAAAAGATTTGGCACAGGTATACTGTTGATTACAATATGACGGGCCTCTGTTAAGGCTTTTTCCTGCTGAATCGAAGCGATAAGCTGGCCATACAGATCCAGAGTGGCTGCAGGGCCCATGCCGCCCAAAATGCCGATAGTAGGTCTGGTAAATTCAATCAAAGTGATACCCTTATAATGGCGATCAATGATGCGTACAACTTTTGCAGTAATTATGAAATGCTAAATCCAGCTTGTCAAGCAGAAAACCGCTGCATCAATGCGCATGATAAAAATTTGTAATGGTTTTTTTACTTTCTTATTGCTTTTATTTCGTATTTTTACAAATTGCCAGACAGACTTGACACAAAGTGTCTTTTTGTTGAAGGTATGTATGACTTGAATTACGGAGATAACACACATGAATCAATCGATAAAGACCGGTGTGGTAGGATACGGTTACGCAGCCTCTACCTTTCATATTCCTCTGCTGTGCTCAAATTCCGGATATAACCTTACAGCAATAAGCACCAGCCAACCAGCAAAGGTCCGGGAGACTTTTGCCCATGTAAATATCTACGCTGCCCCCGACCAACTGTTCGCACAGACTGATATTGAGCTGGTCATTATACCAACTCCAAATGACTCTCATTATCCGCTGGCCAGACAGGCGCTGCTGGCGGGGAAGCATGTGGTACTGGACAAACCTTTTACACTTACTGTAGCGGAAGCAGATGAACTGATTGCGCTGGCGGAGCAACAGAACCGTATACTGTCGGTTTTTCATAACCGCCGCTGGGATTCTGATTTTCTTACCCTCCAGCGCCTAATTGAAGACAGACAGCTTGGCGAAATCAGTCATTTTGAGTCACATTTTGATCGCTACCGGCCGCTTGTCCGTGATCGCTGGCGGGAGAACGGCGGAGCAGGCAGCGGTTTATGGTTTGATCTTGGGCCGCACCTGCTGGACCAGACACTGCAGCTTTTCGGAAAGCCCGAAAGCATCTATCTGGAACTGGCCAGGCAGCGGAGCGGTGCAAAAGCTGATGACTGGTTCCATGCGATTTTAAGTTACGGTACGGCCAAGGCTATTCTGCATGGCAGTGCGCTGGTGCCCGCTGCCGGACCCCGTTTTATTGTACACGGCAGCTCCGTCAGTTTTGTAAAATATGGTCTCGACATTCAGGAAGACCAGCTGCGAAAAGGCATGCTGCCCGGCAACGCGGACTGGGGGCTTGACCCGCACCCAGGCTGCCTTACAAGCATCGGAAATACCGGACCGCAGGAACATTGTGTGGCTGCAGCCCGCGGCTCTTATGAAACTTATTATAACCGACTCCACGAATGTATCGTTTCGGGCGCTCCCAATCCGGTTCCAGCCGGCGAAGCACTGTGGGTGATGCAGCTGCTGGAAGCCGGACTGGCTAGTGTACGGGATCAATGCACGCAGAAAATCAAGCTTTAGACACGGCCAGCAGACTACGTGGCACGGAAATTTTCAGGCCTGCCTGCAATGAAAATTCCTTACCGCCGACCATTACCGATACAGGCTTATCGGCTGTCAGCACAATGGTGCTTCTATCGATACATATCTGAATGCTGGCATGCCGCCATTGCAAATTATACCGTAGCGTGTGCCAATGTGACGGCAGCCAGGGATTAATCACCGGCAGAGGCATTCCGGCCGGATTCCGGCCAATAGAAAAGCCGCCGAATCCACAAATAGCGGCCTGCCAGGCACCGCCGGCACTAGCTGCGTGAAAACCAAGCCCGGCGTTTCCTTGGTTGTCTACCAGGTCAGTCTGAACTGTCTTCATAAAATACTCATACGCACGTGCCGTTTCCCCAAGCCTAACGCCAACCATCGCATGTATCGATGGACTAAGACTGGATTTGTGCATGGTTCTCTGTTCATAAAAATTATAATTTGCGTGCATAAACTCGGCGCTGAAATCTTCAGGCAGCAATGCAAAAACCTGTATCACATCAGGCTGTTTCAGCAAGCGGGTGTTCCCGAGCGCTGCCAGATCGAGTCCACCTGGCCACTCCGGCATGCCATTCGAATCCCAGGATGTAATTGGCCAATCCGGCAATGAAAAATAACCTTTGAATTGTTCTACAATGCCTTCAGCAGGCAGATCGAAAGGATTTAGCAACTCGTCAGCCGCTGCAGTCCACCGCGCACAGGCTTGTGCGGCTATACCCCAATCCTTTAATTTTCTCTGGAAACCGGCATCTGTTGTTGCTTCATACCGACGCATCAAAACTGAAGCGGTCCGTAAAGTCCAAATAGCCATATAATTGGTAAATGCATCGTCATCGATGTGTTCATGAAATTCGTCAGTTCCGATTACATTTTTTATATGCCTGCACCCGTCAGAAGGATCATACACTGCCAGACTATCAAAAAACTCGGCGATGGAAAATATTAGTTCCAGGCCGCACTCTTCCATAAACCGGTCATCTCCGGTAGCCTCATGGTAAACGTATACCGCATGTGCGATATCAGCACCTATATGAACTTCTTCGTCTCCAGTCCAGATACGAACCGAATTCCCGGCGTAATCAACCCCCCAACGCGGGGTCGTTTCACTGCCATCGTCGGCACTCTCCCAGGCAAAACGGGCCCCTTTAAAACCTCCAGCAGCGGCGTTTCTTCTGGCACCGGCTAAAGTCAGCCAGCGGTAACTAAGCAATCTTCTAGCAGCGGCCGGATCGGAATATACAAAAAACGGCAGCATAAAAGTTTCTGTATCCCAAAATACATGCCCCTTGTAGCCCTGCCCGTGCAAGCCTTTTGCGCCGATCGATACTGAGTCGGCAGATGGATGCACAGACTGCATAAGATGAAACAAATTAAAACGCAGCGCCCGGCAGGCAGGCAAATCGCCCGCAATATGCACGTCAGCTTTTTGCCATTTTCTACGCCAAATCGTTTCGTGTGCGGCCAGCAAACTAGCATATCCTTTTTGCTTCAGCAAGCCCAGCTTGTCACCAGCTGCGGCCAGAGCTTTACAGGCATTACTAGCTTCGACAATTTGCTGAATCTTGCCATACCGGTAAAAAACATATTCACAACCACATTCAACATCCATGGCCCATACTTCTTCAATAGATTCCGCTTGTACCCTGCAGGCAACCCGGGAGGCGGAGGATACTGCCGGCACCTCAACCATGCTGCTAAAAATAAAGTGTTTATCACTTTGCTTTAAAGCGGCTGAAAGACACAAGACAGATCCCGTGTCGGCAAGCTGCTCGACCCGGAAATGCTTAGCCGCCTCAAGCGGATGCTTGTCCGAATTGCGCAATGTACCATCAATCGAGTTCAAGACCAGTATTCTTTTGCTGGAACCAATAGCCCGCAAAATCCAACGCTCCGCCCACAGCGTATCGTCTGCAGCAGAGACAAAACGCTCACACTTCACTTCGATTTCGGCATTGGAGGATGTTCGGATCGAACAGGACATGATCACTAAAGCACGTTCCATATCAAGAATTCGCTGATAGTTACAACAGAGACTTGAGGAAATATCGACTTTTTCATTGTCTACAAAAATACTAATCAGAGTCGGATCAGGTAAAATGGCAAGTTCCTTTACCGTGCTGCCAAAATCATCATAGGCCCCGGCTACAAAACAGGCGGGATCTGCCGGCTCGAGAAACGGAGATCGTCCGCGCAATGCAAAACTGCCGTTGGATTGCACAAAGCGGGTCTCATGGGCAGCAGTATTCGCAATACAAAGATCACGTTCGCGAATCAGCCATTCACGGCGCAATGCTGAATATTCAGCAAATTGCATTCTAAGCAGCAAAACATCCGGTGTAAGGCCGGCAAAATTCTGGATGATAACATCCGCTTCACCTACGTATTCAGAATGACCGACGCCAACCACCCGGAACATTCCGTTCAAGGCGGCTTCTACTCCGGCAGCAGCATCTTCAAATACTATGCATTCTCGAGGCTCGGCCCTCAGGGTACGGGCTGCCGATAAAAAAAGGTCCGGCGCGGGCTTGGCTGGCAACCCGGAGTTTCCATCCACCACGGCATCGAACAATCCGCTTATCCCCAGACTGGCAAGGATAAGCCCTGCATTCCGGCTGGCACTGGCCAAGGCCGTTTTTATTCCAGAAGCCCGCACTGACTGCACAAAATCCACGGCGCCAGGCAAAGCATTATCTATGCTTAATAGAGACAAGGATTCTACATACCAGGCATTTTTGCGATCGGCGAGCATTTGCAAATCCACTGTGTTCGGGCTTATTCCGCCCAGAGACAATACAATCCGGAGGCTTTCTTCGCGGGATACACCTTTTAGCAATTCATTGTCGGCCGGGGTCAGTTCAAACCCCAGTTCTTTGGCCAGACGCTGCCATGCCGCGAAATGCAATGATGCTGTATCGACAATTACACCATCGAGGTCAAAAATACAGACAGAGTAAGACATGAACTTCCTTTCGATGCTATTAGCCTTTGATGCCGGAACCTATATTACTGCCGACAAATTTACGGACAAAAACCAGGAAAAACAATACCATGGGCAGTGTCGCCAACAGCGAGGCAGCCATCATGTAAGGCCAGTAGGTATAATAACTTGATTTGAAAAAATTGAGGCCAATGGTCAGTGTATACATTTCCTTGTTGGACGTTACTATCAACGGCCACATGAATTCGTTCCAGGCACCGAGAAACACATATATTCCCTGAGCCGCCATAGGTGCTTTTGCGTTAGGCAGTACTACCTTAAAGAAAATTTGCGGAATTGAAGCTCCGTCGATACGGGCGGCTTCTTCGAGTGCGACAGGAAAATCAATAAAAAACTGCCGCATGAAAAACATGATGCCTACATTAATAAATCTGGGAAGAATGAGCCCCTGATAGGTGTTCACCAGATTGAGATCAATAAGCAGCGTGTATAGAGGAATCATGATGGCATTGGTGGGCACCATCATTGTTACCAGAAACAAGGTAAACCAGAATTCGCGCAGCGGAAAACGCAGTCGGGCAAAAGCGTAAGCAGCCATGGTATTAAAAAATACTGTACCAATGGTAACGGCGATGGCAAACACTACCGTATTGCCGAACCAGCGGGCCAGCCAGGGAACCAGCTTGAATATCTCCAGATAGTTCTTAAGGGTAGCCGGTGCGCCAAACACTTCCAATTTAAACAAATTGATTTCGGGAGGCCAGCGCATGATATCGACACCGGACTGTTCACCGGCAGCATTAGCCCAGGTTAACGGAGTTATCGATACCAGAAATGCCCAGAAAAAGGGGAAAATACAGACAACAGCATAGGCTATCAGGATAACTTTGGCGACCAAAGTACCAACAGGAGTATCATTCAATCCACCACTGTACAATGGCTTCATGGGCTTTATGGTTTTCATGGCAAGACCGTCAGTATGCAGTTTCACGGATCACCTTCCTTTGTATAGCGGTGATTATTAAAATAATCACCATGAAAACTGCGGCCAGTGCTGAAGCATAACCCATGTTTCCGTACTGAAAAGCGCTCTTGTATATATAAAATGAATAGGTAGCGTTTCGCATGTTGGGAATCAGAAAATACACTTGGTCAAATACCTGCAAACAGCCGATTGTTCCCATAACCACCACATACAGAATCTGGGGCCGCAGCATGGGCATGGTTATCTGGAAGAAGACCCTGGCCGGCGATGCTCCTTCAATAGCCGCACTTTCGTACAGCTCTTCCGGGATGCTCTGAAGTCCGGCTAAAAAAGTTATCATAAAAAAACCGGCGGTTGTCCAAATGTTCAAAGCCATCACCGAGGGAAGCGCTGTAGTGGTATTGTTCAGCCAATCAACCGCCTGAACACCAAACACGCCAAGCAAACGGTTGATGATGCCCGGCTTCGAATACAGCATCCAGAAAATCATGGAAATCGCTGCCGAGGATGTAATAGAAGGTATAAAAAACAGCACTTTAAACAGATGCGCGCCGCGGCCTTTGCCATTGGCCGCTACAGCCAGCAAAACCGCCACAAAAGTCTGTATGGTAACGACCACAAGGGCGAACATGAATGAATTGCCGAGTGTTATCCAGAAATACTGGTCTGTAAGCATTTTCCGGAAATTTGCGAAGCCGACCATATTGGCCTTATATCTGAACAGTTCATAATGATCTTTAAGATAAAGCTCTAGTATATCCTCAAGCGAAAGCTTTCCGTCCAGTTTACCGGCAGCCAGGTCCTGCAGCATCGCAGCCTCATCAAAAAAGGCCAGAGCCGCGCGTTGTGCCTCGCTCAGCTCCATGGCCAGACCATATTCAATAAATTCGGCGGCATCAAACAACTCCATCGCCGTTTCTGTTTCCATGTTTCCGCCAGAGGTGATCCCATACTGCAGGTTCAGTTCCTCGCCAAGATCGAGGGAAACATTGAAAGAGGCCGATGCAAGAGGATTGAAATCGGTAAAACCGAGCCATAAGCCCTTAACAATCGGAAATAACAGAAACAGCAGCACTCCGGCAATCACCGGGAAGGCAAGGATATAACCCCATGCCGCCTCATGTGTTTTTATATTCACTTGACTTCCTCCGCTTTGACTGCAAAAAAGGCGGATGGTTCATTCGTATCCGCCCTTGCCCTCTTATTCTACCCAGCTCTCATAATTCGCGACGATTTGCTGGACAGCCTGGTCGATGGTTATTTTTTTAGCATATACGTCCTGCAGCCGGCTGCCGATCTCATCATTGGCCCGGCTGAACAAACCTGAAGGTGTACGGATACGCCATGGCGTGCCATAGGCCGCCCCGCGGTAGAAAGGAGCCTTAAGCGGATCGGTGTCTCTGGCGGCCACTGTCGAAGAAGAACCGAGCACGCCGGCTTCGCGGACAAATATTTCCTGTCCCTCAGAAACCAGATATTTTAGTACACGAAGAGCCGCGGCACGGTTAGCCGTCTGTTTATTGATCACCCATGCCACAGTGTAAATCATGGTAGCTGACTGCTCGTTTCGGGGCATCTCTATCACACCGATGTTTTTATACACATTAGGATAGTTATCCCGGACAAATCCGACAGACCATGGCCCGGACATAATCATGGCCACTTTCTCCTGGCCAAAAGCCTCGCCTTCCCAGCCGGCACCGACATCAGAGGAGCGAACCGCAACCTGGTCACGCAGGACCAGATTGGCGGCAAAACGCAAGCCGCTCACAGCCTTGGTTTCGCCAAGTGCAATATTCATCCGCTCGTCGACCACCCGCCCGCCGAAGGACTGAACAAAGGGAATCCAGCGATTGAAATCGGCTTCCAGAATACTCGGAACTATGCTTTTCGCCTTAAGTGCCAAAGCAGTAGTGCGGAAGTCATTCCAGGTCCAGCCAGCTCGCGGCTCAGCCACACCGGCACGACGGAAAATTTCTTTATTGTAAATGACTGACAGTGTTGAAAAATCTTTAGCAATGCCATAGATCCGCGAATTATAGGAAAATGCGTCACGTAAGGACTGGGCATAGTCATTGAGCGGAAAATCGCGCAAATAGGCATCAAGCGGCAGGAGCGCACCTGTTTTGGCGAACTCCTCAAAAATGGAAACATCAAGATAGAACAGATCAGCTGCAGTGCCGCCGGCAAGCCGGGTTTTCATGGCCTGATTATGATCACCGGGACTCGGCTCCCAGACAACAACGATATCCCGGTTTTTGGAATTAAAATTATCAATCATTTTTTTCATAGCAGCTTCTTCGGTCGGATTGCCCGGCCAGCCCGCCAGGCGGATCGTTGTCTGACCAATTAGTGGAAAAAGCAGAACGAGTGAAAAAATCACTGCTAGACTGCGCTTGAACATAGTAGCCTCCTAAGATTTTATGGAAACGTTTACAGGTACCATGTAAACGTTTCCATGGCCAATAATAGCACAATACAGGGACTTGTCAAGCCGGAAAATGCTCCCCACAAGCATATTCTATTTGAATAGGCTGAATATTTTGGAGATATAATGCGTTGACATAGTCTTTTTTTGACAATACAATATCCAAAAAGGAAACGTTTACAGCAGGAATTTCACTATGACTAGTATCAAAGATGTTGCCAACCACGCCAAAGTATCCATTGCAACCGTCTCCAGAGCGTTAAATGGTGCCAGCAATGTAACAGAGGCAACCCGAAAACGCATACTGGCTGCAGCCAAAGAGCTCAATTACCATCCGAATGCCATGGCAAGAAGTCTGGTGGAAAAAAAGAGCCGCATCTTTGGATATATCATCTCCGGACTAAAAAAAGGTGCGAAGCACTGTATTGTACAGGATACTTTAGTTGGAATTTACGAGTATGCAAGCTCAATCGGATATGAAATTCTGATGTTTGCAGTCGACTCCAACCTGCAGCGCTCCAAAAGCTATGTTGATTTTGCCAACGAACATGCACTGGCCGGTGTTATAATCCAAGGCCTGCGTACAGATGACCAATACTATCGGGAAATGATTGACGGCCGTATTCCCTGTGTGCTTATCGACCTGCCGGCCGACAGCAGCCGGATCGGCAGTGTCTCTATCGATAACGCGGCCGCTGCAAAAGAAGCGACACTGCATTTGCTTGCCCATGGGCATCGGAATATAGCCTTTATGACAGGTGTTGACGAAGCGAGTGTTTCCACTGAACGCAGTCTTGGCTATCTGGCGGCTTTACAGCAATTCGGGCTGGCAATTAAGCCGGAGTATCTCCTGCATGGGAATTTTTCGGAAGATGACGCTTACACCGCAGTAAAAGATTTTCTACCTGCCAGCCCGGAAGTAAGCGCTGTATTTTGTGCATCGGACCTGATGGCGCTCGGTGTGCTGAGGGCGGCCAAAGAGCTTAATATCAAAGTACCGCAAGAATTGGCTGTAATCGGATTCGACGATATCCTGCTGGCTGCCTATGCCGACCCGCCGCTTACCACGGTGCACCAGGATTTTACCGACCTGGGCTTCGAAGCAGCCAGAATGTTATATAACATCATAAAAGGCCAGGATGTACCTCATACCCGCACCGTTCCGCATACCTTCATTGTCCGCAAAAGCGGCTAGAAACAGAAGGGGCAAGAAGACTTCGATCCGTCAAAGGATAGCGGTGGTCAAATTCACTGCTTTAGCAAACCGCCAAAGCCTCACTGATCAACTTTACTGCCGACTGAGATCTCATTGAAGTTTTCTTTTTCTATACGCTTTAACAGAAAAAAGTCCAGAATAGGCGCGAAAGCCAGAATGGTCATCAGGATGCGGGCCGCAGCCTGCGGATTCAGAGGAAAAACCGTAAAAACGCCGGCAATGCCGGTAAAAGCGACAGAGCGGGCGAAAAATATAACAATTTCCTGAAACAGATACGGCTCCAGGGCCGAGTAGGCTCCCGATGCCGTCATCAGGTCGGATTTTCGGCGGATGATGTTCTCCGCGAATATGGCACGCAATGGTGACAAAAAATTATCACACAGCGCTTTGAACAGCAAAGATGGAACATTCATAAAAGTTATATAAACAATACGACCGGAAAAATCACCGACCGAACCCAGGGCTACCCAGCCGATTCTGCGCTTGGCCCTGCCCTGGATTCTCCGGCGCACCACCAGGATAAACACTGCGGCAAACACGGCTGCAGCCGAAGTAAACATGCCGAGATTAAACTCGGTCTTAAGCACCCCCACATTCATGATGGCCGATACGAACAGCGACAGGGTCATGTTCAGGCTGCCGAAAATCATGTAGGCACGCCAGGTACGGCTGGAGGGAGCGGTAATGAAAGCGCGGAACTTGCGCAGATCTGGCCGGACCAGATTCGCCGAAGGCAGCCGGATGGAAGGACCAGCACTCAGGGCAAAAAGCGCTGCAACGGCACCGGCCAGATAGATCCCGGTATAACCGGCCCGCACCGAAGTAAAACGCATAAACAGCCCGGCCAGGAAGGGCATGGTTACGGCAATCACGATGGTACCTACCTGAATGGACAGCAATA
>Ga0180008_1001285_pt1 | contig 16267 bp, 10 predicted proteins | sample MM_PW_MetaG_FD_121121 | JGI IMG/M metagenome (GOLD analysis project Ga0180008, IMG submission 121121) | Groundwater microbial communities from the Aspo Hard Rock Laboratory (HRL) deep subsurface site, Sweden - MM_PW_MetaG | ecosystem: Environmental > Aquatic > Deep subsurface > Groundwater...
CGTGAAGCCGTGATTAAAGCCGCTGAAAAAGGCTTAAGTTTTGGTGCACCTTGCCCTGCTGAAATCACCATGGCAGAAACCATTTGTGAGTTAGTACCTAGCATGGAAATGGTGCGAATGGTCAGCTCAGGCACAGAAGCCACCATGAGCGCTATTCGGTTAGCCCGTGGTTTTACTGGCCGCAACAGCATTTTAAAATTTGAAGGTTGTTACCACGGCCATGCTGACTCATTGCTGGTCAAAGCGGGTTCAGGCGCTTTAACTTTAGGTGTGCCAAATTCACCTGGTGTACCCGCTGATTTTGCTAAATATACCCTGACCGCAGAGTTTAATAACCTGGAGCAGGTGAAACAGATTTTTGCCGAACAGGGTGCCGATCTGGCCTGTATTATCGTCGAGCCAGTGGCAGGCAATATGAACTGCATTCCACCAGCACCAGGCTTTTTAGAAGGCTTACGTGCGCTTTGTGATCAGTACGGTGCTGTGCTGATTTTTGATGAAGTGATGACGGGTTTCCGGGTCGCTTTAGGCGGTGCTCAGGCTTATTACAACATCAAACCAGACCTGACTACTTTAGGTAAAATTATCGGTGGCGGTATGCCTGTAGGCGCTTTTGGTGGTCGTCGTGACATTATGCAGCATATAGCGCCTTTAGGTGGCGTCTATCAAGCGGGCACTTTATCCGGTAACCCTATCGCTATGGCAGCCGGTTTAGCTGCTTTGACGGAAATCCGTAAGCCTGGTGTTTATGATGTATTAACGGCCAAAACCACCCAGTTGATTGAAGGTTTAGCGGCAGCGGCTAAAGAAGTGGGTATTCCACTGGCAACCACTCAAGTAGGCGGTATGTTTGGTGTGTTTTTCAGCAAAGAAGCAGAAATCACTAACTATCAGCAAGCAACTCAGTGTGATATCGCAGCCTTCAAACGTTTCTTCCATCTGATGTTGGATCAAGGGGTTTATCTGGCACCGTCTGCCTATGAAGCCGGCTTCTTGTCTATAGCTCATAGCGACGAAGATTTGGCTTACACCATAGCAGCAGCTAAAAAGGCTTTTATTCAACTAAAGGCTTAAGTTCATTCTGAAATCAAAACTCAGGGCTCGGGATGTAACCAGACAATGTCGGTATCCTGAGCTCTGAATTGTTGCACAAACAAAGCGTTGTCTCCTGACACCAAGGCATGAGCCGCCATAGAAAGTGGCCATTGCTGCTGATTTTTATTTTGCCAGTCATAATAGTGAAGCACAGTTCCGCTGCCAGACAACCAGTACAAGCCAGTCGCTGTGCTGGTCCAGGCTGCTGCCATGGTCGTGCGCCAGTTAATCTGCACTGGTAATGTGGTAGTCTGCCCTTGCTGCCATTGTTTGATATCAAGTGAATCTTGTTGCAGCAGTACCAGACTGCCATGCGGGCCACACTGCACATTCACCATCTCTTTAAGCAGTACTTCCGCTTTTCCTTGCTCCAGTTGGTTCAAAGTCCAGCCTCCGTTGCCACGCGATGTCCAGTACAACCTATGATCACAAACGACAAATTGCTCACTGCCAGCCAGCCTTTCTGTAAAAGGCAGCAAATCTCCAGTGATTGTCGAAAACTCAAACAACTGCCTGTCGATGAGTAGTAATAATTTACCCTCCAACCATAACAGCTGCTGAATCGCTAAATAGGTTTTGAACTGGCTGATTTGTTGTGTATTTTGGCCTTGCGAACGCCACAACTGAGGCAACCCCGAACGGTCTGACACAAAAAAAGACTGGTCTTGATGCACCAGCAATAAAGATTCGGATCTGTTGCTTTCAGCAAAAGGCAAAGTGACAATTTGACTGTTTTGCTCTTGCCATTGCAACTGGCGTAAATCCGTCACAGCTTGTGCAGGATAGACAGCTAATAAAGACTGCTGCCACATCGAACTGTCTGCCAGGTTAAAGGTCATCTCGCCAAAAACCCTGCTATTTCCGGTACGCAATGACAGCACCTGAAGTTGGTGAGCAGATTTGTTGACTAATAAGTCATGCTCTCCCCACCAGGCCAGTTGATTCGCCGGGAAATCAAAGTCTTTAATAACCCGCCAGTCTAAATCGGTCAGGTTTAATTCTAATAATGAGGAGTAGCTGTAACCCATTTGAGCCAGAGCATAAGCTTTATTGCCTTTGACTATTAAATGGCTGATGCCACGCCACTGTGCAGGAAACTGCATTAACAGTCGCTGGGATCTATCCTGTTGCCAAAGCCAGAGCTGGGTTTGGCCTGTCGCTGGGTCCAAGTCCAGCCAATACAAACCATCAGTCGTCACTGCTTGTCCCGCGGCAATAAACTGATGACAGGAAAACAGCGGGGTGGCGGCAATAAAATGACGCTTAATAGTTTTACGCCAGAATACACAGTCCTGTTGTTGCTGAGCACGGAAGATCACTTGCTCTGAATTCAGCCAATGCGGCTGAGACAGCAGCTGATAGCGCTGTTCGTCATAGCGGAATTGCATAGAAGGTAACTCTTGTGTCACCCAACGCCAGTCAGATTCATTCGGTAGCTGGTGCTGAAACAACAATAAAGATTGGTCGCTGGATAACAATGGCGTTTGTTCTTTGCCATCCAGAGCGCTGACAGGTGTAACCTGCAGATAACGCGGTAAGGCGGCCTTGTCATTCATTTGGCTGACCAGCAGCGCAAAACTCAGACTGCAGACTAACAGCACCAGCGTACTGAACCAAATGTAACGAATACGTTTTAACTTAACTCTTTTGCCGCTATGCCAGCTTTCAATGGCTTTTTGAGTACTGATCAAATCAAGAGGTGCAGCAGAGCCCTGCGACTCTGACTCTTCAGTCAAAGGGGGTAAAGGAACTTCAGCAACAGGGGCAAGCCAGCAGTAGCCTTTTTTGGACAAAGTGGCGATGTAAGTAGGTTCCACTCTACTGTCTTGTAATGCGCGTCGCAGCGCTGCTATAGCACGGGTTAGGGATTCATCAGAACCTAAGCCTTCGCCCCAGACACCGGACAAAATCTGCTCGCGGCTGACAACCAGTTCTTTGTGATCAATAAAGAAATTTAATAACTTATGCAGCCGTGGTTCCAATGTCAGCACCTCCGGATCAGCGGACGCTGACAGAGGCTGTAATTGTCCAATGGTACGCAGATACCGCCATTGACCAAAGGTCAGGTAGTCTGCCGTATGTTGCATAAGGGTCCGCCTACATAAACAAGTAGGCGGATTATAACCAATTCAGGCCAAAAGTAGAGAGTGCTTGTAAAGAGAGAGCGTTAAACGACCTTACGAGCTACTTCTGTTTGCATTTGTTGCTGAATACCCATGGACTGCTCAGTAATTTCTATCTCACGGCAAAATGGCCAGTCCGTACACGCACGGGCTACATTTATGGTCTGATCAGCAACTTCTATCTCACGACAAAATGGCCAGTCAGTGCATGCGGCAATCTGTGGTGCAACATCTACAGCGCCTATATTGCCACCAGAAACTAAAGAACTAGAAGCAACTAAAGCAGCAGCAGCGATAAATTTGATCAGTTTCATAATGTAAGCTCCAATAAGAGTGGTTAAGTTCGACCACAACAGTATCGGATACAAAAAAAATCATAAACTGATGAAATTATTATAAATTAATGATTAATTTATGGTTTTTAGCTCAATTTTGGCGATATCTAAATCCTGGGTCTCGCCAATAATCATATAAATATATTGTCCATCATGGCTTAAAGAAAATCGGGTCGAATACAAATCAGAAACTAGTTCCAGAGGAAGCGTTTTTTTGTCTTTATAAGAGTAAAAAAATAGCTGGCTTTGTTGTTTTTCATTCACTGCTGAAAAGTAAATACCGTTTTCTCGCAGTACAAAAGTGGAAGACTCAGCAAGCATCAAATTCTGAGCTTCTGTGCTCAGAGTTTCCTCTCCCTGACTTGTTATCAACCTATACTCGCCTGTTAATGCGCTTCTTTTTAACTGATGTTCACTACCTTTGCTTTGAACAAATAAATCAAATCCATTCAGATAAACTGAAGGCGAAGCGTCAATATCTGGCTGATAAGATATGACTTGCCAGTTCCCTTTATTATTAATAGTGTAAAAAACACTGTTTGTTTGCGGACCCCAACTCAGACTTTTAACCAACTGACCTTTGGTGCTAATTCTTTTGGCTTGTCCTTTCAGATTAAATAACCACACCTCTTGATCAATAAGAACCAAAAGCTGCTGGCCATCTCCTGAAAACTCCATATCAGCAATAGCAACAGAACTTTCAAAATGACTAATCATTTCCTGCCTGCCATCAGGATAAAATAACCAGATCTGGGGTAAACCAGTACGCATAGACACTGCAGCAGTCGGTCCGTCGATTGTAGGATTGGCCTCAACCAGCCGCTCACTGCGATTAGATTTAAAAACTACTTCCGCAGATTGCTTTGGGTTAGTAATAGGGTTGTTGAACTTTTTAATATAGTAATTACCATAACGGCCTATTGATCCATAAAACTCGTTATCCGCCCCCAAAGCAATTTCATAAGCCTGATTATTGGTTAAAGCTATGGTTTTTTGCTCAGCGGTTTTGACATTGACACTATCTATACCCCATCGACGGGCTGGGTAATAAATTTGTTCGTCATTATGGCTCCATGCTATATCACCCGGGTAACTATGTTTGAGATGCAATAACATGGAGGTTTCTCTGCTGTTTAAATCCATCAGCCAGATCTGCACTGAGCTGCTGGCAACATCCCTTAAAAAAGCAATCTTATCGCCACTATGTGAATAACGAGCCGTAAAATCGCCCATCCCAGAGTTACTCGGCAGCACAAGTTGAGTTTTATTGCCTGAAGCGATATCCAAAGAAAAAATGGTCATACGTTGTGAATTATTTTCGTCACTGCCAAACAACAAAGATTTACCATCCGGGGCCCAGGATATTCGGGTTGAGGTGCTGTACTGGCCACAAGTCGTTAATAGTTCATCTTTGATTGCAGACAGCCCAGGTTCAGCAGTAAAACTAAGTAAACGTATTTCACACAGTTCTCTGTATTTCAGTTGCTGGTAAGCAATAGCTTTTCCGTCTGGGCGCCAACTGGCACCAAAATCGTCAAGATCATTTTCTGTAAGCTGCCGAACCTGGTGGTTTTCCAGATTCTGCAGCATCAACACATTGGAGTGGGCTTTGCTTTTTTTATAGCTATACACCAAAAACTTTTTATCATTTGAAATAGCCGGATAATACTCAAAACCATCTAGCGAAGAGACCGGGCTCCAGTTCACAAAAGGGGCTTGCTCTTTCATAACTGAGCTGGAAGGCCAGAATATCCAGCTGGCAAGTAGGCCCAACAGTAAAGTTGCAGCCGTTAAGCTTACCCACCAAATCCGGTTTATTTTTCGTTCCGCTGCATTAGCAGGCTCATCCTGATTGTCAGAAGCCAGAGCAATAAGTTGTTCTTGCTCAACCACTTTGGCAATAAAACGGTAGCCCCGTTTTGGAATAGTTTCGATATAGCGCGGAGATTTGACATCATCGCCCAACACATCACGTAAAATACTAATGACGCGGGCGACACGACCATCTGTCACAGAGGTCATTCGCCAGACTTCTTTTAACAATTCTTCTTTGCTAATTAAACGGCCAGGGTTCAGCAAGAAAAAGTTCAATACGCTTTGGCACAGATGATCGAGCTCAGCCAGTTGGCTGACCTCCATCCGGTTGTTGAGTTTTGCCAGCTTATCCAGCTGCGGCAGATACCACCACTCTTCAACCTTTAATTGTTTCTCTGGCCTGAACGACATAAGTCAATAATTCCCGTTTATTCGCAATCTGTAACTAGTGCCATGCTAACAACTTTAGGCAACAACAGAGTTCCGTCGCAATAGTCCGCTACAGGTCGCCCTGTTACTGCTGAAAAACGTCCCAAAGTGACATCTGGTGGTATAGCTCTGAACAAAGAGTTCGGAGGAACCGTTCTAAAATACTGGCTAAATAAAGTTAAAGCGCCAGAGCCCCCTGTCAAACCTATAGATTTATTATCATCCCGCCCTAACCAGATAGTGACTGAAGATTCATGCTCAAAACCAGTAAACCAGCTGTCTTTATGATCACTGGAAGTACCGGTTTTCCCAGCAAATCGTATACCGGAAAACTGATTCGCCAGTGTTTTTGACGTTCCGCTACGGGTGCTTTGTTGCATAGCATATTGCAACAGGTAATCCGCTTCTTCTGTAACTCTTTGTTGCACAATGTTTCTGCGCTGATGCAACATGGTGCCATCAGTTTTGGTAATGGACTCTATACTGGCTAATTTTATATAACGGCCTTTATTGGCAATCACCTGATACAGTTGCGCTACCTCGGCAGGTGTCAGCTCTACCGCACCTAAAAACGCTGAAGGCTGCAATTTCACTTCACGCTCAAGCCCCAGCCGCTTAAATCCATCCTGCAAAGCAGGCAAGCCCAGTTGTAAACCTAAACGCACTGTCGGAACGTTAAGTGACTCGGACAAAGCCTGAATTAAGGTGACCTGACCACGGAATTTTTTATCAAAGTTCTGTGGACTCCAGCCACCCTGACTACCTTTTAAATGAATAGGGCTGTCATCCAGCAGAGTGGCCAGACTAAACTGATTGGGTTTTGCCAATGCCTGCAGATAGAGTATAGGTTTTACTATACTGCCAATCTGACGACGGGCATCTAAAGCCCTGTTGTAACCCGCAAAGTGCACAGCTTTGCCGCCCACTATAGCTTTGTAGGATCCGGTCTGATAATCAGTCACCACCATAGCAGCTTCTAATTTACTATCCAGTTCAGACAGACGTTGCTTCACCGTATGCTCCGCGGCCAGTTGCGCCTGTGGATCCATATAAGTAAAGATTTTAATACCATTTTCAATGGTTGCCTGATCCGTGACTAAATCCCTTAGTTCACGTTTCACAGCATCCAGATAAGAAGGTGAACGGCCTTTTAAATGGTGGCCCATAGGGATCACGGCTAAGGGTTTGTTCACTGCACGTTGATAGTCGGCGTCAGTGAGCAACTGCTCGTTATGCAGCATTTTCAGCACCAGATCGCGGCGATCTTTAGCTCTTGCGCCAAAACGGCGTGGATCGTAATAGGATGGTCCTTTAACAATAGCCACCAGCAACGCATATTCCTCTGGCTGCAGCTCGTCCAAAGGTTTACCAAAATAAAACTTACTGCCTAAAGCAAAACCATGCACCGCATTGTTATGGAACTGGCCGATAAAAATTTCGTTTAGGTAGGCTTCAAGAATTTGATCTTTGCTGTAACGATAATCCAGAATTAAGGCAATCAGCGCTTCATTGACTTTGCGGACTATAGTTTTATCCGACGTCAGGTACATATTTTTAGCCAACTGCTGGGTTAAAGTAGAACCGCCCTGTACTGTGCGTCCCGCCATCAGATTAGCCCAAAAAGCACGAACTACAGACCAGACAGACACTCCATGGTGCTGGTAGAAATCCCGATCTTCTATCGTCAGTAAAGCTTCTTTAATATGCTCAGGCATATCCGCCAAAGTCACCATTTCTCTGTCTTCCTGCTCGGATGACACCAGATGTTGCACCAGTTGAGGTTCAATCCGCGCTTTTTGTACCGACTTTTTCAGTTGATGATCATAGACATTGTGTACTCTTTGCCCGGCAAAGGACACAGTAAAAGCTTCTTCCTGATCATAGCCATCAGCAAACTGAAAAGCGCGGCGAAATACCACGACTTTATCGCCAGTCTGGCTGTATTGACCCGGGCCATTGATTTTATTAACAGCCCTGTACTGCAACAAATCCAGTTCACTGACTAATTGCTTTTGTGTCAGGCTTTTGCCAGGAATCAATTCCAGACTGCGGGCATAAACCTGAGCCGGAAATTGCCATTTATGACTGGAGAACAAGGTGGTAATTTTGCTATCCAGATAAATCAGATAAACAAATAAAGTCAGTAGCAGCACTAATCCTAGTTTCAATGCAAGCCACAGCATTTGTCTGGCAAATTGTGGGCGTTTGGCATTTTTGGCGGCTGGTTTTTTTCTTGGGGTACGGCTTTGTTTTTGTGTCATTTTTGCATAGCTTTTTTTGTTTTATTAGTCGGCATGGCCTCTGCAGGATTTTCTGGCCAATAGTGTTTTGGATAACGGCCTTTCATTTCCTTTTTCACTTCAGCATAACTATTGGCCCAGAAACTGGCCAAATCCTGAGTCACCTGTAAAGGGCGACGCGCTGGCGACAATAAATGAATTTTCATGGCTAAACGTCCGTTAGCCACAACAGGGGTCTGTAATTGTCCAAACATCTCCTGTATTCGAATAGACAAAATGGCTTCTCCTTCGTCGCTGTAATAAACAGGGATCATAGATCCCACAGCTGAACGCCAACTGTCTGGCATGCAACTAGTAAGTAGTTGCTGTTCTTTGTACGTTAAACGTTGCCACAATAAAGTGTAAAGGTCTAACTTATTCAAATCATTCAACTTTGTAAACTTGCCCAAAGCTGGTGCTAACCAGACTTCAGCATCAGCCCACAAGCCTGCATCATCCACTTTAGGCAAATGATGTTCCGGCATAAAACGCTGCATCAATTGCAGACGATGACGCAGCTGCAGCGCTTGCTCTGTCCAGGGCAAAGCCTGCAAACCTTGTTCTTTCAGCCAGTCCAGCCAGGCTTGCTGCTGTTCAGCTTCTGTCAGTTTGCTATTCAAGGGTTTGCGTTCCAGCACACAACTGCCAAGCATTAAACGCTGCTCCGCAATAAATCGTCCTTGCTGCGCATCAAAACCAAAATAGGATTGCTTCTGCAAATCAGCCTGCCACTCCTGCATCAGTTCAGCCATAGTCCAGCGCGCTGCCAGGCTGATTTGCGTGCTGTGACCAAAATACAAATCACAGATCACCAGCACTTCCGTGCCTGACAGAGGGCTGTCAGGGAACAATAAAGCACCAGCATTATTCGTCAGCAGATAACCTTTGCCTCGCAATAACGCGATCCTGTCCGGAAATGCCCGGCTTAATAAGGTCGCTGTTAAATGCTGTGGCAAATAAGTGCTGACTTTAATCTGATTTTGCTGAGCTAACTGCTTCGCCTGTTGTAATAAAGCACCGTACAACGGCTGCTGCAGCAACTGATCAATATCCTGCTCACGGCTGCGGTTTGGGTTTTCCAGCAGAGTGGCCAACACTACAGCCAACCAGGCAGCGCCTTGCTCTCCTTGGTGTTCCAGTTGTTTGCCATGCAGCACTAAAGCAGCCAGTCGTGGCTCTGTTCCTGTAGCTAACAACTGCCGCCCAAAGTCAGTGATCTGGCCTTTGTTAGTGATAGCTTTGAGTTGCAACAACACCCAGGCCGCCGATTTCAGGTTGGCCTGTGGCGGTTGATCCAACCAGAATAGTTGCTCTGCAGAGCAGCCCCAGGCTGAAATCTCCAGCAGCAACGAGGTTAAATCGGATTGCAGTATCGAAGCTGGGGTAAAAGCAATACGGCGTTGCCACAGCTCAACACTGTCGAGGCGATAACAAATACCGGCCGATAAACGCCCTGCCCGTCCCGCTCTTTGAATAGCAGCGGCCTGACTAATGGCAACAGTATCCAGCCTCGTTAAGCCATGTTTGGGATGATACACAGCCTGACGACACAAACCGGAATCGACCACTACTTCAATACCTTCGATGGTCAAACTGGTTTCAGCAATATTGGTGGTCAGTACCAGTTTGCGCCGCCCTTGTGGGCTCGGTGCTATAGCCTGTTGCTGCTCAGCCAAAGTTAAAGCGCCAGATAATGCATAAATATCTAACTGGCTATCGCTGTTTTGCTCCACTAGCCAGTCTCTGGCCTGATTAATCTCACGTTGGCCTGGTAAAAAAGTAAGGATACTGCCCTGATGTTTAACGCTGGCTTGCAGGCTTAATCTGGCGCTTTGTAACCAGACAGGTTCGGCTGTAGGCGCTTGATACAAAATATCCACCGGATAACTGCGGCCTTCGCTGCTCAGCACAGGCGCTTCCAAGGCTAATGCCAGTTTTTGCTGATCCAAAGTGGCCGACATAATCAGCAATTGCAAATCGCTATTCAGTTGCTGTACTTCCAGCGCCAAAGCCAAAGCTAAATCCGCTTGTAAGGAACGTTCATGAAATTCGTCAAAAATAATCAGGTCTATACCTGCAAGTTCAGGATCCTGCTGAATTTTCCGGATCAACACGCCTTCAGTCACTATCAACAAGCGCGTGTTTTCGCTGTAACTTTTTTCATGGCGAATTTGATAACCGACCTGTTGCCCTACAGCTTCGTTCAACTGACTAGCCAGATAACTGGCAATACTTTTTGCGGCTAGTCGCCTCGGCTCTAACAACAGGATAGTTTTTCCGGAAAAATCGGCATTATTGAGCAAAAACAGCGGCAGGTAGGTTGATTTACCTGCACCGGGCGGCGCAGATAAAATCACTTTGTTGTGCTGTTTCAGGCTCTGAACCAGCTGTGGGCAAATATCTGCAACAGGTAACAAATCAAGTCTCGCTTAAAGCAAAAACAAAAAGCAGCCTTATCTTAGCTGCTTTTTAAGGTGAAGCTAAATATCAGAAAACTATTCCTGCGCCAGCGTTTGAGCCACTAAACGAATACCCATACCTGTTGCACCGGCAGCCCAAAAGCCATTGGCTGAATTATGGAAAGCTGCAGCTAAATCTAAATGCACCCAACCTTTGCCATCGTTAGGCACAAAACGGCTCAAAAAACCTGCCGCATTACTGGCACCACCTGTACCACCGCCTTTAACAGGACGGCTGTTGGCTGTATCGGCATAAGGTGAAGGGCATTGACCCTGGTGCCATTTTTCCAGCGGTAATTGCCAGGCACCTTCCTGCACTTGTTCGGCATAACCCAACACACGTTGTGCTAAGGCCTTATCCAAAGCAAAAACTGCATTGTATTCAGAACCTAAGGCATTCATCGCAGCACCTGTTAAAGTGGCGGCATCAATAATGAGTTCTGGCTTAGCTTCAGCCGCTTTTTGCAGACCATCAGCCAGCACTAAACGGCCTTCAGCATCGGTATTGACGATTTCAACAGTGACACCATTTTTATAGGTCAGAATATCACCCAATTTAAATGCACCACCTGAGATCAGGTTTTCTGCACAGCATAAAATCAGCTGCACTCTTTTGTTTAAGCCCTGCAAAATTGCCAAAGCTAAAGCGGCGGTTACGGTGGCTGCACCGCCCATATCACACTTCATAGTCACCATGCCTTCGCTGGCTTTAATCGAATAACCACCACTATCAAAAGTAATGCCTTTACCGACCAAAGCAGCAAACACAGGTGCGTCGGTTTTGCCCGTAGGGTTGTAATCCAGCACTAACATAGCCGGATCGCGTTCACTGCCACGACCGACCGCATGGATACCTACCCAGCCATTGTCGAGCAATGCAGAACCCGCAATAATCTCAGTGGATACAGTGCCTGCTGGCGCTACAGTTTTAATAAAAGCAGCTGCTTGTTCTGCCAAAGTGGCAGGGGCTAAATCTTCAGGGGTTTGGTTGATAATGGCTTTGGCCCAGCTAAAGGTTTGGTGTAACTGCTGTAATTGCTGTTGTTCAGCATCAGTACCTGTCCAACCTATAGCACCTAGTTTTTTAGCTGTACAAAAGCCCTGATACAAAGCCCATTGACTGTCGACAGTCCAGCCGTCACCAGCCAGTTGAAATTGTTGAATACCCAAAGCATCCAGCTGGCGACCGGCTTTTTGCACTGCACGTAAATCAGCAGCTTTGACATGCAACTGGTAGCCTGCTGCGTCTGGTGTCAGCACTACATTTTTGCCCCATTTGGCATCTGCAGCAGCGCTGCTTAAACGAATTTGAATTTGTTCTGACATGAATTTTATCTCTGCAGGAAATGGATAAATTGTGGGCCTGAGTGTATCACAGCGACTTAAGAGGTTAAGACGCTGTGTAACATTTTCGCGCTTAATGCGATAAGCAACGCGGCGAATACTTTCTTTAAGGTGGCCACAGGTAAACGGTGCGCTAACGTTGCACCAAGCGGCGCAGTAAAATAACTGACAGAAGCAATTAACAGCATAGCGGGTAAATACACATAACCCAGGCTGTACTCCGGCAACACAACATCTGTAGAAGCACCGGCGAGGAAATAGCCGAGGGTACCGCTGATTGCAATAGGTAAGCCGACTGCGGCAGACGTGCCTATAGCCTGCTGAATTTTGACATTACACCAGGTTAAAAAAGGCACGGTCAGCGAACCACCGCCTATAGCAACCAGGGCTGATACTGCCCCTATCACCAAACCAACCCCGCTAAATCCCAGTAGACCAGGTAACTGCCGGCTGGCTTTAGGTTTAACATTCAACAACATCTGCAACGCGACATAACTCATAAAGCAGCAGAAAAATATCGCCAAAGCCAAAGAAGATAAAGCAGCTGCCAGATAAGCAGCAGCTATAGTGCCTATTAATATGGCCGGTGTTAACTTCCAGACCACAGGCCATAAAATAGCGCCATGGCGCTGGTGACTGCGCATACTGGAAAAAGATGTGACAATAATGGCCGCCATTGAAGTGGCCAACGCCATATGCACAGATAATTCAGCAGGAAATTGTTGTGCTAAAAATAAAGCAGTCAGTACAGGCACCATAATACCTCCGCCGCCAACCCCTAATAATCCGGCAAAAAAACCTACAGCTGCACCCAGCAGTAAATACGCAATAATCCATTCGATGGCCATATCAGCACCTTTCCGTCACGAAAAGAGCATTACTTTAACAAAGTAATGCGATAAATATCTTCTGTTTTTAATAAGTTAACAGGGACCGTAAAGAACAATGCTTCCCAAGCTGGCTTTTTGCGGTTTAGAGTGTTGTTTTTTTAAACCAGCCAAATTTGTGGACTACAGGAAAAAAGGTGACGCAGGCAGTTCTGCTCTGTATACTTCGGCGGCTTTTTTAATAGTGATTGCAGCTGTCATATTTTTCTGCTATCACTAGCCGCCAACTTTTTGCTTGGCACTGTTTTACAGGAGATGATCATGCCAGAAGGCAAAACCGTAAAAACCTTGGGTCTGTTAGCCCTTGCCGGCGTAGAGCCTTATCAGGCTGCGCAGGGCGAAGAATACATGAACCCAAAACAGCTGGACCATTTCCGCCGCATTCTGGACGCATGGCGTCAACAGTTACGTGAAGAAGTGGATCGCACCAAAAACCATATGGCCGATGAAGCAGCAAACTTCCCGGATCCAGTGGATCGTGCTGCTCAGGAAGAAGAGTTCAGTCTGGAATTACGTGCTCGGGATCGCGAACGTAAATTACTGAAAAAGATTGAAAAAACTCTGCAAAAAATCGAAGACGAAGACTTTGGTTACTGCGACACCTGTGGTATCGAAATTGGTATCAAACGTTTAGAAGCCCGTCCTACGGCCGATATGTGTATCGACTGTAAAACTCTGGCTGAAATCAAGGAAAAACAACTGGGCGGTTAATGATGCCTGTTGTCCCTCCTGCTTACAGGGGCCGGTTTGCGCCATCGCCATCCGGCCCTTTGCATTTTGGATCCCTCATTGCTGCTGTGGGCAGCTATCTGCAAGCCAAATCCCAACAAGGCCAATGGCTGGTGCGGATGGAAGACATCGACAGTCCCCGTATGCAAGTTGGTGCAGCTGACGGTATTTTACGTACCTTAGAGCGTTATCAATTGTTATGGGATGGCGATGTTTGGGTGCAAAGTCACAGATTAGAGCGTTACCAACAGGTGTTGGAGCTGTTAAAACAGCAGCAACTGACCTATGCCTGCAACTGCAACAGATCCCGCATTCAGAGCTTGCCTCAAGGGTATGATGGCTTTTGCCGTGACAAACACCTGGCAGAAGGCTCGCTCGCCTGGCGTTTAAAAGCACCGACTACAGCAACAGTGTTTACCGACCAGCTTGCTGGCGAAGTGCATGTTCCTATAGCTCTTGCTGCTGAAGATTATATTTTAAAACGTCGTGATGGTTTATTTGCCTATCAGTTGGTGGTAGTCATCGACGATCTGGATCAGGGTATTACCGAAGTAGTACGTGGTGCAGATTTAATTGATCTAACCACCAGACAACAAGCGCTGTTTCAATTACTTGGCGCAGCAGCGCCTGATTACCTGCATTTGCCTTTGGCGGTGATTGAACCTGGCTTTAAACTCAGCAAACAAAACCACGCACCAGCAGTAGAAAACTGGCCTGTCAGTGAGACCTTAACTGCAGTTTTACGTTTTTTGGGTCATCCGCCGCCAGCTGAATTAATTGGGGCTGAGGCTGCAGAATTGTTAGCCTGGGCCAGTACAGAGTGGCAGATCAGACAAATACCGAGACAAAACGAACAAAAAGCTGCAGATTTCTTATAAAGCACAAGGCCGCACGTTCTATTTTTCCTGCTGCTGCGGTATCATTAGCCGCTTTTTTCATCGAGTTCATTTAGCTAAGCTCACAAGGAGTACTGCCATTATTTCGCGAGTCCTGGATTTTTGCCGCCGCACCCTTGGCAGCAAAAGCGTTGAGAGCGTTGCTCAACCCAAAAAAAGCCGTCAGTCCATTCTGCCAGAGCTGAAAAAAATCTCCCGTGATGCCCATTCTGTGTCGCGCAAAGACATCAGCCCTAATGCATTAAAGGTGTTATACCGCTTAAAAGATGCGGGTTATGAGGCCTACCTGGTTGGTGGTTGCATCCGCGATATTTTGCTTGGCTTAAAACCAAAAGATTTTGACGTGGTGACCAATGCTCACCCAGAACAAGTGCGTCAGGTGTTTAAAAACAGCCGCCTGATTGGTCGTCGCTTCCGTTTGGCCCATGTGGTGTTTGGTCGTGAAGTGATTGAAGTCGCGACTTTTCGTGGCCACCACACAGGCGATGATGAAACCAGCCCTAAAGCCAGCCAAAGTGATGCCGGCCAGATTTTACGTGACAACGTGTATGGCACCATTGAAGAAGACGCTGAACGTCGCGACTTTAGTATCAATGCCTTGTACTACTCAGTGGCTGACTTTGCGATTTACGACTTTGCCAACGGCATTGAAGCCATAGCCGCACGTAAAATTGAACTGATTGGCGATCCTGAAACCCGTTACCGTGAAGATCCGGTGCGGATGCTGCGTGCTGTGCGTTTTGCTACCAAGCTGAATATGGACATAGCACCAGAAAGCAAAGAGCCGATTAAAGAGCTGGCTGTGCTGTTGAAAAACATTCCAGCTGCCCGTTTATTTGAAGAGTTCCTCAAACTATTTATGGCTGGCAAAGCCTTTGATAACTTTGTGATGCTCAATGATCTGGGCATTATTAAGCAGCTGTTGCCTCAACTGGCCAAGGTGTTAAAACAGGATAGTAGCGGCAAAGTTTTTAATATGATCACCAAAGCTATGCAGGATACGGATCAGCGGGTTGCCATTGATAAACCTGTGACTCCGGCTTTTACCTTTGCGGCTTTGTTATGGTATCCGGTTGAACAACGTGCCGAAAAACTGCTGGTTGAAAGTGGTTTAAACGAAGTGGACGCGCTGAATATTGCGATGATGGAAATTCTGGACGAAGTGCAGCGTTCTATCGCTATTCCAAAACGTTTTAGCCTGACCATTAAAGACATCTGGTTCCTGCAAAGCCGTTTAAGCAAACGTGCTGGTCGTCGCGCCTTTAAGTTGATGGAACAGGTGAAATTCCGTGGCGCTTACGATTTCCTGCAACTACGTGCCCAGGCTGAAGGCGGTGAATTGCTGGAATTGGCCAACTGGTGGCAACGTTTCCAGTCCGATGACGAAGCGGGCCGTGAAATTTTAGTACAAAACCTCGGTAAAGAAGGCATTGAACGTCGTCCACGCCGTCGTCGCCCGCCAACCAAACGTCGTCCTTCTGGCCCAGCCAATGGCTAATACGCTTGTATATATAGGGCTGGGCGCTAATTTAGCCCAGCCTGTGCAGCAGTTAGAACGTGCTGTTGTCGCTTTGCAGAGTATCAAAGACACTGAACTTGTAAAGGTGTCTGGTTTCTATGGCTCCAAACCTATGGGGCCGCAAAACCAGCCAGATTACGTCAATGCTGTAGCAGCTCTTACGACCCGTTTAGCTGCAGAGGATTTGCTGACAGAACTGCAGCAGATTGAGCTGGAGCAAGGCCGGCAACGTAAAGATGAACGCTGGGGGCCTCGTACTCTGGATTTAGATATTCTGCTGTTTGGTGATGAAGTCATTCAGACCGAACGCTTGACTGTGCCGCATTATGGTATGAAGGTACGTGAGTTTGTGCTTTA
>Ga0180008_1001286_pt1 | contig 16263 bp, 15 predicted proteins | sample MM_PW_MetaG_FD_121121 | JGI IMG/M metagenome (GOLD analysis project Ga0180008, IMG submission 121121) | Groundwater microbial communities from the Aspo Hard Rock Laboratory (HRL) deep subsurface site, Sweden - MM_PW_MetaG | ecosystem: Environmental > Aquatic > Deep subsurface > Groundwater...
CCGGGGAAACACCAAAAACATCGGTAGCGTAGGTAACACATACCAAAACGTATACCAGGCATGATTGGCTATTCGTTCAGGTTCCTGCTTCTCCACATAAAGCCAGATAAGCGTCAATACAGTGACCGTGGGCAAAGCTGCAACCAGCCCACCCAGTTTATCGCTTCGTTTTGCCAACTCGGAAATAAGCACCACAAGCAGAGCAGTAATTGAATATTTTGTGATGAGCCAAAGCATTTTGAGCGTCCCCAGAATAGTGCATTTTTGAGTTCAACGACTTAGTCCATTATAACAAGTTGCTTTTCTTTATTGTCTTATACGCAAATTGCCAATGAACTAGCCCTTATTGCCAGATATTTTTGGTTTATCACTAATTAACAGCGACTCATCAATAAGTTCGACAGCTTCGAAATTTGTGTTTATTAAGTTTTGATGAATGTCTGCTTTCAGTGAAAAGCAGTGATTCGACAGCATTCAGGACCAATATCCTCTTTTGGCACGAAGCTAACTTTGGTTTAGCGGTAAGTTGGTTGGAACTACTAGTAAGTCCCCCTGCAAGGAGCGCTGGCTTGTGAATCAAATGCCTTTTACCACTTACTGAGAGTAAGTTTGTGGGAAAGGTCAAGCTTCATACTCATTTGCATAGATTTTCATCGGCTTTTTAACGACTCTGCCTTGTGTTATGTCTAATTCCATTTCAACTAGCTCGACCGTATCAGGCAGGATCTCCCTTAGCGCCCGTATTCGGTCAATTGGTACCTTTGGGCCTAAAAATATTCTTTTAATGGGATTTGGAAGCTTAAAAAAGTTCTGCTTGTTAAGGATCCGATACTCTTTTTCATACTGCCATTCTTGAGTTTTGTTAGTAAATAATCCCCGTTGGTCTGTATTACTTTGATTGGCATCAGTAAACATCGGGCTGAAAGGTATGTAGAGCACCTTCACCAGTTCAGGAGTGTCCTCAGGAATATCGATTTCTATCGCAATACCTCTATGCCCAGCGCCGTAATGTGACCACAGTAAGAAATTGTGCAAGTCTTCAGAAAGCGAACAAATACGCCATTCGTCTCGACGCTTATTAACCAGTGAAGTGAAATTTGACGACGGATCAACAAAAAATACCTCATATCGCCCTTCAAGGGGGTCATTGAGAGTATCCCACTGGGCACACCAAATCCGCTGATAAATTATTATGTCTATAATCTGCCACAGATCATCCAGTCCCTTGTATTTATATAAGAGCATCTTTTGTCCTACACTTAACATTCAGTGTTTGCACAGCGTTTTGGGTATGTAGATAAAGATAACGGATGCATCGTGAGATTATAAGTCGAATATCACTTTGTCCTATAAATTTGCTGGTCCTAGCAGTTCTATACAGGTCGATACCGGTGTTAGTAAATCAGCATCAACTGGGAGAGAAAAGCGGGGCTAGAAATGACCAATTTCAGAAAAAGCGAAGGAGCGCTTTGCCTTAGTTGCAGACACTCGTTTTATCGAACCCCCAGCACGCGTAACAATCTAATTAGGTAACATCAAAAATTTACACACTAAGGGCACTCTGACAAACTTAATAAATTATTAGGTTGCTCACCATCGTTTTGCGTTTTTAGATATTTATGGCCAGTAGCACTTTTTGCAACAACCACCCAGACAGATTGGCCATTTACACTTACGTAAAACTTCCACTTCCCGCTTTCGATTCCAGCAATTGCCTCATCAAGAGTTAATTTCCATCGTGTTCCATTTGGATTTACACCGCCGACATGAGATATGCGTTCGTGCGCACTGGTACGATTGTTCTTATTTATGCATCGAATCTGGACATTATCGGTCATTTTTAACTCCCTTTTTTAGTGATTCACAAACGATTGGAACGACTATTATTTAGGTGCTGAGCTCAAACTTTAACCATTACGTCGAGTATTTAGACGACTAGGTAAAGTAGAGCCTTTTGCCACAATACTACTGATTCTATCTATACTCTTTTCCGCTAGCTCAACTGTAGGGATAACAGAAATTTGCGAGGATGAATCGTTATAGCAACTCGCTAAAAAACTTAGAAACGAAGTCTTTATATCGTGATCCAATTTTTCACGATTAATGAGCTCACGATACATCATTATGACGACTAATTTATTTTCATATCCACTGACGAGCTTCGTACATATTCTGAAAAGATAAACCACCGCGCATAGAGCTATCGACACACCTCCAACAACCGGAATCCACATGGTGCTTTGCCCGACCATATTGGCTACTTTCTCTGGTGAATTAAAACTATCAGGAACATGACCTAATGCTTTACTGAGATCAGCATAAATTCTCGTCTGCACCAGTACTTTATCTAAAGACTCCTCTGCAAATTGAATAACGTAAAGACCCAAAAAGGAAATTGATAGAGACATCGCTATTACAATCACTAAAAGGATATATTTACCAACCCTAGCCCATCGCAATCTGCTTCTTAATTCTTTTTCGACTAACTCAAACATCTCGTTTTCCGCTGATTATCTTGCTAATGCCGCAATGAAAGACTTCAATCGCAACTTAGGTACTCAACCAATGAAATCACTGCTAGTTGCCAAGAGGCGCGGGTATTTTCATGTATTCCAGATCAGCAACTTAAATATTAATTTGCCAATATACCTAACGAGTTTAATAACTCTATGTCAATGACATCCTTTTGTGGAAGAAGCTTATCGGTACGGTATTTTTTTATCGACTCTCTCATAATCGGCCCCATAATCCCGTCGAACGCACCGGTGTAATAACCAAGGGTATACAGGGAAATTTGGATCCGAGTGATTAAACGTTTCCTTTTCTCTGCATCAGTCATACTTTCTGTAATCATCGACGCCGTATTTCTTTGTGGAGTCGCATTTGATGACTGAGTTGTGGACGGCTGTGCTTGATATCGCTGCACTGGCTCTGATGGTGTAGTCACAGGTTGTGGAGCTGGCGTGGTTGGTGCAGGATAGTAGCCACCTCCAGATGAGGAACGATGCGAACTGTGGCTGCGGTGGCTTCTATGGCTACTGTGAGAACGATGACTACTATGACTTGCAATATAGAGCGGTGTTTCAGCATTTAGCGGACTCAAAGCCAAACTATCCAAACCAAAACTATCCACTTCGGGAGCGTTCAAACCACTATCATTTGCAAATGCAGAGGAATTTAGGGTTAGGAACCCTGGCAGTAGAGCTGCAAAATTAAAAAAACGTTTCATAGAATTTTCCTTGGTTGATCGAGGTACTTTCCTTCAGCGGATGCGAAATAGCCGCCACAAGAATCAATCAACCTGCATCCTTCACACTCTGCCGGATAATGATTCTTCCAATCTGATATTGATTTGACTGCATAATCCCAAACCTCTTGCTTTAAGTGGCATAGAGGGTAGTTAAACAGCACTAATGGTATTGTCCCATATTGACTTACCCGAACTGAATTCTGGATAGTTTCAGAGTATTCCAGAGGCGAGATATAGAGCGTTCCCCAATTTTTTCTTGCCCATCCCATTGGCTCCAAGTTCATTACTGAAATTTGAGCAATGTTTGAAAACACTCGATTGCAGTACTCAATAACAGAAGGTAAGTCGTGGTGATTTTTTTGCGTGGGTATAAACCTGAGCTCGATGTTCAAACCCAGGTTTCCAGCATTGATAATTCCCCTCACTGTTTCACTGAATGCACCAACAGAGCCAACAAGAAGGTCATGAGTATCAGCAGAAGCAGCGTATAGAGGGATCCCAAAACTGAAATTCAGCTCAGCAACTCGACTGGCTATTTCTCGGGTGAAGTTTAAATCACTAAATGCACGCCCATTAGTAAGAATGTGCAGCGATGTACTCGGGGAATATTCTTTAACAAAGTCCAAGAAATCGATGAATTTTTGGCCATACAACAAAGGCTCTCCACCACTGACACCAATAACTCCGTCAAAACTAAAATCGGCTAAAGCCAGCATTGCTTGGCCTAAAAGCCAATCATCGTTTCCTTCTCTTGGTGGCTGAGAACAAAAAGAACATAAGTTGTTGCAACGCTCAGTAACGAGCACTGTATTGTGATTTGCATTTCTAGACAAAACTACACGTAACATGCCGTTGGCACTGACACTTGCAATATCACCATCGGATATCAGTTGATAGAGTTCTGAATGAACCACGTGGGATTTGTCCAATACTTCAAGAGCTGGTTCGGCAAGTACCAGTAATTCCGGCAGAAACTTTGAGCCACTAAGCTCGTCCTTCCACAACTGGTAGTAGCCAGGCTGAGTCGGGCTATTGACTACAAATTTGTCGATGCGAATGGGATCAGACATTAACCCACTCCTCAATTAAGCATTTATCGTCCTGAGTTCCTAAGAAATACTTTTGAACAATAAATCTGAACATTGATTTATGGTATGAACAAAACTCCGAAATACTTTTGTCACCAATAGGCTCACCTTGGAGGCTGACATTCTGACAGGGGTCTGTTCCACAAAAGGGCTGAAAGGCGCATGTTTCGCAGCCTGGATGCAGGAAATTAAACGACTGAGCTGTGATGTTGTTATAAAAAGGGCTATTTTTCAGAGATAGCTTCCCAACTTCGCCCATGCTGAAGTCTTGGTTTGGAGTAGTCTTTTGGAGCATCCGACTCTCGTCACTCCCAAAGATTTTTCCATCGTAATTAAAGAGTATGCAATTAAAAACAACCCCGCTTGGCGACTTCAAATCAGCATAGCTTGAATAGCTCGGCTTAAGCAGCCGCTTGGCGTGGATACCAGCTGAATGTTCAGTAAATCGAATACCTTTCTCTTTTAAACCACTTATGAGCGACCAGAGGCGTTCATAAAAGTCCATGTAGTCATCCATCGTATATTTTCTTTGCGTATTTGTATTTGCGAAGCCATAGGGGCTTACAGGTCGAATAAAGAGATCAAATAACCCCACGTCCATGTGTGCGGTTAATAATGACATAGGATCGCGTATCAGCGCATCGGTAACGGTCGTGACTGTCGATACCCGATCAGCTCCGAGTTCATTTTGGACACGTTTGATGCCCTCAACAGCATAGGAATATGAGTTTCTTGATGGGTGGATACGATGGGCATTGTGGACAATTGCATCACCATCTAAAGAAACCGAAAAAAAGACATTTTTATCTTTTGCCCACAGTAAAATATCATCCGTTAGTGGTGAGAGACTCGTTGCAATAACTAACTGAAATGCGCCAAATAACTGCTTTTCAGCTTCAGAGTAAATCTTCTTGATTAGGTCAAACCGCAGCAACGGCTCCCCGCCCTGTAACTCAATTTTGTAAGGCGCTTTAGAGCTTCCTGCAATCATCGATATGATTTTAGGAATAAGAGCTTCATCAAGGTCATAGCCGCTTGCATGAATCGAAGCACGGCTCACCTGGCAGTAGTTACATGTGTGATCGCATCTAAGCGTCGGCACAATCATATAAATGGGCCGGAACTCGAGGCTATTCACGAGCTGCTTTCCAAGCGAGGCGGCAAGCGCAGCAACTGACGTATCCATCTCTGTATCAGTTGCGATAAATAGCTTCTTAATTAATTCTGCTTTTAAGCCTGATGATGCAATAGTGCCGAAATCAACCAAGTCGTGAAGCTCATTGTGAGTAATGATTGCATGGAAGCCGGACAAGTTACTGATGAAATTCTGATGCTCATTCATGCGCTCAAAATTGAGGGGCAATATGTTCATTCGGTATCCAGCCTACGCTCGATACTGTTTAAAACATTGAACGTAATAGCATCCCGAACACTTGCAGTTTTTGCCATGATTTTTTCACGCAGTGCGTAATCGTTAAGATAGCGATGAAGCTGGGCTTTGCAACCGAAGTCAGAGTTTGATAAGTGCACTATCCAATCGTCTTTATCGCTTTCTAAAGTCCATTCCGTGGCAGGACTCATCCAGTAGAGACTATTTCTCATGACCCAGTCAGAGTAAGAGCTTTGAGGGAAACGTAATTCAGTCTGCATTTCTTAAATCCATTTAGAATGCCGATGGAGAGCCAATTAACTCACCGATGTATAAAAATAATACTGTATCAAATTTTCTAAATTAGCAACCGGAATCGGTAAATGGTTCTTATAGCTAGATGCAGTTGAGTCATCTGAGAGGAACAAAACAACCTAAAATATCTGAGTAATAACTTCTGATATATAGGTCTAGAGAACTGTCAAAACGGTCTAGTTAACCTGTTGCAATAAAGCCGACGTGGCAGTTGTTAGTTTTATTATATCTGCTCCAACAAAGGAGTAGTTATGAAACACGACATCGCACATTGCGATAAACCGACGAGACTTAGAGAGGGTATTTTACAAATGAAAGCAGATGATCAGGTAGTAAATCGCCATTACATATACCTCTAATTGAAGATCCAGACTTTACCAATCACGTCCTTTAAATCCACCCATGCTTCTTCAAAATATTGAACGTGTTAGGAAATCGACTTTTTTTAGACGTAAGCCAGCCAGAAATAACCAGCGTTCTTTCTAGCGCTGTACGAGTCATAGGATTTTCAGCGCGTTCAACTAAAGTAATAATTTTTTCTGATAACTCTATATCTCTTTTTTCCCAATCAACTTTGTCAACACGCACGACTGGTTGCGGTTTTGGTAGGTTTGCTTCTAGCCAGCTGTGTTCATGCGTGTAAAGCCAATAAAAGGCAGCTTCGCACCCAAATTTAATTTCCTGTCGGCACGCAGTGGGGTTGTGCTCGATAAATCTGAGTATTTGGCATTTGTACCGACGACGAAAAGATTCGGCTTTGCAACGCTTACGCCATTCAACTAAACCATCAATCGAGGAAATAATTAGTTCAACACTCCCAGAAGATATATCAAAAAATTGAGCAATGGCGTTTCTATTAAATCCTTTGTAAGCCATTTTTATAATGACCTGTTTGACTTCGCGTGTGATTATTTTTGGTCTTAAATTTACAGGAATAGCATTTTTTAAGGCTACAGCTTTTACATAACAGCGACTTTTACCAATTTCTCGGCCCGTTTGAGCCATTGAGACGCCTGCCTTCAAGAGGGCACAGCAGTATCCTTCAATACCAGGTATTCGCTCGACTTTGGGTATACTTTCGCCCTCTACGGCGGTAGTGTGATGCGACAGGTAAAAGTTAAGTAGCAAATGTTTGAATGGATGCTGATTGAAACTAGAAGCTAATAGTGCAGAGAAATAACTAAAATCTTCAGGTGATTTTGGTAAGAGTGGGTTATTTGCTGGCAGTATTTGAGCCGCAAACTCATACAGTCCTCGATAAAACTGTAACCTGCGAGTTCGCCCTGATGCCGTTTGGAATCCCTTTCGTTTTAGTTCTGCACCATATCGATCAGAGCTGCTTTGCACAAGCTTACCCGACCTGACCAAAGATATATAGTGCTCAACATATTGCGCAAACTCTCGAGCGAGGCTATTACTTGGCTGCGAGCTTAATCTCGCACATGGTAAGAAATCTGGGGACAGATGAATTCGGCTGGGTAGTTCGTTATGAATTAGCCATATGGCATGCTTAGAACATGACTCAACGCCTGATAACTGCTGTGCGCAATGCCAATACGCAACCCCATGTGTGTAAATGTCTTTAGCGGCACACAAAGGGCAGTGCTTGATATTTAATTGCTCTCTTTCTCGAAAAGTGGAGATCTGACAAGCTCTTATTAACTCGCTGGAGTTTACTTTTTGATCTTGAATAATCGAACTATATTTAGGTAAAAAAAATGCAAAAAGTGGCCGTAACGTTTGAGTAAGTAACAGCTCAGATGGCGTTTCAGTTGTAAATTTACTAATAGTAACTAAACCAGAAGTCAGGTAAGGGTGGATAGCTGCACGCTCATCACCCAAAAGATGTTTTAAGCTTTCATCTCTCAAAGCGTTGGATTGGGTTAGATATCGGCATATGCGACTAAAGAGCGATTCATCAGGAAGAACTTCTGGTAGCTGCATGGGAATCGCTCTTCAGTTTTTATCCAAACTAAACGTGATTTAGTTCAGTGAGAGGATCGCCTAGCAGCAGGCTATTTATCGTTAAAAAGTTTAATGGATTATCACTTTTGCCCGCTCGCTGAAAAATATCTGGGTCTTTTATTCTGTTCATTAAATCTACCGCCCCTAGTAACTCTATTATTCGGGAAGCGAACTCTGGATGCTGAGGTTTAGTAATGTCACCAGTACTGTCCACCCGACTAGAGGAAGATGTATCTTTTGATCTTGTTTTCCGGGGCTGTCCGCTGGGTAAGAGCATGTCTTCTTTTAGGCTAATAATCTCTTGAGTTTGAGATGACAGCCCACATGCGATTGTATATCCCATTTCAAGGCTTGCCACTGTAATTCTTTCATCTTGAGAGCCTATTAGTGCCCTTTGTGCCTCTCTAAAAGTTCGGCTAGCCATATCTAAATTCCCTACAGATAAATTATGAAGCTTGCTGTTTAGCTCATCAGTTAACTCAGTGAAAGTGTTTGTCCATTGGTAGTTCCACAATTGAGTAATGAATGCCTGCCAAGATTCGCTATTTCGTTCTAGTGGCTTCATCACGTAGTATCCGCCACTCTCAGCACGCCTTGCTCCCTTAAGTGATAACGACAAAGTCGCATTAAAAGGAGGGTTTGCACAAAAGAAAATTGGAACGCCAAGTTTATTGACTAAGTTATGCAGGAAGTTTAATAAATTATGCTCGCCTCCAGTGCGTTTAAACACTAAGTTTTGCATCTCATCAATGACTAGAATGCCTAGAAACGCAGATTTTATACTTCTTTCAATCTGGCGAACTAACGTACCAATAGTACCGGCAGGTTTAGTTTTTTCACGTTCAAGAGCTAAATCTAAGCTGGCAAGAATTTCTTCGCATAAATCCCTAACGCTTGAATTGTGAGCACAGTCTACTTTAACCCACACCACTTGTTTTCGTAACTCCATGACTTTTCCATGGTAAGAGTCATGCTTTATAACCGATGGAAAGTAACCTAAAATTTGCTCAATCATACTGGTTTTGCCAACGCCACTTTCTCCAACCAGAGTAATACCTTCTCCTTTCGGTTGAAAATAACCAGTTTCAGGCTCAATATCAGGCCGTTCATCAACCAGATAGTTTAAATACTGTTGAGTGGTTGCACTGAACGGGTTTTTGGCCGTGTAACCATTTTTTATGGCTCTCTCAACGGATCTAAAACATTCATAATACTCATATAGCGGCTGCCTCAGCTCCCTGATTCTGTTAAGGTATTCCTCACGAACCAGAGGATCAGGATGTTCGGAAATATGCTCAGCATAATCAGGATAATTACTAAAACTCTCCATTAGTTCCTCCCAGCCTTTTTTCGGGGGCAATGCTTCAATCAATGGATTGCCTTGATGCTCAGGAAGAATAGCGTTGTGATATTCTGCTTCTACAATTTTCATGCTTCACTTTCCCCAAGTTGTCTCTTTTTACCACTGGGTAACTTACGTATTCCGCTATTCGGCAATGCGCTGGCGGTTGAAACCACTGGCTTCATTTGGTTATTTGGCGCTTCAAGATTATTTGTTGTAGCGTTAATTTCTTCGTTACGATGTTTACGGATGTTTTTGATATTTTCTCGGAAGCGTCCAGTAGAAGATTTAGCTCGTAATTTTGCATCCTTAGCTATTTGCTTCCGTTCTTTATGGTCGTCTATTGATTCAACACTAATTGGTTGGAGTTCTTTTTTATTGGTCAGCCACTCCTGCATAAAATCAGCTTCAATCATACTTTGCCCCTCAAACAGGCGACTACGAGGAGACAAACTGCTTTTGCTAAAATCACTATGTTTACCTAATTTCACATAAATGAAATCTGTAGTATTTTCATCTACGCGTGTTTCTATCCTCCAACGCCCATTTGTTCTGGCGATTGAAGCCAAATTAAGCCGTTCAACCTCATCATTGGAGTAGTACATACCTTTGAAATAGATACCACTTCTGGTCATGCTGGCTTCAGAGGCAGGCAACAAGCGAGAAATAACTTCATTGTGATTCGATGGAGTTAGATCATGTATGTGTTTTGAAAGGTGTATTTTCCAGCAGTTAATCGGAGTCGGAGCGAGGTCATGCTTTACAAGCAAAGGACTTGAAGATGCAAGATCGCTAAACATGGAACGGTTATGCTCCAGAACCGCTTTGATCATTAAATTTGTAAGGTCTTTCAACGTGTAAATTGCATCTTTTCTGGGATCTCGGCTACCTCGTACAACGTTACCTCCCTGAGTTGAGCCTAATAACTCATGAATAACCTCTTTATTTAAAATATCAAATCTCTTTTCAACAACACCTTTGCCGTCAGGCCTATATGGCGGCGTGAAATCGAGCTGAGTCATGGAAGTTAATGTTTCTTGTGGCTTTAGACCTATCATTTCTCCGTTATCGCAAACGAGACTCTTAGGTATGTGCGCACAAGGCCATTCTGATTCGTCAATATCAATGCCAAACTGACGACAGTAGTCACCTTTAGGCAAAAAACAATTAGCCAATGCTTGTCGGGCAGCTTTCCAAGACGCATAGTAGAGGGATACGTGTAGACCAACGATCATACGACTAGCTCTATCGACAACCACGTAAATCGTTGGTCGTCCAAGCAAATATTGCTCTCCAAGTGCTGATACAACATGAATATCAGCAACGGTAGCATCAATCTCAAAGTGAGAACCAGGGAGGAATCCGTGTTGCGTAACGGATCCTAACGCACCGCGTTTATTTCTAAGAAAATCATTCTCTGAGGTTGTAGCTTTATTAAACTGATCTTTAGAAAATAACTTGCTAGTCCAATACCTGAATTGCCTCATTGATGGAACATGCGGAGGGACTCCAAGAGCTCCAGATATTCGGACTTCCTCCTCAAAATAATCTCTGATCAATGCTTTATACGCTTTATTCAGGGGCAATCCATTTTCTTTCAAATAGTACTTTTTAAGAATTTTCCTAACATTGTCTTTATCGATACTGCTCAATTGGTATTTTGCCGATCGTTGTATAGCAAGAGTTTTTTGTTTCTTTGGAGCACCTAAAGGCTTTTCTTTAGCAACTCTATCACAGCCAGCTCCACCGCTTTTTGCGTAGGCTGGCAGCATCGCCGTTTTACTCTGCCCATAACGCCAATATTGAGTGAGTAGCCTCGATAAACTTTTACGGTCTATACCGATTCGATTGGCATGTTCAACTAGTCCAGAAGATCTTTTTTGAGTGGCGTAATCAAACAAAAATGTTCTACTTTCAATTAATCCACTAATTAACTGATGGTTTTTATCTCTACGCTCCCGCAAGTTTGGAGGGATCAACGCATCATCAAGCGTTAAATATGAGGGTAAATCATAACTTTTCCTTAGTAATTGGTCGTTGTTGTAACATTCAGTAAAAGTTTCGATAGAAATTGCGACGGGCCGAACAGCTCTTGAGGGCTTATCAAGTGGAAAGAGAATAATACAATCAGCTGACAGGAACACTTCAAGGATCCGATATAGACCAGCTTCGAGATGATCTGAAGAAAGTAACCCCCAAACAGCATTTCTAGCAAGTTCCATATTGGAACCTGTTCAGCGTTTTATGAACCTTCTTTATTATCAAAACACCAGACTCTGCAATAGCATAGGCCAGATCAACTTCCAAATACTTGTGTGCTATGAGATACCTCAAAAGTGTTAAGGCATGGTCAGCAGAGACAATATTCTGTGCTACGAATCGATTGCATATATCTTCGGTAGCATGTTTGCCTTCGTTTAAAGCTGATAGAGCGCAATCGACTTGTTCTTTATCGAAAAGAGTGGGGGTTTCACGAAAGTTAGAGGTTATCCAGCTAATATTTTTACTTTGAGTCTGTGTGAGAGCATTTCCGGTAAATAAATTAAACTGCACCCCCAATAACTGCCAACATACACGTTCGATATCAATTTTCTCTAGTGTCCGCTGAGATTTCATTTCACCTTCAGGCTTAACAGACAAAGCACGATATTCGACACCGCCGCTGGTCTTAATTGTCGTCAGGAAATCTGTAGTGATGACTATTGGTTCTTTCGATTTAGGATGAGTAGGGTGTTCGACACCAATATGTTTTGAAACTCTCAGAGAAAGAGTTAACGGGAGTATTGGAAACTGCTCGCGGATGTCTATGATGTTATCGGAGAATTCAAGTAGGTAGAAGAGTTCGGTTTCAATGGAAGACATCAAATGATGTATCCTTTTAACTTTCTGTCCATAAATCTGGGTTCGGACTCCTTGAGATTTAACGTCTCGGACCTCCAACCAAGGTTTATACTCAGGGCCTTCTCCGATACCGTACTTGTTTTTCAAAGCTTTTTGGTAATCGTTGATAGATTCCAATTTTCTGCCTCGTGCCATTTCCAATCCTAACCAGCTTGTTGTAATTTAAAGCTAGTATCTATATTGGGGCCTAGCAAGATTTGAGTTTAAAAAATGTTACGGGCCAACTTTATTGTAAAAAAATAACGATTACGGGCCAACTTTAACGCTTACGGGCCAACTTTATTGTCATTACACAACAACTAACAATACTGCCCTGCCACCCAACCGGAAGCCCAAGCCCATTGAAAATTGTAGCCTCCTAACCACCCAGTAACGTCTACCACTTCGCCGACAAAATACAGGCCTGGTTGTTTTTTGGCTTCCATGGTTTTGGAAGAAAGTTCGTTGGTGTCGACACCACCTAAAGTCACCTCAGCGGTGCGGTAACCTTCGGTGCCATTGGGTTTAAATACATAGTGCGTCAGGCTGTCGGCTAAACGCTGGATAGATTTGGCGTGCAGCGCTTTAATAGCCTGATTCTGAAATACATTCAGTTCCAGCAGTTTTTCGACCAAACGCTTAGGCAGCAAGCGCGACAGGATGGTTTTTAGCTCCTGCTCAGGGTGTTTTTGCTGTTGCTCCAGCAGGAATTCGTTTAAATCCTGCTGCGGCGATAAGTTAATAATCAGCTCGTCGCCCGGTTGCCAGAAGCTGGAGATTTGCAAAATAGCAGGGCCACTTAAGCCCCTGTGGGTAAACAGCATATCTTCCGGAAACACCACATCATTGGCTTCGGCCGTGACAGGCAAAGACACACCGCTGATTTCTTCAAATACGGCTTTGTCGGCGGGTTGCCAGGTCAGTGGCACTAAAGCAGCGCGCACTGGTAATACGTTTAAGCCAAACTGTTCAGCCAGCTGAAAACCATAAGCTGTGGCGCCTAAATTCGGCAGGCTTAAACCACCACTAGCCACCACTAAGCTCTGACAGCTGCGGCTAAGTTGTGGCGTTGTGACTGTATACACACCATCGGCAAAACTGACGTTTTGGATATCCTGTTGCAGCGCTATAGACACTCCAGCCTTGTCACATTCTTGTTGCAGCATATCGACAATGTCTTTGGCGCTGTCGTCACAAAACAGCTGGCCCAGCGTTTTTTCGTGATAAGCAATGCCATATTGCTGCACCAAAGCGATAAAATCCCATTGGGTATATCGACTTAACGCCGACTTACAAAAATGTGGGTTTTGCGATAAAAAATTCGCCGGGCTGGCGTAGATATTGGTGAAGTTACAGCGGCCACCACCAGACATCAGAATTTTGCGGCCTATACGTTTGCCGTTATCTAGCACCAGGGTTTTACGGCCTCTTTTGGCCGCTTCAATAGCGCTGAATAAACCTGCTGCGCCTGCCCCTATGATGATCACGTCCCACTGCTGCATTAGTTTGTACTCTGTATGGTTTGGTTTATGTGGATCTGGCCCGCTTGCTGATAACCCAGCTCAAGCGCGGCGAATTGATCGGGCTGCCAATGAAAGACTGGCAACTGCTGTTTTTCTTTAGTTAACGAGCGTAATAGACGCTGTAGATTCTGTGTTTTCCAGCTTTGATCCGGAAAGTCTGCTGCTGTGCGAATAGCACATTTATCAAAGTCGATTAGCCAAAACTGACCTTGCTGATCCAGCAAAATATTGTGGCAGTTTAAGTCGGAGTGATACACCTGATGCTGATGAAAAGAGGCTATTAAAGCACCCAGCTGTTGCCATTCGCTATTAGTTAAAGGCCGTTGTTGCAGCAGATGAGCCAGATCTATGGCACTTGCGATACGTTCAATCAGAATATCAGCGCTGTAACTATAAAAACCAAAGCCCAAGCCATGCTTTTGATACAAAGCGGCACAAGGCCGTGGCACAGGCAAACCCCATAAGCGCATTTGCCAGAGTAAACTGAATTCCGCCATGGCCCGGCTTTGGGCTGCTGGCTCTGGCCAGAACTTATCTTTATTCAGTTTCCCCACTAAACCACCACGGTAATAATGCCGCAGTACCGCCTCTTTACCGTTTTGCTGGCGGATAAACCATACCGTATTACGGCCTTTCGATTGACCTGTGACTAAGCCCTGTTGTTGCCAAAATTCAGGTTGGAAATAAGCCAACTCAAAGTTCGGATAAAAGTGCGGATCAAACCAGACTAAAGCATTGTCTGAATTTAACTTTCTAATTTCAGACATAGGCAGAAAATGTTGAACTTGCACCATCATACGAGCCACAGCACCTTGTTGCTGCTGATAGAGTTTTAAACCCTTTTCACCTGTCTGAATGGCCAGTTCTGGTTGCTGAATAAGCTGAGTGACAGTGCTGACCAGATCCGCCACTGTGCTTACCTGAAAATAAGCCTGCTGCTGTTGCAGCAACTGAAACACCAGCTGGAAATTAAATACATAAGGACCAGATAACACGGCTTTGCCAAAAGCCATAGCTTCCAGCGGATTATGACCACCGCGTTCAATCAGGCTGCCGCCGATAAAAACAAAATCGGCCAATTGATACCAGCTTAATAATTCACCCATCGAATCACCAAGCCAAACTTCAGTATCTGCATCCGGCAAACCATTCAGGCTACGACGGACAAAGTTCAAGTGCTGCTGTTGTAACAACTGAGCTACCAAATCAAAACGCTCCGGATGTCGTGGCACCAGCACCAGCAAAAGCTCTGGGAATAGAGGCTTTAACTGCTGATAAGCCTGAATAAGCAGCTCATCTTCACCGGCATGAGTGCTGCCAGCTACCCAAACTATCCGGCCTTGCAACAGAGGTTTTAAGCTGTGCGCCAATTGGGTGCTAGTTTTTGGCACATCCAGTTCAAATTTTAAATTACCTGCTACTTGCACAGCTTTAGCGCCCAAAGCCACAAAACGGCGGGCACTGGCTTTGTCCTGAGTCAGAATTTGGCTGATGTTACGAAGCATAGGCTGAGTTAAAGCGCTAAAACGCCGATAACCTTTGGCTGAACGTGCAGATAAACGGGCATTGACTACTAAAGTCGGAATAGAGAGCGCTTTGCAATTCGCTACCAGATTAGGCCACAGCTCAGTTTCTAAAATCAGCAACAACTGCGGCTGTATGTACTTTAGCCAACGCCGCATCAGCACTGGGTAATCAAAAGGCAGGTAACAATGCTCAATCGTTCTACCCAGATCCAGCTGTTCAGCCTGCAATTTTTGAATAGCCACAGAGGCTGTAGGTGTGGTGCAGGTAATGGTGAGAGGCAAATGCGGATACCGCAACAACAGCTGTTTAATCAAAGGTTTGGCCGCGTTAAACTCCCCCACTGAGACTGTATGCAGCACTATGCCGTCTTTGGCTGACGCTGCTGGCAGCTTCAACGCAAAACGTTCAGCAAAACGCTGGCGATAAGCCGGGTCTTTGCGCGAACGTAATAGCAAATACAGCAGTAACAGCGGAGTCAGCGCCAGAATCAAGGCGCTGTATAACAGTCTTAACAGGAAAAAGCTGGTTTGCATTTAGCTTTTTGCTTTGGCTTTTGCATCAGCCACCATAGTGGCCAAAGCGGCGTATTTATGAAAAGCATATTGGCCCAGCACTATAGCCATCAGTAAACCACGCCAGCCGTCGAGGAAACCCAAACGCAGCACATACTGCTGAATAAAGTCGGTGAAAAACCGCAAAATGGCAAAACCTAAACTAGCCTTTTTACCACGGGCAAATTTATCTTCAGCCCCTAAACAGGCATATTTCACATGCTTTTCCTGACAATGCTGATAACTGCGCCAGCTGTGGTGAATAATGGCCGATTTTAATACCCGCACTTTTTCATATGGCAATAACAGGGTTTCGTGCACCTGACGGTCTTTAAAGCTGGCGCCTGTTTTTAAAAACAACTTACCTTGCGGTGTGGAGTAACGGCCATGTTTAAGCAACTTGCCAAAAAAGTAGGTGTGCCATGGCATTTTGATAAAGTTGGCGTCTAAATC
>Ga0180008_1001287_pt1 | contig 16261 bp, 16 predicted proteins | sample MM_PW_MetaG_FD_121121 | JGI IMG/M metagenome (GOLD analysis project Ga0180008, IMG submission 121121) | Groundwater microbial communities from the Aspo Hard Rock Laboratory (HRL) deep subsurface site, Sweden - MM_PW_MetaG | ecosystem: Environmental > Aquatic > Deep subsurface > Groundwater...
AAAAACGTAACACGCCGGGTGTGGTACCCGCTTTTGGAGACGTTGAAACTCAAACGACGCACACCTTATCAGACCCGGCATACCGCAGCCACTATTTGGTTGGCATCGGGTGAGAGCCCTGAGTGGATCGCAAAACAGTTAGGGCATGCCAATACCACCATGCTGTTTAAAGTGTATTCGCGTTATGTGCCTAACTTGGTGCGCCGCGATGGTACTGCTTTAGAGCGTTTATTGTCAGAACACAAATTACCATTTGAAACTATGGGCGAGGCCCTGCAGGAGTTAGACTATGAGAATGTTTAAAGACCAAAATCCACCGGTGTTATGTTGGGCCAGCCCTGTTGATGCAACAGGCAAGGCCAGAGAGTATTACCAGTTCAGCGCACCACATTTCAGTATCACCTTGCCTGTGGGAGAAACGCACAGCGCTTTATTGAATGGGCAAGAGGCGTCCGTTTTACTGCAGACAGACGATTTGTTAGCGCCTACTTCGGTTCGTAAACTCAAGCTGGTTGGTTTGAGCAAGGTCCGGCTACAAAACCAATATATGCTGTGCCCAATTCCGATGTTTGAGGTTTTGTCAGGCGTTTGGACTTTAGTTAGCTGTATTACTTACCCTGATTTAAGGCACTTTCTGGAGGAAGTTTTGTGCGACCCGCTGGTTATTTCACTGTTCTATAAAGCTAAAGGCTCGGAAGATGGGGATTTTAGTCAGGCCGGTGATTTGGCCCGGCATAGCGTCGACATTGCTTGTGTTAGCTTGTCTTTAGCTAAGTACTACCAGCTATCCGATGTTGAGCTGAGTTTAGCGCTGGTGACTGCGCTGTTGCACGAAATTGGCAAAGTTCGCCTGCACTACAATAGCCAGTCTGGCATTTTAGTGAGCGAAAAAGTCGCGGTCACAGCAGTAGTAGGCCCTTACTTAACTCAAGTCCATGAACGTGACCCAGCGCTTTATGAGGCCTTAATGTCGTGTTTGAACTGTATCGAGCAGCCACAGATTATTTATATGGCGGATACGATAGTTAAAGCAGCGGATAAGCTTTCGCGCACTAAACATCAGTTCGATAAAGCTTTTGCGGATACGGCGGATTACTACGATTTAGTGGTAACAAAAAAGGGCCGCACCGACCTTTACTACCGCCGCGCAACGCAGTTTCAGCATATGGAGAAGTTTGACTAGCTAGTATCAGTGACATGGAAAGATAGAAACGGAAATGGGCTTTTGGGCTTATTTCCTTTTCTGTTTTGAGTGCAGGCAGAGGGAGCTGCGTTTGAGTATGTGCATTTATCATCAGTAGGCGCTAATCAACGATAGATGCCTACTATTACGAAACTTAAAAACATTTGCCGGTTAGATAACGTACAGAGGAAATTTTATGAGTACAAAAGAGTGGGTATCAAGTCATCCAAGTGGTGCCAGCCTTTACCAAGAATGTTTTTACGACTTCGAAAAACATGCAACTAATCCTAACCCCGCGGTCATTCAAATTGAAAACCCAGGAAGCTTTTCAATCACCCAAGAGGATCTGGCTGGTGCTGGGCCGTATTCCCAGCTTGTAGTGGAAATCCCTGCGGAATGCTTTGATGAAATCGCAATTGCCTGGTGTAAAAACCGAAAGTTGCAAGGCAGGCTGGGTGGCCCTGCTGGACAAGAATGGGGTTCTCCTGATAGTGACCTTGAGTAGTATGTGAGCTTTAGCAGGGGACTGCTAAGAAGTGCTAAGTACTGCGCTCTGGTAGCAAAATACGCGTTACGCGTATACATTCAGAAATGAGATTTTCGGGCATCAAGAGTTAATGCATGGATGATAATGAGTTAGAAATTGAGGTGATTCCGTCACCGCACGATCCTGTTGTAGGTGCTCACGTGGGCGTTAGAATTCGACATAAAATATCGGGGCTAACAGCCGAGAGTTCATCCGAGACAACGCAATATGCGAACAAGCGAAATGCGCTTGATAAGCTGAAAATGCAACTGGTGACATTAAGTTCTGGAAATTGAAGAGGCAGATCTAAAAAAACGTTCCAATTAGTGGATCACTTGTAGCCGTGTTAGCAAGAGTATTGTGATAAGGCTTAGCTAGTACAGCTTAGATGTACTAGCTAGCACTCACCCTTCTCCTTCGCGAGTACCAATAAAAGAAGTGACCAGCATTACTTGTGCTTGCTCAAGTGTGCAAACGCGTCAAGAGCTAGTCCTTAGTGTTATGCCAAAGAGCGCGTCCACCAGCTGCAATAACTTGTTCTTTGATCTGGTTGAGCAATCTTTGTTTAGCCTCGTCATCAATAACCTGAGCTTCTAAAAACATGTTCTGAGAATTAGCATCCAGGCTTTTAGAGGCTATTCCTGTTGCCCTATCATCAATAATTTCTTCAATTGGTTTTCTCGGCACCAAAGCGTAGGTGAGATCACAGTTGAGGTGTTCTGCTAGAGCTTGAAGCTGGTTTAGAGTGATGTCTCCCTCAGCCTCTTTCCGTTCAAGAACCGAAATCCGATTTCGGCTTAAACCCATTCTTTCGCCAAGTTGAGAGCCTGACATCCCAAGAGCTGTTCGGATAGTTCTGACCCATCCTTCTTTAGGTTTTTTTGGAAGACAGAGCCCCACGACTGAGTTGGCGAGAGCTCTGTACTGATGCATAACTATTTTTTTGACTGTGCTTTTCGGGTTGGAACGGATGAAATGCATGATTTCTCTCGCTTTCTAGGTTTACCTCTTAGCCTTATTGTAACCTTAAATCAATACATCGATAAAATTGAGTATTCGTTTAAGGTTACATTAATAACTCATTGTCACTAGAATTAAAGACTAAACATGATAATTTGCATCTGTAGAAGGTTCGAAAACGTTATTTGTGTAACCTTGGATCAAGACGAGTTTATTAATATGCACCATTGCTGAACTCACGTAGTGCGAAATCAGGCTCTGGATAATTCAGCTTACAACTATGCTAACTAACTTCAGGGCAAATATGAGTTGGAAGCAAATGGCAACTTCTGGCACAAAATGTCGCTCCGTGTAAGGGGTGCTCTAGATGAAATCTGTGGTAAACCCGATTTGCAATGAGTGGTAACTTCAAACGGCAATAGCCTGATGTATTTAATACAATTAAACAGCTTATTGCCCTTTCATGACTTACAGACTGGCATTAGTCCAGGTAACCCACCTCTGAATGTGTCTATGTGTTGAGCGACTTCACGAAGGTCGTCAATATTACCAGAAGCAATCATGGTCAGTGGTGTGCGACCCGCAAAAGGGACATTGTCGTTTTTCATACCCATAAACCTGCTGAGGTTCGAGGGGGTGTTGAACGTCGTTCTCAGTGTTTGGTGAATATTCAGAAGGTGGCTGATTCGTTCAAGCTGCTCAGGATTCAACTGAGTTGTGTCTGGAGCCGACTTGAATTTGTGATAAGAGAGTTCTGAGATCCCGAGGATAGTCTGGCACTGCTGTGCAGTGCATCCCCATGACAACAGTATTTTATCCGCAGCTTTAAAACCAGTCAGAGCCAGTGCTTCAGAAGTATAAGCTGTATCTTGCACCATGCTCATAACGAGATCCCTTGTATGGAGCTTTGCGCTAGTTTGGATGACTGGTTGGTGTTTGTAAATTGGTTTACGCTCCTTTAGTTCAGAGCATCCTTGAGACCTTTGCCCGCTTTAAACGCCGGAATGTTGGCTGCCGCAATTTGGATAGTTTCACCTGTTTGAGGGTTACGGCCTGAGCGGGCAGAACGGGCTCTGCTTTCAAATGTACCGAAACCTACCAGGCTGACATTGTCACCTTCTTTTAATGCTGCAGTTATCGAGTCAACCATTACATCCAATGCGGCTTGAGCTGCTGGCTTTTTGATATCAGCTTTGTGGGCAATTTTTTCAATCAGTTCAGATTTGTTCATGTTCGGAAATCCTTTTTCGCCAGATAAGTCGCTGGCAATGATGTTGAATACATAAAGTAGCTAATAGTAAACGGCGTTTAATTTACATCGCTTGTGCGGGGATGGAAACTAAAAAAGGTAGGAAAGTAGTGTTGATACATATATCATATTCACCGCTATAGGTGAATATAATAACTTTAAAGGAATTACTATAAATATTAACCAATACCGGTGTTTATTATGGTTGTTTGTAATTTACAGTCTATAATCACCGTATTAAGTGAATATATAAAGGGGCGTGATGGCAAAGCAAGTGGTTCCAACCAAACAACCAGAGAACGCAGTGCTGACTGACGCAGCCACACTCGGTGTATTGATCCGTGCCAGACGAACCGCTCTGAAAATGAAACTGGAGGATTGTGCAGCTCTATGTGGGATAGGTATTAATACGTTATCGCGTATTGAAAATGGCAACCCCAACTGCACTTTAGGTGCTACCTTTGCAGTATTAAAAGGCTTAGGCATCCAGCTAGCTGATGTTAGTAATAACACGGATAGGGCTTTAAATGCTTTGGATGAGGACTGGGTATGAGCTATACCATGCCAGTTTTTTATGGTCAGAACGCTGTAGGACAACTCAAGCTGGATAGAAGTACTGGTTTACCTCAACTGGATTATCATCAACTTTGGCAGCAAAAAGGCTTTCCGCTTTCACCTGCACTTTTTTTACATCGACCTCATCACCCCGCCAGTCTTTATAATTACCTGGATAACTTATTACCTGAAGGTGAAGCCAGGCGGTTGTTAGCGCAGAATATTGGTGTGAGTGAAAAGCAGGTGTACCCTCAAATTCGTGAGTTGGGACAGGATTTGTCTGGCGCTTTTGTGTTTGGCGATGCAACACCGCAGCTAGCTAAACCCAGTTTTCGGCCTATTTCTTCAACGGAAATGCTCCTGAGACTGGAACAAAAAGAAGATGTTGGGCTGTTGATGTGGGATGAGAAGCCTCGTTTGAGTGTGGCTGGCGTTCAGGACAAACTGAACGTCTTCGTGACTCCTGACGGCCAAATAGGCTTTGGCGACGGCTCTTTGTGTTCTACCCATCTGCTGAAATTTGAACGTAAAAACTGCCCCCATTTAGTGCTGAATGAATTCTTCTGTATGAAACTGGCTGAAAAGGTCGGTTTGGCTGTTGCGCCTGTGCAGTTCATGCGGTTTGGGCATCACTCGGCGTTATTAGTAAAACGTTTCGACCGTAAATATGACCCTGGGGCGGGCCGGGTACTGCGTCAGCATGTGATTGATGGTTGCCAGGCGCTGGATTTGCCTCGCGACTATAAATATGAGCGTAACCTTGGCGATGGCCGGGACGTGGCTCATATTCGTGATGGTGCAAGCTTAAGTAAATTATTCGCCTTTTGCCGCCAAACACCAACATCTGCTGAGAACAGCTTGTGGCTATTGAACTGGCAGTTTTTCAATTTAATGATTAGCAACTATGACAGCCATGCGAAGAACTTGTCTTTTCATTATGGCAAGATGGGGAGCCAAAAAGTTAATGGTGTAACTGCTCAGCGCTGCCAATTCACTCAGAGTTACGATTTGGTCAACGTAGCTATGTTTGAACAGTTTAAACATAGTTTGGCCATGGCAATGGGTGACGAATTTGAGCCGGATTCAATCCATTCTTACCAACTGACTGATTTTGCTGAGGCCTGTGGGTTAGATAAAAAGCTGGTCGCCAGAACGCTATCCACCCTCAGCAAGAAAGTACTGAGAGAATTAGATACCTTGAATGCGGATGCACTTATTATCGGGGATGCAGTTTTAAATGAAGCCGAACGAGATTATTGGCAGTTACTGCGACAACATATAAAAGACCGAACCACACACTTGGCGGCACAGGCGCAAGACATCCCAGGACTTGTTGTATAGTGTTGGTTACGCTCACATCGGTATGATCGAGTACTTATGTTTGAGTGAAAGTCAGTTTGCTTAAGTGCCTTCTGTACCTCAGCAATTTGCTGCAGTAGGTGCGGAATTTAGTCAGTAGCTCATTTATCGTCCCTGCTGATGTGCCAAGGCAGAAATGAAACACAAGTAGGTAGTCATTTTTAAGGCCGACGTCTGCAACGGGGCGATGGCTACCAGATTTTCATAAAAGAATTCGGCTTATTTTTCAAACCAGATTTCATGACGTTTTTGTTGAGTGCTGCATAGTTCGAGTTTTCAGATCCCCTTCAATGTAAGTAATTTGCTCTGAAATTCTGTTAGTTCTCAAGCAAATTAAACTTTGTAACCCGATTGGTGTTACAAATTCAACGTTATTGTAGTGACGATATCCCCAGACTCCAGCGCATAAGAAAGCTCAGCGTTATGTAACTCCAGTATTTTTGTGGTAATGGAGATACCGAGACCTGCACCACTGATGTGTTGATTGCTCTGATGGCGATAAAAACGCTCTCCCATTCGTTCTAAATCAACGTCTATGCCTTCAGGTAGTTCGTTGCATATCGTTAATACAAGTTTGTTTTTAACTACGTGAGCAGAGATCCTGACATGACTTTGTACTTTCGCGTACTTTGCAGCGTTATCCAACAGATTCCGAAGGGCTGCTACCAACAAACCAGGTTCAGCGCAAAGCTCAAGTGCCGGGTCAATATCAAGGTCCCATTCCACTTTATCTAATAAGCTAACTTCAACCAGGGCAAGACTCTCTTCAATAAGTGAAATCAGTTTAAGACTGGTAAGTTTCAGCTGCCCTGAGTGTTCCAGCTTTTCCGTTTCCATCAATTGGCTGACCAGATGTGACAGACGTTTTGTGCTGATAAGAATGGCATTAGCAGCGGCATCGGTTTCTTCTTTGGACGTCGATTTTTTAATATTGTCTGCATGAACCAACAAAATACTGAGCGGTGTTCTGAGTTCATGCGAGGCATCGGCTATAAAGCGTTTCTCTTTGACTAAATAGCTTTTTAAGTCCTTCAAAAGCTGATTAATCGCGATTTGAAAGGGCCTTAATTCGACAGGTAAGGTTATATCTATGGGAGTCAGCATAGACGGTTTAGTTGTGGCCAGTTCCTTCGATAAATCCCGAATGGGTTTAATGCCCCAGTACACAGCTATCCAAATCAGGATGGTAATAGGGAGCAGCGCGATACTCAGCGGGATCAACTGATCTAACGCCAGATAAAAACTAAGTTCTCCACGAACATCTTCTCTCTGTCCTGTGAATATCCAATAGCCATGCTCGCTGTTGTAGGTGCTATAACAAATCCAGCGCCGGTTATCATGAAACACTTCGTGATAGCCTGATGTTCTGGGGGCCAGCTCCCGATCACTGGCGTTCGCTGACTTCATCAGCAGTTTCCCATCCGTTGACCACACCTGAAACGCCACTTTGTTTTCGTATTTGTGCCCCTCTGGCCTGCGCTCCTCTGCGGAAGTTCGCTCAATACCATCTTCGGCAATCTGAGGGACATAAACAATCAGGGGATCTGTGTGGTCAAGAGAGAGCGAGTTTTGTATCAGCAGTTGGTCTAAAAGACGTGCATATTGAGTCAGTTGGGCATCAAAAAGCTCATCCAATTCGTGGTGAGTGCTGGAGTACGTAATGAATCCAGTAATCACCATCAGAAGTAAAACAACACTGTTTACACCGAGTAAAATCATTCGGCGTATGCTGTTAATCCTCATACTGATTTACCATCATGTAACCAATACCCCGTATCGTTTTAATACACTCAGGCTTAGTTTTTTTTCGCAGGTTGTGAATATGCACCTCTATCGAATTACTCTCTGTCTCTCCGGTCCAGCCGTTGCTCAGCTCTTCCAGATGCTGGCGGGATAGAATTTTACCCTGATGCAACATAAACTCTTTGAGCAACAGAAATTCGCGGGTGGTTAGGTATATTAAACGGTCTTGGTAGCGGCATTCATGCACGGTTAAATCCATCGTTAAGTCCGCGCATTGCAACTGATCCAATTGGCGCTGTTGATGACGCCGTACGAGCACACGCAACCTTGCTTCAATTTCCCTGCTATCACAGGGCTTTAGCACGTAATCGTCAGCACCCGCGTTTAATGCTTCTATTTTTGTTTCTAAATGATCCCAGGCAGTCAGGATCAGTATTGGGATGCCGTGCTTTAAATTTCGCAACGATTTAATGACATTGAGTGCCAGACCATCTGGCAAACCTAAATCCAAAATCATCAGTTCAAACTGACTTTCACTGGCCGCCTGGATCGCTTGTTTTCCGGTCGTGCATAGCTCCACGCGGTAGTTCATTCGCGTCAGCGCCGTACTCAGTCCCTGAGCCAGTAGTAGGTCGTCTTCTACCAGTAAAATTCGCATGGCAACACCTGTTGGTACTTAGTACAGAATAATAAACCAGACGAGAGCGGTTGTGATAAGGCTGGCAAGGACTGCTGCAGAGCCGATATCTTTCGCTTTGCCGCTAAGTTCGTGGTACTCACTGCCAATTCGGTCCACAACAGCTTCGATGCCAGTGTTCAACAGCTCCACAATAAAGACCAGAAACAGACTCAATACCAATAAAGCTCGCTCGGCAGCGGATACCTCAACCAGCAAGGAAATGGGAAGTAGCAGTGCTAAAGCAATAACTTCCTGCCTGATGGCTGCTTCAGAAGCCCAGCTGCTGCGAAGCCCTTGCCATGAATACAGCGTTGCAAAATAAAGTCTGTTGAATCCAGTGGCTTTCGATTTCATGTCAGGGTCCGTCAATCTCGTTATAAAGAAACTCACAATAACTTTATTTTCTTAAGAGACTCTTAAGTTTCGCTCGTTATTCTGCATTGCGTTTTAGGATGACAAGGCGAAGTAATGGCCAATACTAATAAGAAACGACCTTCTTTTTTTCCATCTATTGTCTGTGGTCCCTACACCCATTTATTGAGGATGCTGCTGCTTGGCATTGTATTGCTGAGTCTTAGTCGCCTTGGTTTAGTGCTGTGGCATTATGAGCGGGTGCTCGCGACCGGAAAAATGTCAGAGATTTTGTTGCAAGGTATTCGTGCTGACCTCATTGTCTTGTGCCTGTGGGCATCAATTCCCGTCCTTTTAGTGCCACTGTTTGCAAACCGTTTTTTACAGCACAGTTGGTTTAAATTCACCTACCTGTGGAGTCTTGCTGGTTTAATTGGATTGCTATTTATGGAGCTTGCGTCTCCGGCATTCATACTGCAATACGACGTCAGGCCTAACCGTTTATTTATCGAGTATCTGAAGTACCCCAAAGAAGTTTTTTCTACCTTATGGCATGGCTTTCGTCTGCCTTTTTTAGCTGGTTTTTTGTTTACCGCGCTGTTTGGGTTTGCACTTGCTCTATTGCTTAAGCTTCCCTTCGTAAAACTTCGAGTTTGGTCAGTCAAGCACACCATTGTGTTATGGCCTCTGGCTGTATTTCTGGTATTTGCTGGCGTCCGCTCAACCACAGATCACAGACCCGCTAATCCAGCCCTGTTTGCGATCACCGGAGATTCTATGGTGAATTCTTTGGTGATAAGCTCAGGCTATTCCGTGCTTTATGCCCTGTATAGCATGAAGCACGAAGCGCGTTCGACGGAAATGTACGGCAAGTTATCGACTGAGGATATGTTGAAATATGGCCTGGATTGGCCCTGGTTAAAAACTTACAGGTTTACCGATCCAGACTATCCGACGTTGCATTTTCAAACGGCTACAAAAAAACGAGAGAAACCCTTAAACGTTGTTATTGTTTTGCAGGAAAGTCTGGGGGCAACCTTTGTTCAATCCCTTGGAGGCGAGCCAGTTACGCCGCAGCTTGAGCAGTTAAAAACTCAAGGCATGTGGTTTCAGAATCTCTATGCCACTGGTACACGCTCAGTGCGTGGTATCGAAGCAGTGGTTGCAGGCTTTTCACCAACCCCCGCACAAAGCGTGGTGAAGCTTTCGAATAGCCAGCAAAACTTCACAACACTTGCCTCTGTATTAAAATCCAATGGATACCACACCCAGTTTATTTATGGTGGCGAAGCACATTTTGACAATATGAGAAGCTTTTTTACCGGCAACGGCATTGATGACATAGTCGATATCAGCCAAATTAAAAACCCAGCTTTTGTAGGCAGTTGGGGAGCCAGTGACGAAGACTTATTTAATACAGCACACCAAAAGCTGAACGCTTTACATCAAGAGGGAAAGCCATTTTTCAGTCTTATCTTTACATCAAGCAATCATGAGCCATTTGAGTTTCCAGATGATCGGATCACTCTGCATGAACAACCCAAAAATACGGCAAACAATGCAGTAAAGTATGCAGATTGGGCTATGGGAAAGTTTTTCGAAAAAGCAAAACAAAGCGACTACTGGCAAGACACGGTATTTTTAATTGTTGCGGATCATGACAACCGTGTTTATGGCAATAACCTCATCCCTGTAGAGAAGTTTCGTATTCCTGGACTAATCTTAGGAGCCGATATCACACCTGAAGTCCTCGAAACGCTGAGTAGTCAGATTGATTTAGCTCCCACTTTGCTGAGCCTGGCGGGTGTGTCTTCCTGCCATACCATGACAGGCCGTGATTTAACTTTGGACAAAACAAGTCCTGGCAGAGCCTTGCTACAGTTTGAAAACTACTTCGCGCTGATGCAACCGGACTCATTAACGATTTTGAAACCCAATGAAGAGACTGTAATTGCGCACTATGATGAACCTACCAAACGACTTGAGCTGTTGGATCGTCAAGCCTCAGCAGTCCAATACAAAAAAGCCTTAGCTCAAGTGCAACTCCCATCGTATTTGTACAGAGAAAGAAAAAACTCCAGTCAGGTTGCTTGTCTGCTTCACTGAAATAATGAAAGGTTGAGCGAAATCTTGGAACTCGGTTTTGGGACACTCTATTTTTGCTTCTAGTGCCCCAAAAGGACAGTCACTCCACATACAATCAACCGATGTCGCCTGCATAATAACTGGGACATTCACACCTTTGTTGACCAAAAATAACAAACTAATACAAAGGCTTAATTTACTTCCGAATGAATTGATAAATTATTTTCAGACTTAAGTCTCTCTTAAGTTTCACCCGTTAGGCTAGCCATACTTACCCAATTGTATTGAAAGCAGGTTTGCAGTGGCGGAACCAATACGACTCAGCCTATTCACCCATCTGATTGCGCCTATTGCTGGGGCATCTGTGCTTTTTATTCTGGCTTATGGCACTTCATTTGACTTTGGTTTGGCCTCCTTCCTGTTTGAATTGCAAGATGGAACTTGGGCTTTACAGCATCACTGGCTGACAGAAACTGTACTACATCACTCGGTCAGAGCCATCAATGAAATCCTTGTCCTGGGTTTACTCGGGTACTGGGCATGGCGGCATGTTGCTGTACGCGAACGGAGCAAGAACCAACGTGCTTTAGGTGTGTTGTTACTTAGTTTGATGATGAGCTTTGCATCTGTAGCCGTGCTCAAACGAATGCTCCCTATGGAGTGTCCATGGGATTTACTGCAATTTGGCGGCAACAGCGCATTTTGGGGATTGTTTGATACGCGCCCAGAGACGATGTCCCCCAACCAATGCTTCCCAGCCGGACATGCCAGCATAGGGTTTGCGTGGCTAGCACTCTATTACTATTGGCGAGAGCTGAAACCACATCTAGCGCTGCGAGGCATAGTAATTGGGTTAACTCTCGGCCTGTTACTTGGCTTTGTGCAACAACTGCGTGGTGCTCATTTCCTTTCACACGATATCGCCACTGCGGCGGTGTGCTGGACTGTGTCTACTGTGCTGTATGGTTTATTTCAGCATGCTCGCGCCTCTGAACTGACATTCAAATCAGAGCCAGCTTTCACTTCTAAACGGACAACCTCTACGGACCTGCCGTTGGAACCATCCAAACCCGTACTCTTTGCTACTTCTATGGAGTCCCCTGATGTTTGAGGCTATTTTATCGCAATCAAAAGCAACCTCTGCGGCTTTAAGTACAGGGCAGGAACGGGTATGGCATCCGCTGTGGTTTGCTTTGATCTCTGCTCTTGGCATGACGTTATTGCTCAATGGTCCTTTTTTGGCTGCTGTACAGGCCAAAGTTCCAGGACAATATGGTTTGCAGCTGAACTTAATGGCGATATTGTTTTTACTAAACCTGCTGCTTCTGGTGATTTTTAGTTTTCATCGTCTACAAAAGCCTGTTGTGGTGGCACTGTTTGCCATCGGTGCTTTAAGTTATTACTTCATCGATAGTTTTGGCATTGTTGTAGATAAATCCATGCTGCAAAACGCTGTAGAAACTGACGCAGCTGAAGCTGCCGGAGTATTAACCATTGGCATGGTATGGCAAGTGATTGGCGTCATGCTGTTCCCTTTGCTTTGCATTGGTCTTATGAAGGTTCGTGCATTGCCTCTGAAACAATTTTTCCGGCATTGGCTCCTTGCTCTGGTTTTAGTGACGCTGAGTCTGTTTAGCTTGGTCGCTTCTGGCTACTCCGAACTCGCGCCTTTCTTTCGTAACTACAGAGAAGTAAAGCATTTTGCTTTACCTGTCAGTCCTGTGGCCGCTGCGGTATCGTTGTCATCCGATTTGGTCAAAAAACAATTCCCAACCGAGTTTATGCAGTTGGGGCAGGATGCAATACAGCCTTTGTCCGTGAGAACGGAGAAGCCACGTCTTATCGTGATGGTATTGGGAGAAACAGCCAGGGCCGATCACTTTCAGCTCAACGGCTACACTCGCTCAACCAATCCGCAACTCAGTCATTTACCTGTCTACAGTTTTACTAACGTAAGTTCATGCGGCACTGCTACAGCACATTCTGTGCCTTGTATGTTTTCCAATATGGGCAGAGATCTCTATAAAGAGTCACAGGCTAAAAACAGCAGCAATGTGCTGGATATTCTGCAATACGCTGGTATCGACGTGAGCTGGCTGGACAATAACTCGGGCTGTAAAGGGGTATGCGATAGGGTTCCAACTCAGTTTGTATTTGAGCAGCAGCAAAATCCACTGTGCCAAGAAGGACAATGTCTGGATCAAGTGCTGTTGGATGCATTGGAGCAGCAACTGAAAACACCGCAATCGTCCGATAAGCTGATTGTATTACATCAGTTGGGAAGTCACGGTCCTGAGTATTTCAAACGCAGCAGCGCTAAAGACAAAGCCTTTTTACCGGAATGCACTGATAAGCAACTTCAGCTCTGTGCCCCTTCAGACATCGTCAATGCCTATGACAACAGTATCGTCGCGACAGACCATTTGTTAGCCGCCGTGATTGCGCGCCTTAACAGCCAAAAGAACTACCAGACCGCCATGTTTTACGTCTCTGACCATGGTGAATCTTTAGGTGAAAATGGCATCTACTTGCACGGCTTACCTTATTGGATGGCACCTAAAGCGCAAACTCAGGTTCCGCTGCTTTGGTGGATGTCTGAGCCTTATGCATCCTCTGCGAAACTCACTCCAGAGTGTGTCGCATCAAAACGGCAAGATAGCTTCAGTCACGATAACGTATTTCATAGCTTACTCGGGATGTTTCAAATCAAAACCAGTTTGTATCAAGCAAGCAAAGATATGTTCCGTTCTTGCTAATCCCTAGGTGTCCATTACAGGCCTGGTGCCAGTGGAGTTGGTATGCATAATTTAAGTCGGCTTTGTCTCGCTTTACTGGCCGCGTTAGCCGGTAGCGCAGCACAGGCTCAGGAAGTCACCTTTGAACACTTATGTGAGTTTGTTAAAAAAGACTCCGGAGCGGAAAAGTCTGCGGATGAGAAGACCGGAGCGGCGGAACTTGCTGGACCACCTTTTCAGGTGCATTCGATTGAAATTGTCTCCAATCCTATTTTTGACGAAAACGCACCCGATACGATTTGGGTGCACCACTTTGCCAACTGGTTACATATCAATAGTAAAGAATCTGCACTGCGAAAAGAGTTAAGTATTAAACCTGGTGAACAAGTCACGACGGATGATTTAGCAGAAGCGGAGCGTCTACTGCGTGAGAGATCCTATGTACGTGATGCGCGAGTTAGTGTGGTTGAGCCTTGTCATCCTGATGGCAGTAAAAGCGTGAAAGTAGAAACCTGGGATAACTGGAGCTTGCTACCAAACCTTGGACTGGGCCGCACCAGTGGTAAAAATAAGTACTCTTTTGGCTTTAAAGAAGATAATTTTTTGGGGTATGGCGTACGTACGTCTGTAAAATATCAATCCGATTATTTACGCCAGGGCTATGAATTTAAAGTATCGAGTCCGTTGTCTTTGCTCGGGTATCCTGAACTGGATCACAGCTATGTCGATCTTGAATGGACAGAGAATAACGATGGCCGTCGAACTCAGTTCCAGCTTGAAAAGCCCTTTTATCAGGATAGTACAGAGCGGATGTATAAAGCAGGCTGGCTCAGCGATGAAAGACTAGACCAAATTTATCACAATGGTGAGCTTGAGAACCGATTCATAACCCTGCAAAAAGAGATTGATCTTCAAACGGGTTGGCTTCTGGATTATCGGGAGCGTACCAGTTTAAGGCTATTGGCAGGTTATAGTTCGCAGCAATGGCAGTTTACAGACGACCCGTTTCAACCTTCGTTGGCTTTACCAGAGGACAGGAGTTACCAGTACCCCTGGATAGGTCTCGACTACAAAGAACATAAATATCAGGTGCTGTCTGATGTGTATCTGATTAATCACAGTGAGGATATCAATTTAGGCTGGCACCATCAGGCAAGGATTGGTGTCCAAACATCTGATTTGGCAAACGATGAGACACTTGGCTATCAAGCACATTGGCTCTCTGAAAAAGGCTTTGGCGACTCAGAGCACTTAACATTACTTGCCCTGCAATTGGATGCCATGTTAGGTATACACGGCGGTGATCAAATCATCGCCTCAGCAAAAGCCGAGGACTTTTATCGTCTGAGTAAAGAGTTTACCTTTTACACTAAACTTCAATACGATCAGCGCAGCCGCAACTACCTGGATCAACCCCTTGATTTGGGTGGTGAAACAGGGCTGCGTGGTTATCCTGTGCAATACCAGCAAGGCACCCAGCGCTGGTTAAGTACAGCAGAGCTTCGCTGGTATCCACAGATCAATATCTACCAACTACTCGATATGGGATTTGTGGCGTTCGCAGATGCAGGGCGAGCTAGTGGTGGCGATATAGAACAAAATGCCGAGCGGAACGATTTCCGTTCTACAGCTGATTTACTGGCAGAAAACTACACAAATCAGTGGATTGGTTCTGTCGGTCTTGGCGCTCGTTTTTACTCCTCACGCTCGAGTAATAATCATGTCATTCATGTAGATCTGTCAAAACCCGTAGGTGGCGCAAAAGATGTGAACTCGTGGGAAATCCAACTGAAAGTAGAAGAACGATTTTAATCGACCATAAAAGCAGATCACTTGTTGTCCGTACAGTCATGTATTTGGTGAATGTATTGAAGCGTTAGGAAGTGTGAGCAGCCATGGCCAATCTGGTCGCGATGATTTGCTGGCGAGTATACTAAAGAGTAACGTTCAGCGGGTTCAGAATTATGAAACGGTTCGATTCAGTAGTGACATGGGCGAAACTCGTAAAGCGAGATGTTTATGCGGTATGGTTAGCTGCGCGCGATCCGCGTACACCACTCATAGCTAAATATCTGGCATTAGCTGTCGCAGCATATGCGGTTTCCCCGATAGATCTGATCCCAGATTTTATTCCGGTGTTTGGCTATCTGGACGATTTAATTATTATCCCTCTTGGTTTGCTTCTAGTGATCCGCCTGATGCCACAGGACCTTATGCTTGAATTCCGGCAGAAGGCTGATCAACAGGAGCTTCGGCCCGTAAGTGTTATGGCAGCCGTTGTCATTATCAGCTTGTGGATCATGTGTTTAGCTTTTGTGGTCTATGTATCATTCTGGCGAAAGTAGCACTGATCTATTGATACGGATCTTGCCGCTGAAAAGTCATGTAGAGCAGTGAAAACCATTCTCCTTCAACAGAGCTATATGCTTATACCATTATAAGAACGTTGCGATACTATGAGAGATAAAGAGGGCCGCTCTGGCTGAGGCACTGGCGACCACTTTTTTACCTAGAACTTACCGTCGTGATTCACGGCTAAAGTGTTGCCGACTTCATCCAGAATGACATATAAATTCTGTTTGGCCGCATCCTTTTCTTCAGCATTGACATAACGCACCACCCACACCGAATCACCATGGTGTGATTTCTGAGGGCTGATGTCTTTGGCTTTTGCAGCTGCCCACAGTGCTGGTAACTTTTGTGTTTTCACCAGTTGCTCTAACACCACCTGAGCTTTGGTAGACGCTTCCATATGGTCAATAGGTTCAACATCGTCATGGCCACCATGAGCCATAACCACAGGTGCTGACATTAACAGACCAGCAGCGAACAGAGC
>Ga0180008_1001288_pt1 | contig 16261 bp, 16 predicted proteins | sample MM_PW_MetaG_FD_121121 | JGI IMG/M metagenome (GOLD analysis project Ga0180008, IMG submission 121121) | Groundwater microbial communities from the Aspo Hard Rock Laboratory (HRL) deep subsurface site, Sweden - MM_PW_MetaG | ecosystem: Environmental > Aquatic > Deep subsurface > Groundwater...
AAGGTAAGATTGTTCACGTCGGGGGCTTAGTTTTTGTTGGTGTGAGAGCTTACATTTTCTAAGATCCTCGACTCCTTTTCCAGCCGGTCAGATTTTTTCTACACCCTTAAATGCGAAGAGCCCCTTTACATCGTAGGCGGGCGGGTATTGATAGTTTTGAAATCTAGTGAGTTTGGCACCATGAGCCCCCTGGCACTATTTGAAAGGTATCAGGAAAAATTTGAGCGCGTTTCTTTTGCTTACATTCTGTACGCGCTCGATTGGCTTTACGTCATCGGAAGTGTAGAACTAACGAAGCAAGGTGATATTTCTTTATGCAGCTGATTAAATTATCTGTATTTGATGGAAGCGAAGAAATACGTACCATCACCTTCAAGGAAGGAATGAACATAATTACCAACCTGGGCGAAACTGGTAACCAGATTGGTAAAAGTACATCGCTTCGCGCACTGGCGTTTTGTTTGGGCGGAAAAGCTGAACCCCTCTGGAAAGACCCAGACAACAACAAAGTCAACGAAAAAGTAAAAAAATTCCTAACCAAAGGCGATCTAAGGTTCGAGCTAATACTAAAGATTTCCTCTATTACTCACAGAATCACTCGAGTTCTCTCAAATAAAGTAGGAGCTCGTGAGACCATCGCAACATCCAGCACTATTGATGGCATTGAGTACAAGAACGCAACCGCCTTCACCCGCGAACTACCACGCCTATTCGGATACACTAGAGAACAGCCGAAGTTCAACTCTATACGTAGCAAATTCTTTAGAATCAACAGACCCACAAGCAACAACACGCTAAAGTATTTAAACGCTTTCACGACCAATAACGAATACGATTTAATCTACGCTTACCTTTTTGATTTTGAATTCATAGACTCCGTTCGTCAAATCAATTTGATTGAAGGAGAAATTCAGATAGAGGAAAGTCGCGTCAAGACACTCCTTGGCGGGGCCGAGTTAGAGTCTCGCCTGGAAGAAATCGAAAAAATCGATTATAAAATTTCTAACTTGCAAGCCAAGGAGGATGAATACGAACTGCTTGACTCTCAAAACTACGCAATTGCAGAACTTCGCGAGTCTCGAAGAAGCGTAGCCGCACTAACATCGCGAATAGTCAATCTGGAAACTAAGCTTTACTACAACAACAAAACGATTCAGCGGTACAGAAATAACTTGGTAGAGGTTAATTTAGGAGAGATTACCGCCCTCTACAACGAAGCGAAATCCCTAGTGCCAAACCTGAGTAAGACACTAGAGGAAACTGTTGAGTTCCACAATTCAATAATGAGTCGTAAGGCAGCTTACGTAGAAGAGCTTTCTGCGGATACAGCAGATGAACTTGACTCATTAAGAAGTAGCCTTGTTCAACGGCTAGCCGACGAAAAGTCTATCGTTAAAGACCTCTCGAGGGATAGCCATTTTAGCGGTTTGATTCTGGCTGAGAAACAAATGCAAGACCTGCGTGAAGCTCGAGGACGACTTGCATACGTCACCAGCGAGGTAGAGGCTTCTCGTAAAAGAATTGCAGAATTGAAAAGTATAGTTGAAGACATCAGGCGAACTATCGCCGTGTACTATTCAGATCTACATACAAAGCTGGAAGTTTTCAATGAGGCTTATGCCGATATCACTAAAAGGCTGTTCGTTACTCACCACAACGAATTGGTGGTTACAGCCGCGCTAGATGGAAAAGCAGATTTCACAATCGTAAACGAGGAACTAAACACCGGCGATGGTGTTCCACGGGCTGCTGCTATGGCTTTCGACATGGCCTACGTGCACTTCGTCAATAAGTTCAAATCCAAACTTCCTTCATTTACCATTCAAGATTATCTAGAAGTTGTTGACGAGGACAAGCTAATCAAGCTTTTCAGTTTCGCCAACGAGAAGAAAATTCAAACTGTCGCAGCCATTTTGAATGACAAACTGGATGGCTTCGACAAAAAGTTCTTGAAAGAAAACACCATCCTCGAGCTTACTAAAGAAGAAAAGTTTTTCAAACTTCAGTGAGACCGCACTGGGTAAAGAGCAAGGGGCGCAACAGCGCCGCTCGCACATTCATTGGCTAGTTTCTGTAGGTAAACCATCGAAACGCTACAAAGCTCCCGCAATGCTCGATTTTGCGTAGAGTCGCGCGGCACCCAAGGAAAGGAATTCTGTGACGGAAAAACGGTACGAACTCTCGCATGAGGCCTGGACTGTGGTCGCTGATCTCTTCACTTAAATCCATGGCCGGGGGCGGCCCCGCCTGTGCGACCGCCTGATGCTCGATGGCCTGCTCTGGGGGCTCTGCTCGGGCGCTGTCCGCGATCCCCGAGCCTCATTAGGCGCATCATCGAGCGAATGTTTGGCAAGCTGAAAGAGAACCGCCGGATCGTGACACGCTTCGACAAGCTCGCGAAAAGCTATGCCGCTATGGTCTCACTGGCTTGTTCCATGCGCGGTTTGGTACATCTCTTTTTGTACAGAGCCTAGATACCTGCGACTGGCTCCTATTAGCCGAACGCTGCCTGTCATAAGAGCTGCATTCGGCCAGCGGTCACTAACGTTGAAGCTGAGCCAAGTACGGCGGCCTGCCGACGCGTGCCAGTTCGGATAACTGATTAGCCGTCAGACGGCTACTACGGCCGTCTTGCAAGCGCGACAAAAGTTCTCTACGTCGAAGCTTGAGATGGTATCTGGATGACCCATTCCTGCCAGTGTGAAGAAAAAGAGGGTGTGTTGCGCATTGCTGCTAACAGTGAAGTTGACGGTATTTGAGCTGCGGTGCTTGAGCTTATTTAGAGCGTCAACGAGACGAAGTTCCTTGATCGTCGCCCCAACCGGCATCGAACCGCTGCCGATGGCTTGAGCTTGGAAGGCCTTCATATCAGTTTCACTGGCAGGGTCGATCAAATCCCCAACCTGTGTCTGAAGCGCCACTTGCAAGGGGGACCCTTGCCAGCTGGGCAACTTGGCGAGTCGGTCCCTGTGTCGAAGTATTTCGTTTTGAATATGGTCAAGAAGTCCGAATGCTTCCTCACTAGTAGCAAGCGCATCGGGAATGTCTTTCTTGAGCCAACTTTTGCAGAAGCCTGCTGAGGCATTACTAACCAAACGAATCGACTCTGACAACGTACGGGGTGCGGGCGCATTCGGGAAAACAAGGAACTCTGTAAATTGATTCGCCATGAGTATACTCAAAGTCAGTATTGGAATTACGGCTAATGCCTGAATTAAGCTGCGCCGCGACGCGGGGTCAGCGTGAATGAATTGTTAGGTGCCGGCCGTGTCGCTCGTGCTTTCCGCAGCCAATTCTTCAAGATCCTTCAAAGTCTTCCCGCCAGAGGCGAACCAGCTTTGCGGTCCACTGCGCGACGTTCCAGCGATTAGCGCCGCTGCGTAGCTCGAAGAGCTCATCAGGATGTCTTCCGTAAGTTTTAGACATGTCGCCTCAACAACAAGGCGGCCATCTGAAATTAGTTGTTCTTTTAGTTTGGCTAGCTTGTTACTCAGACTGTCTGTGTTCGTCATGGAAGCTGTAGAACCCTTTTTAAGTACAAAGCCCTCATCTGTCTGCACACCCTTTGCAACGAAGTCATGCACTGTAAATGTTAACTCCTCCGAAGTGCCCACTTCGACAGCTGCAGGTGCTGAGCTTGTTTGTGTTGCGGCCGATTTTAGCAGTGGTTCGAGTATTGGATAGCCAAGAGTGCCTAGGAAGAGTCTGATGTCCTCTAGTAGCTCTTCCATGGCATCTCGCTCAGATCTTGAAAGACTAGATAGCGTTGGTGTGCTGCCATTATCCAGTTCGTAGCGATCTGCTGAGGATGCGAGGGCCTCTATCCTAGATTCAAGGTACTTAACATGCGACTTTGTTAAATTATCGTCCTTGTTTGAGATGATAACTGCCTCATTCCAAAACTCCTTTTTTCGGTCATGAGTAAGTAGGCGCTCAGCTACGTTTTCAGATTCGCCGATGTAAGCCTTAGGCTTTGAATCGCCAAGGCGGGCTTCAAACAGAATATATACGCCAGGTTTTGCCGCCTCCGGCCATTCTTTTAGCTCATCAAGCCTGCTGCGAGGGCAGGCCAGGGCTTGGCCAGTTCTGTTTGAAATCTCGGCATGACGTATCCCGGTCACGGCTCCGTCGGGAAGAAAAATTCGTACTGTCTTACCAAATAGCATGAAATGTCCTTAGAGAACCTAACTATAAGTAGTAGAAAGAGGTGGTGTAGTGCGTTCCACCACTCACGTCGCATACCGCTTCTTTCCCATGCGTAACCACTTTAGTCGTCCGTCCCGTAGTCACAGCAGTACCGCTGCCGCAGCCACGGCTACCAACGCGACACCCATGACAATCGAGGTGATCAACAGACGCTTGGCCAAAGTCGATTGCTCGACAGCCTGCCGCTCTAGCCGAAGCTCCATTGCACTAAGCTGCTCGATGCTGGGCGCCATCTGGTGGCGAATGGCAGTATCCAGTTTGCAGGGCAAGGCCGAGTCAAACTCGGTGAGCTTGGTGTCAATCGCTGCGCTGTGGCTGGCCATTTTCTGCTGCTGATCCTGGACGATACGCAGCAATTGCTTATCCCGGGCCTCCAGCGAACTGACTGCGGTCGACAGGGAATCGTCGATGCCTTTGCGCATCTGATCCAGCTGCCGACCAATCTCTGCGAGCACTTCCTGGTTGATTTGAGCAATCCGCACTTCCGCCGCTTCGACTCTATGCACACAGCCAATCAAGTCACGTGCCTGAGCAGCTGTTATACCCTTGGCCTCAAGCAACCCCTGGTTAGCCGCACTAATTTCTTCCTGCTGTGCCGCCAGTTGTTGCTGTTGATCCAGGATTTGGGCGTTCTGGTCGCGCAGTTGAGTCGCTTGCCCCTCAAGGCGTCGCTGCTGAGTCAGCAGAATATCCTGCTGATCGCACAAGACCTTCGAGACGGCCGTATTGAAGATCAGCAACTGTGATGAATGTCGATTGAGATTTGAGATCTCGGTGGTCAGCGCGAGCTGGGCATCCTTGATATTGTCTTCGGTATTGTTCCACCAGTTGCTCAGAACATTCTGAGAGTTCTTCTCGCTCCTTGCTTTTTGTAGCGCGTCGTTGGCGCTCTTTGTCTGACTCTGTGCATCAACCACCGCGCTGATCAGTTGCTTGACACAACTGCCTCCGATCACCGACTCCGAAAGATCGGCTTGAGACAACGCGGTTACGATCTGGAGTTCCTTGCCCGTCAAACTGCTCATTGCACTACCTTGCCTTTAAAAAAATCATCCACCAACGCTTGGGTATTATCCAGGAACGCTACCATCTGGAGCGTTTCGCTGACCTGCGCCTTGGCGGTTTCGACGGTCGTCGCCAGGCTGGACACTGTGCTCTGTGAGACCATCACCGCCTCACCCAATGAGTATTCGATCGCTTCATAGGTCCGGATCGACTCGGCGTATTTGCCAATGGACTGGAGCGAAACGTCGGTCTGTACAACCAGCTCCCCTGCAAGCCGCTCGGCAAGGCGGCCATCCATGATGATCGCGTCCAGAAACTTTTGGTCATAGGCGTAACGGTAACGGGCGAACAGACTGTCCAGCTGATAGGCCAGAAAAGCGCTTAGCAGGCCCGTCAAAATGCCGATCAGTACACTGGCAACGATATCGGCTACTGGCAGCAGAAACGGCAACGTCTTCAAGAACGTCGCCACGCTTTCCTGCAATAGGAAACCCACACTCGTCACCACCACAGTGGTCAGTATCTTCAGGCCCTCCTGTAACGCTTGATCCGATGTCATGCCTTTAGGTGGGAACATGATCATTTTTATTGCATTGACCAGACCCAACAGACCATCGCGGATAACGCTGACAAAACGCTTGGCGGTGGAGAGGAAGTTGTTGATCAAGAACGTGATCAAGTTGCTCATGAAGCCGCTCGCCCCGCCTTGGAGTGCCTGGGATGCGGCGTTCGGGATTTTCTTGATGACTGCGACGATGACCCGCTGCAGCCGATCTTTGATCTCTGTGAACAGGGTTTTTCCGACGTTGACACCGGCCTTGATCAGCACCTTGAACTCGTTGAACAGGCCATTGACAAGCTCCGTCAGCAACACCCCTAATGCCTGACGCAGTCCCATAGTGGCGGCCTGTTTGCCACCGGTCTTGAGAAGTTCACCTGCCTGCTTCTTGAACAGCGCGCTGTTCGCCGTCCGGGCGGCATGGGCTCTGGCCTTCTGATAGGCCTCATCCACCCGATCCTGGTCAAGCCCGAACTCCTCGGCGTTGGTGGTACCGTCCTTGCGTTTCCGGTTCGCCCACTCGTCCAGATCGTGAGCCTTTTTCGATCCGTTGGCGGGCTTGTTGGTCAACGCCAAGTTGTCATCGTCGTTGACCATTTTGCGAATGCGTTTGGCATCGACCGTCTTCTCACCAGTGCTTTCGTCGACAACCACATCCCCCAACGCCAGATGATTCTTGGCAGTGCGGTGGGTTTCGCCGATGGAAACCACATGATCCAGTTCGACCGTGACCGTCTCACCGGTATGCATGGTAGTCGTGCCATCGGCTGCGACGTTGGCACCCGTGTAATCGTCCTGCCCCTTGGCAATACGCTCCGAACGCTTGTCAGACCAAGTCTTGCTACCGACGGCATCAGACTTCGCCTTGGTGTCGATCTCGTACTGCGCTCGAACGTTCTCGTCGTATTCGACCTTTGAATGCGCGTGCAACGCCTTGTCCGACCCGGTCGAGACGTACTCGTCATCGTCCCGAGAAAAGTTGTGCAGGGTAGTGACGTTGCCGCCATTTCGGTCTTCGAACATCGCCGTCGAAAGCCCGAACGGCCCGATGATTTGACCGATGACCTGTTGCTGGCAATCGTCGAACAGCTTCTGCAAGCGCTGCTCACGCATCTGGGTAAGTGTCATTTCCATGTGGGTTTCAAGCCTGGATTCGGTTGGCGAACGCCTTGAGCCAGGCTAAAAAACCTGGCGCTTTGACTGAGCGTTGAGGAAATTCGTGGGAATAGCTGATCACCTGGCCAGAACTCCCGGCACCAGCTGGGGCGAGATCGAGGCAAAGACTATCGCCGGCGCCGTTGGCGGCGAAAGGAATCCAGCGCGGATCCCACCAGACATGAAGTACCGCCGGGTTGGCTTTGCCCACGGGCTGATCTAGATCGCCTCGATCCAAGAGTCGGCACAGCGCTGCCCATTCCAGCGAAATCTTGCGGGTAGACAAAAACTCGTACCCATCGAACAGGCCAGCCGCCTTGCCTTGCTGGCCGTCATGTAACATCAGGCATTGCACAAAATCATGTGGTAACGTCATATCCAGCTGCTCTTCCAATTGGCGAATCTGGAATGGAGACGCAGGAGGATTCAAATCAGCAAGAAGTGTTGGAGCGCTGTCATGAAAGTGAGTTTCTAGGTTTTGCCAAAGCTGCTTCATTCACACTCCCTATGAGGTCTGCAATACACAGACTTCCCTGATTCTACTTGGTGGCAAAGAGACACCATCCTGCACGAACGCATAACCTTTGTCACTTTCGCGAGGTCATTACCAAGGTCGGGCAACCCGATCGCTGGTTCAACCTTTTCTTGCACGAGAAAATGCTTCCTCGACCCCGGCACTCTGTCGACTGATGAGAGAGGCAGCTGCAGTTCGCTTTCTGGCGTAATCGGAAAATTTCAGTTCCAGAGCCCTGCACAAGTTGCGCCTCTAATCACTGAATCGGCGTTATCCCTCCGATCATGAGTCTTCCAATATCCCATCTGGTGACGCTCCACTGGTTGAGCACTGGCAGTGGTTAACACGCAGCAGCGGTCACACCCCAATCCGCCCGATCCAAACAATCTCGCTTTGGCACCACAGTTTTATCCCGGCCACACCTCCACACGGAAAAGGTCCTATCCGTGCAACGTGTGGCGGGCATCCTGGGATATGACTCTGTTAATGCATTCATCACGATGTTCAAGAAAGCACTGGGTAAACCGCCTACTCAGTATTTTTCCTCTCTGCGCTAGTGCTCTGCTGGCTGATACAAAGCGCCGAGGCTGTAGAGCGATCTGTCTGCTATTGGCCGGTTAGCGACCGTCGCTCTGATTAGCCATCCTTGTCTTTCCACACGTGGATAACCTTCCAGGCGGTCAGTCGGCTTCCGATTTCGAGAAAGGGTAGGTTAGCTTGCCTCCTGGGGAGCGAGTGGCGACTGTAAAGACCACGGCCAAGGAAGTTGCTGATTCGCTTGGTTGGAAGAAAGATAGCCGTCTCAGTAGGATGAATTCGAGAGACGTTTTTGTCGGTGGTGATGGTTTTATTTACTCGGTTGATACCCAGCATGGTAGATTCGAGCAGTTAAATGGTAGGAGCGGAGCGCATATGGGAGATGTTAAGTTCTATCTTAGTCCTGTAGATAACTAAAAAGAATCTTCTGGTGGTCATGATCTGAGGCTTAAGTAATGGCATGTGTGAAGCTGGTTGAGTATGCAGGTGAGCTGATTTCGCGCGGCTATATATTTAGACTGCCAGCAAGTTGGCCGTATGAAAGTGTTGTGGATTTCATGGTTGTTGATCTCCCGGATGAGAAATTTGGGCACTCTTTGGTCGTTGCGTCTGGAAATAAGTCAGGGTTGATGCTCATTCAGCTCCCTATCGAAAGTCGTGCTCCTGGCCACGGGGTTTCGACAAGGTGGCTGATTGATAACTGGAATAAATGGGTGTACCCGGAGTGTGATGTGAACGATGTTTTCTTATATGAGAGGTCGGCTGCTCCTAGTTGGGTAAGCACCGATTGAAAGTAGTGCTTGTATGTGTGTGGACGGCCTTTGGTTTCGCTTTGCTACGGTGGAGGGCTGGGGGGTAGATGTCTTCGAATGGTGCTTTGAATCGCCCCGAGTTTCATAGCTGCTTTCGAGCCTGAGGGATACCAGCCCAGTCCCAGTAACACTGTCCGCTTTTGGCCGATGACTGCCTGTCGCGAACGGCAGCAATGGGCAGCTCTCTACCGATCATGTTTACTAAGCGTGCTGGTCAAATCCGATGCAAACGGTGGTCTGATCGAATGCAAACGCCTGGTCAAGTGCAATAAAAAAACGAGTGGTCAGTACTGATGCCATCAGGTGGTCAAGTGGAGTGCAATTTCGCAACTGAGACGCTTCAGGTGCGCAGCCGGTTATCCGGCTGCGCACCACGCTATGACACCATTTGAAGTACTGATTTAAGAGCTCGTTGTTTGAGTGCGGCTCCTTGGCCGAACCAGGCAGAGTCTATTCTGTACTCGTTGTTCCTAGCGCGCCGCTCATGGTCAACATATTCGGTCACCGCATTGAGCAGGCCCCAGGCTGTACCGCATGCGGAAGCGAGCTGGCTGCCTCGGCCACGGCCTTCGTAAAGCTCCCGCACCTTGCGCAGCGCTCGTTCATTGGGCAGTTGCTCGGGCAGGCTGCCGCTTGGTGAGGTATCGCACAATATGCTCATGAAATAGCTCATTGCTTCGGACCACGGAACCTTACGTTCGGCGAGTGCGCGCATCCGGTACATGAATTCGTCCCATTGCGAGACGGCGATACCTAACTGCTTCTTTACCGCTTGGGGATCAAAGCGCGTGCTGTGTGGAACCCTGATGGCATGGGTGGCGCCGTTCAGAGAGATGGAAAGGGTGTTGTTGCATACCACTCTTATAGTGGTCGGTGTCGCCGTGGTGGCCAACGTGCCGTCGCAGGAGGTGGCCAGCAGCAGGTAGCCGTTAACCAGGTCATTTCCTTTAAGCTCAGCCGATTGCCCGGTACGCGCCAGCGCCCAGAACTTCTTACCGCCCTTCAGAACGCCAGCGGTTTCCAGCTCATAGCCCGAGCGTTCGGTCAGATCACGGTAAAACTCCAGCACTTCACGCGGCTGCACCACCTGGTAGCGTTGCGAGACTACGGACAGGGCTTCCTTGCTGTCCGAGCGGTAGAGGACTTTCTGTTCGGGAAATGAGTTGATGGTGCCGAGATGACCGACGGCATCCGCCATGTAACGTACCGGCGACTCTTGGATCTGCCAGTTCATACCGGCTTCTTGTTGCCAGACTTCCAGCGGTTGCTTGGGTGAGAGCTGATTGCCCAGTCCATGCCAGGGAGTGACGCCAACGTAAGCCATTTGTTCAACGAGATGTGCCATGGTGATTTTCCTTTTCATAGACGCACGGCGAAGCCGCTGAGTACTCAGCAGAGATCAGGCGGCGTGCGGGGTGCTGATCGAGAGGTAGAGAAGCGATGGATCAGATGATGAAGAGCGATTGCTTCAAGCGGGATAGGAGCAGCTCAAGCAGAATGACGGCAGCTAAACGAAAGTTCGCAGTCGAGGCAGAGGTAATTGTCCAAAACCCGCTCATCAATGACCTCACCAAGTTTGGCTCCGGCGATACAGCCCGTCGCCGCTCCTGCTAATCCGCCAAGAATGGCCCCGGCCATACCGCCAGCAACGACACCAGCGGGGCCGGCCACGATTCCGATGATAGCGCCAACCTCGGCGCCGGCCATGGCGCCTGTGACCCCTTGGGCGGCGCCCCCGACGGTGCCGATAAGGGCGCCCACCTTCTTGGCTAAATCCTTGGTGATGACAGCGGTGGAGTGACAGCGTGGGCATTGAGTGGTCATGTACAGCGTTCCTGTCGAGAGAGTCTGGATGAAGTCATTGCGCGGGCATAGAGCCCCATCAAGCAGATCGCGTGGGGGATCTGCTTGAATGTAAGTTACTGAGTCGAGAGAGGTGCTTGGGGCGCAGAGATTCAGGTTCGTGATGTATGACTGAGATTTTGTTGACCGCGATTTTTGTGTATAGCAGATAGCTGCCTCCTGCTATTCCCGATACGAACTGTAAAAATAGCATGGGAGTGATGCTGCGGGATGAGCCTTTGAAAGGTCAACGAAACCGGCTATTGCTGCCACTCTTTATTGAGGGGAATAGGCGTGATTTTTGCTGAGTTTGATTGGGGCGGATATGTTTGGATGCGAAAAGATGAGTTAGGAACGTTTGGCAGAGCGGTGCGTTTTTAAACTGCGCATAAATTTTTGATCAAAGAACTAAGTTTTATTTCTTGCGAACTAACTTCCGTCGCTGTGCGCTATGCGGGATTAATCAGGTCGCGCTTCGCCGTCAAGGGAGGGCGCAGCAGCGGCTGTCAAGGGCAGGGATTTTTTGCGAGCGATCATGAGGTGAATGACGTGTTCAGCGTTATGCCATAGCCTTCTCTGCAAGCCATACGAGGAGGCCCCTTATGAATACCGAACCTAAAAAAGCAATGCAGATACTGCGAATGGCAGAGGTCACAAGGCGAGTAGGTCTTTCAAAATCGACTATTTATGATCGAATCAATCCGAAATCCACCCGCTATGATAAGACCTTCCCTAAACCAATTAAGATTGGCTTGTCAGCAGTCGGTTGGCTAGATGAACATATAAACGGCTGGATAGAGTCTAGGATAACGCTCGGTCAAGAGTAAGGGTGTTATCAAAAGTCAGGCACCAACTTTTTTCAGGGTTTATTCTAAGATCCTATGTTTTTAACTTGATAATCCCCTGTAGAGGTGAGGGTGGTCAGATATTGCCTTAAATATTTCGTGGGCGAATATTGGCTTATATGTTATATCAATAATTATATCTAATATTGGATGGGTGTAATCGTTGCTTTGTATAGAGTGAGTTTAGTGGTGCGAGCTTGGTGTCTGTAGTAGTCGAGGATGAAATATGAATGATGAATCTGCATGTGCCAATGTGTTGCAATGTCGTAAAGTAGAGTTGGCATGGAGTTATAAAGCGCTTAACGATGAGTGGGTTATTCATTCTTCCAATATTTTCGACTCCGTGGCTGTAATAATCCGAGCGACGAGTTTGATACTGGAGACCAAGGGTGAGGTTCTAGCAAAAATTCAATATGTTGCATCAGATGCTGGCTTTCACATTGTGTCCTCTAAGCGCGCGGAGATCGTTATAGAGGCGATGCGCATCAGTGCCTACGAAAGTGGCTATGAGGAAATGAAGTCTGTCTTAAAGCTTAGCCCGTATGTGCACGCATTCTTTGAATTGCGAAGTAAGTTTAAGTATAGCTTTAAAGTGTGCTCTAAGGAGGGTGCCGATAATAATGTTAAGGATATTAATGCATATGTTCGCGGTCTTTACTCTCATCTTAACTCCGGTGAGTTCAAGAGGGCAGAGCGAAATCATCGGAGGGCTTCTGATAAAAATTTTCGGAGTACTTCTAAATATATTGATGATATTCTGAAGTGCTGCTCGAGATTGCTGGTTGTTCGTGTTGATTTAGGCTACTCAGGCGAGGAAAGCGATTTAATTTCGCGCGAAGGCTATGAGGTGCATTCCTATCACCCTGAGATATGCGAGCATCGAAAGTCTTTGTTCAAGGCACTGTCAAAAAAAGATTCCCCTATATCCATGGTCGGATACGTATGCAAGCTTGAGTACGGTATCAGGAAGGGGTTTCATTTCCATGTGATGTTATTCCTGGATGGCTCAAAGCACCGTGAGCATTTAACAATGGGTATTCGTGTAGGTGAGTTATGGCAGCAGGTCACCTGTGGGAAAGGGCACTATTGGAACTGCGTGCCTCGGTCATGGCATAACGTAGATGGCACCGGCCGACTCGATTATTATGATCTTGAGAAAATACAAAAGGTCAAGGAAGCTGCTTTATACCTTACAAAAATTGATCGATGGGTACGTGCTTATTTGCCCGGAGATAAGCGTTCATTCTATAAAGGTGTAGTAAAAAAACTCTTAGGTCAGAAAGGGGGAAGGCCAAGGACGAAATAGTTTTAAAACGCGCGATTGCTTTGGGTATAACCTTCAAGCATCACACTGTTTATTTTGTTCGAAGGCTAGTTTCACTAAGTCATGCTCCTTCATCCAAGCGATCAAGCGCTTTTTAAGCATAGCTTTGTCTTGAGTGCTAGGATATCTAATTTTTTCTTCGTCTAGATACTCTTTGAGGTTTTCCATGATACTCGTAGCGGCTTCATTTTCGTCTTTCCAGCCTTTTTTAGGTCGTAGTTCGTCAAGAAGCTCGCAGGTTTTAAGGCGCGCATCGCTATATTTTAAGCTCCGCAGTCTTCTGGTGCGTTTTATTGATTTTTGACGGTCAACTGTATTGTCTTTTGCGAATCTATCTTGGCCTGCATAAGCGTGCTCTAGGCTGAGAAGCAATGTTGGAATTGCTAATGGCGGAAGGCCTGAAAACTTTTTAGCGTCTTTGCGCTCGTCCAAAGCTTTGATGAGATGATTTACTACCGTAAGTTCCTCTCGGCTTAGATAGGATAAGAAATTTGCTGATTTACGCACTGCGGTAGCGATGAGTTTTTCGTCGCTATCTACGATTTTAGATACGTCTGAAAGTAGCTTTTCCCTAGTGTGGGGGGCAAATCGCTGAGTGAAAATTAACAGGCGGTGGCAAATTATTTCAAGAGTCTGATTTAAAGCTTCTTGAATGCTAAGTTGCTCAAGTACAGTCAAAATCCTTCCAGCGTTTGCTATGAACCAGGCTTTTCCTGAGAATAGATCTTTCTCACAAGCCTGTCTCAATTCGGACGGTTTACGCCGTTTAGCGCTTTGAATCTGCGCATCTGTAATCGAAAGCATACTTCCTCTGAGCGTGTCAGTCTGACGCTGATCATAGAAAATTAGCCCAATCTGTCATGAGCGCACGTCGCTTGTCGAGGAAGTCGGAACGAGATTGTGGCCCCTCAGTCTGATCACGCTCATCATGCGCCAGAGCCATCTCGCAAACCTCCCGAGGTAGTGAGTGCATTCGCCCCCCCCTGCCTAGTCTCGGAGCGGAGAGCGGAAGCCGTGTCGGGTGATGTGCTTGTATCCCATGCCATGCAGGAGCGTGTGTATGGCGTTTTCTTGCATCACCTCGGTATTGCCCTGCCCTGGAAACAAATAGGATTTTCCTTCTGCTTGCGGAATGCTCTACACGAGTTTTACGACGTCTTCCGAGATCGGGATTACGAAAGCCACTCGCATCTTCATGCGCTCATCCGGGAGAGACAAAAGATAGCGTCAGTCTAGGCGATCAATGATTGCGGAAATCGACAGATTTCCAGTAGCCGCTTCCTTGATATGCTCGCTCCACCATTTCATCATGGGCCGTCTTCGCTCTATGTAATCTGCCCGATTATACGCGCTACGTACCTCGTCCTTATCGACGTGAGCAAGCGCAACCTCAATCAGCTCAGGATCCCACCCGTGCTCGTTGAGAATGGTGCTGGCCATTGAGCGCATTCCATGACTAACCAGGCGCCCTTCAAAACCCATACGCTTGAGAGCCATATTGGCGGTTTGGCTGTTGCAATGAGTACGGGGATTCCGGTCGGCCGGGAAGATATGCTCGCGGTGTCCGCTAAGCGGCTGTATAGCCTCCAGGAGCTCCAGAGTCTGTTCCGTGAGCGGGATGATGTGAGTCCGGCGCTTTTTCATTCGCTCCGCAGGTATCGTCCAGATTTTCTTGCTGATGTCGATGTCTGCCCACCGTGCGGTAGCTGCTTCTGCAGGGCGAGTCATTGTGTGAAGCTGCCACTCGATCAAGCACCGCGTGGTCCTTTTTATACTGGCATTCGCCACCGTCACCATCAGTTCTTTCAACTCGTCTGGGGCGAGTGCTGCCATGTTTTTCTTTTTTGGTTTCTTGAAAACTGAGCGAATCCCGCTGAGTGGGTTTGAGTGAATCAAGCCGGAGTTCACCCCATAAGTCATGATCTCATTGAGACGCTGGCTCAGTCGCTTCACGGTCTCGAGGCTGCCCTTGGTTTCAAGCGGTCTAAGCAATTTTATGACCGCTGGAGCAGTGATCATTGAGATCGGTGTAGCACTCAAGTCGGGAAAAACATGCAGCGTCAGGGAGCGCCAGATGTCTTCAGCATACGCAGTAGTAACAGAGTCTTTCTTGAGCTCGAACCATGCGGTGGCCACATTTTTAAACGTGTGTTCCGTGGTCGCTCTTAAAGTATGCCGATCTGCGTCACGCTTCTCTTTCGGATCTAGCCCTTGCGCCACTTGCTCTCTGGCTTCAACTGTCCGTTTCCGAGCTTGAGCCAGGCTCACCTCTGGAAAGGTGCCAAGCCCCATGTTGATCCGTTTTTTGGTTACTGGGTGAATGTAGTTGAAATTCCACAGCTTTGAGCCGTTGGCCCGCACCCTCATCTGAAGGCCGTCGCCATCAGAGAGGATGTAGTCTTTTTCCTTTGGTTTCGCTGCTTTAACTTTGACGTCTGAAAGCCGCGTGGCTTGGGCACCCATGGTGAACTCCGATGCTGCGTGTATTCCAAAAAATACCAGTCGTGGGTTTGGAATACCACGTGGAATACACGAATTGTAGGATGAGCTCAGATACCATCGGACCCCGTTGGGCCTTAAGCCCCTGTAATCACTGGATTTTAGGCACAAAAAAAGACGCCCTTGGACGTCTTTAGATGTTAATTTGGTGGAGCCGGGGGGATTAAATATTTGTATCTAAGTTACTGTTTTAAAATGCATTTTTGTTTGTATTCTGCGTAAGTGCCCCCATAAGTGCCCCCGCGCACATATTTTCGATGAACGGCTATTTGAGGAGTTGAACTGGCGTCCTGAATTATCGTTCTGCGACAAGGCGGAGCTAGCCACTCACCGGCGGGCATTAGATGGTGTCGGTCGTGCACAGCATGGTATCGGTTATCTGGCGACCAGGGTTTGATCCTAGCCCAGGCCGGGGCGCTGGGTAGCTCGGGCCACGCAATTGGGTTTTTTCCGCGGTCGCGCACCATGGGCTCATCTAGGACGTCTGAGCTGAGGTGCGGTATGAAACACTCGATGGTTACCTGTCAAAACTGTGGCAAAGCGATGGTTCCGAGAGCGACATATAGCCGTGGCTTCTGGGGCTATTCGCCTTCGTCGAATCACTGTCCCTTTTGCCTGAGTGAGAATTGGCATGGCGGAAATCCGGGGTTAGGGACTCGGCTATTTGCGTTAATTGGCCTGGCTCTAGGTGTTCTGGCCTGTGTGTTGATGGGAGCGTTTCTGTTCAAAGTGCAGTGGTGGCTGGGCGTTGAAGGACAATGGCCTCTATTGAGCCTAACCACATGCGCAGTGTCAGTTATCGCGGGGTATCGATTTTACAACTGGTTTGTAGATTTCTGACTAGGCTTTGTACGAAAAGTATTGCCGCATGCAACGTAGGCTGCAGGCCAAGGTGACCATGGCTGCAAAGCTCTTGGCCAGCTTGTCATAGCGAGTGCCGATCCTGCGATTTTCTTTCAGCCA
>Ga0180008_1001290_pt1 | contig 16248 bp, 18 predicted proteins | sample MM_PW_MetaG_FD_121121 | JGI IMG/M metagenome (GOLD analysis project Ga0180008, IMG submission 121121) | Groundwater microbial communities from the Aspo Hard Rock Laboratory (HRL) deep subsurface site, Sweden - MM_PW_MetaG | ecosystem: Environmental > Aquatic > Deep subsurface > Groundwater...
ACGTCCTCGCGCGCATCGCCGACATCCCCCAGAACCGTCTCCACGAACTGCTGCCATGGAATTGGCGCGCAGCCGAAGATCAACGCGAAGCCGCCTGATCCGCGGCCTTCACCGAATGCCTACCATCGATTTGCATTTGGGGGTATTTTCTGGGGTAATCGCCAGCGTTCAGCAGGAGATCCCCCCATGCCGCTCAAGGAACTCGAGGTTCGTTACGCCACGAAGCGTTCGAAGGATTACAAGCTGGCAGATGGCCAAGGCCTTTATCTGCTTGTCCGCCCAACAGGCTCGCGCCTTTGGCGCATGAAATATCGGTTCGACGGCGAAGAGAAGCTGCTTTCATTCGGACGCTATCCTGAGGTTACTCTCGCACAGGCACGGCTACGTCGCGCGGAGGCCAAGCTCGCCCTTGCCAGGGGCGAAGATCCTGGACCCAAGGCGGCAGCGCCAATCGTCAGCTTTGAGGTTGCGGCCCAGGCCTAGCATTGCGCTCGGGTGAGCGCCCTTGAGCCTGGCCATGCAGCCCGTATCCTTTCGCGTTTGGAGCGGGACGTGTTTCTGGTGCTGGGGCAGCGAGATATCAAGATAATCTCAGCCGCCGTTATATTGGAGATGCTCCGTGCGAAGGCGAAGAGCCAAAACTGAATGGCTTTCTCAAAGATTTCAAAGACCGGATAAACGACAGCACGGCCCACGTGAGCATTTATGTCACGCACCTGACCGTGGACATGCACAGACTGACCAACGACGGAGATGCATTCACCGGATCGTTCTTCGACAATCTTGGCCTGCATGAGACGCGGGCCTTCCTAATGAGCCTTTGTAGATGATAATGCTGATCGTGGAGACGATGCGACACGCGAACGAGAAGTCTCAAGGCGTCGGCATGAAAAACGGTCTTCAGCAGGAAATCCATCTCTATGCCAATGTCGTAGATGGATACCGGGAGGCGCTGGGCAAGGTTATGCGCCGCGAAAAGGAAGCCACATCGCTAGTTTGAGCAGAGCAGCAAGCCGGTGCCGGGATCCGCCACTTAACGTCGTCCAGTGACTCATTTTCATTTCTTTGAAGCGGTCATTCTTTTAGGTTCAGCAGATCGCTACGCACTGCCCCGCCTTTCGCGGTCGGAGTTGCACAGCAGAACATGGCAGGGACCGCCCGGCACGGGTCGCGTTGGGGGCTGGCGATGCCGGGGCGGTACCCAGCCGGGCGGCGGCCTGCCGCAAAAAAGGATGGCGCGCGGGGTCGCCGGAGCCGGCAGCGCACCGGCCGTCAGTGTGAAGCAGGCGACCACTGCCAGCCAAGCCGCGCTAGACCGCATGGCTGAACCGCTCTTCCTCGGCCGCCAGATAGGGGTCAAACCGGGCCGCGATGACGCGCGCATAGGGGCGAGCGGCGGAGGTTAGCAGCACCCCATCCTTGCTACACTGGACCAACCCCAGCTTTTCGAGATCTGACAGGTCGGGCATCGGTATTGCGCCCAGATGCGCCTCGCCTCGGCAGAGCAGCGCCTCAATGATGCGGCCCCGCCGCCGGTCGTAATCATCGCGGATTAGCCCGCGCATGGCGGTCAGCCGGCCAGCGGCAACCCGATCGCGCCAAGCTCCCGCGCGTTTCTCATTCTGGATCAGTAGATCGGGAAACGCGCTGATCGCGCTCGCCCCCATGCCGATCAGCACATCGGCATCATCATCGGTAAAGCCCTGAAAATTGCGCCTCAACTTTCCGTCGCGCGCGGCCCGCGCCAATGAATCGCCGGGCAGGGCGAAATGGTCGAAGCCGATCGCCTGATAACCCGCCGCAACCAGCCGGTCATGCCCCTGCGCCGCCATGGCGAACCGGCTTACGAGGTTGGGTAGGTCGCTGGCGTCGATCCGCTGCTGACGCGGCAGCAGGCGCGGCATGTGGGCATAGCCGAACAGCGCGATCCGTGCCGGCGCCATGGCGATGCTGGCCTCCAGCGTCGCGACCAGATCGTCCATCCCCTGTCCGGGCAGGCCATACATCAGGTCGAACCCCACAGACACCCCGGCGCGGGCGAACCCCTCCGCCGCGCGCTCCACCATGTTATGCGGCTGGACCCGGCCGATGCGTGCCTGCACCGCCGGTGTGAAGGTCTGGACGCCCAGATTGACGCGGTCCACTCCCATTGCCGCCATCGCCGCGATCCACTGGCTGTCCAGCCGGCGCGGGTCCAGCTCGACCGATACATGGGCATCACCCGCATCGAAGCAGCGGGTCAGCTGCTGCAACAGCCGGATGAAATCGACTAGCGGCAGCGAATTGGGACTGCCTCCGCCAAAGGCGATTCGCCGCACCCGCCCCCGCCCACCAAGCCGGGCGGCGATCATCGCCATTTCCCGTTCCAGCGCCTCGACATAGGCGGTCAGGCGCTGAGTGCGATTGGCCGCACCGGTGTTGCAGCCGCAATACCAGCATATGTCATGGCAATAGGGGATGTGGAGATAGAGGGAGAGCGGCGTGTCCGCCTCCATCCCATCCAGCCGCGCCAATAGGTCCGCCTCACCCACGGCGTCGCTGAATTGGGCGGCGGTGGGATAGCTGGTGTAGCGCGGCACCGGGCGGGCGAGCAGATCGAGATGATAGGTCCACATGGCTGCCGGATCGCACAGGCGCGACTTCCACGCATTGCGCCACGTCAAATTGCAGCTTGCGCCGGATCAATGCCGGGCTGATCGACCGGGCGCAAAGGGCGGTCACCAACCGGAAGGGAAGGAGACTCCTAATGAACAGGAAAGCCATTTTGCTGAGTGCCGCCGCCATCGTCGGCGCACTCGCCACCCCGGCACAGGCGAAGCAGGGCGACGTGCTGATCCGCGTGCGCGGCATCATGGTCGCGCCCAATGAGAAGAGCGGTTCGGTGCTACCCGGCTTCCCCGGCGAGAAGGTAAGCGTCGACAATGCGGTGACGCCCGAAGTCGATTTCACCTGGATGGCTAGCGACCATATCGGTTTCGAGTTGATCGCCGCGACCACCAAACATACGGCCAGCGGCCGGACCGGCACGACCGGTTCGATCGGCAAGCTGGCCTCGACCTGGGTGCTGCCGCCGACGCTGACGGCCCAATATCATTTCCTGCCCGACGCCAAGGTCCGCCCCTATGTCGGCGCGGGCGTCAACTATACACTCTTCTACAATGAGGATGCGTCGAGCGGTCTGGAAGGTGCGGTCGGCAAGACGAAGGTGCATATGTCCGACAGCTTCGGTTGGGCGGCGCAGGCGGGTGTCGACATCGACCTCAACGAGCGCATGTTCCTCAATATCGACGTCAAATATATCGACATCGACACCACGGCGCGCCTGTCGACCGCGGCAGCGGGCGTGCAGAAGGTGCGCGTCAGCCTCGACCCGCTGGTCGTGGGCGTGGGGATTGGCTTCAAACTGTAGTGGGCGGAGCGGCGGTCCGAGCGGGCCGCCGCTTTCAGGCTGCGATGGCCTTGACCTCGAAGGGCAGGGCCTGCCCATCCGGCTCGATCAGCATGAGATGACTACCCGACCGGATCATTGTCGCCTCTATACGGAACGACGGGTCATGTGGGGCATAGGACAGCGTCCACCCCTCCGCCGTGCGCAGCAGATGGCCATGCTGGTCCGGCTCGTTCGGCCAGAAGCGGCGCACGGTCGCATATTCGGGATGGTGGCGATATTCCTGCTCGTCAATCCGGCCGTCCGGGGCGATCGGCAGACGCATCACATAGCTGCGCGCGGCCGACCCATTGGGGAACGCCGGAGTGCGGGCTAGTTCCAGGCGTATCGTGGTCCATGTCATGCCAGTTTGAATCCCTTTTCAGGCCCGGAAATGCTATAAGGACTATCCCTGATAGTGATCGCGCGGGGGCAGGCATAATCGGGGCATGAACCGACGGAGATGCGCCATGAAGACGATCCTGCTGCATATTCATGATGACCATGGCGCCGATAGCCGCTTGCAGGTGGCCTGCGACCTGGCCCGTGCCGGGCTGGCCCATGTCCAGTGTGTCCAGGTGACGCCGATCCCGGATATGATCGCGGCCGGCGCACAGGACGGCATGGGCTATGCCCCCATGGTCGCGGCCGAACTCCACGCCATTGACGAGGCGTTCCGGACCCGTACCGAAGCGCATTTCGCGCAGGAGGATGTGGCATGGGACTGGCAGTCGATGCAGGGCGACAGCCTGCCGGGCCTGCTGTCCGCCGCGAAACTGGCCGACATCATCGTGGCCAGCTTGCCCGAAGGCGGCCGGAGCAGCCTGCGCGATCCTCTGCCGATCGTGCCGGATCTGGTGCTCGGCGGGCGGACGCCGGCGCCGCTCTACGCGCCGCCGTGCCTTTGCTCAAATTGGCTGAGGCGGTGGATGTGGTGACTGTGGAGGAGGCCGACAGCGCCTTCCCTGCGACGGATGCACCCGCATATCTCGCCCGCCATGGCATAAAGGCGCAACTACACAGCTGGTCCCGCACCGACCGCCCGACCGAGATCGCGCTGCGCGACGCGATGGCCAGCCTGCACGCCGACTGGGTCGTCATGGGTGCCTTCGGCCACAGCCGCTGGCGCGAGCTGATCTTCGGCGGCGTCACCCGCTCGCTGCTGCGCACCGCGCCCGTGCCGCTCTTGCTGGCGCACTGAAAGGACGGCATGATCCCCCGATGGCAGTAGCGGACGACGACACCGACGGATTGGGCTTGCGCGATCATAGTCTGGAACAGGCGTTGCTGGGGTCCATCCTGACCACCGTGCCTGATGCGCTGATCGTCATCGACATGCGCGGGCGGATCGTGTCCTTCAGCCCGGCGGCGCAACGCATGTTCCAATATGCCGAAGGCGACGTGCTGGGGGAGAATATCTCCATGCTGATGCCCTCGCCCGATCGGGAGCGGCATGACGGCTATATCGACCATTATCTGACCACTGGCGAACGGCGGATCATCGGCATTGGCCGGCTGACCAGCGCGCGGCGGCGGGACGGATCGACCTTCCCCATCGAATTGTCGGTGGGGGAAGCGGAGACGGAAGGCCGCCGCCTGTTCACCGGCTTCATCCGCGACCTGACCGAACGGCAGCAGGCCGAACGACGCGTCGCCGATTTACAGGCCGAACTCGCCCATGCCGGGCGCGTCACCGCCATGGGCACGCTGGCCGCCGCGCTGGCGCATGAACTGAATCAGCCGCTGACCGCGATCGCCAATTATATGGAGGCGGGGCGCGATCTGCTAGAAGGGGATGGCCCCGTCGATCGCGATATGCTGCGCGAAGCGATGAACGAGAGCGCGGGGCAGGCGCTGCGGGCGGGGGAGATCATCCGCTCGCTGCGCGAATCCATCAAGCGCGGCGAAACCATGCGCCAGTCCGAACCCTTGCGGGGGTTGCTGGCGGAGGGTGCGGCTCTGGCCTTCATTGGCATCGACAGCCGGGGCATCGACATGGACGTCAGCGTCGATCCTGCCATCGATCGCGTGTTCGTGAACCGGGTGCAATTGCAGCAGGTGGTCATCAACCTCGTCAAAAATGCGGTGGAGGCGATGCAGGACAGCCCGGTGCGCATCCTGCGCGTAACCGCTGCCCCCGCCACCGACGTACCGGGCAAGGTTGAGGTGATCGTGGCCGACAGTGGGCCAGGGCTGGACCCGGATATGTCGCGCACGCTCTTCACCCCTTTTTCGACGACCAAGGCGCGCGGCCTGGGCGTGGGCCTGTCGATCAGCCAGACCATCGTAGAGGGGCATAGCGGCCGCATATGGGCCGGACCCTCATCCTGGGGCGGCACCGCCTTCCACTTCACCCTCGATATCGCCGAAGACTGAGCCGGAGACGCGCATGAGCGAGCCCTATCCCATTTATGTCGTCGATGATGACGATGCGATCCGCCGGTCGCTATCCTTCATGCTCAAGACGAGTGGTTATGCCGTGCGCCTGTTCGACGGGGGGCATGAATTTCTGAAGGAGGCGGCCGCCCTGCCGGCCGGATGCGTGCTGCTGGACGTGCGCATGCCCGATATCGACGGCATGGCGGTGCAGAGTGAGCTGCGCACGCATGGCGTGATGCTGCCGGTGGTCATCATGACGGGCCATGGCGACATCGACATGGCGGTCGCCGCGATGAAGGCGGGCGCCAGCGACTTCATCGAAAAGCCGTTCGAAAAAGCGGCATTGATTTCCTGTATAGAAGCTGCCCACCGCCAGTCGATCGCGGCACGCGGCGCCAGCGCCCGCGCTCAGGAGGCGCAGGCGCGACTGAACGTGCTGACCGACCGGGAACGTGACGTGCTGAACGGGCTTGTGGACGGGCTGCCTAACAAGAGCATCGCTTATGATCTGGGCATCAGCCCAAGGACGGTCGAAATCCACCGCGCCAATTTGATGCAGAAACTGGAGGTGAAAAGCCTCGCCGAAGCGCTGCGCATAGCATTTCACGCGGGTGAAGGGATGGAGGCGACGGGCGGGTGATGGCCCTATTCGTCACCCCAGCGAAGGCTGGGGTCGCAGGAGGGGAAGCGCATGGCGGCCTGAAATCCCGGCCTTCGATAGGATAACAGTAGGTGGAGCAATCCAGCACTGCTGCCCCCCATCCTTGCTATAGACACCGCGACAACCACACCCGCAGCTCTCGCAACAAAATTTCCAACATTTGTTCGCAAATGTCGCAGTAGGTGGGAAATGTGCGAAGTTAAGCGCGCAATCTCCTACTCCGAACTGGCCGATCCCACCCATCTCTAGGGACATTTACGGATAGGTCGCGGCCTGCCGCCGCGTCATGCAGCGGGCATGGAAATGCGATTTGACATGGCGCAAAACGGCGCCCTTCCGCCCGTGGCTCGCTCCTGTGGCGGGCAGTCCTGCGAAAACTGCGTGGTCCGCGATCATGCCATTTGCGCTGGCCTCGATGATGCCGATCGCGACGCGCTCAGCCGGATCGGGCGGCGCGTCACATTGCAGGCCGGTCAGACGGTGATGTGGGAGGGGGGCGACAGCACCGTGGTCGCCAATGTGATCGACGGGACGCTGAAACTCGCTACCTCCACCGGCGACGGGCGTGAGCAGATCGTGGGCGTGGTCTATGCTGCCGACTTTATCGGTCGCCCCTTCGGCGCACGCACGCCGCATAGCGTGACAGCCCTGACCGACGCACGGCTGTGTCTGTTTCCGCGCGGCAGTTTCGACGGCTTTGCCCTGCGCCATGGCGAATTGCAGCATCGCCTTTTGCAGCGAACGCTCGACGACCTGGACCGCACCCGCGCCTGGATGCTGCTGCTGGGTCGCAAGACCGCGCGAGAGAAGGTCGCGACCTTCCTGCTCGACATGGGGCGACGGTTGCGCGCGGATGCGGACGGCGTGATCGACTTGCCCCTGTCGCGCCAGCAGATTGCGGACGTGCTGGGCACGACCATCGAAACCGTCTCGCGTCAGATGACCGAGATGAAGCGCACGGGCGTGATCGATCTGGTCGGCCGGCGCGGCGTGCGGCTGGTGGACAGCGCCGCGCTGGAGGCGCTGACGGAGGCGGGCTAGAACCTGCTTAATCCAGATAGCCATTCTCTGTCATCCCCGCCTTCGCGGGGATGACGAATGGAAGGGTGCCTTCTCCTCTCCCTACGCACTATCCCGTAAAGACCCCGCCGCCCGCTTTTGACAAGGATCAAGGCATAAGCGCGGCGCCTGTCCGATGGAGCACCGCAATGAGCTGATGCGGGGACAAGTCGATGGACAGATTGGTGATGCGGACGGGCGGCTGGTTCGCGCTGGCGCTGATCGCCTTTGCGGCGATGCTGGCGGCGCGCGACGGCGGCTTTGCCGTCCATATGGGGATCGTGAGCGCGATCGCGCTGGGGCTGGCCGTCTATGCCATGCGCAGCGCCGACTATGCGGGGTTTGCGCGCGGTCTGTTGAAGATGCCCGCCGATCAGGGCAAATATTATGACGACGTCATCCGCTGGGGCGTGATCGCGACCGTCTTCTGGGGCCTCGCCGGTTTCTTGGCGGGTCTCTATATCGCGCTCCAGCTGGCCTTCCCGGCGCTCAATCTTGGCATCGAATATACCAGCTTCGGCCGCCTACGCCCGCTGCACACATCGGCGGTGATCTTCGCCTTTGGCGGCAATGCGCTGATCGCGACCAGCTTCTATGTCGTGCAACGCACCTGCCGCGCGCGGCTCTTTGCGCCCAAGCTCGCTGACTTCGTCTTCTGGGGCTATCAGCTCTTCATCGTCCTGGCCGCGACCGGCTATCTGCTCGGTATGACCGAGGGCAAGGAATATGCCGAGCCGGAATGGTATGTCGACATGTGGCTGACGATCGTCTGGGTCTGCTATCTGATCGTCTTTGGCGGCACCGTCATCAAGCGCAGCGAACCGCATATCTATGTGGCGAACTGGTTCTACCTCGCCTTCATCCTGACGATAGCGATGCTGCACATCGTCAATAACCTCTCCATGCCGGTCAGCCTGCTCGGCTCCAAAAGCTACAGCGCCTTTGCCGGGGTGCAGGATGCGCTGACGCAATGGTGGTACGGCCATAATGCGGTGGGCTTCTTCCTGACCGCCGGCTTCCTGGCCATGATGTATTATTTCGTGCCCAAGCAGGCGGAACGGCCGGTCTACAGCTATCGCCTGTCGATCATCCATTTCTGGTCGCTGATCTTCCTCTATATCTGGGCAGGTCCGCACCACCTCCATTATACCGCGCTGCCCGACTGGGCGCAAACGCTGGGCATGGTCTTCTCGATCATGCTGTGGATGCCCAGCTGTGGCGGGATGATCAACGGCCTGATGACGCTGAACGGCGCCTGGGACAAGATCCGCACCGATCCGATCATCCGCATGATGGTGATGGCGCTGGCCTTCTACGGCATGTCCACCTTCGAAGGGCCGGTCATGTCGGTGAAGGCGGTCAACAGCCTGTCCCACTATACCGACTGGACGATCGGCCATGTGCATAGCGGCGCATTGGGCTGGAACGGCCTCATCACCTTTGCCTGCCTCTATTATCTGACGCCGCGCCTTTGGAGGCGGGAACGCCTTTACTCGCTGCGGTTGGTGAACTGGCACTTCTGGCTCGCGACGCTGGGGATCGTCCTCTACGCCGCCGCCATGTGGGTCGCGGGCATCATGCAGGGGCTGATGTGGCGGGAATATGGGGCCGACGGCTATCTCGTCTACAGCTTCTCCGAAGTCGTGAGCGCGATGCTGCCCATGTATCTCATCCGCGCGGCGGGCGGCCTGCTGTATCTGAGCGGCGCGATCATCATGGCCTGGAACATCGGCATGACCATCGCGGGCACGCCCCTGCGTACGGAAAAGCCGATGCGCGACGCGGCCTATGATCCGATCGCCGACAAGCCTCTCATCGCTGCCCAGCCTGCATAAGGAGACGCCAACATGGCTTCCAAATTCTTCGACCATGGCAGGCTGGAGCGGAATATCTCGCTGCTGGGCATCGCCTCTCTGATCGTCGTCGCCATTGGCGGCATCGTGGAAATCGCGCCGCTTTTCTGGATCGACAATACGATCGAGAAGGTGGAGGGGATGCGCCCCTATACCCCGCTCGAACTGGCGGGCCGGAACATCTACATCCGCGAAGGCTGTTACAATTGCCACAGCCAGATGATCCGCCCCTTCCGCGACGAAACGGAGCGCTATGGTCATTACAGCCTGGCGGCGGAGAGTATGTACGACCATCCGTTCCAATGGGGGTCGAAACGCACCGGGCCGGACCTCGCGCGAGTGGGTGGTCGCTATTCGGACGAATGGCATGTCCAGCATTTGAAAGATCCGCGCGCCGTGGTGCCGGAGTCCATCATGCCGACCTATCCTTTCCTCGCCGAGCGCGAGTTGACGGCCGGCGACATGCGCGACGACCTGACCGCGCTGGGGCGGGTGGGTGTGCCCTACAGCAAGGATGATGTGGCCAAGGCGAACGCAGATCTGGCCGCACAGGCCGATCCAAATGCCGACGCCAGCGACCTCCTCAAACGCTATCCCAAGGCGCAGCAGCGCGACTTCGACGGCAATCCCGCCAGGCTGACCGAGATGGATGCGCTGGTCGCCTATCTCCAGATGATGGGCACGCTTGTCGATGTGGACGCGGCCAAGCCCCAAGAAGACCAGAAAGGGGAGCAGCCGCGATGAGTTACGATGCCTTGCGCCACTTCGCCGACAGCTGGGGGCTGGTCTTCATGGGGGCGACCTATCTTGTCCTCGTCGGCTGTCACTTCCTGCCGCGTGGCCGCCGACACAGCCGCCACGCCTCCACGATGATCTTCCAGAGTGATGAGACGGAGGCCGATCATGGCTGACGGACAGGACAAACATATCGACGTTGCCACCGGCACTGAATTGAAGGGCCATGAGTGGGACGGAATCGCCGAACTGGACACGCCGCTGCCGCGCTGGTGGCTGTGGACCTTCTATGCGACCATCCTCTTCGCGATCGGCTATGTGATTGCGTATCCGGCGATCCCGATGCTGCACGATTATACGCGCGGGGCGCTGGGCTGGTCGAGCCGGGGGGCGCTGGACAAGGAACTGGCTGCGCGGGAAGCGGAAGTCGCGCCGTTGCGGCGAGCGATTGCGGACACCGCCATCACCGACCTGCCCGCCAGGCCGCAACTGATGCAGGCGGCGGTCGAGGGTGGTCGCGCCGCTTTCAAGGTCCATTGCGTCCAGTGCCATGGTTCCGGCGCGGCGGGCGCGAAGGGCTATCCCAACCTCAACGACGACGACTGGCTGTGGGGCGGCGATCTCGCCACGATCGAAAAGACGATCACCGACGGCGTGCGCAACCCCGATCATGCGGAGACGCGCGTATCGATCATGCCCGCATTCGGCCGCGACCAGTTGCTGACCGGCGCGCAGGTCAATGATGTATTGGCCCATGTCCGCGTCATCAGCCGACAAGACAAGACCAGCGCCGCATCGCAACGGGGGGCGAAGGTCTTCGCCGACAATTGCGCGGTCTGCCACGGCGCGGATGGCAAGGGCACGCGGGTGCTGGGCGCCCCCAACCTGACCGACGGCCTCTGGCTCTATGGCGGCGACGCGGAGACGATCCGCGAAACGGTATGGAACAGCCGTCAGGGCGTGATGCCGCGCTGGGACGACAAGCTCGACAAGGCGACCATTCGCATGCTTGCCACCTATGTCCATAGCCTGGGCGGCGGCGAGGCGGCGCCAGTGGAAGCGGGCAATGGCGCGCAATAATCTCTCCGCTTCCGTCACCCCGGGCTTGACCCGGGGTCCAGCTGCCTTTTTCAACAGGCGCGAAGAAGAAGTGGGATCCCGGGTCAAGCCCGGGATGACGGAGATTTTAAGACCCAACGGAATCCCGCCATGCTGATGTCAGCCGGTTCTTCCGATCTCTATGAGAAGCGCAAGGGCGTCTATCCCAAGGCGGTCGACGGCTTCTATCGGCGCCTTAAATGGGCGATCATGGCGATGACGCTGGCCATTTACTGGGGCACGCCATGGCTGCGCTGGGATCGCGGGCCTTATGCGCCCGACCAGGCGGTGCTGATCGATCTGGCGCACCGGCGCTTCTATATGTTCGCGATCGAAATCTGGCCGCATGAATTTTATTATGTCGCCGGCCTGCTCATCATGGCGGGGATCGGGCTGTTTCTGGTGACGTCGGCGGTGGGGCGGGCCTGGTGCGGCTATGCCTGCCCGCAAACGGTGTGGACCGACCTGTATCAGCATGTCGAGCGCGCGATTGATGGCGACCGCAATGCGCAGATCCGGCTGGCGAAGGCACCATGGAGCGCGGCGAAGCTGGCCCGCCGCCTTGCCAAATGGGGCATCTGGCTGGCGATCGCCTTCGCCACCGGCGGCGCCTGGATCTTCTACTTCGCAGATGCGCCCGGCCTTAGCCATGCGTTCTGGACCGGCGGCGCTGCGCCGGTCGCCTATGCGACCGTGGCCGTGCTGACCGCGACGACTTTCCTGCTGGGCGGCTTCATGCGGGAACAGGTGTGCATCTATATGTGCCCTTGGCCGCGCATCCAGACCGCCATGCTGGACGAAACGTCGCTGGTCGTCACCTACAAGGACTGGCGCGGTGAGACGCGCGGCAGCGTGAAGAAAGCGCAGGCCAATCCCGCCCTGTTCGGCGACTGTATCGACTGCAATCAGTGCGTCGCGGTCTGCCCGACCGGCATTGACATTCGCGATGGCGCACAGGTCGGTTGCATCACTTGCGCCTTGTGCATCGACGCTTGCGACACGGTGATGGCGCAGGTGGGGCGGCCGCGCGGCCTGATCGACTATTGCACGCAGGAGGACGCGGAGGCGGAGAGGAAGGGCGCGGCGCCAAAGCCCGTGCTGAACAGGCTGCTGCGACCGCGCACTTTGGCCTATGCGGCGGTGTGGGTGTCGATCGGCGCGGCGATGCTGTTCGCATTGAGCGCGCGCACCCGGATCGACATTGCCGCGCAGCAGGATCGCAACCCGATCTTCGTGCGCCTGTCCGACGGGGCGATCCGCAACGCCTATATGGTCAAGGTCCGCAATATGGAGGCGCGGCCCCGCCCGGTCACGGTTGCCGTCGATGGCCTGCCCGGCGCGATGCTGTGGACCGACGCCATGCCGCGCGAGGCGGCCGCCCCCGCCGTCACCGCCACCGTCCCGGCCGACAGCGTGGCCAAGCTGCGCCTCTTCATCGCGGCGCCCGCCGCCGGCACCGCCCGGCAGGACTTCACCTTCACCGTGCGCGCCACCGATCGCGAAGGCGGCGGCGACAGCGAACCCGCCCGTTTCGAAAGGCCCTGAGATATGATCCGTCGCTTCACCGGCTGGCACATGACCGGCATATTGGTCGCCTTCTTCGCGGTGGTGATTGTCGTGAATGCCCTGATGGCGACCATCGCGGTACAGTCCTTCGGCGGCACGGTGGTCGATAACAGCTATGTCGAAAGCCAGAAGTTCAACCGCTATCTGGCACAGGCACGGATGCAGGATCGGCTCGGCTGGCAGGACGTCATGGCGCTGGATGCGGACCGCCATGTCGCGCTGACGCTGACCGATGCGAAGGGCGTGGCGGTGGCGGGCGCCCGGATCGCGGCGGTGGCGGAGCATCCGCTGGGCCGCGCTCCCGACATACAGCTTATGTTCCATGAGGCGGCGCCGGGGCGCTATGTCAGCGACGTCCGCCTGCCCGCCGGGCGCTGGCAGGTCCGCGCCGATATCGACCATGGCGAACAGCATCTGTTGCAGGAGGTCTTCTGATGGCGACCCAGCTTCTTTTCGCGGGAATCCCTGCGGCCGACAATATCGAAAGCCTGTTTGCGGTCCCTGCGCTGCATTGCGTCGGCTGCATCGCCAAAATCGAACAAGGCCTGGCCAAAGTGCCGGGGATCGAATCCGCGCGGGTCAACATGACCGATAAGCGCGTCGCCATCCGCCACGATCCGACGCTGGAACCGCCGGCGCTGAAGGCCGCGATCGCCGCGATTGGTTTCGAGGCCGATATGCTGGCCGATCCGGGCGTCGATGTCGCGGCGGCGGAGAACAAGGCGCTGATCCGGGCGCTGGCGGTGGCCGGCTTTGCCGCGATGAACATCATGTTGCTGTCCGTGTCCATCTGGTCGGGGGCGGATGGAGCGACGCGGCAGATGTTCCATTGGCTGTCCGCGCTGATCGCGCTGCCGACGGTCGCTTATGCCGGCCAGCCCTTTTTCCGATCCGCCTTCGCCGCTGTGCGGCAAGGGCGCACGAACATGGACGTGCCGATCAGCATCGGAGTGCTGCTGACGACCGGCATGAGCCTGTATGAGACGCTAACCAACGGCCATCATGCCTGGTTCGACGGGGCGGTGATGCTGCTCTTCTTCCTGCTGGCTGGGCGGTGCCTGGACAGCATGATGCGGGTGCGGGCGCGTGCCGGCGTGGCGGCGCTGCTGAAGCAAAGTGCGCCCGGCGCGCTGGTGCTGGACGGGCAGGGGCACAGCCATTGGACGAAGGCCGTCGACCTGCGACCGGGAATGCGAATGCTGGTCGCGGCCGGCGAGCGGCTGGCGGCGGACGGGCGCGTGGTCGAAGGCATGTCGGGCATGGACATCGCTTTCCTGACCGGCGAGAGCGCGCCGGTCCCTGTCGGACCCGGCGACATGGTGCAGGCCGGTGCGCTGAATATCGACGGGCCGATCCATGTCGCGGTGACGGCGGCCGGCCCCGATACGGTCATTGCCGACATCGCCCGGCTGATGGAGCAGGCGGGCCAGGGCAAGTCGCGCTATGTGCGGCTGGCCGACCGGGCGGCGCGGCTCTATGCGCCCTGCGTGCATCTGCTGGCGGCGCTGTCCTTCGCGGGGTGGATGATCGCCGGCGCAAGCGTACATCAGGCGCTGCTGATCGCGGTGGCCGTGCTGCTCATCACTTGCCCCTGCGCGCTCGGGCTGGCGGTGCCGGCGGCGCAGGTGGTGGCGTGCGGCGCGCTGATGCGGCGCGGCGTGCTGGTAAAGGACGGATCGGCGCTGGAGCGATTGGCCGAGGTCGATGAAGTGGTGTTCGACAAGACCGGCACGCTGACGCTGGGGCGCCCGGTGCCGCGCGATCTCGATCGGCTGGCGGCGCAGGACAAGGCGATTCTGCTCGCGCTGGCGTGTGCCAGTCGCCATCCGCTCAGTAATGCGCTGCGGCAGGCACTGAACGGGGGCGAGGCGGCCGCGATCGAGAATGTGCGGGAGGTTGCCGGAGAAGGCGTATTTGGGCGTTATGGGCATGATGACGTGGCGCTCACACGGCCGCGCAGCCTGATCAACCTGTTCGGCCTCGCCAGCGAATATCGGCGTGGCAATCATGCGACCTTGCTTAGCTTCGCCGACGCGCTACGGCCCGATGCGATCGACCTGATTGGTGATTTGAAGCAGGATGGCCTGGCGATCCTGATTGCCAGCGGAGACAGGCCCGAAGCGTTGGAAGATGTCGCGCGCGCGACCGGCACGACCGCGATCGGCCATCTGCGCCCGGCCGACAAGCTGGCGCTGATCGAACGGCTGAAAAGACGGGGTCAAAAGATCTTGATGGTCGGCGACGGCCTCAATGACGGGCCGGCGCTAGCGGCGGGCCATGCCAGCATGGCGCCGGCATCGGCAAGCGATGCTAGCCAGCTGACCGCCGATGCCGTGTTTCTGGGCGACCGGCTGGCGCCCGTTGCCGTCACGCTGCGCGTCGCGCGCCGGACGGTGCGAGTGGTGAAGCAGAATTTCGCGCTCGCCATCGGCTATAATATCCTGGCGGTGCCGCTGGCGATCGCGGGTAAGGTCACGCCGCTGGTCGCGGCGATCGCCATGTCGCTTTCCTCCCTTATCGTCGTCGCCAATGCCCTGCGTCTGAACGGGAGCGCGAAATGACCGGCCTCGTCCTCCTTATCCCCATTGCCCTTTTGTGCGGGCTGGTGGCGCTTTGCGCCTTCTTTCTGGCGCTGCGCAGCGGACAATATGACGATTTGGACGGGGCGGCGATGCGGATGCTGGCCGATGGTGAAGATGAGTAATCCGGAACGCGCGCTACTCATCTTGCGGAAAGACGTTATTTACGACGCTCGGTTTTATCATAGCTTTCTAGCCAGATAAGAACGTTCCCGGCGGCTCCGGTGAACGGCATAGTTGGTTAGCCAAATAATCTCGCGCGAACGGAAGCTATCGCTACATCTAGGCTTGAAACCGGATGGTCGGCTACCGGCCAGTTACAACAGTTTTCAGGACGATACATTGTCATGAACAATCCGATTGGCATGGTCAGCGGGATTGGCGATAGCGACGCAATTCGGTTTAACGGAGTCGCAGGGCGTTCCATCGCATATCTAGCAGGAGTGGGGACTTGAGGGGGTTTCGGCGCTCGGCGCGAACGTGGCGGAGATTGCCCGCCGTGCCGATCTGCGGCCGAACCAGATCTACAGATGGCGGCGGCAAATGGGGCAGGCAGCCCAAGGCTTTGCAGAAGTGCAGGTGCAGCCCGATCCGATGCCAGTGAGCGGATCGGCGATCACCGTGGAGTTCGAGCGGGCGATTGTGCGTATTCCCGCTGGCGCATCACCTGGGCTGGTGTCGGCAGTGCTGCGGTCGGTCAAGCCGTGATCCCAGTCCCCTCCGGCGTTCGGATATGGATTGCAACGGGGCAGACGGACATGTGGCGCTGCATGCGCAGCCTGGCCCTGCAGGTGCAGCAAAGTTTCGGACGTGATCCCTACGCGGGCGACCTCTACATTTTCAGGGGACGCCGCGGCGACCTCTGCAAGATCATCTGGCACGATGGCGTCG
>Ga0180008_1001291_pt1 | contig 16241 bp, 12 predicted proteins | sample MM_PW_MetaG_FD_121121 | JGI IMG/M metagenome (GOLD analysis project Ga0180008, IMG submission 121121) | Groundwater microbial communities from the Aspo Hard Rock Laboratory (HRL) deep subsurface site, Sweden - MM_PW_MetaG | ecosystem: Environmental > Aquatic > Deep subsurface > Groundwater...
ATGGGTGGAGCGATTGGTGCAGTATCCTCGGCAGCTTGGGGAGCAGGCCCTGGAGATTTTAGTTTAGGTGGTATTGCTGGTGGAGCAGCTATGGGTGCTGTTATGGGTGGAGCCGGTGGATATGGAGCAAGTAGGGCTAGAAGCGCTGGGATGTTCGACCGTTTTGCGGGTAAGCAAATGACAATGAGAAATCGCTTTGCGGGAGGTCAACTGACGGCAAATACACAAGGTATGAGATTTGTGGGTGGCAGACAAGGCGGAGCACGCAGAACAGGGCAAGTTGGCTGGGGTCGCGCAGGCATGTATGCTGGCGCAGGTGCTGGCGGTATCTTAGGTTCCTGGGCAGGTAACAATATGTTCGGCAACAGTAGACGCAGAAAATCACAATCCACATTAAATCACTATGGCGAGATGTTCTAGAAACGGAGATAACTTATGGGATTGGAATTCTATAATCAGAACAAGGTTATTACAACAGATGCTGAGGGTAGTATCATTACTACCCATGATGGTGTCTCTGGTGAATCGGTAGATGTCCTTATCTATCTCAAGAACGATAATGAATCATATTACTATACAAATATTGAGGTATATCCAACAGACAGTGAAACGCCTGATGATACATTAGGTGTCTATGGTACCGGTTGGGGAATCAAACTTTCCGCTGGGGAAAGACAACCTGCTCAGGATGAGTGGGATAATATCTTAGCCGGGGATGTTCTCTCTATGCCAGATATTGGGACTACAGATCAGGCCGATACCTCTAACTATTACCCATTCTGGCTTCGCGTAACTGTGCCTGGCAATCTACCTGCACAGATTAAAGAGACCATGACACTCAATTGGCGCGGAGTCACACATATGATTGGTTCATAATTATGCCTACTAGAGATCGTACAGTTCCTAAGGATCCTCTACAAAGATTAGAGGCTATCCAGGAATATATCATCAAACAAAAACTGCCCCGAGCTACTTCTGAAGAGATTGAAAAGCTTATGGCAAAGAGTGGAGATGCACGTCAAACTATCTCTGATCTATTGACAGGAGTCTTTGATCCTTCTACTGGCACTATTGATGAAACTATGTTGCCTCCTAACGATCCTCGTTTGAAAGGATTTCCCCCTGGATCAAAGCGTAGACACGTTACTGAGTTTAATCCAGACGAACTTAAACAATTACTCAAAGATACGATCTCTGATGGTGTTCGCACTGAAAAAGATCTACATAATCTCAAAGCAGCGCTTGATGCTCGATTAGAATTAGTAAAAGAAGAATTGACTGTTTCAGGTTCTGATAATAATGGTTCTTTAGGAAATCCAGCTCTGCGTCAGGCGATACGTAAAATCTTTGGCCAGAATACAACGACCATTACCTATGATATGTATAAGCAGGCTTTGGCTTTGAGAGAACGCTTCCAACAAGAAGATATGACAGACGCTATGTCAGACAATCCCTTTGCAGGAGGTAAGAATATTGTTTCAGTCGGACGAGAACGAGCGACAAAGTAGTCAACGTGAGGAAGATTATGAGAAGATGTTTCCTAAAATGGGTAGAGATTTTATCCATATTAGTGATTTCATTGCCTGGGCAACTACTGTTCAAAGCATTTTAGCTCCATTTGGAATCATTCTCCCACCTATAACAAATGCAGGAGCTATTGCAAAGGCTAATCAATATAAAGATGCTGTCGAATCTGGCGAAGAAGCAGACTATATCGACCTGGTTGAGATTGATAAAGAAGACAAGGAAGGCTAAGATATGGCAAGTGTTGTTGATAAGGCTGCAAGCGATCCTGATGTTCGTTTAATCTCTCTTGATCCCTTGATTGAGATGCATCTTCATCTCATTATCAGCTTATTTGAAGAAGGTAATCGCGGCAAGAAGACTGAAGATTCAATTTTCTGTTCAATGTTTGGTGATATCGGGAAGCACGAATCTAATCTAGCTTCTTTCCGTACATCATCTATGACATATGGTGCTATGGCAGATGAAGAGGTAGATCTTGAAACAGGCGAGTGGGTAGATACAGGTCAGGTAACTGTAGTTGAGGGGCCTGCTGGTGGAGAAGCTTCTGTACAAACTGGTGTTGTAGGAACATTTGGTGAGACTGGAGATGCCTTCCTCGACTTTACCATTAATCCTCCAGATACCAATCCTGATGGTAGCCCTAATATCTTTGCACAATGTTTTCCGTGTGAACACAGACTAACCATTTTGGCCGAGGGAATGCCTCTGCCTGACTGGAGTTTGGGGTACCAGAAATACATAGATCAAATTAAGAACTTCATTAACCAGATACTGCAGATGTTGAACCCAGTCAACTTCTACGCAGATATCTGTATGTTCATTGATATGTTAAGGATTGTCTGCCCGCAAGACCTTGTTCTATTACTCGGTATGTTGGGTTTCCTACTCACTAAGTATCTGACCCTATCTTTAAAGATAGATATCGACTGGATCTCTTTAGTTGGAATGATACTGTTGCCTCTGCTACTGCTCATTGTATCACTGTTAGACATGATGATTTCAGTTGGTTTGAATCCGATGACTTGTCTGCAAGATCTTCTGGAATTTATGAAATCATTTGTCTCCGCTACAGGAGAGATAGCAACGAACTTCGGCGGCAGTATTTCTGACATGAACAACTATGTTAAAGAGTTTGGAGCCAATACAGAAGCTGGAGCCAGTTTATCTCCAGGAGAGTCCCATATAGGTAAGATGCCTATACGAAACGAGATGTTGGATGATAAAATGAAAGGCCTATTAGGGACTATGGGTTCTGTGGACATGCTTATCCTTAGTCTTAGTTCGGTTCAAATCAGAATCCCTGCATTCTTCAACATGCTCAAAGATATTCTAGAGTGTCTTATTGAAATGATTAATGAAGGTGTGTTGCTTAAACTACAAATTATGCTAGGGATGTTGTCCCTTGTGAAGTTGATTGGATTAATAATAGCTGTTATTAGTCTTATTGATTCAGGAGATATCTGCACAGATCCCACTATCCCTCTTTCAGAAGATGATGTAAAGAATGTAATTGATCGTATGAAGCAATTGTCTGGTCCTGCTGGAACAACTGGAGCAAAAGGATTTTCTGTCTCTAGTGGACTTTCTCCCACAGTTGATGTTACATTTGACTCCGCAGGATCTGGAACAGGTAATATTATTGTTACCAACCTCGTGACAAACCAATCAACTAAGGTTCCCATGTGTCTTGGAAAAGTTGATTCAACTACCCGCAACCAAATCAACGAATGGATCGAACAGCTGGACGCCGTTAGTTAATAACAGTTATAATCTTATTGGTGTTACAAATATGAATGCACAGACTACTCCAATCTTTCAACCTGGCCATGTGACACAGAAGGCAACCTTTGCTGATGTTCATGTAACACCGGGGGCTTTCGTAGACCTAGACAAGCCTATTGCACCTCGTATTATTGCAGGATTACATAACCCAGCACTGGCATATAAAGAACGTTACGGGAAGTGGGGCTCTCGCCATACCTGGGAAGAAGCAGAATATGATCTATGGGAGCCAGGTCTCATTGAAGATACTGAATCTTATTTCCGTCAGTTCATTCGGAAAAAGAAGGGATTAGCCTTTAAAGAAGGCTATGAGTTCATTGGCAAGGACCCTGAAACTATTGGTTACATATTAGACCGTTTCTCGTGGATTGAAGCTGCCCAAGGTAAATCAATGCGGCAGTTACTAAAAGAAGCGATGCACGAACTGTTGCAAAAATCCAACTGTTACTGGATTAAGATTCGCAAGACTAACTCTTCCAATGGCAAACTCAGAAGGGTAGGAGGACGGCTATTACAGCCTGTTGCTGGATACTTTATTGCACCAGCAGAGACCATACAGGTTCGTCGCAAGAATGATGGCACTATTGTTAAGGCTCGACAACTTATGCCTAATGGCAAAAAGGGTGAAGAGATTAACGGTATTGACATTGTTCACTTTACTCTGGATAAGAAGGTAGGACACCCTATCGGGACTCCTATTATTGAACCTGTTAAGGATGACATCCGGACTCTCCGTAGGATGGAAGAGCATGTAGACCTTCTGATCTATCAACATCTCTTCCCGCTATTCCAATATATTGTAGGCACCAAGGATAAGCCAGCTATGGTCTATCCAGATGGTACAAGCGAAGTAGATGTTGTCGAGCGTAAGGTTGAATTCTTACCTCCTGAAGGTGTCATTGTTACGCCTGAACGTCATGAGGTAAAACTCATTGGTGCAGACGGCAAGGCTCTGAAAGCAGCTGAACTGCTTGAGTATTTCAAAAAGAGAGTTTTTAGTGGATTTGGTTCTTCTGCAGTAGACTTTGGTGAAGGAGATACATCTAACAAAGCTACAGCCAATACACTCTCAGGCAATACCATTGATGATGTAAAAGACATTCAAGACGATCTAGAAATGCAATTTGATTGGCAGGTTTTACGAGAACTACTCTTAGAGGGTGGTTTCAACTTTAATCCTCTACATCGAGATCATGAAGTACGACTACACTTCAAGGAAATTGACCTTGAAGCTAAGATGAAAGTAGAGAATCATGTTGCTCAAATGTTTGAACAATATATCATCAATGAAGATGAAGCTCGTCAAGAGATTGGTAGAGAACCTAAAGAATTAGAGGACGAAGACTACCGACCCAAGACCTTCTGGAGAATGATTAAAGAGCCTGAAACCCTCATGATTGCAGGAGATGAAGCTTACCTCTCAACTGTTGCGAGCATGCCTAATACTTCTGTAGATGAACAAGCTCTTGCTAAGGGTGAGGAAATGAAAAACAAAGCAGCCGAGCGAGATACTAAACAAAAGATTGCGATTGCTAAGGCTAAACCAGTTGCTAGTTCAGGTCAAAGACAAGGGGCTTCAAAGAATCGACCTAGTAATCAACATGGTACCCGAGCTAGTGCTACTACTAGAGGGTCTAGAGATATTGTCGAGCATCTTATTGAAAGAGCCTTTGCAACAAACACATTGCATACCTTGGATAAGCGCATAGCTGCACTTGTAACCCAAGAGTTTTGTAGTGGTGCTGCAGAGAATCAGGTAGATCCACACCAGAGTCTAGAAGGACTACAGAAGATTCGTGATATACGTTCCCGTGCAATCCTGTCTGTTAGCAGAATTACAAATGCTTTGACTAATAGTCTGGCTATTGTAAATACAGATATGGCAGATAGTCTTAAAGAAATTCATTATAATCGCATTCAAGACATTTGTTGCGAACTACTAGATCAGTCCTATACAGAAGGTCAGTCCTATCAACAAGAACCAGTTATTAAAATGCAAGATTCCGTGGAATTTAAAGATTCTATGCAAACCCTTTTGTATAAAAGGCACCTATTGGTTTCAGATGAGGATAGAGCAACTGTTCTGCGCGAATGGATTCCTCCCAAACGAAATGCTCTTATGCTTGCATGGCCAGATTTTGTTGTCGCCCAGAATTATAAACTAACAGGACCATTTCAGTTTCACTGGGCAACAGGACAAAAGGTTGCTCTAAGCTATAGTGATGTTGAGTGTGCTCCAGGAATTTATAGAGAAGTTTTGTATTCAGCTCACTACTTTATTCAGGATAGCAAAGGTCATAACCTCATAGTGCAACTTAATATGGATGGCTTCTGGCCTGGTATTGTTGTCAATTGTAAAGATACGAATCGCAAAGCTGCCAAAGATCTTATTGAGAAATTTGATGCTTATACAAAAGAGAACAACTTCTTGCGTGGGCACCTTATTGATATTCGAGGACAATTCGTTAAGACAGATCTTGTAACCTGGAACGATATCATTCTCAAAGACGAGATCAAAGATCAGATCAAGAGGAACGTGATTGGCTTCCTAGACAAGCTGCCGATCTATGTTAAGAATAAACAGCCTGCTAAACGAGGTATCCTCCTAGAAGGCCCACCTGGCACAGGCAAGACTTTGGCTTTTAAAGCTATTGCTAATGAAGTCAAAGATGACATCACTTGTTTATGGGTAAGTTCAGGAGATATTAGTATTCCATCGCGCTTTGCTTGGCTGTATGAGCTTGGTAGAGATCTTGCACCTTCTGTGATATTCCTTGAAGATATTGATACTCATGGTGGAGATCGTGCTACTAAAGGTCAGGATCCTTATATTGGAGAGCTTTTAAATCAGCTAGACGGTATGAAGAGCAATGCAGGAGTTGTAACTCTAGCTAGTACGAACTTTGTTGGACAACTAGACAATGCTCTGCGTGATAGGCCAGGCAGATTTGATATTAAGATTCATCTGGATGCTCCAGAGCTTCCAGAGGTCAAGGAAATGCTTCATACCTTCTTATCTAACGTAATTGTAGATCAAAGCATAATAGACAGCATTGCCGAAGATGTAGTAGGATTAACGGGCGCTTACATCCGAGAGGTTGCAATGCAGGCCGTATCACTAGCTATTGATGATAACTCTATAGATGGAAACGATATTGCTATCGTTACCGAACAGCACTTACAGAAAGCTATTGATTCGATTAAAGCAAATCGAGCCCAGTATGCTGACCAGCGCTAGCTTGTTGGAGAATTAACTATGACAAAGAAAATTGCACGCTTCTACGATGACATGATCATTCAGCCGCCTGGCTTTATCTTGAACATGGACAAGAGCCAAAAGTTTAAGATTACGGATGCTGTTTTAAGTGGAATCCGTGATCTTAATGTAACTGTTGCGGCTACTCATGCATCGCGTATCACACGGAATAATACATTGTATCTGCCTACTAAGATGAGGCAGGGACTACCATCCTTGCTTTCGCGGCAGGATGGAGGAACCTCTCCTTCCCGGCTTCCTATCTTTATTAACCACAACAAGTACGATCCCAATGGAGATCCTATTGGTCGTATCACTGGTGCTGATTATATCGACCTAACCAACTCTCTACTTAATACGGCCATTGGTGACTCAGTACAAGATATGAATTTGGATAGGCCAGATCAACAGTTCTATCAATTCCTAGATGCACTAGATGCTCTGATGGACAGTGGTGCTCTATATGACCCTGCTTTCAAAGGCACAGGGTATATTCGCGCCATCCTTAACATTACAGATGAACAAGCAGTCAAGAAGTTCCTGGATGGTCGATATGTAACCGTATCTACTTCCTTTACTTCAAACAAGGCAGTTTGTTCGATCTGTCGTGAGAACTGGGCTGAGATGGGAGAACCCTGTGAGCATAAACCTGGAAAGTTTTATGACAAGGACGGAGAAAAACATAAATGTTTCTTGGTCCCTGGAGATATGAATTACGACGAAATCTCTGTAGCCCACCGCCCCGGAGATGACGAAGCTATCGTCCTTAGTATGGATGGTGGCAATTCACCCGGTCAGCCTGGTGTGTATTCCGCACAAGCTGCCGATTCCTATGAGCCCTATGAGTTGAAGTGGCAAGGCCACTTTAATGACAGCTTCGACCCCGAGGGAGGTCAAACCATGAAGACTCGTGAAGAGAACTTAAATGCTCTGAAGGGACTTTGGTCAGATGAGGCTATGGATCTATTTGAGAAGATCGATGACAGCGTCAGCGATGAAACTCTCTCTGAGGTTTGTGGTATGTTCAATGATGCAACGCCATCTATTGAAGATCTAACCAGGGCTCTTGGCATCAACGTTGAATCTGTAACAGGGGCGGACATCACGCCTGAAGTTAATACAGGTCCTGTTGAACAGCCTGCAGAGGTAGTTGTTAACCTGGAAGATAACACGAATGATGTTTTCACATTCGAAAAAGCTATCGAAAAGATGCTTGATGATAAGGCATTAACTGAAGAGGAAGCTGATGTCCTATATGAAGCTATCTCTACAGAGATTGATGACATGATTGTTGAAGGAATTGAATGCAGTCAAATCGATCTCGCTACATCTGAGACTGTTCTTATTCAACTGACCGACGCCAAACTTTCTTCAGATGCACGAAAGAAACTATCGAGTGGTACATTCTGTGGACCAGAAAGAAGCTTCCCGGTACCGGACTGTGCTCATGTGACGGCTGCACGCCGACTCATTGGGAAATATGAAGGTCCTGGCAGCAAAGATGCTATCCTGAATTGTGTCTCACGCAAGGCCCGCGCAATGGGTTGTGATACCAAACAGAAGAGTACAGATAATATCGAAATGGCTGTTAAGACGATCCTAGAACGTTTTGCCGCAGAAGTTACCGATATGGAGAGAGATGAACTAGTAGCTATCTATCAGGCTGCAGAACATGCTATTACAGAACGTAATATTTTACCTCCTGTTGAGTGCACAAATTGTTCTGATATTGAAACACAAATGGATACTATACGTGTTCAACGTGATGAACTCAATGATACGTTGATAGCTACTCGTGATGAACTACAGCGTGCTCAAAAAGATGCCGAATCTTATATGGAGCAATTAAGTACTGCTGTATTGGCTCACAAAGATCTATTACGTCAGTCTGTTGCATCTATGCGCAAATTGAATGGCACAGCGACTAGTTTCGATGATATTTGCAATGAAATTAAGGATAGAACACGTTCTGAACTAGAAAATGATTACAATGAGTTGCACGCTAACTATAACTTTGATACGATCAACAGCGAATCCAGGAATGCACTTCCTGAGCAACTGGTTGATCCAACTATAGCAGTTCAGGATGAAAATGTTGCTGGAAGTAAATTTGATTCAGAATTTGTTCCTGTAGTGGTTAAGAGATATCAAGACCTTGTACAGGTTAGCAAGAGGGAAGCAGAAGGTTACATCTCGAATATGATTATCCGAGGTATTGTTCCAGATAGCTTCGACATTAACGAGCATCTTCAACAAGAAGATGACGACTAAGGAGGAAAAGTTCCATGGCACTATCTGACTATGCACCGGCTCCTCGTCGTTGGGACCACGTAGGAAACCTCGTTCCGAACTTCGAACACTCTGAAGGCCAGAGACCTCATCTTCATGGCGCACCAGCAGGATGGCTCCCAGTCCAGTACTACGATAAGTGGTACGAGACTTACATTACCATTATGGCTGGCAAGCTGGTTGCACTAGACCGCATCGAAGAGATTGTCCCTGCAGGCCTGAAAGTCGAGTGGGCGGCAGCTATTGGTGGGGCAACAATCCTTACCTATACTGCTACTGACGTTTCGGAACTGGTAACCGACCTAACTACGGGAAGTACCCTTACTGCAGCAGTCTCATACACCAAAAATCAGGTAACCGCAGCCCTGCGGCTACGTGGTCTGATTGGTGCAGCTGAGGCTTGCGATGCCTTTATCTCTAGACCAATTGGAGTGGCATCTCACTGTATGTACGCTTGGGCATTCTATGGCAACAATGAAGTGGACGCGCTTAGTCGCAGAAACTATGGCATTGATGCCAAATTCGCAAACTTCTATATGCAACACAAGGTAGCAGTCCTGTGCGATTACGCTTTGCGTATTCCTCATGTTCCTGCTGTCCAGACCCCTGAAACGCTAGATGCAGCCCTTACGGTCGCAACTCTAACGTTCGGTGCTGGAAACCTTTATAGTGCAGCTAACACTGTTGCAGCTACACGCTACAGCTCAATTACCAATACCAACTTTATTGCTGCAGCTCTAGCTACATATCCAGTGGCGAAGAATACCGCTTACACACCACTAACTGCTGACAATGCAAGTCTACTTCTACGTAGACGCTCTAGCCCAGATGCTTTGGCTCAGGCTGGGGACTATTACATTGACTACGAAGCGGGCGTTATGTTCTTCTACGTAGCTGGCGGGGCATCGGTTCCTGCAACTGTCAGTGGAACAAACATCACTTTCTACAGCTATGCAACAGCTCCTGCTACTGTTAGCCTGTATGTCTGTGCTGTTGGCGATATCAAACCTGGAGATTTCCTAGAGGCTGATGCTGATTCCAACTTCATTTTGGCAACCAACACCACATTCCGGGATATCATGGGCCAGGCTCTGACATCTGTACGTCACCCACGAGACTTCCTAGATAGGGTAAAGTCTGCATGGGATAACTTTGGTGTCCTTGATCAGCTTCCAGGTACTGCTTCTAGTGGTTATCCTGACAACCTCACATATGCTGGGGCTTCTGACAAGGAAATCGTAATCAACCTAGTCAGTCGATAAGGAGGTAAGAAAATGGCTATTAAATTCCAAGATACAAACCACCTCAAGACTGTCTTTAATGATGGTGGATTCGATCAGGTAAGTGGCGAATTTCTGAAGTTCGCTGACGTTATGAACACGTCGAGTGCTGGTCCTCTACTTCCTAAGGTAATCACTCAGGTTATCAAGGAATCTCAAGAGCCCCTGCTTGTTGGTGTTAATCTTCTAGATCGTCTGGATTATCAGTTCGGCCAGAACATTATCTTCCCAGCAATCGGAGCACTTTGGGCAGAGGATATCGCAGAAGGAGAGGAATACCCAGAAGTCCAGCCACAGATCGGTGGAGCAACTGTGACAGCAACCATCGGTAAGAGCGGTCTTGCCTTCGGTTTCACAGAGGAAATGATTCGATATTCCAACTGGAATCTTATGAACATCTGGATGCGCGAAGCTGGTAAAGCTATGGCACGCCATAAAGAGTGGAAGATCTTCAAGCACATCCTAGCTCTAGGCACCAAAGTCTTCGACAATCTTACACCTACAGTTTCATCTAAGGGTGTTACTCATGGTCGGGATCTCGAAGGCAATCCTAACGGCGCGATGATCATGGATGACCTGTTCGACATGTACGCACAGGTTCTACTGAACGGTTACGTTCCTAATGCACTTCTCATGCATCCCCTAACATGGCTTATGTGGGTCCAGGATCCAACTATGCGCCAGTTCACACTCGCTGCGGGTGGCGGAACCATGTTCTACGGATGGCAGGGGCAAGTTAACAAGCAAACCCCATGGTCCAACGGTCCACAAGGTAAGCTTGGTCAGGGAATGGGTCGTCAGGCTGTTCCTGCAGAGAGCGTTGATGGTACTACCGCAACTCCTCTGACTGGTTACGACCAGACCATGAACAGTTCTCCTAAGTTCCCGTCTTACTGGCCATGGCCTATGACTATCCATGTCAGCCCGTTCATGCCGTTTGATCCAGAGACTATGTTGACAGACATCATCATGTTCGCCCAAGGTGAACTGGGTGCTCTTATCGTAGACGAGGATCTCACAACTGAAGAGTGGACTGACCCGAAGATTGATGTTCGGAAGATCAAACTACGAGAACGCTACACAGTAGGTATCTATAGTGAAGGTCAAGCAGTCGCCGTTGCTCGCAACGTGAAGGTTGTCCCGAACCAAATCGTGCTACCAGCTCAGGCCACTATTCCTGTAAGTGGTATGATTGGTATCATTCCTGCGGATACTGCAGTAATCTAAGCGTAAGCTGGGTTGTTGTACAGGCCTCAAGTAGGCTATAATCACGGGGTAGGGGTTAACTCCTCTACCCCGTTTTTATATCAGGAACAATTCCTCAAAGAAAGGGCTGTTAAAGTGTCTCATACACGAGAATTTAAAGGATTTAGCAAACAAGAGGTTATCTGCGACCCTATTGTGATTCAAGGCAGAAGAAATGATAGAAGAGGCCTGACACATGGCGAAGCTAGAAGCAGACATGGTAAAGTACAAGAACAACGTGCAGCTGGTGAAGATGGTAGCGAGGATAGCAATTTAGTATTAATGTTTGCTGGTCAAAAGCTTCCAACTGATGCAGAGATAATCGAAATGAAAAGAATCTCTGCTATTGAAAGGAAATGGTATAATAGGTTGCGCCGATGGTTTCAGAACCTCTTCGGCCAAGGAGGCGAATAGTGGTAAGCCCAACAATTGATAGTGTCTACCCAACTAGCGGAGCAACAGGAATTCCTCTGGGAGCTACAGTGTGGGCCATCTTTGATCAAGAGATTGATGCGAACAAGATTGAAGGTGCATTTTTTGTCATTGGGCCAGATCATTCTCTATGGACAGGCCCTGACCAAGTTAGATGGAATAGACTCCTACAACCAGAGCCACAAGAGTTCTTAGAGTCTCCAGGGTACAATGGTATTGTCCAGGGTACTTGGAGTGTCCAGAAGGTCAATGCTCAGGGACAATCTGTATCTGTGCCATCCTATTCTCCAGGAGGAGGTTACCGTAGCAAGGTAATCTTTACACCTGATGAATATTTTGCCGCACTAATTGACTTTACTGTCTTTCTGGCAGGAGAAGAGGCTGGCACCGTAACCAGTCGTGGCATCCGAAGTCGTACTATTTGGGATACACAGTTAGGTACTAATCTTGGTGATGGCAATGTAGTTGCCGCTGGAAGTTATACTGGTTCTGTTAATGCAACTGCTGTGATTGAGATCACCAAAGCTGGTGGTGTAGGTGTTGCAGAGTATAAGTGGTATTGGCAGAGGACCCCTGGTATCTTCAATGTGGGTATTTGCTCTGGAAAGGAAAGGCCATTAGAGTCGGGCGTAACCTTCTCCTTTACTGGTACTGATTTCAGATTAGGAGACACTTATACTATTGCACTGACTCCTGCAGCATTCATGGTTAATATTTCTACATGGAGTTTTTCAACAGGCAGTGGGTCAATTGAAACTGTCCCCTCATCTACGTCCACTTCTCCTACAGGTGTCCCAGTACCTCCAATACCACCATTTGTAGATGCACCCTTTACTGTTGAGAAAATTACCCCAGAGCATAGAGCGGTGCAAGTACCTCTTGCACGAAAGACTATTCGTATTCAAATGTCTAAAGACATTGATGAAGACACTATCACACAGGAATCTGTTCGACTCTATGCTGAACATGTCCTTGGTGATTATGTAGATGATAATGAACCTGATGTTCCGAGTGAGATTGCCAAGGTCTTGGAGGTTGATGGCGACACCCTGATCATCACTATATAGGAGGCTATCATGGGAAACGTTATGGCAGGCGACAAGGTTGATCGTATTCTTAAGAATGCTGCTGGCGACGTATTGAGAATTGACACAGTATCTATCAGTGGATATCTTATCCGCGAGAATACTTATATCTATCAGCGCAAATTCACCTCTGATAACCAAAGAGATTGGGGCAATTGGATTTTTCATAGCAATGGAGGACGGAAAGTTGTAACGGAACTCTTCTATCTTGGGGGAGCTAGATTAGTGGCTGAAATTGAAATGATCGGTGGGGCTCCTAGTATGGACACAACCAATTTTGATTGGTTTGATATCTCTACTGGTAGTTCTCAGACTTACCGTGTTGATATGACCGACCTTCCTAATATAGGCGATACAGTCTAGGAGGAAGCTCATGACCATTTCAAAACATATTAAAGAACATTCGATCCTAGGGCCATTTGCAACAGCTGCTGGGTTAGCTGCTCACGAAGCAGATGTCTCCAATCCTCACATAGTTACTGCAGATCAAGTTGGGCTTACGGCCCATATAGCAGATTTAGCCAATCCTCATGTAGTTACAGCTGCACAACTAGGCCTTAGTGGTCCTATGGATTTCAAAGGGGGTATCACTATTGCTGCTGACTTCCCGACTCTTGCAGCAGTTGGTACTGGGGATGTTTATACAATCCTAGCTGACGTAACAGATAATGATGCCACTAAAACTAATACTGGCGATATCTTCTATAAATTTGAAGAGATTGTTTGGGATGGATCTGGATGGATTAATCTGGGGAATAGTACTCAACTCTTAGGATCGTTCGCTACTAACAAGCTAGCTCTGGCGAACCTGAAAGCCCGCAAGCTTGATACTAATGGCGATGGCACTGGCAATCCCGTAGTTTCTCAGTCTTACTATAACACTACAGTCAAGGTAATCAGGACTTGGGATGGTACCATCTGGAAAGGGCGTCCGTTTACTAGTAGACAACTTTCTGCCAATGTCACCATCAATTGGGATAATGCAGCGGGTTCTGATGAAGGTGGCGATGGCTCTCCTGCCGATCCTTACCTGACGCTTGAACAATGCATTCAGGATGTATCTGTTGTTCCTAATATTGAGATTCTATATGGCTATATTGTCCAGTGTGTTGGCGCAGGACCATATAACATTGATCTGAGTGTCCTTAATGGTCTGGTCTCTGCATATAAATATAGCAATGGAACTACCTTTGCCATTCATGGCGAATCTAGTGTTGTTGGCACTGCTTTCCCTGTAGGGGTTAATGGCATTCTTACAATTAGTTCTGTAGTTACTGATGCAAGAGGTGGAATAAGAAAATTCAATATTGTAGGTGGTGGAGCATTTACACCGAAAGTCTATAGAGGACACAAGGTTGTTGTTCATAGCTGTGCTGCTACACCTGCCTTTGTAGGAGCAGTAGGATGGGTGTATGATAATGATGCTAGTGGATTTATTGTAGAATTTGATAGTAGCAACTTTGGAAGTCTAGCAGCAGGTGATGAGTTAGCTATTCATCGCTATCCAACCACTGGTAGATTCAAGGGCGATTCTATTAATTATGCAATTAGCGCACAGGTCCAAGCAATCTTTAAACAATTTGAGTGGGTACCTGTAGGTCCTAGTCTGTTACATGATTCTGTTATTCAATTCCAAGACTGTATTATGCGTCGTACCGGTAATTGGTCTTTCCCTACAGCCCAAGAATCAGGCTATCTGAAATTCAAAAATGTTTATTTCAAGAATGAACATGCTTCTACGATTAATGATTTGTTCGCTGGATTAAATGGAGCGAAGGCCCGTTATGAAGGTGCATGTGTTTTCGATGCATATGATGGTGCAGCTACTCGTCCCATCAATGGGCTCTCTTCGAGTATCATTGAACTATTTGGAAGATTAGTAATTACAGGGGTTTCAACCGGGGATATTTCTTTGCCTTACTCTACACGATTTAGCTGTGATAGAGCGGCATTTGATGGGAACTATATTCTCTGTAATACCCTAAATGACCTCTTTAGTGTATTTACTGCGAGCGAAAGTGGAAAGTTTGAAGGACATTTGCCAGCAGTTTTTGGAACTTTGACAGGTTATATCTTTAATGTCTCAGCTGCCAATGCTGCCAAGCTACGAGGTACTCTTGAATTCCGAGAAGTACCTACAGTTGTAACAGCAGGAGCTACTGTGGGACGTTGTAGTATCGGTTCAGCCAATGGATATATTGTGCGAAATAGAGAAGGAGAAACCTTCAAGGTATTAGGCACTGGCAATCTCAATCGAATCAAAGGAATTGTTGCAGATTATACAATAACAGATAATGATGGTGTCGAATTTATCAATGCAGATGCTACAGCTGCTGGTGTTATTGCTACACTACCAACTGCTGCAGATAATGAAGATCGCTATATTACTGTTAAAAAGATTGATACTTCGGTTAATACCGTCACGATTGATGGAGAAGGTGCAGAAACGATTGATGGTGCCGCTACAGTTGTGATCTCAGCTAGATACCAATCTTATACTGTTGTTAGCAACGGTACTTCCTGGAGTGTAGTGTAATGACATACAATCCATACTCAACTATTCCTTTAGCTAAGACTTACTTTGTCACGAAGCAAGGATCAGACATCAATGATGGAAAGAGTATTGGACGTTCGTTTCTGACGGTCGCTGCTGCTACCACAGTTGCTGTTAGTGGTGATTGTATTGTTGTCTATCCTGGTACCTATGCAGAAAATCCAGGAGCAGTAGCAGACGGGGTAACCATTCACTTTATTGGTAACCCTACTGTAGGCACTGGCGCGGGACCTGTGTTTACAATTGCTAGCCCTGCTACGGGGGAAATTGTAAGGTTTACAGGCTGCGCTACTATTACTGCTACTACTGCCTTAACAGTAGCTGCAGGTGCTATTGCACTAGTGGACCCTTCCGTTACCCTTACAGGAGTTATTACAGGACCTTGGAAGATAGGAAGAACTATCTATCTGCAATCTGGTAATGCTATTGCTACCTTCTGTCCTGCCGATGGTTCACTAGTAGCTGTAGCTGCAGGGGATAAGCTTTATGATGGGAATACGGATACCGAAGCGAGGGCCATCGACGTGGATGGTACGGTGTACTGGCTTGGTGCGAAGCAGCAAGTCCCATTCGAGTCTACTGGCGTGACCACGGTGAATCCAGTGCAGCGGTGCCAGTGGAGCCCGATGGCCAGCCGGAAGGCTGTGGTTGTCGGCTATGATGGGCATTACATGCAGTCGGAAACAACGACCGGGACAAACTACTACACGGTCAGCATCAAATGGAAAAATGCCACGCTGGCCACGTTCAGCACGCAGTCGGCCAGTGAGGACGTCCAGCACCGCGTAACC
>Ga0180008_1001292_pt1 | contig 16240 bp, 18 predicted proteins | sample MM_PW_MetaG_FD_121121 | JGI IMG/M metagenome (GOLD analysis project Ga0180008, IMG submission 121121) | Groundwater microbial communities from the Aspo Hard Rock Laboratory (HRL) deep subsurface site, Sweden - MM_PW_MetaG | ecosystem: Environmental > Aquatic > Deep subsurface > Groundwater...
GGGAGGAATAACGACCCCTACAGATGCAGGTGAAAAAGCAAAGATTTATAGACATCTCCAAGACAATGCCCATAATTATATAGCATCCAGAACTAAGATGACCAAGGAAGAAATTGACGCATTGGTGAAAGCAAAAGAATTTTGGATCAATGGCGAAGTTGCTGTTGAACTTGGAATAGCTACAGGATTACTTGATAAATAGAGGGCAATATGGAAGAAAATATTATAATGGCAATTAAAAAATTTTCTGAAATTTATGAAATAAAGCCAGAAATTGTTTTCGGAATCGTTAAAAAAGAGAGTACGGGGGATCAGTTTGCTTGTAGATTTGAACCTAATTATAAATGGTTATATTATCCTGATCAAGTTAAACCTCCTTTCTGCTCTTTGGATACAGAGAAGACTCTACAGAAAATATCGTGGGGTTTAATGCAGGTCATGGGAGCAGTTTATCGTGAACATGGATATAAGGGATGGTTATCAATCATTCCTGGAAATATTGAGATCCAGTTACATTTTGGATGTAAACATCTATTTAATAAAATAAAAAGATACGGAACTGATGAGGGCATTTTGGCCTATAATTCTGGAAGTCCAAGAAAAAATGCTGAAGGGAGATATATTAATGAATCATATTTGGAAGGCGTATTAAAATTCGCAGATGAATTTCGGAGGGAATAAATATGAAATTTTTAGGAGATATCGTAGGCGGAGCAACACTTTCCGGGGTAAAAGGGATCTTCGAAGGAGTAGGGTCACTGGCTAAAGATATCCGGTCGGCCATAACGGGAGAAATAAGTCCGGAGGCAAAGGCTGAACTACTTGAAAAGGCTAACCAACTTGAAGCCCTGGGCCAGCAGGGACAATTGAAAGTAAACGAGGCAGAAGCCGCTCACCGGTCCGTGTTTGTGGCGGGATGGAGACCCTTCATCGGGTGGATTTGCGGTATAAGTCTGGCTGCTTATTTTATCCCTCAATATATTCTGGCCGCTATCCTGTGGGTACGAATCTGCTGGACTGCACAAGCACTTGTTGCTTATCCTATTCCTGAACCTGCTGGGTTGATTACGTTGTTAACAGGAATGTTGGGTCTTGGAGTGCTGCGAACAGTTGAGAAAATGAGCGGGAAATCGATATAAATAAAAAACAAGAGTAATCCTTCCTTCAAAGGATAAGAGGTTATAACAAATGTCAGTTAATACAACAGGAACATGTTCAGTAACTCCGGGGTCTGCTGTTGTCTCGATGTCAAATGCCAATTATAATCTAATGGTTGCCGGAGACTTATTCAGGTTAGCAATAGATAAAGCATTTTACACAGTGGCAAGCGTGAATGCTTCTGCTGAACAAATTGTTTTGACATCAAGATATTCTAATCTAGAGTATGAAACAACAGTTACAAGCGAAACAGTTGACACAGGGGATGATACATCTTCTTATTCGTTCACACTTGCTAACACTCCAGTTATAATAGGGACTGCTGAATTCTCTGATGAAGATGACATAGAAACATTTACGGATAATTTAGATGGTACTTTAACCGGAGATGCAGGAGGAACTGGAACGATTTCTTATGATGATGGTAGTGTATCATTGGAATTCGATGCCCCTATAGCTTCTGGAAAAATAATATATGCAGATACTTATGATTATGGGAGTACTATAAATTCTGTTTCTTTTGTTATAGTTAGAGATTTCACTGATAGGTTTAAATTTCCAGAACCAGATAAAAATGAAAATGCTCCTGAACTCACAATAAGAAGAGCAATTAGAATGATAGATTATGAACTTTATAAATCTTCAACTACTGAGGTTAAATTTGTTCTATTTGATAGTGATGTCTCGGTTTCTGTTGCAGATGGTAAAGCTGCTTTCACTATTCCGTATATAATAAACAGTTATGTTTTAACTGACGTAATAGCTTCTGTTCATACAAAGGGAATTACGGCAACAACAGATCTTCAAATAAGACGTAGAAGGGTAGGAGTAGATGTCGATATGCTTACGACTCCTATCACCATTGGAGATGAATATTATGCTAGAGATGGAGTCATAGATGCAACTTACGATGATGTAGCAACTGGTGATCAAATATATATTGATGTTGACGCAATACACTCGGGGACTGCTCCATTGGGCCTCTCAGTTACTCTAACTTTTAATAAGGCAACTTAATATATGACATCTTATAAGATAGGTACTTGTAACGTAACTCCTGGTTCTACTACGGTTACGATTTATAATACAAATTTTGACTATATCACCTCTGGGCGTTTATTTAGAACTAGTTTGGATAGTTTATTCTATACAATAGATGAGGTTGATAGTTCTTCTAGCCAATTTACATTAACAGAAAGTTATAGGAATTCTGATTATGAATACTTGGTTGTTGATGAGGCAGTAGATACCGGAGATGATACATCTACTTATTCATTCACCCTTGTCCACACTCCGGTCATTCCTGGAACTGCTGAATTCTCTGATGAGGATGACATAGAAACTTTTACGGATAATGCCGATGGTACTCTAACGGGAGATGCAGGAGGAACTGGAACAATTAACTATACAACCGGAGTTGTTTCTTTAGCATTTGATGCCCCTATAGCTTCTGGAAAAATAATATATGCAGATGATTATGAATTTGGCGAAATGGTATATGGGTTACAATTCCAGATGATTCTTGATTATACAGATAAATATGATTTACCTGAACCATTTCCTCCTGATGAATATAGCGAGATAATAATCGCAAGAGCGATAGAAGATATAGATTCTACTTTGTTTGAAGCTACTTCTATTGATGTTGAATATGATATATTCGATAGTACCTCTTCGATTTCTACCGGAGATGGTAAAGCTGCCTTTAGCGTACCTTTAACTATGGATGATTATATTTTAACTGACGCAATAGCTTCTGTCCATACAAAGGGGGTTACTGCAACAACGGATATTCAGATTAGGAGGAGAAGAAATGGTTCTGACATCGATATGCTCACAACTCCTATCACTATTGGTGATGAATACTATGCCAGAGATGGAGCCATAAATGCTTCTAATGATGACACTTCAACTGGCGATCAAATATATATTGATGTTGATACTGTTCATTCCGGAACGGCTCCGAAGGGGTTATTTGCGACATTAACATTTAAAAAGTTTTCAGATTAATAAGGTTTTGTGAGAATATGGGAAAAATGCAGTTAAAGCTAATATGGTGTATTTATGAAAATAATGGAATTAAACTACTTGATAAAATGCAATAATGACCGCTCTAATGGGTGTTAGAGAATTACTATAAAAATTTATTTCATGGAGGGCTTTAAAGATGATAGAAATAATGAACTTGTTCACTGCGGAAGTTGTTAGTGACAGTAGTACGATTACTTCTGATATTATTCCTTTATCGGAGTTATCTGCAGATGCTGCCTTGTTTCTTGATCTTGCTATAACCGGAGATGGAACAGCAGCGGCTCGTTACTTAGTTGGTGATACAACAGATGATACTTTTTACCAACCAAGTGGAGCTTCAGATATTTGTACTGGCCATACTAAAACTACTAATACAACAGGTCGGAACAGATATGCTATTTCAAGTGTTATTTTTTCTAAGTTTATGTCATTTGTAATCGAGGAAACAGGAGGCGCAGATTCAGTAACAGCTACGGCTAAATTGGTTATTATGTCCGGAACAAAAACCAGATAATAAAGAAAGGGGGCGAAAATGGCTAAGAAAGAAAGAGTTAGGACGGTAAAGGTAAGGGCTAATAATAAACAAACTCCTTCCAAGAGGGCAACAAAGCAGACTGAAATTCCCATTAACGTAGTGGCTTCTGAACTGATGAGATTTAAAACAGAATCAGGACAGAGAAATCTTGATAGGGACAACATGATTTTTGAAATGAGAAAAGAAACTACGAATATGCTTATATATATTCGTAGTCTTCTTGATTTACTTTCAGAAGTCTCCAATGTTCCTATTAACGTTCTAAATGGAAAGTTGATGCAATATTGCAGCGGAAGGTCCGTCATTGGTCCGAAAGGAGAACCAGTTGGCGAATTAATAGTCAGCAAATATAATTTCTCTTAAGACAAAAGGAGGTCTTAAATGAGAGTAATATCGTTTATAGGGGATTTGCTTTTAAGGTTAAAAGGCAGTAGACATCCAGTAAGGTTCATCAAAGATAAGAAGTATATCACTACAGAAGCATTCATTGATGAAACCAGAGCTGTTCATGGTAATATCATATCTTTCAATTCCGACCTAAATTTATACATTCCACCTGAAAAAAAATATAATGGGCAACCTCTTGATGGAAAAAGATTATTCATCATAAGGTCTGGTGGTATAGGTGATTTGATGGCTGTTATGGTCGGTGTCCATATTCTTAAAGAAAAATATCCCGATCTCAAAGTGGTTATAGGATCGGCTGAAATGTATAGAGATATGTTTGAAGGTGATCCAAGTATTTATAAGTTTTTCCCTAAACCATATCCATTTGAAGAATTAGAAAAGGCTGATTATTTCTTAGAATTCCAGGGGCTTGTTGAGAGTGGTGAACTTTCAAGAAAACATAATTTATATGATTTATTCTTAATAAGGTTTAAATTAGAAGGAGTTCCAGATAAAGAAAAAACTCCAAAGCTATTCTTGAATGATAAAGTGGATAGTGAAATCGAGGAACTTTTTAGAAGATTTAAGATAAAAAATGATAGTCCAATTGCCGGAATACAAATAAAGACTTCAACGATTGTTCGTGATTACCCTCTTATGTATTTCAGAGATATGATACAACTTTTAAATAGCGAGGGGATAAATACGGTTGTCATAGGCGAGCCAGAGAACAAGGATGATGTCATTAATCATTTATTATGTGATAATGAAAAGTCCTTTGATTTTACAGATTATGGCATTTCTCTTAACCATTTGTTTTCAATAATCAACCATTGTGATTTTATTATAGGCCCTGATACATCCGGTCTTCATATCGCAGGAGCCCTAGAGAAACCTATGGTTGGTTTATTTGGACCAATACCGAGTGTCTTGAGATTAGGTTATTTTAAGAACGCTATAGGATTTGATTGTAAGACAAAATGTGCTCCTTGTTTTAGACATGGAAGTAATAGATGTAGATTTGCTGATCAATTCGGTGGTTATAGCCCATGTATGTATTTAGCTAGGCCGGAGACTGTTGTAGACGTAGTAAACAATGAAATCTTGCCGCTCTTTGGTATAAATAAGTATGTAACTGCCAAACAAATTCCCGAGGCCAATGAGACTACTGAGATTAATGATAATTTAAAAAAGGCATTAATAACTTTAGCCATAGGTGATGAAGCTAATGAAATGTTGAAGATAGCTATGCCTAGTTTTGAGGCATATGCTGAGAAAATTGGTGCAGATTTAATTATCATAAATGAGAACAAACTCAATATAACTCATCCGCAACTCGGAATACCTCTCCCAAATATAGAGAAATTTCAGATAAAAGAAATAATGGATAGATATGATAGGGCAATATATTTGGATATTGATATAATCATTCATCCAGAATGTCCTGACTTATTTAATATTGTTCCCATTGATATGGTTGGTGCTGTTCCGGATAATTTTAATGGAACATGGGATAATATAAATAGATATAATGATATAGCATCTGCTCAAGACTCATTGGGAGATATTGGTTGGAAGTCTGGATATTTTAATTCCGGAGTAATGGTTTTTTCAAAAGAACATATTGGTATATTTGATAATCCCAAAGATAGGGAAAAGATGAATTGCCAATTTAGAGATCAGACTCTAATCAATTATAACTTTCAAAAACATGAGTACAAATTTTTTGTTCTTAATAAAATATTTAATGGGATGGAGATAACAGGATTTAGTTCTAGACGTAATCCACAAAACAAAACAGATGCTTATATTATGCACTTTGCTTTTGAAGGTGAAAAATTAGAACAAATGCATAAGATTGCATCTCTGTTTAATAAATTTGGTATTGCTGAATATCCAACAGATAAACCATTGCTTTTTTATGATGTTGGTGAAATAGGATGGAGCATGTATTTATCTGCTCACATAAACCATTTGCGATTGAATTCTCAAGAAAATATGATTGTTTGTGCGGATAAAGCCAAAAGAGTTTTATATCCAGAAGATGTTCAATTTATAGATATTCCGCCTGAGGTGAAAGAAAAGCTTGGTGAGTTTGATCTTGATGGAAGTTGTCTTTTTGACAAAGAAACTAAGAAGACTGTACCACATACATTCATTGACAAAGTTTTTGAAGAACATTTTCCTGATTATCATGTGGTCAGGGAACACGGTTCTTTCTTGGAAAGAAGAAAGTTTTTTAATTACAAGGCAAGTGCCAAAATGGATGTGAATGCCAAGACCTTGATTGGTGATACTAGAGTTATTTTGGTTTTTCCTAGAAAGAGAGAAGAGAAGTTCAGCAAAAGAAATCTTTCTGAAGAATTTTATACTTCACTGTGTAAAGAACTTTGTGATAAGTATAGTGGTCATACGATAATGGCGGTAGGAGCAACCGGAAGTTCTTATGACTTATCTGATTTTCTTGATGACTATGATAACTTTTTAGATCTTGTATCTTGGAAAGATGAGGAAAGTCTTGATTTATTTATAGCTATATGTAATTCAGGCAAAGTTGATTTGGCCATTGGTTCACAGTCTGCTCTTCCTAAAATATCTCTCCTTTTAAATGTTCCTACATTTATGTTAGGTCATGAAAGAGAAAGACATATAAAAATAGAAAATTGGAATAATACAAGAGCCGGATTTTATGATGTCAATATAGAAAGCAAAGATTTTTCGTATCATATGACCGAAGACGATATGAAAGATGCAATTAATCAAATAATTGAATTTGGGCAAATACCATTGCCTTTGGATAAAGGTAGAGATGATTTGCCATTGGATGAGGTCGAAAATATAAAAATAAAGAATTTTTATGATGAAGCTCCTATGTTATATTATGATGTCGGTGAACTTGGGTGGACACAATATCTGGTCGCCTACCTTAAACATAAAAGAGGTCTTGAGCCTTGGGGAAGAAGAATGATTGTCACCACGACAAAAGATAAGTTTGTTTTTTATCGTGATTGTTGTGATGAATTGGTTGAAATTCCTGATGGTGTAAAGAGAATATTAAGTCATTATGAACCGGATATGTATTTCTTGAGAAATCCAATTGATAGAAATGATAGATTAGCTGGAAAATCTCTTAGTAGTTTATTTGTTCCGACATTTCCACATTGTTCTATTTTTGATGGATACAGTTTGATAAGAAATACTCCGAAGAAACATTATAGGCCATATATATCAACTGATGAGGCTAGAGATATAGTCAAAGAGATATGCCCAGATGATACCAAATCAATAATAATCTTTCCTAGAAATAGAGTCGGGGCATATGGAATGAGAAATTTGTCTGAAGATTTCTATATAAGACTTTGTAATGAACTCAGTTCGATGTATGAGAACCATTTAATAATTACTCACGGAGCAGTTAACAGTTCATATAATTTAAAGGGTAAGGTATTTACAAATAAGTATTATGATTTGGTTGAATATGATAATGATAAAACACTTGATATCCTTGTTGCTTTTGGAAATCTTAAAAAGTGCAGTTTAACAATTGGAGCTCAATCGGGTCCTCCTAAAATAGCTTTACTTTGCGGAATTCCTTCTTTCATGATAGGCCATGAAATGGATAGACATAAATTTAAAGAGAATTGGGCAAAAACATATTGTGAGTTTTTTGAGGCTGAAAAAACTTCAGAAGGATATGAGTTCGGTGAAAATAAATGTGTTGATGAAATTATAAAGTTCACACATAACGTCATTAGAAAAGGCAAAAAATGGATGTAAGGGGGCAAGAGATGAAAATTATTTTCAATATGGTGAAATGTGGCTTGGCAAATGGTGGAGGTTGTCAAACTATATTACGAACAGCAATGGGTCTTATGAAGAAGGGCCATGATGTGAAAATTCTTTTGAATCAGCCAAATAGGTTTAATTGGTTTCCCGTTCCTGACAGTTTATTATTAAGTGTATCTTCAGCTAATCCTGAAGATTGGCCGACATGTGATATAATGATGGCAACTGCATGTAGTACGGTGAATGATGTTAATAGATATAATAAAATACCTTCTAACCAAAAATTTTTTTGGATGAGAGCCCATGAAACATGGTCGATGAGAGATGACGTATTATTAAAAATGTATAAATCTTTTTCTGGAAATATATTAGTCAACTCAGAATGGATGAAACAATTTTTGTATGAAAATGGAGGAATAAATTCAGAGATACAATATCCGGGATTACCAATAAATGAAATTTCTGGCATATTTAAAGAAATTCCATTTAAGAACAAGGATTACAAGAACTTAATTGTCGGAGCATTGTATAGCGAAAAACTAAGAAAAAGATTTAATGATGTCATAGATATATCAATTAAGGCTTTCAAAAATGGTATTGTGGATGGTTTGCTATTATTTGGAAATGAAGATTTTAAAGAAAAATACTCAAATGAACTTAAAAAAGTTGGCCTTGAATATAGCTATATAAGACAACCTAATATGGAATCCAAAATTAAGTTGATGAAAGAATGTGATGTTTGGCTTGCTACGACTGATAATGAGGGGCTTCATATTCCTCCAATGGAAGCAGCATTATGCCATTGCAATCTTGTCGTAAGAGGCCTAAGACCATCTGGTATGTGTGATTATGCTATTAATGATTATACAGCCAAAGTATTTTTTGATAATGCCGAAGCTGTTAGGTGCCTCCATGAATATAATGAAAATAGGCTAAAAGGAATGAGGCATAATAATTTCCTTCAAGCATTAATTGAAGATAAAATAGGAACTGTTGAAGAAAATGTTAATAAATTAGAACAGAAATTTTACAAGTGTCTAGGACGATGATAATTAAATCTTCAGAAATAGTTACAAAAATAGAGGAAGCCGTAAATAATAGAACTCCTTTTTCTTTAATTAGATTTGGCGACGGAGCTCTCAAATTACTAAGGGGGTTCCTTGAGGATAAACCTTTTTTATTACAACATAATAGGCAAGAAGGAATCCCCTTAGATTTCTTTGACGAACTGGTTAAGATGTGGGCTGAGTACGCAAATGAAGCAGATTTCATAGATTGCCATCAAGATTATTTTGACGACAACTTGGTAACTAGAGATAGAACCTCTGGGGGAGTTTGGGAATTAATGAGAAATTGGGAAAGCTGGTATAAACGGATTGGGATAAATACTGATAGAGATTTTTGTAGTCCGGAGGCAGGGATTTTATTTTTTGTTGAAAATGCCAAAAAGAACTTAATGAATATTTTAAGTAAATCCTCAATATGTTGTATAACCAATTTCTATGAAGCGGAAAAGATACTTAGCCCTTTTGTGAAAAATGTTTCAATCAAATTGATCCCTGGATTTCATGGCAACCATTATGATGTTAGTTATAAAACAATAATGAGGGAAATAAAAGAAGAGGCAAACTCTTATGATCTTTGGTTAATAGGTGCCGGTGAATTAGGTCGACTATATACTGGTGAAATAAAAAGATGTGGTGGGAGAGCAATTGATATAGGCAAAGTCTTTGATGCATGGGTGACAGGAAAACTTGATAAAAGGCTCAGGAAAATGGTGAGCTTCAGTAAGCACAGATTGTTGTTCGAGTTAGGGGATTCGTCTACAGATAATTTGGATTAAGGAGGTCATCATGTACGAGGGGGAGTTCGAATTTGACAGGAACATAATATATCCTGGAGATCCGACGGCTACGGATACTAGGATTAAAGAATATGCGAGTTATTATGCTATCAAATATGACTTATGTAAAAGAAAAAATCCAAAAGTGATTGCAGAAATAGGAGTTCGTTGTGGCTACTCAGCTTGGTCGTTTTTGCAAGCGTGCCCAAATGTTCGCTATGTGGGCCTCGATGATAACAATGGCACTCATGGAGGCAAGGGAGGAGAAGATGGAAGCTTCTTTAAGTGGGCAGGGCAAATATTATCCAAATATAACACAACATTGATAGAAGCCGATACTCAAAAAATAATAGATTTGAAAGATTTTAAAGATAAGAATGAAGATAGTTATTCTATTGTGGATGTTGATTTTTTTCATGTTGATGGAGATCATACTTCTGAAGGAGTTTATCATGATTTATCTTTAGCTTTAGAAGTTTTAAGCGAAAATGGAATGATCTTGGTGGATGACATAGCTTACCTTAAAACGGTTAGAGAAGGGGTCAATGAGTGGCTTTCAAATATGGGGACAATGGTGATGAATGAATTTATATCTTCTCTTAGAGGTGAGATGTTGATATGGAGAAGATTTGAAAAGGGATTACCATGATAGTGGTAATGTGTTTTAATGATAGCCCTCATTACATCGAACAGGCTAGGGTTGCTATAAGATCTATTCAACTGAATTCTCCGGGATGTGAAATTGTTTTATACTTAGTTAATTTTACTGAAAATAAATTCAAAGGGATTGTTGTTAAAGATGTGAAGCTGGATAATTTAAATAAAATAACTGGATACTCTCTCTTTGCTATGTATCAAACTCTTGTAGAATATAAACAATCGATATTATGGTTAGATGTTGATGTAATAATCAGAGGTGAACTATCAGGAATACTTGATGATGTTTCCCCTAATACATTAAAAATTCTTATGAGAGAAGATGTTGGACATTCAAAAGTATTTAATTCCGGAGTTGTTGTTGTTGGATATTCTGATATTACTGTTAAAATGATGGATCTGGCATCGAAGAGAGCCTTGGCCCATCATGTATGGTATTCAGATCAACTCCATCTATATAAGACGTATATAGAATATAAAGACAATATTAATCTTATTAATCTATTAGATCAACCTAAATGGCATGATATTGGCGGAAAAAAAGATTCATTTTTAGATGATTCAATTATATGGCATTGTAAACGAACTCATTTTAATGAGAGCCCCTACAAGGAAGAATATGAATATTATAAAAACTCCATCAACGAGCTTACTAGCGCGATTACAACGTGAAGTTGTTACTCAGGATGAATATAGACTTAAACTACTCAAAGATGTAGAATTAGATTATGTGATTGACATAGGAGCCAATATAGGTGTGTTTAGTCTTTATGCTTCTGAAGTCTTAATTATTAGAAAATCGATCATATGCATAGAACCACAAGAAAATAACTTCTTACATCTACAATTAAATATGTATGGAATGAAGAATGTTAAAATATATCAGTGTGCTCTTGGTGATGGTGATGATCTTTATTTGACTACTAATCCTAAAAATGAGGGAATGTATCAATGTGTTAAAGAAAGTGCATCTAGAGAAATAGTTAAAAGCATGACATTAAGTTCAATACTGGAAGATAATAATATTGGCCTTGAAGATAAAGTGTTATTAAAATGTGATTGTGAAGGTGGAGAAGCATCACTTATGAATAAAGAAGCAATGGAGCACATGAAGCATTTTGTTCAAATATGTTTGGAAGTTCATTACGGAGATACTTATTTTAAACATTGTCCTTCTAATAATGAATATAAGAAATGGATAGAAACATTTCCAAATCATACTATATTCTCACAAAATTGGAATAGTAATAAGAATGGTCATATCATTCTAGTCAGGAAAGAGCAATGGAATTGATTTTCCCCGAAGTTGTAAAGAACTATGTAGGGTTGCAGACTAATTCGACTTTTGAATTATATTATAAAGACCCCATAATGGATCTTATGTATAGATATCTGGAAAATATTTTTCCAAATATTGTACTTGACTTAGGATCTGGTATAGGTAGAGCTTCAGTTAATTTTTTTAAGAAATTCAATTGGAAATCTACTAAGTTTTATTTATTAGATGGAAATAGTGGTAAAAAACAAATTCATGGATTAAATCCAAATAGCAATTGTGATTTTTATAACTCAATGAAAGTAACCAAGAATTACTGTGAAGCGAATGGGCTTTTTAATTATGAGTTAATCAATATAGAAAAAGATAATATTCCAGATGTAAAATTTAATATAATATATAGTTTAGCATCTATAGGTTTTCATTGGAATTTCAATATTTATCTTGAAAAATTAATAAATCATACTGATAAAGGAACTTTATTATTGTTCCAGATCAGAAATGATATACAATGGATTAATAGTTCTATTGGATATATAAAATCTTTAAACGTATATGAAATTTTGGCTATGGATTGCAATTGTGTTAAAGAAGGCTTAAAGATTTTGGTATTAATGAGGAAATAATTCATGCCTAGCAAAAGATATAAATATTCTCGATATGGAATATATTATAAAATAGAAGAATATTTAAAAACTATGAATTTAAAAAAAGGAAAATGTCTTCTTATTGGTGATTCTCTCAATGATAAAACTGGAAAAATAAACAATACGGCTCTTATTGATATGCTTCCAAAAGGATGTGATATTATAGCTCCTGGATATCCTGAAGTAGATATTCATGATATGCCTTATGCTGATAATGAGTTTGATTATGTTTTATCTGATCAGATTTTAGAGCATGTTGAAAAGCCATGGATAGCGATTGATGAAGTTCACAGAGTTTTAAAAACTGATGGTCTTGCAATATTCACATCATGCTTAATTCATGGGATTCATGGTGTGCCGAATGATTATTGGAGATTTACACCGAATGGATTAAGAGTTTTATTCGAGAGATTTAGCCATATCCATCAAGCAGATGGAATTGGCAATTTACTTTTCGTTATTAAATGTCTAAGCGGTCAAAGAGGAATAAGGGTATTACCTGGCACTGATATGGAAAAAGAAACATTGGCTAATGATGGAATAAACTTATTCACTGTATGGATTATAGCTGAAAAATGAAACTTTATAAATATAATTCTTATAAACAATATTACGATTTACAAGTAGAAGCTAATAAGAGAAAAATAGATAGAGTTTCGGCTAGAATGGAAATAATTATAGCAGTATCTGATTATATTAAAAAAAATATACCATGTGCGAAATTCGGCATCTGCCATGGTGTTAGGAATGGATGGGAAGTCAATGAATTTAGAAAAAATTTAAATTTTAATATAATTGGAACTGATATTTCTCCAACGGCTAATCAATTTAAAAATGTTATACAATGGGATTTTCATGATATAAAAGATGAATGGATTAATAATGTAGATTTTATTTATAGTAATTCTTTTGATCATAGTCATAATCCTTACCATTGCCTAAATCAATGGGTTAAATGTCTTTCCAAAGGAGGAAAATGTTTCTTAGAATGGAATATAATGTGCGAAGTTTCAAAGAGGAGTTTATCTCATATGAATGTTGATTGTTTCGGTGCAACTCTTAATGAATACAGAGATTTAATAATTAAAAACCATATAGTTGAAAATGAAATAAATTTAACATTGAAAACTGACTGGATTGAAGAACGGAGAAAAATTGATAATAGAACAATTTTCGTAATAGTTCCAACAAAAAGTGATGGGCGAGAGATATGTTAATCATCTGTGCAGGGAGAAGTAGATCAGGGAGCACACTTTCATATAATTTAGTGCGATTAGCTCTGATTCATATCTTTGGAAAAAAAAATGTTTACGGAAGAGGTTGGCGTTATTATGATAAGGATATTTCAACAGAAATTCATGTTGTCAAAATACATGGATATAGAGATTATTTTTGGGATAATGCTGATTTTGTTTTTTCTTCAATTAGAGACAAAGAAGAGCAAAAATCTTCAATTTTTAAATTTCAGAAGGTAATGAAACACAGAAGTCTTTCGGATGCTAAAATTGAAGAAATTATAAAATATGATCATTCAAGATATAAGAAATGGGTAACTCATAAAAATTTTGTTAAAACATTTGATTTTAATGAATTAGTTTGTGAAAAGGAAATGGTGATCAAATTCTTATTTAAAATATTTTTGTTTGATGATTATAATGATGATGATATTAGTAAAATAATTTGTGATTTAAACAATATAAGATTTCTTGGGAAAGGATATGATCCCGAAACCTGTATGACTAGTTCTCACTTTACATCTGAGAAAATGATAAAGAAAGCGAATAAAGATAGGTTGGAATTTAAAAAGTAGAAATACTAAATTCAAGGGGGCGCAATTAAATGGATTTACTAAATACAAAAAAGATTATTGATTTATATATAAAGTATAAGAATGAATTGCAAGAAGTTGGTGATGCGATAAGATCATTTTTAGATGAAAACAACGAGAAAGGATTTACTGCTCAATGTTCTGATATAGAATGTGAAATGACTTATATGTTTTTAAGAGAATTGAATCCTAATAATGTTGTTGAATTTTCTCCTTGTCAAGGATATTCGTCAATATGGATATTACATGCTTTGAATAAGAATAATAATGGTTATTTATTCTCATTTGATTTAATTGATGATTCAAGCAAATTTATTCCAAGTTATTTAGGAGCGAGAAGAATTTTCTTTAAGGGAGATGTTAAATTAAATATAAGTAAGTTTCCGAAATCAATAGACTATGTTTTTATTGATTCAGATCATGGTGGTGAATTTTGTGATTGGTATATTAAAAATATTTTTCCATTAATAAGAAGTGGAATTTATATTAGTGTTCATGATGTTGTTAGAAGAAAGACAAAAAATGGCAATATCTTATTTGGCGAAGGAAGAAGAATGCTTTCATGGTTTAAGGAGAATAATGTTAAATATTTTTCAGTTGGTCTGAAGAATGACATTGGAGATTTAGATATGATAGATCCCCATGCTAGAGAGATTATTGATATCTATAGAAAAACCAATTTAAAAACAGTTAATGTTTATGGGAAAATTCAGAGAAATTCTGCTGTATTTTTTAGGATGAACTAAAATGGATTATAAAGATTGTTATAAGATTTTTAGAAAAGTAGTAAATTACACCATCTGTAATAGAAACAGAACTTTTGCGACGATCAATGCTGTTGAATTTATCATTAAAAATAAAATAGATGGTGATTTAATAGAATGCGGAGTCTATAAAGGTGGCCAAATAATGGCTATGATTTTAACTTTAAATCAATTAAATGAAGAGAGAAACATTTATTTATATGATACCTTTGACGGAATGCCAAGACCAGAAGATTGGGAGAAAAGACTTATAAAAAATAGCCCCAAAGCAATTGAGAAATTCAATAGATATAAAATAGATAATCATAGATCTTCATGGTGTAAAGCATCTATTGAAGAAGTAGAGAAGAATATTTCTACCATAAAGTATAACTCTAATAAGGTTCATTTCATCAAAGGAATGGTTGAAGATACATTACCTAAAAGTAATCATGAAAAAATTGCTTTATTGAGATTAGATACTGATTTCTATTTTTCAACAAAAATTGAACTAGAAATGTTATATCCTTTACTTGATAGGAAAGGCATTTTGATAGTTGATGATTATGGCCATTGGAGTGGAGCTAAAAAAGCAGTCGATGAATACATTTTTGATAATAAATTAGTTGTAAACATAAAGGCAGATGATGGAACTGGAGTGACTATAACAAGATTGGAGTAAAGAATATGACTAGAAAAAATGGGGTGGCATATATAGCTTTTTCAAATATGAGTAGACATCAGAATCTCGGAAAGATGTATTATGTTGATGGAGCTAAGGATTCTTCTTTGTCTATTAAAAAAATTCATCCTAATCTGCATATAACTTTGATGACTGATTTTGATAGTAATTATAATTATGGCGATTCATTTGACTATATTGAAAATATAGTTCCCAAAGGGATAAGAGTAAAACAGGATTACCTTATATTATCACAATATGAAAATACGTTATATCTAGATTCTGATACTAGAGTGGTTAATGACATAATGGACGTTTTCCGCATAATGGAAAAGTTTGATATTGCTGCTACTTTTGATTATGTAAGGAGTTCAGAAGAGCGAAATAAAATTTGGGTAAAATATTATCTGATTCCAGAAAGCTTTTCGGAATTTTGTGGTGGTGTGTTTTTATTCAAGAAGTCTGATAAAATAAAGAAATTTTTTGAAGTTTGGAAGAATAATTATGAAGAATGGGTAAGGCTTTCTGGAACATTGAATGATCAGCCTTCGTTTAGGGTTTCATTGTGGCAATGTGAAGATTTGAGATTGTTTGTTTTGCCACAAGAATTTAATCTAAGAACTCAGAGCAAAGTTGACAGCATAAAGAAGAGATACCCGATAAAAGA
>Ga0180008_1001293_pt1 | contig 16238 bp, 10 predicted proteins | sample MM_PW_MetaG_FD_121121 | JGI IMG/M metagenome (GOLD analysis project Ga0180008, IMG submission 121121) | Groundwater microbial communities from the Aspo Hard Rock Laboratory (HRL) deep subsurface site, Sweden - MM_PW_MetaG | ecosystem: Environmental > Aquatic > Deep subsurface > Groundwater...
AAATGGGGCATCCTGGGCAGTCGGCGCTATCGCGCCTCCTTTGTTCGCAGTTTGCGGGGCCCCGCCTTCGGCGCCCGCAAACTTCTGGCCCTTTTTTCTCCGTTAAGCCGCTCTGAATTACCGCTTGCGAAACCCTCCCACTTTGCTATTGAGAGCAACACTACTATTAATACCCAGCCTCTGGATTGCCGATTGCGAAATCCTTCCACTTGACTGTAGAAAATAATACAGCTACTGTAAGTCAGCCGCTCTGAACTACCAACGGCGAAACCCTCTCACCTGGCTATAGAAAGCAATACTATTAAGTAAGAAGTCGCTGCATTGAATCACCAGTGTAATTCTTTCACGTGGGTATGAGAAATATCTCCTTAACAAAGTAAACTAATGTTACTCGATGTAATTTTGGAACCGCCCGTTCCTTACTGGAAGATATTAAGAAAGAAAGCCGAGAAAAACGCTGAAAATATTTTTGAAGACTAAGTATAATCGCTTAGTGTTCATTCGTGTCCATTCGTGGTTTTTCTAATTGCTGGTTTTTAATTATCTGTGAAGATTCTTAAATTTTGACTAATTTAAGTTTTACAGAAAAAAACACTGAAAATCAAAATTCGTAAATACATCGTGTTTCTCCGGTGATAATTTGCAAAGACTATTGCGCCAATGTACAATTAAAACAAGGATGTCATATGAATCACGCTGAAATACGTTCCGGTTTTATCCGTTTTTTTGAATCTCGTGCCCACCGTTTTGTGCCGTCTGCGCCGGTAGTGCCTCCGGGGGATCCCACGCTTCTTTTTACGAATGCGGGTATGAATCAATTCAAGGATATTTTTCTTGGTGTAAAAAAAACTGAGACTCCGCGTGTCTGCAATTCCCAGAAATGCATCCGGGTTTCCGGCAAGCATAATGATCTTGAAGAAGTCGGGATCGATACGTATCATCATACTTTTTTTGAAATGCTCGGTAACTGGTCATTCGGTGATTATTATAAAAAAGAAGCCATAAAGTGGGCATGGGAACTTCTTACCCGCGTGTGGAAGCTGCCGGATACACAGCTGTATGCGACTGTATACAAAACTGATGATGAAGCCTATGAAATATGGAAAAATGACATTAAACTTTCCGAAAAACACATTCTGCGTTTTGCCGAAAAAGATAATTTCTGGGAAATGGGTGAAACCGGTCCATGCGGTCCATGCAGCGAAATACACATTGATATGGGCGAGGGCACATGCAATATGACCCATGATCCAAATCACCTTTGCGGGGTAAATGCGGGCTGCAGCCGGTTTATGGAAATATGGAATCTGGTTTTTATTCAATACAACCGCCGGCCTGGCGGCAGTCTTGAGGAACTTATTAACCGCCATGTTGATACAGGCATGGGTTTCGAACGGATTACCTCAATTCTTCAAAACAAACTTTCAAATTACGATACGGATATTTTTCAGCCCATTATTCTTGAAACCGCTTCGCTTGCGCGCACTACGCCGGATAGTATTAAAAATCAGGTGCCTTTCAGGGTAATTGCCGACCATATCCGCGCGGTAAGTTTCGCAATTGCAGACGGAGTCATTCCGTCAAATGAGGGCAGAGGGTATGTTATCCGGCGGATTTTACGCCGGGCACTCCGGTATGGCCGTGACATCGGACTCACAAAACCTTTTCTGCATCGTCTTACCGCTGTACTGAGTAAACAGATGGACGAAGCCTATCCCGAAATCAGGGAACGTCAGTCCCATATTGAGCAGATAATACTATCTGAGGAAGAAAGCTTCCAAAAAACTCTTGAGAAGGGGCTCGCGCGATTCACTCAGCTCAGTTCTGTTATAACGGGCACAGGAAAACATGTTATATCCGGCAGTGATGCATTTGAACTATACGATACTTACGGGTTTCCGCTCGATCTCACCACTTTGCTTGCCAGGGAAAAAAATCTTTCTGTTGACACGGAAGGCTTTGAAAAAGAAATGACCGCACAAAAAAAACGTTCCCGAAAAGACGACTCAGATAATTCTTTTTATATACGCGAAGCATTACAGAAAATCCCCGCCGTCACAGAATATATCGGCGATACACTCTATGAAGCGGACTCAAAATTGTTGTGTATATTAATTCCGAAAGATGACGGCAGCATTTTCTCAGGCAGCACTATGGAACCGGGGAACCGGGGAATCCTCATTTTTGAGAAAACCGTGTTTTACGGAGAGAGCGGCGGACAGTGCGGAGATACCGGTGAAATTACATGTACTGATGGTTCGGATACTTTATTATTTTCAGTACAGCATTCGGGAAAGCAAGACGGATTTACACTGCATGAAGGATATCTTAAGCGGGGTGTCCTCACGGCCGGAACCGGATACAGGCTCACCGTTAACGCGGTGCTGCGGGAAGCAGTCAGACGCAATCATTCCGCGGTGCATCTGCTTCAAAAAAGTTTATTGTCAGTGCTCGGTGATCACGTGCGTCAGGCAGGTTCTCATGTGAGCCCGGAACGGTTAAGATTTGATTTTAATCATTTCCGCGGACTAACTACAGAAGAGTTAATAGCCGTGGAACAAAAAGTTAATGAGGCGATAACAGCAAATATGCCCGTAACAATTTCCCAAATCCCGATAGAAGAGGCGCGAAGTACCGGCGCTGCGATGTTTTTTGAAGAAAAGTACGGCGATGTCGTCCGGCTGGTGGCAATGGGTTCGTGGTCGAAGGAGCTTTGCGGCGGCTCACATGTCAGTTCAACAGGAGCTATCGGAAGTTTCCGCATTACCGCAGAAACATCTTCCGCTTCAGGAATCCGCCGTATTGAAGCAGTTACCGCGATGACGGCATGGCGTATGAACAGTGATGATCGTATTATGCTCCGTCAAATCGCTGATTCGGTACAGGCGGATAATCCGGAACTAATCCTTACGGTTATACCGCAGCTAAAGACAGAAATCCAGTCACTGCGGCAAAAGCTGCACACCGGCGAAGCAAAGGGAATTCAGCAGACACTGGAATCCATTCAACCGGAAATAATCGGATCAATCAAATTTATTTCACATGTTTTTTCGGGCGCGGATATAAAAATTCTGCGTGATAAAATTGATTCTATAAAAAAAAGCCATACACGTACCGTAACTTTTTTTTGCTCCGTAATGCCGGATAAAATCCTGTTTCTATGCGGAGTGACTGCAGATCTTATTCCAGTGCTCCACGCCGGGAACCTCGTCAAAACTGCTGCGGCGGTATGCGGCGGCAGCGGCGGAGGCAGAGCTGATTTTGCCCAGGCCGGAGGAGCTGATCCCTCACGCGTAGCTGAAGCTGCAGAGGCGGTACGGAATGCCATCCGGAATAAAGGATAATAATGCAGTATAATATTGTCGTCCTTTTAAATCTCCTTCAAATAATTACCTGTACGATACTAATTGGTGTAGTGAGTAAATACGGGAGAAAATTCCGCCAGGTCCGTGCGTTGCAGAATATGCTGTATGTAATTTATTTTGCCTCGATTTTTTACTTCATTGGACTTCTTCAGAAAGATACTCAGATTTTTCTTTTTGTGATGCGGTTTTTTTCACTTCCTCTTTACCTCCTGGTACCGGTTTTTATTTCTGTTTTTTTTATTTCAATCGCTGAATGGAAACCATGGGAATACCACGTGACAAAATTTTTTTTTATTTCAATTCCCGTTTTTCTCATTTGTGTTATTTTTATAAAACCTGATATTCTCATTGAAAGAACAGAAAAAATTGTATTCGGACATGTTATTTTCTGGAAGCCTTTTTTTTTTTTAACTTTTTTTCATTCCGCAGGCTGTGCTGCGGTAAAAATATACAGTATTATCATGCATTATCTGAAACAAAAAAAAAAAACTCTTTTCATTACTCATACTCATCGCGAGCGGGTTATCTGCATTAATTTTAGGATTTGTTTTTACAAAAGTTCTGCCTGCTTTTTACCGCGAAATGCCTTTTGCAGGTACAATACCGCTTTTATTTATTCCGATCGGGGGGTTTTTTGCGGTAAAACTTAATCCCGATTTTCTAACCGCGGATCAGGCATTTGTTGCAATTGAAGTTCTGCAACACACGGAAAAAAAGCTGCAGAATGCCTATGATGAAGTTGAAATAAAAATTGCGCAGCGCACTGCAGAGATATCTGAAGCGAACCGCAAATTAATGACTGCAAAGATGACTGTTGAGGCAGTCGAGACTCTAAACCGGAAAATCCTTTCAGAATTCAGTCATCAGCTGCGGAATCCCTTAAATGCGATTATCGAATATGCCGGTCTTTTATCTTCCTCCGTAAATAACGGAACTGACAGTAAATACGCCGGGATAATCAAAGCAGAATCCAAAAAAATCGATTTACTGATAAATAAAATCTTCAGTATAACATCTGCGCATGGTCTGACAAGATCAGTTTTTTGCGGTGAATTCAATCTGCGTATGCTCCTTATTGAAATTGAAACTGCGTTTAAACCCGTGTGTGATTCCAAAAAAACATTTCTGCGTATCTACATTGATCACGCAATTCCGGATATCCTCGCCGGAGATGAGGTTACACTGAGGCAAATTCTAATCTGCTTTATTGGTAATGCATTAAAACATACAGACACCGACGGAATTATTTTGAAAATAAAAATTTCACGCTCACTTCCGGTTGAAATACATTTGTGTTTTGAAGTAGAAACAGATTCTGGATTTATCTTTCCGGCTGAAACATTCTGTTTTGATGCAGAGTATCCCTTTGAGAATTCAGAAAAATTAATAAAAACCATGAATGGAAAAACGGGATTGGAAAAAGATACAGAAAACAAAATTATACATTGGTGTGTGATACCTTTTGGTTTATCGGATAAAAAAAAGAGTCATTCCTGTGAAAACAGAACTGCTGAAAATACCCGGAATGCACATACTGCAATGGGTACACGTGTGTTACTTGCTGAAGACTATGCGGTAAACCGGGAAGTTGCCTCGTTTCATCTTACTGCTATGGGCTGCACCGTTCTTCCTGCCGAAAACGGAAAAGAAGCAGTGGATATTTATATTAATGAATTGCCTGATATGATTTTTATGGATGTCCGTATGCCCGTTATGGACGGATTGACTGCATCAAGAAAAATCCGCGCCCTGCCGGAAGGAAAAAATGTGCTGATTTTCGGACTGACCGCAAACGTTTTGCTTGATGACCAGCAGGAGTGTATTAATGCAGGAATGAATGAAGTAATATTGAAGCCGTTCACTTACGATAAACTTTTCGCCGCCGTAAGTAAATTCATCCAGAAGCAGGAGGGTTTAAATCCGTCGCCGGCCACGAGGGCCGAAAAGGCGACGGACCAGAAGCAGGAGGGTTTAAATCCGTCGCCGGCCACGTCAAACACACGATGTGTCAAAGTCGGCGGCGTTCAGGATGAACATAGGCCGCCGACCAGGGCCGAAAAGGCGACGGACCAGAAGCAGGATGCATCTCCAATTGATCTGGACAAATTTATCAAGGACCTTGGCGGAGACCGTGCGCACTGTCTGGGGATTATAATGCGGTTTTCTGAACGTGCTCTGAAACAGATGACGGCGGTTTCTGTGCACACCGAAAATGAAAAATGGGAAGAAGTTGCTGGTGCGGCACATGCGGTTAAGGGCGGCGCGCTCACGATAGGTGCATTACCCCTCGCAGAATCCGCAGATGTACTGGAACAAAAAAGCAGACAGCCCGGGGAAGATAAGGTCAGGAATGCACCGGATTTTAAAAAGGAAATTACCTTGCTGACTGAAAAAGTCTTAAAAGAAATTGCCCGGCTTCGGGAATGTGTACTTTATATAAATATTACAACTGGAAAACCGGGGGATTCTGGTAGATAACCGGGCCGCCGTCAAGAATCAAATCAATATCTGCTGAGAAACGCGCTTTTATTTCGTCAGAGTCGTCCATTATACGGTTATAATCTTTTTCAAATTTGAAGCCGGTAAGGAGGATAGTGTGTTTTACGGCTGCAGATATGTCTTTGCAGAGTTGGCACGCGGGCATCCGGCAGCAAATTTTTTTTTTTTTAATTCCTGAAATTTTTTCAAAAAGTTGAGTGTGTTCCGTCAAAAAAACTGCAGGACCCGGCAGTTCGGCTTTCATCCACCGGAATAACGGCGGTGGTAAAAAAGCAATCTGATTAAGCAATGAATAATCATACGTCATACATATCAGACTATGCGGGTCGTCCGCATCATGAAGCGTTAACAGACGTTTGACAGCTTTTTTATCACTGAGCACACACGCGGCGGAATAATTTATATCAGTCGGGAAAGCTATAACTGCGCCCGTTGTCAGCATACCGGCCGCCATCTCGATAACTTTTTTTTGAGGTTTGTATATGTCGATGCATAAAATGTTCATACTGAAACAAAATATTTCATATGTGTTCCGCCGGATCTATTTCCCGGATGCCAGCTCAATAAATTTATCTGTTAAAGATGCGGGCAGCAGTTTTTTTAAACGCAGCAGAGCCTGCGCCGGATCAGGGGAAGTTTTTTTGTGAATTTTCGGGAAAGCTAATCCCTCATACGCTGAAGCAACTTTAAGTATTGCAGCCTCCCGTATGCTTATTTCCTTCATCTGCTTTTTTGTTTCAATCCAGATATTTTTAATCTCGCGGAAACGCGGTATTTTTTCGACGGTTTTAAATGAGTATAAGGGAAGATTATAGAAGTTTTTTTTTTCTTCGTGAGAAAGCTGATCTTTTACAAGAAGTGCATGCTTAAAAAAAATTTTACCTGCGTTAAATAAAAGGCATGAGGCGAGAAGATTTTCACGGTTAACGACTTCTCCCGATGCGGCGGCCAGTGAAAGCGCGTAGTATGCTATCGCATCAGCTTGCCCTGCTGAACCGTCTTTTATTTCAATTGCTTCGATATCAATTTGTCCGGTTATTTCTTTTCTGTGAGTTTCAATATACCGCCATTCATCGGAATAGTCAAGATAAAGCCTGCTGTTTTTATGTACTCTGAAGGGATTTTCGCGTGCAGTATAAAGAGAGTTAACTGCATAATAATCAGCGAAATCCAGACTGCTGCAGATTTTAGTTTCAAAAAAGAATTTTAATCTTTCATTTGTACTGACACTGCATGCGATGCTTAAATTATTTCTGAGCGCGGCTGATAACGCTGCTGATGCATCTGGATTTACCTGGCCAATACAGCCGAACTGAGGCCGCTGAAGTATGCCTGTGTCTCCTGATATCGCATTTCCTGATGCCATTCCAATACACATATCAAAGCCGGAATCTTTAGTAATTGCGTGCAACTCGCGAGCGCAGAAAGCAGCTTCGAGATAATGATTTTTATGATTATGCGGCTGGCCGAAAATCACGCAGTATCCGTGATCAGAAAAAAAAGTAATCCAGCCCGAATATTTTTCAATAATTGTATACTGTTTTTCAAAGAGCTGGCGTAATTGCCGGATCTGTGTTAATAAATTCGGACGGTCGTAATTTTTTTTGAAATCTGAAATTTCTGTGTAAATTACTGTTACCTGTTCAGGAGTAAGTTCATTTTTCCCTGAAAGAATTGAGTAGGCTGAGTTTTGCGGTAAAAACCTGATGATTGTGTTTTTTAATGCTCTTGCTGACGATTCTGCTTTTTTTACTGTTTCTGCTAACTGCTGTTGCTGTTTGTTCAATATTCCTTCATTGATGGCTATACGGTTTGCAGAAACTGCAATATTCCCGGCTAGCTGACTGAGCTGCTGCTGCGTTTCAGTTTTTTCATTTTTTTCGTTTTTTTCAGATTGAATCTTTGAGGCGCTTTGCGCTATTTTTCGTGCGATCTTTTCAATTTTGTTTTTTTCCTGAATGAGCCGGTTTTTTTCCTCGGTTAACGCCTGAACTGACCGATGCGCTTCATTATATGTATTTTCAAGCTTATTTTTAGCTGTCCGGATATTCTGTACATCTTCGGATAACTCACCAAGTGCAGTTGCTATATCAAAAGCGCTGTTTTCTACAATATTTTTTTCTTTAACAACTTTTTCTTTTTCCTGGTTGATTTCTCCAATTGAACGCAAAATATCCAGCGCGGAGAGTTCAACTGTTTCCCGTTCTTTAGTGACTTTTTTCTTTTCCAGTGAGAGGTTTCCAAGTTCGGAAATTGTGTCAAGCATTGAAGCATTAATAAAATCTTTCTCTGATTTGCGCTGATCCTGGAATTGGATAATGATATTCTGCAGGTACTCTATTTTTTCTATCAGCTGTTGATTGGAAAACTCCTTTAAATCGCTGATAACAGAAAAGTGTACGTCAATATCGTGCTGCATGGTGTAGTGAATGTTATGTTTTATCTATTTTCGGCAAATTTGAAAAAAAATTAACCTTGTTTCCAGTAGACTGATGAATATTCAATGCTTTTTCAATCCGACATCGTAAAGGGGATACCAATCCAATGATTGAACCGGACGTTTGCCGCCGACTTCCTGTCGGCGTCTGCACTCGGCAAAAAGGAAAAATTAACGGCATCCTGCCAATTTTTCCTTTTTGACGCCGGTTCAATCATTGGATTGGTAACCCCTTTACTTGTCTGCTTAAAAATTGAGCACTATAAGTCTACTTAGATGGTTTTAGTATGATACATACATTTGCTTTTAATTTTGAAACCCATAATTTAAACAAGTGCAGGTGAAAGGGTTTTACCGTTAATTCAGAGTAGGAACGTTTAGTAGTGTGTTTTTTCTGCAGTTAGTGGGAGGGTTTCGCCGATCACTGCGGGCACCGCAATGATTAAGTCATCAGACGCGGTAGCGTCTGATGACAGATCGGCAATTCAGAGCGGCAAACGTCCGCCTGAATTGCCATTGCGGAACCCTTCCACGATCATGTAGAAAAAGACCAATGGTTCACGTACTCCTTAATTAACGATTGTTAAACCCTGTTACATTGTCCTTGGGAAAAGACATGGGTTTTCATAATCACTGAAAGTTTAAATTGACATTTAATTTACTTTGTAGTATAATCAATGCACTTTCGTAAATTAGATAGTAGTAAGTAAGTAAGTAGAATTATTTAAGAGGCCGGATATGGATAGTGATGATAATCAAAGTATCAGCATTCAGTCTGAAATTGAATCCCTTCTTGCAGAAGAACCGAAAAATGAACTGCTTCGAAATGAAGTACATAAGATTAAGCCCGGTGATCCTGACGGCGCAGCGCGGATGCTCAGTTTATTCATTCAAATGCATTTTGAGAATGATGAAGCGGTCTATCACTGGAGCAGGATTCTTCAAAATCACGCAGACCTGAAAAAACGTCTTACCCGGCCTGTCAGTCTGCGTACCGCAATATTTGATTATTTTATTTCACTCACGAGTATTATTTCCTGTCCTCTTGTGGTCGAAATGCGCGTTTTCCGCCAAACCCAGGAACAGGCCATGCTCGATCAGCTCACTGGTTTATATAACCGCCGGTTTTTTGATCAGGCAATCGCCCGTGAAATTAAACGTGCAGAACGATACCACACGCAGTTCAGTGTTCTGTTTTTGGATCTCGATAATTTTAAAAAAATCAACGACCAATTCGGGCATCCCGCTGGCGATGAAATACTCAGGCTCGTTGCGAATGTTCTCCAAAAGAATGCACGTCTTGAAGATACTGTCTGCCGGTTCGGCGGAGAAGAATTTGTTATCTTGCTTCCTGAAACTACCGGATCAGGCGCGGTAAATTATGCGGAACGGTTACGTACAAACCTTGCGCAGGAAAAGAGTTCCGGAGGTCTTAAAGTAACGGTGAGCGGCGGGATTGCATGCTTTCCGCAAGACGGCAAAACTGCCGAGAATTTACTGCTTGAGTCCGATAAAGCATTATATGCGGCTAAATTTGCGGGCAAGGATTGTATTATTCATGGTACATCAGATAAACGCCGTTTCGAAAGATACACTCATCCATGCAGGGTCAAATTCAATACCGTAGAACAGGTGTTTGCTAAAGAGGCGCGTGAAATTATTACACAGGATTTTTCTATCGGGGGAATACGTGTGGAGTCACCGGAATTATTTGCAATTGAGACAAAACTTTTGCTGAGCATACAATTGCCGGGGCAGGAGACGCTTGAAACACTCGGGAAAATCAGCTGGATCAAAAAAAATGGTTCTGGTTATCAATATGGAGTAAAGTATCTTGATCTTGATCACGAAAAAACCGGTAAACTCCAAAAAGCTGTACAATCGCTGAAAATTTAACAATAATTTTCTCTAAGCAATCCAACGGTATCGCGTTGACCTGTAACTGCTGCATTTTAGTTTGTTTCTAAAACCGCAAGAAAAAGCAAATTAATAGCATTAATCCGCATGCATTTTTCCTGATTTGTTCGTATAATTATAAAAGAAAATCAGGGGATAGACTATGAAACATCAAAAAAAAATGAGCGGTATCATAAATAAAACCAGTTGCGTTGCTGAAAGCGGCAGGCCGGTAAAGCTGGGTCATATGACGGTTAATGAATTACGGAATTATCTGAAAGATAATCAGACCATCATTCTTCCATATGGAGTGGTTGAACAGCATGGGTATCATTTACCGCTTGATACCGATATCCGCAATGCCGAAATTCTTGGTGAGCGTTTAGCAAGGCAGATAGGGTGTGTATGCGCACCGGTACTTAACTATTGTTTTTCCGGCGGTATGCTTACCGGAACAATCAACGTTAAACCAAATACGTTTGCGAATATGGTCGGCGAAATTATTGAATCTCTGGTACTGCAGGGTTTTAAAAACATTATTATTGTCCCCGGTCATGGCGGCAGCGAAAGCCTTGTACATCTGAAAGAGTCGCTCCGGATTTTAAAATGGTTAAATCCTGCTTTATCCAATACACTAATTATCTTGATGCAGTTATGGAATTATTCTCCGACATGGTTATATCTTTTTAAAAGCCGTGATTACCATGCCGGCGATGCGGAAACATCTCTGATAAGTTATATGTCACCTGAAGTAGTCCGTACACGTATTGTGTTGGACAGCCCTTCTGTCGCGGAAAGTCTCCGGGATGATCCGGATTCTTTTCAGGAAAGAACAGTACTATCGACCGCACCGGATGAAGTAGTATCAACAGTACAGCGGGCAGAAGTTAAAGTCGGAGTAATGGGGTATCCTTCACGGGCAAAACAGGAAACGGGTAAAAAAATCGCAGAAGAGATTTTATTAAATGCGGGTCGCGCGCTTATTAAAGCAGTTGGGGAAGCTGAGAAATCACGGAAAAATAAAAAACGTCTTCCGGTAAAGATAACAGAAAAATTAAAAATACTTTCATTGTAACACGGGGAATATATTCTTTTAGTTATATGATGATTTGAGGTAGGTGAAAATTGGCGATTATTGATCTTACATTACCGCTCGATAAGGGGCCGGACGGAACGTGTGTAATAAACCGATCCGAAAAAAAAGTTACTTCACTTCATAAGTCATACACTGCAGCGCTCTTTGATGTCAGGATATCATCCATGGCTGGTACATACATTGATTTTCCCGGCCACATTCATGAAACAGATGATGGTGCGGACGCAGGAAACGCGCCTGTAGAGAATTTTTTCAGGCTTGCTACTGCGGTCATTCATTTGGACAGGCAAAGCGGCAGCGGCGGAATATCTGCCCGTGAACTGGCCGATAATGTTTCGGCAGATGTACACGAGTGCCGGGCACTGATTATTAATGGCATCGGTAAAAGAACGTATTCCGATGTTGATGATCGGTCAGTGTTTTTATTAAAAGATGCAGCAGATTGGATAGTATCTACAAGGTGCCGGCTTGTTGTTTCCGATGTGTATGAAAGCAGGGAAATACAGGGTATTTTTAATATTCTTTTTTCTGCCGGAATATGCACGGTATGCCGGCCTGCGAATTTGTTTAAAATAACAGATGCGTGTGTATTAACAAGTGTGGTCGTGCTTCCCCTGCAGGGAGTAACACAATGTACCTGCAGGGTATTCGCCGAAAAAAAATGAGTATTTAAAAAGGAGAAAAAAATGAGTACAAAAGAAGTTGATAAAAAACATATTACCGGAGGTGAAACCGAAGGCGGTATAACAAGTTCCTATGCGACAAATGACGGAGTAAAACTGAAAGTTCCGTATTCTTTTATGGGAACAATATACGGTCCGGAAGAAGAAAAGGCAGTCCTTGCGGCAATGAAACAAGACACGCTTACAATGGGACCTAAAACCGCTGAATTTCAAAAAAAATTCTCGGCTATGTGCGGGGTTAAGCATGCTTTTGCAGTTTCAAACTGCACCACAGGGATGCATTTAGCAACACAGCTTTTTGATATCCGCAAAGGAGACGAAGTAATTGTAACTCCCAATACATTCATAGCTACATCCCTTGTTATTCTGAAAGAAGGAGCAATTCCCGTATATGCGGATATTGATCCAAGAACGTACAATATTGACCCTAAAAATGTCGAGAAACTTGTTACAAAAAAAACCAAGGCCATTTATGTAGTCCATTACGCGGGATTGATGGTTGATATGGATCCAATAATGGAAATTGCACGGAAGCATAAACTGTATGTACTCGAAGACTGCGCGCATGCGCCGAATGCAGAATATAAGGGCAGGAAGGCGGGTTCGATCGGCGATGTGGGAGTTTTTTCATTTCACTCTCTTAAAAACATAACTACATGCGGCGAAGGCGGAATGATAACAACGAATAACGATACTTTTGCAAAAGGAATTGAGGCTCTGCGCTGTATGAACCTGTCTCATGACAGGGATGCCGGCGTGAGTGAATGGAAATTCGGCGATATTACCAAAAAAAAAGAATCGCCTCTCGAATACTGGCTGCCATCCCACTTCGATGTTAAGGATTGGAATGGCCATTGGGGCAATAATTACCGGATGAATGAAATACAGGCTGCTGTCGGATGCTGTCAGGTTGATAAGATTGATATGCTTACCAATAAACGTATAGCTATCGGCCATAAAATTTCCGAGGGACTTCAGGGTGTGAAAGGAATAACCCCTGTGTATGAGCCGGGGGAATGTAAACACGTATTTCATCTCTACACGCTCTGCGTTGAACCTGAAGTGCTTGGCGCTTCCCGTGACCAGTTTATGAAAATCCTGTATGTTGAAGAGGGAATTCAGACCATTCTGCATTATCAGCCCACCTACCATTTCACAGGCCTTCAAAAAATGGGATATGATCAGAATCAATGCCCGATTGCTAATAAGTTTTTCTATCTGCGTCAGATGAATCTTCCGATGCATCCTCGTCTTACAGACAGCGATGTTGATACGATGGTTACCGGAATACGTAACGCTGCACGGAAAGCAGGAAAATAATCCGGAAAGAAAAATAGTATTTGTGCCTGGTGAATAAACAACAGATACTCAAAGAACTCAGCGAAGCGGGTGTGAAGAAGGATATGATTATTCTTCTTCACAGTTCGCTGTCCTCAATCCATGACGTCGAAGGAGGGGCTGAAACCGTTATTGAATCCTTCCTTGAGTTGCTGGGAACAGGCGGTACATTATGCGTGCCTGCTTTCGGCGGACTTGGAGTTATTTCCGATGTGCTGAGTGCAAGGAAAGACGCAGTATTAAGCAACAGTCCGAAAGGAAGGATTGCTGCTATCGGCGCTGATGCGGAAAAAATCTGCGCGGGACATCTCGATGCAGTAACCGCTCACGGAAGCGGCACCCCGTATTACACAATTTCCGAACTTAACGGGTACGTCCTGCTTCTCGGCGTCGATCATGACAGGAATACCAGTCTTCATACGGTGGAAGCTCTGTTAGAACTGCCGTACCTTGATACTATTACCGAACAGGTTACCGCCGAAACAGGTGTGATACAAAAAACATGGAAGTTTTATCCCGGACCGCACCGTGATTTTATCGGTCTTGATAAAAAACTTTTTAATAGCGGCAAAATGCGGGTTGGGAAAGTCGGCTTCGCGGTAACCCGTCTTATCAAGTCCCGTGATTTAATTGACATATGTCTTGAACTCGGTAAGAAAGATCCCGCGTGGGGACTTTGCCGCAATCCTTCCTGCCTGGACTGCGCTTTTCAAAGAGCTGCAATTTTCCGCAGTATTATTTGTAAAGAAACTTTTTCTTTGACCGCATCTTCGGTACTCGCGGGTACGTATATTCCTGAAATAGTACACAATTTAAAAAAGTGCGGAATAGATAATGTTGAACTGGATTATCTTGAAAGAAAGCCGGTGTTATCCGCGGTTGACGCGAAGACTATCCATTCGCTTCGCGAAGCGGTGAGTACATTTATCAGTTCAGGAATCAGAATATCAGGAGTCCGCCTGTCTGCTATTCCCGCAGAACCGGGTCCGTTTATTAAGGCGGTTAAAACATGCGGGGCAGGAAGGATTATAATGCCTCTTTCAGGATCCGTTTCATATATGAAATCGGCTGTGCAAATAGCGGGAACTGAAAAAATAAAGATATCCTTTTACAATACGGGAATGAGCGGCGCATATGCAGCGGATACATTTAAAAATATTTGTAATGTGCAGCGGGAAGCGCCTGTGCGTACAGAATCTGAAAGTGACGTACCGGGTTTTTCATTCGCTCCTGCCGATTTTGCTGCTTCGGGTGAAAAACCATTTCTCGAAACCTACCGTGCGGGAAAGTTTAATAAATTTATCGATCAATTGTACGTTGAAGACGGTACTTTCGCAGGTCTTGCAAAACCTCTCGCGCAGGGTAACGCGGAAATTAAAGAGATAATTTCCATACTCAGGTGCCGCAGTTTCAACGGTCTATTCTGTCTTTCCTCACGAAACCGTGTTTACGATACTATTAATCTTTGTGTTGCTGATTTTCAGACTTTATTGTAAAGTTACTTATCAGTTCAGGCCAGACAATTTATTCTTTTCAGTAATTCTCCATAATGTTCAATCTTTCTCTCTATAAAGCAATTATTTTTGATATGGATGGTGTGCTCGTTGATTCTGAAGACGTTATTTTACAGGCCGCGCTCGCCGGATTAAAAGAATATGACGTCACCGCTTCACCTGAAGATTTTACACCGTTTATCGGTGCGGGGGAAGACAGGTATATCGGAGGTGTTGCACAAAAATACGGTAAACCCTATAAAATAGAAATGAAAACCCGTGTGTATGATATTTATCTTACACTTGTAAATACACATATTAAAGTTTATTCCGGAACGAATACTATTCTGCAGTTTTTTTCAGAAAAAGGATTTGTTATGGGTATCGGTTCAAGTGCCGATCGCGTCAAAGTAAATGCAAATCTCAAGGCGGCAAAAATACCTGTATCATTTTTCAGGAAAATTTTCTGCGGAGAAGATGTCGAGCGGAAAAAACCATTCCCGGATATTTATATACAAACTGCCGCCGCTCTTGGAATAAATCCCTCTCAATGCTGTGTGATTGAAGATGCGGTCAATGGTATCAAAGCGGCAAAGTCAGCGGGAATGGCCGCGTGCGGAATAACCACTTCATTCACAGAAGGCGAATTACTTGCCGCAGGCGCCGACGCCGTGGTTTCCCGTATTGAAGATCTGCAGCTGTTTTATTTTCAATAGGCGCCTCGGAAGGGGTTTCGCAATCGATAATTCAGGTGGACGATTGTCCGTGGGCTTTTTTCTATAGGCGACGTGGAAGGGTCGTAAACAGTAACTCATTAGGTATGGTTGTTTCTTCTTTACAACAATACCTTATAAAAAATATTTATAAATTTGTATTCATTAATATACACAAATTTTATTTAAGCGGGTTAAAGAGAAGCGAATTCTATTTTTCAGAGCGGCAGTGGTTTGTAGTAATAGTGTTGCTTTCTTTGACCAAGTGGGAGGGTTTCGCCGATCATTGGGGGCGCCGCAGGCGGAGCCCCGCAATGATTAAGTCATCAGACGCGGTAGCGTCAGATGACAGATCGGCAATTCAGAGCGGCATCAAAAACACAAAAAATGCAGGATGCAATTTTTTGTGTTTTTGCTGAGTGCAGTCCGTCGCCACGAGGGCGGCGGCAAAAGTCCGCCTGAATTGCCGGTTGCGAAATCCCTTCCACGGCGTCAATAGAAAAAAGACCGTCTGCTATCCTTCGCCTGGAAAATAGAATTTGCTTCTCTTTAACGGTGCGTATTACAAATTTGTGAATCTTAATTAATCAAGACTGCGCTATAGCTCATTTAAAAATGTTACCGAAACATTTAGTAGAATAGTTGTTAATTTGTGTTACCAATTTGTTGTGTTTTAATTATTTTGTCAATTAATGTATCTATCTTTGTTTTCATACGT
>Ga0180008_1001294_pt1 | contig 16235 bp, 20 predicted proteins | sample MM_PW_MetaG_FD_121121 | JGI IMG/M metagenome (GOLD analysis project Ga0180008, IMG submission 121121) | Groundwater microbial communities from the Aspo Hard Rock Laboratory (HRL) deep subsurface site, Sweden - MM_PW_MetaG | ecosystem: Environmental > Aquatic > Deep subsurface > Groundwater...
AGGACTTACGTAACCCTCACTGGTGGGATGACTTCTATGCACACGAGGAGAACTTCTGGCACAGAAGCAATCTTAAGGCTGCTCAACTCAATAGTCGTCTTATTCAAGCAGTAGCGGACATCAACACCAGCATGGGATTAAAGGCTAAGCCCCGTCCTTCTGTTGTGGTAAGGAATAGACCACTTGCTCCAGCAGATGTTGCTAAGCTAGTGGGAGCTCGTGGTGACGATGTAAGCAGAATGCTGCTAGACACTCTGATAGCTGAGGGCGACAGAGACTTCTTTACAGAATATGTGATGGGCATGGTGAGGGAAGGTCAGGACATTGGCTTCACCAGAGAGTCTGTAGGAGCCGTCTATGACCAGATATGCGACAGCCTCATGGTAGACCCCAAGTCCAGCAGCTGGCTCCGAGCCCGTCGCTTAGAGATTGACGCTATGGCCAAGGACTTCCACGACCTGTTTAATGCGAAGCTGCTTCCCAAAGAGCAGAAGGTAGCTATTGACAGATACATAGATGAAGCGGCTACTAACGCTAGTCAGATTACCTTTGACAAAGGCAACTTTGACCAGCTTCGTCAGACCGCCTACGACCAGGCCGAAAAGTGGTACTACAAGGAGTATGTAGACTACACCAACGCTAACGTCTTTGATGCTATGATGAAGACAGTTTATCCCTTCTGGACTTATGAATCTCAGCGATGGTTCTGGCTTCCTCGTTCCTTCATCAGACATCCCGGCACTTTGACTGCCTGGGGACGCTGGGAGGATAACACCGACTATGGCTACATTCATATCCCCGGCACCAGCATAGACATCAACCCCTTGCGTGGTACAGTATATGGCACTTGGTCAACTCGCCTTATGCGCCGTGACTTTCCTGAGTACTATGACGAGCTTGAGGGTCTTGGTGGCACTGTGGAGTTTATGGACTTTCTTAGTCGCTACGGCTTCTACCCGAACGTAGTCTTCGGCGCCCTCCAAGCTCAGTTTGGTGGCCGTGAAGCGCAGATGGGAGGAATCCTTCCTTCGTCCTTTACAACTCCACTCAACGCTTTGATAGCAGCCTTTCCAGACAATGAGCTAGTCAGCTTCATCTCCGAGCGCATTTTCTCTGAACCCTTCCGCCGTTATCTTACTGCTCGTAGAGTTGACGACCTAGGCGGAGACGGCTCCCTGTTGTATGCTAGGATAAAGGCGGGTGAGAAGCTTGAGCCAGAGGAAGAACAACTGTGGGCCGATGCTCGCCAAGACGTAGCTGCTCACAGTGCCCTGTTTGAACAGACTGGTATGATGCGTATGAGAAGCGATGAGTCCTATGCTGTTTCTAAAGCCGCCGAGCAGTTTATCTATGAGCAGTACGGCTTTACGCCGGAGCAGCAGAAGTATGCTCGCCAGCACAACATGAAGCTTTGGGATATGGTAGGAGGCTTAGACCCCTGGGAGACTGCTGTCATGCAGGAGCTAGAGTTCTTCAAGTACAGTGGTAGTATAAATCCCGTGCTCCCGGGCAAGCAGCAGGAGATACTCAATAGAATAGAGCTATCTTGGAGTGATGTCAGGAGCTATTCTGAGCAACAGCAGCAAGAGATACTTGAGCTGCAACAGGACTTCTTACGTGGCTCTGAGCGTGGCCGTCTTACACCAGATGGCTTCCTTTCCCGTGTTCGTGCGCTGTACGATGAGCGTAGGCGTTACATTGACCAGCAAGTTAAGGAAGAGCCCTTGATGCTGTTGGAGAATCGTGTGGACTATTACAAGAAGTATGGCCAGACTATGCCCGTCCAGTCTCCGTACAACGAGCTGCTGGGAATGTACTTTAGCATTAACTTAGAGGAAACAGTAGACCCCGGCACTGGTGAACGAGTATATAATTGGGACAAGTTCTGGGCTAACCGTGAGATGATAGCGGATGCTATTCCTGAAGCTGACAAGGGTCAGTGGGAGGCTTACTTAACCCGTAACACTGCTCCTGTAATGCAGGTCTGGCATGGTGTTTATAGCAATTACTTCCGCAAGTACTACGGAGTGTGGGATGCTGTGCTGGCCTCCTATTCCGAGGAGGAACAGCAGCTCATTAACGAATACCTATTCCTTGAGAGGACTGGGCAGCAACTTGAGCGTCAAGCTCAAATCAAGGAGATAGTAGCAGCTAGTGGAGATAAGCTAGTGGCTAGCTTTCGCTCTGAGGTCTCCAAGAGTCGCTCTGCGCTTCGCTACAGGAATCCGAACCTCGATGCTTGGTTATTTTACTGGGGTCGCACCACTTCCTTCCAGACTCCACAAGCTGAAGAGGTATACCGCCAGATAAGTAAAAAGACTGGAAGGAGAATAGACTGATGCAACTCAAGTTATCAATCTGGAAACTTACAATCACCATAGACCTGTTTGATGTAGACCCCTTTGATAGAGACATCAGTTTTGGGATTACTATAAGCTGGTAGCAGCAAAAAATATAATTAGAAAACCTGTATATAGTATAATATATATCACATTTTGCTTTATACAGGTTGACACCCAAGGAACACTTATGGTATAATAAAGTCAATCAAGGAGGGACGGCAACATGGTTGAAGAGAACAAAGGTGAAGGCAACGGTACTAGTACTAAGGAAGTGACCTATTCGCTAGACAAGGATGGGGCTCTAGTAGCGAAGGGAGCCGATGGGGAAGTTCGCTATGTCAAGGAGTCTGACCTTCTGGCGGTAAAGGGGAGCAGGGAGACTGCCGAACAGCGGGTGAAGGAACTTGAGGAAGCTGCGTCTACAGGTGGTGCTGAGACGAAGACAGAACTTGAGTCTACTCGCCAGAAGCTACTCCAAGCTGAGGCTAAGGCAGAGAGCTTAGAAACTAAAATAGCTGCCGCAACAGCCGGGTCTGTCGAGGCTGAGAGACTAAAGACAGAACTTGAGACCGCCAAGCGAAGCGGGGAGAACTTGAGTAATCAGGTTCTGGAGCTCCAGAGAACTCTCATCATGGCTACCTATGGTGTGCCGAAAGCTACTGTAGAGGCCAAGACCAAGGAGCAGTTAGAAGCCTACGCCGATGCTCTGTCCGCTGTGACAGGGAAGCAGCTAGGTAACTATGCTGCCGGAGGAGGCTCCAGTGGTGGAGACTTCGAAGGTAAGAGAGGGTTGGAGCTAGCAAGACAAGCATATGAGTCATCTAACGCTAAATAGGAGGATACAAGCCAATGGCTGTAACGCTTGCTGAATTACGCAAGATAGAAACTGACCCGCTTCGTGGCTCGGTCATGGACACAATGCTGATGGAGTCAAATGTCATGCAGGAGTGTCCTTGGGAAACCATCGGGCAGCTTTCAACTACCATAGTTCGCTACGCTGACCTGCCGTCTGTGGGCTTCAGAAAGGTCAATGAGGCGTGGAGCGAAAGTTCCGGCACCTTGGAGCAGCGGACTGAAAATGTCGCTATCATGGGTGGTTACATAGACTGCGACAAGGTAATTGCCAGAGCCAATAATACCATAGCCGATACAAGGGCTACCCAGCAGACCATGAAGGTCAAAGCTATGACCTACAAGTTCAATGACAAGTTCATCAATGGCAACCCGCAGTCCGACCCAGAGGAGTTCAAGGGGCTGGAGAAACGAGTGGACGACCTCTACAATGAGGGCTTCACAGGCCAGAGGATTGATGTAGCAGGAGGTTCTGTAACTGAAGGAATTCTGAACAGTTCCGCAACCAGACACAACTTCCTGGATAAGCTCGACCAGCTCATTTACGCCATTAAGGGTCACAACCCTAACTGGCTGTTTATGAACGACGCCACGCTACTGGCTATTCGTTCTCTGCTTCGGCGAGAGCAACTGCTTGATACTACCAAAGATATGTTTGACCGCCGAGTAGACGTGTATGGCGGCGCCAGAATGGTAGACATCGGAGTTACCGCTGACCAGACCACGGAGATTGTAGCCGAGAACGAGACCACTGGTGGCGGCACTACAGAGTGCTCCATCTACGCTGTCAAGTTCGGTGTCGGCGAGTTCATGTGGGGAATTGAAGAGTACCCGATGGAGATTGATGACCTTGGCCTAGTGTCGAGCTCACCTCACCTGTACAGAACAGTAATTGACTGGCCGCTAGGGCTAGCAATGGTTGACCCTTACTCCATTGCCCGGCTGTTTGGTATAATTGCCAGCGCAGCTTCCTAATGGAGAGCAAACTAAAAGAAGGAGGAGTATAATGCCTTTTGATGCAAATTTAGTATTGCATGATGGCACAGCAATAACTGCAGACCTTACGCCCACCAGCGAGACTCGTGCTAGCGGCAGTGCCTGCATTGACATTCAGGCTGGTCTAGGTGCTACTGGCTCTGGGCTGCTTAGTATGGCTGCTGTGCTGATAGACCCTGATGGGCTTGGGGACACAAGCGACAACGTAGCAGTAGACATCCAAGCTTGTGCCACCGTAGACGGCACTTACGTCACGATAGCATCATTTGATGACATAGGTGCCAGCAGCGCAGCTAGTCACGCTGGTAGCGCAGCATCCACGCAGATAATTCGCTTTAGTGTCGACCCTGCTTACCGCTACATCAGAGCCTACATCAACATCACCGATGACAGTGGTAGCGACTTCAGCGAAGTCTTCTACGTACTGCTTAGTCCCTACCCATACTACAGGCTGTAGGAGGTTGTGATGGCCGCACCCAGAATTACTAACATCGAGTTTGAGTCTGGCTACATAGTGCTGACAGATGAGAGCAGCAATAAGACTCGTCATCCGATTGCGGATATACTGCGAGCAGCTGACATACCTGCCATTACCTATAGCCAAGTCGCTCAGATAACTACCCTAGCAAACCTCGTAGCTGTTCTGGTCAGGACGCTCATAGACAGAGAGGTTCTGGATGAGAGCTTCCTTGAGGAAGGCGACTTCAACCTTGACGACATCGTTGAGACTATTGAAGGAATGGGCGGAGACTACGGGGAGCCAGACTTAACCTATTAGGAGGAAGTATGCCAAGATTAGAAAGAGACCTTGATTTCCAAGATAAGGATGCTGAGCTTCCTAACACCGAAGACGGAATCCTGAGAGTCATCTTGGAAAAACTAGAGGAGAGTGACTGAGATTGCTAGCAGCCTGGTCGATTCGGATACGCTATTCTCGGATAGTGTGCAATAGGCGATTAAGTTCGAGTGTTGGCTATCCGAGGGCTTAAATAATTCTAACAAGGAGGAAAGAAAGTGATTACAGACATAAAAGCTAAATCTGATTCCTTTAGTCCTTCCACGATTTCTGAAGATGCTATGGGCTACCTAGCCATGACCAAGCTGGGGCAGCTCTTCACCGCCGACTGGCACCAGAGACTCGTACTGGCTGGCTTGGTCTTTGAGCTTCCGCTCGGCACGACCTCTGGCGATACCACCGCTACTGGTCTTACTGGTAACGCTGCTCATGACAACGACCAGCCCGAAGTCGTAATAGCTATCGACAGTGGGTGGCTAGTCCCCGTCGAGATTGAGATAGCTGTCCAGGTCAACGACGATGACGCTTACGATGACATGACCCAGATTGGCATCTTTGCTGACAGGTCACAGACGGTTGCGGCTGGTGCTACTGGAACGGTGGCTACTGCTGTTAACCTGCTGGACGGTGCCGGAAGCTTCGGTGGAAGGTGCTATACCACCATTACTGCCGACATCACTAACCCTGTAGGCTCAGATGTCCTAGCCTTCAAGTACTGGGAGAACACCCAGCTAGCGACTGAGACTGGTGGCGGCACGTGGCAGGAGAAATACTACCACAAGCTGTTCAAAGTCCCGACGATTCTGGCTGGCCCGTGCTCCATCTTGGGCTACGTAATCGGCACCATGACTCCAGTTTACTTCGGGTCGATTAAGTTTGCTCATATACCTGCAAGCTACGTGGACGTTGCCTAGCTACTAGGCACCTATGAGGGGAGGGTGGAGCAATCTACCCTCCCCGACTGTAGAGAAAGTAACGTGAAGATAAGCATTCCAAGAAGTCTTAAGAACGGAAAGCTGGGCGATACAGATGACTGTGGCACTATGTGGTTTGAATATCATGTCAAAAGTCCGCTGAGGGCTCTGCTCATAGGATTGATGAGGCAATACCCAAGAGCTACTTCAGTCAAGACTAAGAATGGTAAGGCTTGGCTAGAGATAAAAAGAAAGTACCTTAAGTACGAAAGGATAAAACGTATCAAAGCTCTGGCTTCTCCTGCCTTTGATACGATAATCGGAGAGCTGGAACACGATGCTCCTTATGGAACGAGGATAAACTTCATAGTGCTTGAACTTTTTATAGCTGTCATAGAAGGACGATACGACCTGGGTGAGCCTTTTGGTAACATAGGAGAATATAGCTGGGAGTTAGAGGAAGTTATGATTGCTGAAAGACTCCCTGAGCTATCAATGCTTGACGAAGCTGCTGCCGAAGAGATAGCTCAGGCAGTCTTCCAGTAATTGAGGAAGCAAGATGATAACTTATGTTTTTGAATGTACAAGCTGTAACCACAGGTTTGAGGAGCGACAGGGTATGTTTGAGGAGAGGAAAGCGAACTGTCCGAAGTGCGGAGCTCGGGCAGAGTTTCGTCCTAGCTGGACAGGTCAACTGCTCTTTAACTTTCCTTCCTTAGATGCCACAGAGATAATGAACAGGGAAGGCAAATGGAATTACTAAGGAGGTTACTATGCCAGTACCAGAGATTGCTGCTTTATCAGAAACAAGCATGGATGCCCAGATTAAGGCTGCCATTTCAGCCTGTATAGCTACTGAAGTGAAAGCTGGCAGACCGCAAGACGAAGCTGTGGCAATGTGCCACGAGATGGTTAGGGGCAAGACGGGCAAGGAATTAGCGCCAAAGGGAGGCTAAGATGCCTAATGGTAATGAGCTTATAAGCGACATGGAGTTTGAAGAACTGTTGCAGAAGAAATCCAGCAGGCCCCTCATAGAGTTTATAGCCAGACAGCAATTACAGCAGAGTAGGAACGTGCGGGAGATAAGGGAGGAAGTCATGTGCAACAAGACTCGCAGTATCGTAAATCGCTTTGCTCTCATAGCTCTGGTACTGGTACTTATAGCTCTTGGGGTACTATCGACAGAATGGCTTTCTTTATTCTAGGAGGCAACTATGGCAAATGAGCTTAAGCACAAGGATGCTGGAACCAGCTTAACCCGAACAGAGGATAACGCTACTGACAGGCATTACTTCGACAGTCAGGCTGCTGGCGATATACTCTACGCCACAGACACCGTAGCGAATAGCGGCGTACTAGCTAGGCTTGGCATAGGAAGCACTAATAAAGTTCTTACTGTCATTGGTGGAGTACCTACGTGGCAATCTACCTTATCTGGGCTTACGCTGACTGCTCCTACTTTAACCTCGCCTACTTTTACGTGGACAAGGGTTAGGACTAACCTGGCAACCAATGACCAGATTGTTCCGACTGCAACAAACAGGAAAGTAGCACTTAATGCTGAGACGGCTGACACCTTGGGTGAGTTTGTAACTAGTCAGGAGAGCGGCACTACAGATGGCGATGGAACAGGAACCGATAAGCTCATTGATGCGGGACAAAACTTCGTAACCACTGTTGCTGTCGGAGATGCTATCCGTAACAATACTGATGGCACATGGACCGCAGTTACAGCAGTAGATGACAATGAAAACTTATCAGTAACAGCCGGAGAAGGATTAAACACAGCAAAGGCTTACACCATTTACAGGTCACGTTTCACTGCGACAGTAGCTGGCGCATTTGTTGTACTTGCTGGAATTGGCTACTACCCTACAGTGGCCGACAAATACTATGACTTGCTCATCTATAAGAATGGGAGCGCACTTCAGAACACCCGACTGCACTCATCTGGAGCCGCCATAAACAGTGTCATTCTTTTTGGGGGCGATATTATTCCTATGGCTATAAATGACTATCTTGAGCTATGGACTTACCATAATGCTGCAGTAGCCCAAAATACCACAGCGCACGCTTCTCGAACATTCTTTTCAATAGCCAAAATAGCATAAGGAGGCAACTATGAAAACATACCAAGTAATCATATCAGACGAGGAGGAAAAGGCATTACTCACTGACATTCCTATTCAGGAGTGGCTGAATAATGCTATCCACAATAAAGCTAGGCTATGTATTGACAGGATTGTGGAGGAATATTCAGACAAGCAGCCTAGCAAGATTAGCCAAGCCGAGAGAAATCGGATAGTCAGAGAAGCCAAGATAAGCCCGCTGCTAAGCACTCTGGAGGTGAGATGATGCCGTATCCTTACGAGTACCCTTTTGCCTACGACGAAAGCGTGCAGGGGAATACCACAGCTTATGCTTCTAGTGTCTTTGGCAGAGTATCCAAATCTGCTCTGCGAGCCATTAGTCCTATGTGGGTGTTTGTCCTTGGCCTTATAGGAAGGTTCTTCTGATGCGAACGCTCGATTCATCTCTGACAACAGCACAGCAGGCTGCTTCCCGCGAGCCCTACGTAAGACTCTACCTCGATAATGAGGGCGGCACTACTCATACAATAGACACTACAAATGTGCCGAATGTCATTGTCTATGTAGAGCAGTGGGAGGAAGGGTATGCTGGTCTCACTACTGTCAGAATGATAAATAACGAAGGCTTCTTCACAGACAAAGACCTTCGTGGCTATTTACTAACTGTAGGCTGGGGCTATAAACTTAACTCCGTCCCAGACTCAACTTGGTACTCCAACGCTGCTCCGATGCGGGTTCTAGTCCAGCGAGACACTAGCTACGAGGGACACTCCGTCACTGAGCTCATAGCTGTATCCAAGTGGGCGGAGCTAGCACAGGACTATATCTTCCAAGGAGGAAAGAAACTTAGCGGGGAGATTGCGGGGGTCTTTACTCTCGGAGAGCTAGTGACAGGCGGCTCCTCTAGCGCTACAGGAAGAGTCTCCGCTATTGGGCATGAGACTGCCACAGGAGTTGGCTACATAATAGTAACCAGAGTATCAGGAACTTTTGAAGCAGCCGAAACTTGCACTGGAGGGACATCTGCAGCTACAATCTCTGACATAGCTACTCCTACTGATAACTATGGGGCTTTAGTGTATGAGTCGGGAGACACCACAACAGAAGCCCGAATAGAGGCCTTGACGGGTCTTACTGTAGATGTAGACGAGGATGACCCTAACGGCTCTATGGCCGACAGCCCAAAGCTGGAAGTAGCTGTAGGTACTCCTGTTCGCCAAGTCCTGCGCAGAATGCTGCTCCGCTCCAAGTGTGGGCTACGGTATGAGAGTGATGGGCATCTTCATGCTTTTTACTTAAATACAGAAGCTGCCACACAGTATAGGTTTGCAGCTACTCATGCTATGTTCCTTAATATGAGGGAACGAGCCTACATCATTCCTAACACAGTGTATGTTGTCAGCGAGGAAGTGAACGTTGACGGCGCTCCAGCTTATATTGGTACAGCGAATGACGCAGACTCTGTTGCAGCGTTTGGCACTCTGGTGGCTCCGATACAGGTCGACCCTGATATAGCTTCCCAGGAAGATGCCGACAACAGAGCCTCAGCTTGGGTAGCTCAGATGGTAGCTCAAGCCTACCAAGGGCAGATTGTGGCTCCTCTTGAGTGCGGACTAGAAGTCTATGATATGGTTAGCTGCGTAGATACTAGGCTCAACGCTATCTCGAAGGGACGTGTAGGAAGGATAGAGCGAGTCTTCGAGCCCTCTACTAGGACTTATGAAGTTAGAATAAATCTGGGGAGCTTATATTCTGTCCCCGGAGCTATGGATGCTGGCCCAGGCAGTATGGAGAGCGACCTCCGAGACTTGACAAACAGCTTAGATGGAGCTCCTCCTAGGCTATTCACTCCCCTGGCAGCTTGGCAGCTGCTCAAGCAACTGCTCCCCTACACCATTGATGTAACCTTTACTGCCGACGACGATGACGACGTATCTTGGAGCTCTGGTACAATTACCTTTGCCAATGGTCAGACACAGGCAGTGAGTTCTGGAAGTCTCAATCTGGCGAACTCTAATCCCTACCATATCTACTGTGACCTGAGTGATGCTGCTCCCGCTACGTTGAAGAGCAGCCAGACCTTCGGCGACGCCACTGGCGGGGAGAGAATACTCCTAGCGTTTGCTGTCAAGGGAGCTAACACTAGCACGAAGGCGCTTGTGGTTGCAGGTACAAGAGGCCCGAAGCTCTTCATAGACACCTTGTCGTCAATCACCGGTAACTTCGGGCTCATCACCGCAGGTGAGATTAGAGTAGGCACTGGTACACTTGGTAGTAACTTTACTGGCTGGCGCTTCTGGGTGGATACTAATGTAGGCAGAATGGCTGGTTACAATAGCGATACTATCCAGTGGTATAGTGACACAGATGGAAAGCTGTACGCTGGTGCTGGTGCCGTTGTTATGGACGCAACAAATGGCATTGTAGTCACGGGGGAGAAAATCTACTTTTCTGACGGCGCTTCAGGGCTTGGGATAATTAAGCAGCTGGCTAGTTACCTGTGGATAAACTCTAACACCTACACTAGGCTAGGAGATGAAGTCCGATGTTCAGCAGACCTTGACCCTTTAGCTGCTGGCTCTCAAGACCAAGGCAATGCCACATACTATTGGGACGCTATTAGCGCTAAGGGTTTCTTTGACCTTGGCTGCCCGCTCCCGCTAATAGTGAGTTCTCTGAAGCAGATTAAGGGTTTAAGGACTAAGGTGCGTAGAGTAACCCTAGAGGACGTGGACAAAGAAGCTATGGGAAAGCGAGCCAAGAGAAGAGTAGAAGCTGCTGGCGGGCAAGGCAACTTTGAAGAGTGGGACTTAGCCTCCTTCCCAGAAGAAGTGCTTTCTATCCCTACCCAAGAGGAGCGAGAAGACTATTATCTGGACTATCTGAAGCAGGAGAACCATCACCCAGAGATTGTGGAATCTTCTGTACAGCGAGGACTGCCAGTGCCTCCTGAACCTAAGTGGCAGGAGCCAAAGACTGGAATAGTTCTCAATGAGCTTGTATATGTGCTGGCTAAGGCGGTAAGGGAGCTGGCGGAAAAAGTAGATGAGCTAGAAGGGAGACTACGATGAGCAAGAACCTGACTGAGATGCTTGCAGATATCAGACTAGACCTGTACGACACAAGTACTACTTGGAGTAATGCAGAGCTAACTCGCTGCATCAAGCGAGCGGTAGGAGACCTCAGCCGCTTCCTGCCTAGGGAGCTGATGCATGAGGTTACTATAGACACAGACATAGATGATGAGTCCTTCACCACTCCCGCAGCATCCGATACTGATGCCATTGTGGATGCAAAGGACATCTCTTCCTCTGTGGCTGGCGATACTTGCACTATTGCAGACTATACACCAGACTTGCCTCGCCCCATAATAGTGACTGTTACGGACGCTAATGCTAGCATCACTGCCTTCCGAATTATTGTAAAGGGTAATGATGCTGACGAGAACTACATAGAGGAAAGCTTTTACCTAGCGGGAGGCTTGGTACAGACAGGCAAGCGCTATTTCAAGCGAGTTACCGAAGTAGAGATTGACGAGATTACTGGAAATGGTGCAAGTGACGTGCTTGACGTAGGCACGGGCAGCAGCACAGGAGTCTGGATGCAGCTGGCTAACAGGCCTATCGAGCATGACAGCGAGGCTATAGACGGCAGCTATACCAGAGACACCGACTACGAGATGGACTATCAGCAAGGACGCATCTGTCTGAAGTCTGGTACTACCATGAGCGAGGGAACAGCCTACGTTATTGACTATACTAAGAGCCTAATCCATGTAGACCTTAGCAGTCTGAAGGACTTCATCCGTGTGGACAGAGTGGAGTACCCTGTGGGAAGTGTGCCGCAAGATTTTGTCACGCCAGAAGTCTATGACAAGATACTTATAATCAGAAGTGGTCAGACTCACTCACAGGAGAAGATGTCTGATGAGTACCACGTCTGTATCTACTACAGGGCCAGTCAGCTGCCGCCCAACGCTTCTGCTCCAGGCTCTTATCCTAGCTTCCTAGATTATACTGTAGAGCTTGCCGCAGCTGCTTATGCCCTGTTTATCAAGGCTGTGATGTATGAGCACCAAGCAATAACAGACTTTGCTAGCGCTAGGACAGAAACAGGATTAGCAAACACGGAAGCCGATAAGGTTGCGGCAGAGGTTGCTCTAGCGAACACTGCGCTAGATGGCGTCAGTTTCACTAACAGCGGTACGTACATAGCTGCCGCCGTGACTGCCCTGACCGCTGCTAATGGTGAAGTGGCTTTGGCTAATGCCGCACTTGATGCTGTAGCCATGACAGACATCGAAACCGCTCTTGCTGCAGCGAACACTATACTAGATGCTGTGCTTTCAACTTCACTTGACAGAGCGACTGTTGGTGCCGAGGGACTTCTTGACGCAGGAGACGACCATATAAACGCTGTGGGACTGGGCAACAGAGTACCCGAGAATTATAGGGAGTTCGCTCAGGCCAGAGCCGACATAGCTCGTGCTAGGGTGGAGACTGCGCTTGCTTACGCTCAGGAGGCTGCTCAACGCCTAGCGGAAATGCAAACATACATAAGTGAAGCTTCTGGCTATAGCACGACAGCTGCTAGCTACATCAACGAGGCTGCGCAGCGAACTAATGCCGCTATTGCTGAGCTACAGGAGCAGCAGGCTATGATAACCCAAGCACAGGGCTATTTGGGAACTGCATATGCTTACCAGCAGTCGTGCCAAGCTTATCTAGGAACGGCAAATATCTACAGTCAGGTTGCACAAGCTAACTTACAGGCGGCGCAGGTATTCAGGAATGAGGCTATTGAGCGCAGGAACGAGGCTTGGACAATCTGGAGGAGCCCCCCGGACTACGCTCCTATGTATACACTAGGTACAGGAAGGATTCCTGGAGGTGGTTAGCAAGAAGAAGAAAGCTGCCATGCTAGCTATTCTTGCCGTGATGGAGGAACAGGTAGAATTACTCAGAAAGTACATCGTCATGATTGATGAGGAGAAGGATGTGAAGAAGAAGTAGAAGCACAGAAGGAGTCTGGGGGTTGCGCATCCAGCAAAACACGCACAGGCTCCGGTCAGTGTAGTTGCCGCACTAGGCCGGAGCCATTACTCTCTCTGGTGGAGCCTTTCTCGGGTTAGTCGGCTCTACTGGAAGCTCCCACATGCCATGTATAGGGTGGGATTTAAGACGCAAGCAGACACAGAGACTCCCAGCCAGCTGCCAGAACGCATGAGGCTCATCAGGATTGAAGTCGTCATCTGTAGGATGATTGCTCACTCTCTTCTCCCCTCCTTGTATGCAGACTGAATTGCCGTATAGACTACTACTGGTATCGCCAGCCAGAACCCCCATATGAGTGATAGTTCAGTATAGAAGGTGCTAAGTGTGGGAGTCCAGCCCACAGTGTTCCAGATTATGTAAGCCCCGATTGCTTCAGCTCTTGCTATGGTGTCAATGCCGAAGACAAAGATAGCCCTAGTTAATTCTGCTGCCGGGTACAGAGCTAAGAAGGCTACACCCAAAGCTATAAGCAAGCTAAACTTCTTCATCAGTGCCACCTCGTATTCTTTTGTACTTGGAAGGGAATGTGGACGGGAGCTATATTCTCCAGCTGCTCTACAGGAAACTCAATGCTCCCATCACAGTCTATAGAATCATGCACTTGTATTGCCAGCGGAAGCTTCGCCTTCTCGCATATGATGAGTGCTCGCTTCATTACCTCACCATCGCTTCCAAGAATGGGGTAAGCAGAGCCCTTCCTTTTCATGGCTTCTAGGTCAAGCTTCCCAAACTTCGTCCACTCTTCTTCTATATGTACTTCCCTACCGAAAAGTGTGGGTAAGGCCTTTCCGTTCTGTATCGCGTATTCTTGCGCCCCTCGTATCCACTCACCAGCATCTCGATATAGTTCAAACCAGCCATCTACAAAGGACTGGCAAAGTTGCAAGTTGTGAATTTTTGCGTAGTTCTGCATAACTTTTGCTGTCCCGCCATTTTGCATACCATAGTTCACACGTTTCGCAAAGTCTCTTGTTATATTCATTCCTCGTGCTGTTATCATATGTATATCAGCATCTGGATTGGGCTGCCCATCAGGTAATCTCCTTGGCAAAGAGTATATCTCTTGCATCTTTCTATCGCCGCTGAAGTGCATCAATATCCTTAGATGCTCCTGGCTAAAATCCCCGTGAGTAAAGGTGCCACTGTCAGGCATGAATATATAGCGTAGCTCTGGGGGCCAGTTCTGCAAATTAGTCTGACCCTTCTCGCCGCCACCAGAAGAGGTAGTTCTGCCAATCACGGTGTCAAGAGAATATTCTGTATAAACCCTATCAAAACCCTTCAGTGGCCTAACGTACCGTGTCAGCAGAGTATTCTTCTCCCTATAGTTGAGAACAATAGCAGCAAGCGGGTCATCGCAGAACTGGAGAGTCTTCTCATCTGTCTTGTATTGCTTCTTACTTTTGGCCAGCGGGAGGAAGTTTCCTCGCTTAGCTAGTATATAGCCTACTTGCTGCGGGCTGCCTGGGTTGAAGTCCTCCTCCGCACACAGCGCCCTGTAGTAGGCAACTTCGGTTTCCAGCCGCCGCTCCTCATAGGCTCGGGCTGCTTGGTCAATCTTCAGCCCTCGCTGGCTCATGTCCACCAGTATAGGAATAGCTGCCATCTCTACGTTGAAGTAGTCAGTATCAATATCTGGCAGCAGGTGATAGAATAGCTTCAGCGTAGTCGTAGCGTGAGAAGCGCACATAGCAGCCACAGCTTCAGTAGGAACACCAAGCATATCCTTTGCTCCATACTCTGCCATTAAGTCACTTGCTGTAGTAAGTACGATGCCTAGCTCTAGCGATAGTTCGCTCAGCTTGACCTGCGCCTTTCCCAGCATCCGAGCCATCACCAGCGTATCCGCTATGTTGCTGTCATCTACGGTAAAGTCCGCTAATCCTATGGGCAGTACCTTGATGTCAAACATAGCATTCTGGTAGACCTTCTTGATAGCTGGGTCAGCTAGCAATGGGCGGATGAGCTCTACCTCAGGGTCAAGTTCGGGGAATGTCTGGAAGTACCAAGCTTCTTCTGGTGAAGTAGCAACGGCGAAGCCTATGGGCATCTTATTCTTCAAGCTAATAGTCTCCACGTCAATAGAGACGAAGGGAGGAGGAGACTCAACCAGCTGCTGTCTGAAGAGCTCCTTGCTGACCTGCTTGCGGCCAAAGTACCTGACCGACACTAGTTCTTTCCTTGCTGCAGCTTGGACAAGTATCGTATAGGTGCTTCCTGATAGTCTATGCGAAAGACGTAGGCAGTACCACAGCTAACGCAGACGTCTGTGTACAGACTGACTATGGGCATAGTCAAGACTGCGCTTGTCATAGGAAGTAATTGCCTCACTTCCCTGTTGTAGAAGTAGACATCTCCGTGCTGATGCTTACCTTGGAGCTCTAGCTTGGTGTGTACAGAGTCAAAGACTCTTTGAGAGCCCCCGCACTTAGGGCACTTGTATTCTCCTATGAGCTCGTACTTGTTCTGTTCTGTTGTCATGCTGGCCTCCTAAAGGTTATTAAGTCCTCTTCATCTACGGTCTCTAGCCCTGCTGCCCTATTCACCGCACTGTAGCCGCCTCCTCTAGCGTACCACTTGTTCCAAGCAGCAAGTTCCCAGCCCATCTTGACGCAATCCTTGTGTGTGCGAGTAGGAAGTCCCAGCTGCTTTCCCTTCTCCATGTGGTCTTTGATAATGATAGTCATAGTGCCGCCAGCCCTTACTGTTTGTAAGCATTTCTTGTAGAAAAGCTCTATGCGCTGGTGATACAAGAACGGGTTAAGGTTTGTGAAGTTATCTGGATGAGCGCTGTAGTCAGCAGCTGCGCCATAGCCTAAGTCTTGGCTAGTCTTATCCATAGTACCCTTCTTCTTCAAGCCCATAGGATAGGGAGGCGAGAATATCAAGTGGTCACAGAAGTCGGGAATGGGTAGTAGCTTGAAGCTATCGCCTGGAACGAGAGTCGGGGTAATCGTGTAGTCCAGAAGCTTGACGTTGCTCTCTAGTATGCGCTGATATGGAGCTTCCAGTTCTATCATTGAGATTTCTCTGCCCATGACAGCACCTACGAGTATCGTCCCTGTGCCTGCAAAGGGGTCTAGGATATGCTCACCGGGCTCTGACACATATTCCACTAGCGCCTTCACCATCCAAGCATTAGCCTTCGCCACGTGCATAGTGGGGTCTAGCGCAGGGAATAGCTTGGCCC
>Ga0180008_1001295_pt1 | contig 16233 bp, 9 predicted proteins | sample MM_PW_MetaG_FD_121121 | JGI IMG/M metagenome (GOLD analysis project Ga0180008, IMG submission 121121) | Groundwater microbial communities from the Aspo Hard Rock Laboratory (HRL) deep subsurface site, Sweden - MM_PW_MetaG | ecosystem: Environmental > Aquatic > Deep subsurface > Groundwater...
ACATCCAGCCCTGGTACAAATACAAGCTGATTTCCTTTTTAGCCCATTTGTTAGGGGATGAAGGTTCTGGTTCTTTATTGGCTTATTTAAAAGACCAGGGCTGGGTGAATCAGTTAAGTGCTGGTGGTGGCATAGACGGCAGTAACTATAAAGATTTTACTTTGTCGTTTGAGCTTACAGAGCAAGGTATTTTTGCCAAAGATCAGATTTTAGAGGCTATGTTTGGCCAGTTGCAATTGCTGCGTCAGTCACCCTTTCCAGAGCATTTATTTCTGGAACGTCAACGTTTAGTGCAGTGGAGCTACTTGTATCAGGAACCCAGCACAGCTCTGCAGGGAGCCTGCGATTTGTCGGTCAATATGCAGCATTATCCGGTCGATGATTATGTCTATGGCGACTATCGCATGGATGTACCACCAGAGCAGCTATACCGTGAATTGCTGGGGCATTTCCGCCCCGACAATATGCGAGTGATGTTTATTGCTCCGGACATCCACGCCAATCGGGAAGCTCGCTGGTACCAGACACCTTATAGCGTGCAACCTCTGCAGCAAAGCCAGATCGATCATTACCTGCAGGCTAAGGTGCCAGAAGGTAACCATCTGCCACAAAGTAACCCTTATTTGGTGACAGAGTTAAAATTGCTGGCTGATGCTGACCATATGACTAAACCACAACTTCTGGTGCAGGATTCAGGCTTTAAGTTGTGGTTTAAAGCAGACACAGATTTTAAAACACCAAAAGGCCATATTTTTGTCCAGTTGAATTTGCCTAACTGCATTCAATCTGTGACTCAGATGGCCAGCAGTCGTTTATGGCTGGAGTTATTTCAGGATCAGATCAACGAAAGTTTTTATGCGGCCACTACAGCAGGTTTAACCTATCACTTGCATGTGCAGCACAATGGCATCAGCTTACACAGCAGTGGTTTAGCAGGTAACCAGATTAAGTTAGTGGCCGATTTACTGGCTCAGATGGCTTTTTGTCAGTTTGATGAACAACGTTTTGATGAAATTAAACGTCAATTGATCCGGCACTGGCAAAATCACAGTAAAAACAAACCGGTTTCCAAGCTCTTTAGTCAGTTGTCCTCTTTACTGCAACCTTTAAATCCAGATATTGATCAACTGGCAGAGGCTTTGCAGCAACAAAGCTACAGCGATTTTATTCAGTTTCACCAGCAGTTATTGCAGCAGGTGTATCTGGATGCCTTTATGGTCGGTAACTGGCACGTTGCAGATGCGACACAGTTAAGTCAGGCACTAAAACTGTGGCTTGCAGAGCAACACCAGGGCGAAGCCTTGCCTCGCCAACGTTACAATACGCAAGGCATAGGCCCGGTATGGGTTCGGGTTCCGGTTGAACACAGCGATCAGGCGCTGGTGATTTATCTGCCGTCACGGCAAAAGCAACCTGTAGACATGGCGCTTTTTATGCTGGCCAATCATTTACTTTCGCCTGAGTATTTTCATGTGCTGCGCACCGAACAGCAATTGGGTTATCTGGTGGGTACGGGCTACGTGCCAATGAATCTGTTGCCTGGCATCGCCTTTTATATTCAAAGCCCTGCAGCCTCCTGCGCCGACTTGTACAAAGCCACTTTGGATTTTTACAAAAACTTTCTGTCTGAACTTGAAGAGTTGGATGAAGAAGAATTTGTGCAGATGAAACAAGGCCTGGCAACACAAATAAAGGAACGCGACAGCAGCTTAGGCGCCAGAGCCAAACGGCTGTGGCTGGCGATTGGGCAAGGTGACCATCAGTTTGATTTAAACGAGCAGATAGAAATAGCGCTGGAGCAATTGAGCCTGAAAGATTTCATCTCGTTTTTTTACCAGTTACTGGCACCGGATTACGATGCAATCTTTCTCGCGACAGGAGATAAACCGGATCACAGCCATTTAACTGAGCAAAACCCGTTCAATTTATTAGAGAAATTACCTTTATTATCGGAATGGCTTTGACAGTGTGAGTAACATTAGTTACCGTGAATTGACATCAATTAAAAAAGTCTGACTGTGCGCCTGATCCCTGTTTTATCGCTGCCATTAAGTCTTGTCATTAGTGCGCCTCTACCTGCGTTTGCCGCAGGTTGGGAGCAGCTGCAGCCTTATGTGCTGACGGTCATCTCCGCCCTCTCCATAGTTGCCCTCGCACTGGCTCATCTGAGCATAGTGCGGATGCGACGTTATCAGTCCAAACTGGAACAAAGTGAAGAGCGTTTACGTTTGTCTTTATGGGGCAGCGGCGATGAATTATGGGACTGGGATATGCAGGCAGGCCAGCTGTATCGCTCAAGCTCCTGGCATCAACCTTTGGAAAAGCCAGGTGACAGTCAACAATTTCCGCCGAATCGCTCTGAAATTCACCCACAAGATTTAGAACGGGTCACCAGTTCGCTGCAGCAACATATGCATGGTATGACTCCCATTTTTGAAGCCAGTTACCGCATTAAAGCAGCCAACGGCCAGTGGGTCTGGGTACTGGATCGCGGTAAAGTAGTGCAACTGAATGAACAAGGTCAGGCTATCCGCATGACCGGTACGTTAAAAAATATCCAGCAGCTCAAAGAAACGGAAGAGCGCTTAAGCTTATTCGCCCGTTGTCTGGAAAATATCTCCGATGCGGTGATGGTCTGTGATACTAATTTCGCCTTGTTAGAAGTCAATCCTGCTTTTGTCAGCATGACAGGTAAAAGCCGGGAATCAGCACTGCATAGTATATTTGAGCTGTGTCTCTACCCTGCCCGCTTTTTACATGAAATTCGTCAGTCTTTATTAGAACAAGGCTATTGGGCCGGTGAAATTGAAGATAAAAGACACAACGGTGAACTGTATCAGGCAGAGCTAAGTTTTGATGTGATTAAAGATGAGCTTGGTCAGGTGCAGCAATTTGTCGGCGTGGTCTCCGATATCAGCGAGCGGAAAAAACGCGAAGCTGAGCTGAATCGCCTGGCCGACACCGATACCTTAACCGGCTTACCAAACAGAGCTCGTTTCTCCAGCCACTTAAGCCAGTTGGTGCGTGAGCAGGTAGAGCATGCACTTTTGGTGTTCGATTTAGACAATTTCAAAAAAATTAATGACTCATTAGGACATGAACTCGGCGATACCTTGCTCTGCAAATTATCCGAACGTTTAAGCCTCTTTACCCGCTTTAAAGCCAAACTCTACCGTTTAGGCGGAGATGAATTTGCAGTGGTGCTGGAAAATACCAATGATATTCACAGCATCACCAGTCTGGCCAAAGACCTGCTGAAACAGATTAACCTGCCATTTTTTATTGAACAACATGAACTGGCGATCACCAGCAGTATTGGCATAGTGCTGTATCCGGAAGATGGCCACGACCCTCAGGCACTGCTGCGTAACGCCGATACGGCCATGTATCATGCCAAACACGAAGGCGCCAACCGTTACCTGTTTTTTAATGATTCAATGAACAAGCTGGCGGTTAAACGATTGCAGGTGGAAAATCTGATCCGTCACGGTTTAAAGGAAGATTATTTTACGGTGTTTTATCAGCCAAAGATGGACATAGTCACAGGTCAACTAGTGGGGATGGAAGCCCTGGTGCGTTTTATTACACCGAAAAAAGGTTTAATCAGCCCGGCTTCTTTTATTCCTGTGGCAGAAGAAACAGGCCAAATTCTCGAAATTGGTGAAGTGGTTCTGCAAAAAACCTGCGAAGACGTCAAACGCTGGATAGATATGGGCCTGTTTCATGGCCGTGTTGCGGTGAACTTATCAGCCAAGCAGTTTATGCTGCCGTTTTTGTGTGAACAGATAGACGATATACTGCAGCGCTCTGAACTGCCCTCTTATCACCTGGAGCTGGAAATCACCGAAGGCACAGTGATGCAATCGCCCACTCTGGCGATAGATACAATGAAGAAGCTTCGGGCTCGCGGTATTCATTTAGCTATGGATGACTTTGGCACCGGCTACTCGTCTTTAGCTTATTTAAAGCAGTTCCCGCTCAATACACTGAAGATCGACAAAGCCTTTATCGACGATATGAATACAGCTCGTGGCCGTAATATGGTGGATACCATAGTCACCATAGCACACAACCTGAACCTGACAGTGGTAGCCGAAGGGGTGGAGCAAGCTGAGCAGCTGCAACAGCTGAAGCAGCTACGCTGTGAGATTATTCAGGGCTATTTCTACAGTAAGCCTTTGTCAGCCCATGATTTTGGTTTGTTCCTAAAACAACAGAAGCAACAAAAACCAAAACTGACGGCTGTTCCTGGTTAAATAAAAATGGGGTCAGATCACATAGCAAAAAGGGGTCAGATCACATTGTTAACAGTTAACAATGTGATCTGACCCCTTTTTAACCTGCTGGTTTAATCTGCGTCGTTATCTACAAAAGAGAAGTCTTCGCCACCATCTGCAATACGCTTCTTACCGAACACGGTATGGAATTTGCGTTTTTCCTGCAGACGTTGCTTGTACTTCACCCAGACCTTTTCATACTGGCTGGCTGCTTCCTGCTCGCCTTTGCAAACAGCGATAAAACGTTGTTCTTCTTCATTGACTGGCTGGCGTGAGCCTGCTTCCAGTTCCTGCATGGCGTTGCCATGTTTTTCCAGCAGATTACCCTCTGCCAGAGTAAAGCGCCCGGACCTGGTGAATCCCTTAGGGAAATTCTGGTCATCGAAAAAGCGACGGTTAGCGACAAAACTTTGCTGCATCACTTTTTTCCTCTAATTTTGTTGTATCTACAGCTATCCGAATCAAACTGTGCGCAGTATGGTAAACAAAATCAGACTCGTCAAACAAAAATTTTGCTTTGTCAAAAGAAATGATTTTGTAATGCCACGGAAGCCACATTTTGTTCAGAAAACAATCGCAACTGTTTGACCAATAACCGTTTTAATCCGTCCAAATTGCAAATTTTGATACGTTATGAATAACAGGCAGGATCAGTACTAAAAGAAATTCGAAAACCGCCCAAAGGCACGGCGTAACGTTAATCTTTTATGATTGTGAAATAGGGGAAGCACCAACGGACCTAAACATAAAGCAGCAAGAGCCCAGCGTTTAGCAGCCATTCCAGCACGTAAAGCCGCAATATAGACACTGACACTGCTCAGACATAAAAGACTCAGGATAAAAACCACACAACTCTCCTGCTCAGGAACTCTGCTTAAAAAACCGCCGCACTATACCAGACAGATAACCTCTTGACTGCGAAAAACACCGACAAATGCGACGAAAGTATCAGTCATGGTGCATAAAAAGAAAAAACGGCGCACATCTGCGATGCAGCGCCGCTATTTTTACAGCTTTAGACTTTTTGGCTTTAGCTTAAGAAGCTGGTGTCGCTGGCAACAACGACAAAATAAAAGCGTATTCGTCGGCAATTTCAATCATGCGTGAGAAACGCCCTGATTTGCCGCCATGACCCGCTTCCATATTGGTGCGGAACAATAAAGGCTGCTGATCCGTTTTGACGGTACGCAGCTTAGCCACCCATTTCGCTGGTTCAAAATACTGCACTTGTGAGTCATGCAAGCCGGTAGTGACTAACATGGCAGGATAGGCCTGCTTTTTGACCTGATCATAAGGTGAATACGACAACATGTAGTCGTAATAGACTTTTTGTTTTGGATTGCCCCACTCATCAAACTCATTGGTCGTCAGCGGAATAGATTCGTCCAGCATAGTGGTGACTACATCGACAAAAGGCACATGAGCCACCAAACCACGGTATTTATCCGGAGCCATATTGGCAATAGCGCCCATTAGCAAACCACCTGCACTACCGCCCATCGCAAAGACTTTATCTTTCGCAGCGTATTTTTGTGCCACCAGATAATCAGTCACATCGATAAAGTCAGTGAAGGTATTGACCTTTTTCAGTAACTTGCCGTTTTCATACCAGTTGCGGCCCATTTCCTGGCCACCGCGAATATGAGCTATGGCGTAGACAAAACCACGGTCGACTAAAGACAATACGGTGCTACGAAAGGATGGAGAACTAGAGATACCATAAGAGCCATAGGCATATTGATACAAAGGTGCAGTGCCGTCTTTTTTCAGACCTTTTTTATACAACAGGCTGACTGGAATTTGAGTACCATCTTTTGCTTTGGCCCAAACCCGCTCTGTCTGATAGTTGTTTTTATCAAAACCACCTAAGACTTCCTGTTGCTTCAATAAACGCTTTTCACCTGTTTTCATATGCATTTCATAGACTGAAGCTGGAGTCGTCAGGGAGGTATAGCTGTAACGCAACCACTGGCTGTTTTGCTCTGGATTATTGTCGGTTTTCGCCACATAAGCAGCTTCATCTGATTCTACATACTGGGCTTTGCTTAAATCAGACCATGGCATCAGACGCACTCTGTCCAGACCATTGCTGCGCTCGTTAATCACCAGATAATCGGTAAATAGCTGGAACGACTCAATAAACACATCCGGGTTATGTGCAAGCAAGGGCTGCCAGCGACTGCGATCACCAATCTTGTCATCATTGACCGTCATCAGGCGATAGTTTGGTGCATCCCAGTCGGTCATGATCACCCAACGATTGTCTATATGCTCCACTTCATATTTGAAGTCACGTTGACGTGGCGCTATAGCAGTAAATTTGCCTTTTTTATCGTCAGATTTTAGCACCAGCATTTCATTGGATACTGTGCTGCCAAGCCAAATCACGACATACTTTTCATCAGCACTGTTGCCCACACCCATATAAAAACTGCTGTCTTTTTCTTCATACAGTACTTCATCTTTCGCCACAGCCTGACCCAGGGTATGACGACGGACTTTGGTGCCCAATAAAGTTTGAGGGTCTTTTTCAATATAAAACAACTGACTGTTGTCAGCCGACCAGGCGATAGAAGCTTCAGCACCTGTAATAGCAGTGGTTAAGTCTTTGCCTGTACGTAAGTCACGAACTTTGAGGTTGTAATTACGACGGCCAGTGGTGTCTTCTGCGTAGGCCAGCAACTGCTGGTTAGGACTAACCTGATAGTTGCCTATTTGATAGAAATCTTTGCCTTGTGCCATGCTATTGACGTCCAGCATCACTTGCTCAGCACCACCTGCTTTGGGCTTACGCGCATAAATCGGGTACTCTTTGCCTTGCTCATAGCGGGTGTAGTAGGAATAGTCGCCTTTCACCACTGGCACTGTGCTGTCGTCTTGTTTCACCCGGCCAATAATTTCATCGGCCAGACTTTTACTCAAAGTTTTATACTGGTCGGCATACTGCTGGTAATACTGATTTTCAGCATTCAGATAAGCCAATACTTGCGGAGCCTGCCTTTTATCGTCTCTCAGCCAATAATAGGGATCTTGCCTGTCGCCATTTTCTGATTTCACTATATAAGGTTTTACTGGCGCTACAGGCGCTGAGGAAGGCATAGCTGCCATAAGATGCAAACTGGTGAGCATAGCAACTCCATAACCAAGGATACGGACCGGATTGGGCATATTTCTCTCTCTTTTTTGTGCTTGAATTTTGTTGGTAAAAACAACAAAACGTTAACACAACCAGCATTTTACAACCACAGCAGGAGCTCATTTATGCGACGAATAAGATGTAACAAAAAAAGACGGTGTCAGAAGCTAAAATGAGAGAGACAAAAAATAACAAAAAAGGCCCCTAACCTATAGGAGCCTTTTTAAGATCAATAGATAACTTAATAAAAAGTGGTGTTTTGTTCTGCTTTTTCCAGCAACAGCTTGCTTGGGGCAAAACGAGTGCCAAAACGGCTCTCAAAGCTACGCAGATGCGCTACCAGAGTTGCGGCACCCATCTGATCGATATAGCGGAACGGGCCGCCTAAGAACGGCGGGAAGCCTATACCGAAGATGGCGCCTATATCACCGTCACGGGCACTACTGATAATGCCTTCTTCTAAGCAGCGCACTGCCTCGTTCAGCATTTGCACCACGCAGCGCAGCGCTATTTGATCGCCGCTCAATTTAGCCGCTGGGTTTAAACCAAGCACTGTATAAACCGAAGCATCAACCTGCTTTTTGCCTTTGGCTTTGGCGCCGTACAGGTAAAAACCTTTTTCGGTTTTACGGCCTTTACGGCCATCCGCCAATAAGCGGTCAAAGGCAGCTGGAGCGGTAAAACGCTCACCCAATTCATTCAGCAGAATGGGAGAAATTTTAGCGCCTACATCTATACCCACTTCATCGAGCAAAGTAATAGGACCAACAGGGAAACCAAATTTTACCAGCGCTTTATCCAGCGCTTCAACTGGTTCACCTTCAAGCAGTATATTGGCGGCTTCATTCATATACAGCGCCAGAATACGGTTGACGTAAAAACCTGCGCCATCTTTTACGACGATCGGCGTTTTGCCTTGCTTACGGGCAAAAGCCACAGTAGTCGCAATGGTTTCAGCCGAGGTTTTGTCATGGGCTATCACTTCAACCAGTGGCATTTTGTCCACAGGAGAGAAGTAATGCAGACCAATGACATTTTCAGGGCGAGCCGCTTTAGCCGCGATCTGACCTATAGGCAATGAACTGGTGTTGCTGGCAAAGACCGTATGTTCTGAACAATTGGCTTCGATATCAGCGACCATCTGCTGCTTTAAATTTAAATCTTCAAATACAGCTTCAACCACTAAATCCACATCATGAAAACCGCTGTAATCTGTGGTGCCTGTCAGCAAAGACATTTGTTTTTGCACTTCAGTCTTAGTGACAAAACGTTTACGCAGTTTTTTCTCCAGCAGGCTGTAGCTGTATTTCATCGCATTGGAAATACCCTGCTGGCTGATGTCTTTGATCCGCACCGGCACGCCCGCTTTAGTGGCTGTGACGTTGGCGATACCACCGCCCATCAAACCACCACCTAAAATGGCGGCTTTGCGCACTTTACGGGGTTGAACATCCCCTGCACCAGTCTCTTTTTTCATCTGAGTCGTGGCAAAAAATAACGAACGTAAAGCTTTGGACTCGCTGGTCATGCAGAGTTCACCAAAAGCTTTGGCTTCCACATCCAGGCCTTTATTAAAACCACCATCCACACCCGCTTTAATGGCTTTGAGGATCTTCAGCGGCGCCGGGTAATTACCATGAGTTTTGGCTAAAGTCTGTTTTTCTGCCTGATTAAACACAATAGCGCGGCCAAAAGGCGTTTTTTCCAGCACTTTACCAACAAAGTTCAGTTTGACTTCACGAGCTGCCGGTTTGCCTTTTAGCGCCAATTGTACAGCGGCTTCCAGCAGAATACTTTTAGGGACAACAGCGTCGACTAAACCGATTTTTTTCGCCTGAGCAGCACGCAACTGCTTGCCGGTTAAAATCATATCCAAAGCTTTTTGAATGCCTACTAAACGAGGTAAACGCTGAGTACCACCGCTGCCAGGCAATAATCCCAGCTGCACTTCAGGTAAACCTAATACAGTTTTGTTGTCTGTGGTCGCAACACGGGCATGACAGGCTAAAGCCAGCTCTAAACCACCGCCTAAACAAGGGCCATGAATAGCTGCCACTAACGGAATAGATAAAGCTTCAAGCTGGTTAAACACCAGTTGGCCCATACGACCTATGTCTTCGGCTTGCTGAGCTGTAGTGCAACCATCCAGCATCGAAATATCGGCACCGGCGATAAAGGAATCCGGCTTACCACTGATAATAACTAAACCTTTGATGTCTTTATTGTTTTTAATTTCGCTGAGCAAAGATTTAATTTCATCAGCAAAAGCAGCTTTGAGCACATTCATGCTCTCGCCTGCCACATCCATGCTGATCACACCAATATGATCAGGGCGAATGCTTAAACTAAAGGTAGGTTGTGCATTAGAAACAGGCTGAGTCATTATTCAGTCTCCACTATCATAGCTGCACCTAAACCACCGGCTGCACAAGCTGTGGTTAAACCAATACCACCACCACGGCGTTTTAATTCATTTAACGTCTGAGTAATTAAACGGGTGCCGGTTGCCGCAAAAGGATGACCGTAGGCTAAAGAGCCGCCTATCACGTTAAATTTCGCCATATCAATTTCACCTATTGCTTCAGAGCGACCCAGTTTTTGTTCGGCAAAAGTTTTGCTGCCAAACATTTTCATATTGGCCAGCGCCTGAGCGGCAAAAGCTTCGTGCATTTCAATCAGGGTTAAATCAGACAGCTTCAAACCGGCGCGATCCAAAGCAATTGGCGTCGCGTAAGAAGGTCCCATCAGCATATCTTCCCACACATCGATAGCAGCAAAAGCGTAGCTGCGGATATAACCCAGCACTTCATAACCCATAGCTTTAGCGCGGCTTTCTGTCATCATCAGTACGGCAGAAGCACCATCTGTTAGTGGAGTACTGGTGGCTGCTGTGACAGTACCAAACTGACGGTCGAATACTGGTTTTAATTTGCTGTACGATTCCAGTTTGGAATCCATACGAATATTGTTGTCTATTTCAAGGAAGGTTTTGTACGGCTCGATATGAGCGGCCATCACTTCATCTTTTAATAAACCATCTTTCCAGGCTTGCGCAGCAAGGCTATGTGAACGGTGCGCCATAGCGTCCTGATCGGCACGGCTGATGCCATAGGTTTTAGCCATTTGTTCAGCCGTATCACCCATCGACAAGCCGGTGCTGTATTCAGCCACTGCCGGTGGCACTGGCAACAAATCTTTTAAACCTAAACGGCGGAAGATCGCCAATTTCTGACCAAAAGTTTTGGCTTTGTTTAAATCGACCAAAGCCCGGCCTAATTTTTTACTGACGCCAATAGGTAATACAGAACTTGAATCTGCGCCACCGGCAATGGCAATTTCAGTGTGACCAGCCATCATGCTTTCAGCCACGCTGACTACAGACTGGAAGCTGGTAGCACAAGCGCGGGTCACGCTGAACGCGTCAGTATGTACATTCATACCAGTGCCTAATACGATTTCACGGGCAATGTTTGGCGCTTCCGGCATTTGTACAACTTGACCAAAAACCAATTGATCTATTAACTTGGGCGACAATTCGCTACGGATCAGCAGTTCATTCACAACCAGCTTGCCCAGTTCCAGCGCTGAAATGCCATGGAATTCGGTTGCTTGTTTAGCAAATGGAGTACGCAGACCACGCACTATGGCGATACGGTCTCCCTGACGTGTGGTAAGTTGTAGTGGCGCAGCCATGGACAATCCTCTTAGTGTGACTCGTGACAGGTCTGACCTGTAGATAATTCGATTGTAACCAGAGATTAGGCAAATTAAAACACTTGTTTTAAAAGGTGTTGAACCTTATATAAAAGCAAGTGGTCTTAGCCTAGCTTTTTTTCAAGCTAACTGCTTGGAAAATAAACAACATTAACTTATAAGCAGCAGTGAGCATTATGGTAAACGCATTCTCCGCTTTAAAAGACTATCTGGACAGTCAGGTCTTAGGTCAGCATGCGCTGACGGAAGGTATTTTGTTGGCTTTATTGGCCAATGGTCATTTGCTGGTGGAAGGCCCACCAGGCCTAGCCAAAACCAGAGCGGTCAACGCTTTGGCGCACGGCGTGGAAGGTCGTTTTCACCGCATTCAGTTTACGCCGGATTTATTACCAGCCGATTTAACAGGCACAGATATCTACCGTCCTGAAACAGGTCAGTTTGAATTTCAGGCAGGACCTTTGTTTCACCATATTATTTTGGCTGACGAAATTAACCGAGCTCCTGCTAAAGTGCAGTCGGCTTTGTTAGAAGCTATGGCAGAAAAACAAATTACTGTAGGGCGTAAAACTTATGCCCTGCCCGAGCTGTTTTTAGTGATGGCCACCCAAAACCCGTTGGAGCAGGAAGGCACTTATCCGTTGCCTGAAGCCCAGCTCGACCGGTTTTTATTGCATCTGAAAGTCGATTATCCGGATGCAGCCACTGAACTGGCTATTTTACGTTTAACCCGGGGTGAGGCTTTATCCCACGAGAAAGCCAAATTAAGCCCTATCAGTCAGGCCGATATTTTTGCCGCCCGTCAGGATATTTTAAAACTGCATATGGCCGAAAGCCTGGAAAACTACATAGTGCAATTGGTAATGGCAACCCGTAATGCAGCAGCCTACAGCGAGCAACTGGCAAAATGGATTGCTTATGGCGCCAGTCCGCGCGCCAGTATTGCACTGGAGCGCTGCGCTCGCGCTAAAGCCTGGCTAGAAGGCCGTGATTTTGTCACGCCAGATGATATTCAGGCGGTGTTTTTTAATGTGTTACGTCATCGTCTGATCTTAACTTACGATGCCGAAGCTCAGGGCTTAAGCACTGATGATGTGCTCAGAGAGATTTTAAAACTGGTTCCGGTTGCCTGATTTGTTATTGATGAACACACAACTTCAGCTTGAACAACTGGCCACAGACGGTATCCATCTGGATTTACCGCAACTGCTGGCCTATCAGCGCCATCATGCTTTGCTGGATTTAGCGCCCAAAATGGCGATTCAAAGTAAGTTGGCAGGCAGCTATCTGGCGCGCACGAAAGGCCGCGGCATGGAGTTTGATGAAGTACGGCATTACCAACCTGGTGATGACGTGCGTACCATCGACTGGCGTGTCACAGCCCGCACCGGCAAAGTCCACACTAAATTATTCCGCGAAGAAAAAGAGCGACCGGTGTTTATCCTGACTGATATGTCGGAGTCGATGCGTTTTGGCACAAAATTACTGCTCAAATCAGTACAGGCTGCGCATTTAGCCGCCTTATTGGCTTGGCATGTGCGTGAAACCGGCGACAAATTGGGTGGCTTGGTCTTCAGTGAACAGCAATTGCTTGAGCTTAAACCTGCAGCGCGCAGTCAGGCCGTATTACGCTATTTAAATACGCTGATTAAAATTCAGCAAAATCAGGGCATGGCTGCAGAGTCCAACCTCAATCATGCTTTGGGTTTAATGCGACGTTTAGCTCGTCCAGGCGCACTTATTTTTGTGATCTCAGATTTCAGCGCGCTTGACGCACAAGGCTTGCGCCACTTGCAGACGATGCGCCAGCATAATGAAATTCGTTGTGTGCATATTACCGATCCACTGGATTTGCAACTGCCTTTGTCTGCTTCAGGTTTGGCTGCGGTCACAGATGGTCAGGAACTAAAAACGCTGGATTTAGGTTCATCAAGTTTAAAAGACAGTTATCAGCAGCAACAAAGCCAGTGGCAACAGGCCTTGCAGTTGAACTTAAAAAAGCTTAACTGTCGTTATTTAGAAATAAGTGCTGCTTTACCTTTGATTGAACAATTAAACAGGAGTTGGCCTGATGGCGAACACTGAACCCCAACTGGCTTTAGCTGATATTCAGGAGCCAGTTTTGAACACCTTCTGGCCACCAGCACCAGGCTGGTGGTTGCTTGCATTGCTGCTTGTTGTAGTGCTGGCCTATGGCTTTCGTTTTTTCTGGAAAAAATGGCAAAAAGCCTTGCCATTACGCCAGGCCAAAGCAGAACTGCGACTGATTAAAAAACCAGATCAGAGTGCTGAACTGAATGAACTGCTAAAACGTCTGGTACGCTGTTACAGTCCAGGGCATGTGGTTTTATCTGCGCCAGTGAAACAATGGCAGGACTTTTTGCAGCAGCAATTACCCCAGCAGCCTTTGCCTGACTTACAAAAATTGTTGTACCAGCAGCAGCCTGAGCAAACTGATTTTAGCGTTTATCTGCAGTTTGCCACCCAATGGCTGAATAAAGTCTCTGCCAAACAGCTGGAGCAGCTTTGATGTTTGAATTTAGCTATCCCTGGTTGTTTATTCTGCTCCCTCTGCCACTGTTGCTACGACGTAAAACTCAGCAGCAAGGCAGCCCTTTGAAACACAAAGCCTTGATCCAGGCCAGCAGTCAGGGATCGGGGTTAGTCAGTAAAGCGCCCCGCTCAGTCAAAACGGTAATGGCGCTGTTATGCTGGTGTTTTTTGGTGCTTGCCGCCACCCAACCTAAATGGCTGGGTGAAACCGTCACCTTGCCACAACAAGGCCGCGATTTGATGCTGGCACTGGATTTATCCGGTTCTATGGATATCAGCGATATGCAGCATCAGGGGCAAAGTATCAACAGGTTGCAGGCCGTGAAGTTGGTCGTCAGCGACTTTATTCAGCAGCGTAAAGGCGATCGTATTGGCCTGATTTTATTTGGCGATGCCGCTTATCAGCAAACCCCTTTAACTTATGATTTAACCACCATTCAAACCATGCTGGATGAAGCCGTGCGTGGTTTAGTCGGTGAGCGTACCGCCATAGGTGAAGCTATAGGTCTGGCTGTTAAACGTCTGAATGCTTATGAAACATCAAATAAAGTACTGATTTTATTGAGTGATGGTGCTAATACTGCCGGCGTGATCCAGCCGACGGAAGCCTTGCAACTGGCCAAAGCCGCCGGAGTCAAAGTGTACACCGTAGGTGTTGGCGCCGAACAAATGGTGCAGCAAAGTATTTTTGGCCGCCAGTTGATTAACCCTTCTCAGGATTTAGACGAAGTGCTGCTGACCCGTATTGCAGAGGAGACTGGAGGCAAGTATTTCCGTGCCCGGGATTTGGCTGAACTGGCACAAATTTATAAACTGCTGGATCAATTAGAGCCTATAGAGCGCGATCAAATCAGTTACCGCCCTCAACAAAGTTTGTTGCACTGGCCTTTATTAGCGGCTTTGTTTTGTTCTGTATTACTTGCCTTAGGCCAGGTCAGATGGTCAGGGAGAATAAAACATGTGGGCTGATTTTCATTGGTTAAGACCAGAGTATTTCTGGTTGCTGCTGCCGACGTTGTTGATTTGGGGTCTGTTCGCCAAACTGCGCCAACCGCAAAGTGCATGGCAACACTGGATAGCTCCACATCTGCAAAAAGAGTTACTCACTGTTCCGGCCACACAAAAGCAAAAACCGCTGTTATGGCTGGTATTGATCATCTGGTTAATTAGCGTTATTGCTCTGGCAGGTCCAAGTTGGCAACGTTTGCCACAACCAGTGTTTCAACTGAAAAAAGCCACTGTGATTCTGATGGATATGTCGATGTCAATGCGGGCCACAGACTTATCACCGGATCGCTTTACTCAGGCTCGTTTTAAAGCGCTGGATTACATCGATGGTATTAAAGAAGGGGAACTGGCATTAGTTAGTTTCGCTGGTGATGCTTTTGTAATTTCACCTTTAACTCAGGATCACAATAACGTGCGGCTGCTGTTGCCTGAACTCAGCCCTGATATTATGCCGGTGCAAGGTTCTAACCTTGAGGCTGCATTAATGCTTGCCGATCAGCTGCTCAAGCAAGGCGGTTATGTGCAGGGTGATGTGGTGCTGTTTACAGACGGTTTTGCCTCCTCTGATTACCCCCGCCTGCGTGAGTTGATGGATAACTGGCCCCATCGATTATCTGTCCTGGCCTTTGGCACCACCCAGGGAGCGCCGGTACGTTTAAGCAATGGTGAACTGTTAAAGGATAGTCAGGGCGCGATAGTGCTGCCCCGTGTCCCTTTGGCGCAGTTACAGCAGTTAGCAGAATTGCGAGCCGGAGTTTTTGCCGTTGCAGGGTCGGAAGATACCGATGTTGAGGCCCTGCTCGCTCTGAAACCTCTGGAGAAAAAAACTGACAGCGACGATCAGCAAAAACTTTTTGGTGATCAATGGCAGGATAATGCAGTTTATCTGGTGTGGTTATTGCTGCCTTTAGCCTTGTGGCTGCATAAACGGGGTGCTCTGACTGTGTTTGTGTTGGTGCTTTTTATGCCAAAAGCTGAAGCTTTCGAATGGAGTGACCTCTGGCAGACGCAACAGCAAAAAGCACAAGCGTCTTATCAGCAAGGTGATTACTCAAGCGCCTGGCAAAATTTTGAAGACCCACTTTGGAAAGGCAATGCGGCTTATAAAGCAGAAGATTATGCCGCTGCAGAGCAGTCTTATCGCCAATTGGATACAGCTGATTCTCTGTATAACCTGGGTAATAGCCTGGCGCAGCAAAAAAAATATCAGGATGCGATAGAAGCCTATCAGCAAGCGCTGGCAAAAAACCCACAACTTGATAAAGCCCAACAGAATATTGATGCTGTGAAAAAAGCGTTGGAACAGCAACAGCAGCAACAACAAAAAGGCGAAGGCGAACAACAGGATCAGCAGCAAGGTGAGCAATCAGGCGAACAGTCTGGTGAGGAAGGCGAAGGCTCTGAATCAAAACAGCAGTCAAAAGAACAATCCTCACAGCAGTCGTCAGAACAGCAGCCTGCTGAACAAGGCACTGATGCAGCTTCACAAAAAGATCAGCAACCAGGCCAGACAGAACAACAGCAGCAACAGCAAAAACAACAAGAACA
>Ga0180008_1001296_pt1 | contig 16195 bp, 27 predicted proteins | sample MM_PW_MetaG_FD_121121 | JGI IMG/M metagenome (GOLD analysis project Ga0180008, IMG submission 121121) | Groundwater microbial communities from the Aspo Hard Rock Laboratory (HRL) deep subsurface site, Sweden - MM_PW_MetaG | ecosystem: Environmental > Aquatic > Deep subsurface > Groundwater...
AGGGACAGATACAGGTCCTGACAATATATCTCGCCAGCCAGCCCGAAAGCACTGGCCAAACGGCCAAGAAAACAGCCACCCATAAAAAAACCCCGCCAGAACATTCTGATCGGGGTTTTCAACATCTCGGTCGGGGTGGAGACGAGACTGCAAATGGTGTCCCAGGGCCGGTTCGAACGGCCAACCTTCCCCTTAGGAGGGTCAATTTAGACCCAATGGGTACAGCCACAAGCCCAGTATTATTGGGCATTTTAGTCCCATTGAGTCCGTGAACATCGAGCGGTATAGTGCTTTTTGCTGCCACCCTGCTGTCACGGTCGAACCCTTGAAAACCAAAATCACTCAGAAGCTTATTGGCAGCCTAGCCGCCGAGGCGAAAGCATACCGCGTGCATGACACCGTGCAACCCGGTTTCTTTATTCGCGTACTGCCCAGCGGTCACAAGTCCTACATGGTCACTTGGGGCCGAAACAAGAACGCCACCCTCGGGCGTGTCGGCGTGCTTACCCTTGACCAAGCCCGAACTGAGGCCGCCCAGTACTTAGCCGATGCGCACGCCCACGGCGAGCCCCTGGCCATCGCCCAGGGCCGCAAGGGGTCAGCCCTGCCCTCGCTGCGCGATTTCATCGACGACACCTATATGCCGTGGTTCAAAGCTCATCACAAAGGCCACGAGAAGACGCAGCACACCCTAAGCAATAACTTTGACCCAATCATGTGCCAACGCCTAGATGCGATCACCGGGAGAGACCTGGAGCAGATCCGCACCGCCTGGATGCAAGCCGGCAACAAGGCATCGACGGTGAATCGAAAAATGGGCTCGATCAGTGGTGTTTTCAGTCGCGCCGTTGAGTGGGAGTACATCGACACACACCCGCTGGCCAAGCTGAAACAACTCAAAGTCGATTCAAAGGGGGTGATTCGCTACCTGGCTGCTGACGAGACCAAGCGCCTGCGCGACGCCCTGGACGCTCGACAGGATGAGATGAGGGCCGAGCGTGAGAGTGCAAACACCTGGCGGACGGACCGCCACAGAGAGCCGATGCCAAGCCTGCTGGAACTGCCCTTCACCGATCACCTGAAGCCCATGGTGTTGGTATCGTTGAATACCGGCATGAGGCGCGGAGAATTGTTCGACCTGAAATGGTCAGCGGTGAACTTCGAAACGAAGACAATCACAGTCGCCGGGGCCACCACCAAGACAAGCGATACGCGCCACATCCCGATGAACAAGGAGACTGTAGGTGTACTAGAAGCCTGGAAGAAGCAGGTGAACAAGTCGCCGTATGTGTTCCCAGGTCAGGGCGGTGGTCGCTTTGAGGATGTCAAAAGCGCCTGGCTCAAGTTGCTTGAGCGGGCGCAGATCGACGGGTTTCGCTGGCACGATATGCGCCACGACTTCGCGTCACGCTTGGTAATGGCCGGCGTACCGCTCAACACGGTACGGGATCTGCTGGGGCACGCCGATATCAAGATGACACTTCGATATGCCCACCTAGCTCCTGGCACAAAGGCGGCGGCAGTCGAGCTGATCTAGGATTGCTGCCGGAGCGAGCTCACTAGGTCGTCTTGTTCCTTGTCATCGCCACGGACAGCAATCAATTCGTCTTCTTCAAGATCAAATTTCGGCGCTTTAACCAATGGAGAAATTGACTCTAGAGGCCGCCCCAAAAGCAGCTCTAATTCGACCACTGTGAAATCCTTCGCGGTTCCTTTTTCGGCAAGTTCAGCCGCACGCAGTTTGATGAAGTCCCAGCACAGCCGAATCGTGCGAGTTTTGGGCGTCGCGAACATCAGCACCCCATCTTCATCCTGCTGAAAAACTCCTTTCAGATTGTGGAAGTAGTTCTCTCTGTACCTCACGTCACCTGGGCGAACGTGATACAGATTGAAGAAAATATGATTCGCGGCTTCAAGCACGCTCTTAATGCACATCTCATCGTGATTGAGCAGCGAAGGAGCGAACAAAATCATATTGACCGTCCTCTCGCTTTCTTCAGGCGCCCATAGCCGCTCGTAGACTCCACTGAGAGTTCTCTCCTCGCCACAAACAAGCAACTTGCGATATTGCGCCTGGATTTTAACCGCCGACTCGATCACCCCCGTAATGGTTTGATGTCCCAAACGAGAGCTCATCTCGATGAGATATTTGGTACGCGGATCGAGACGAAGGGTTAATGCGTCAGTCTTCTTCGGGGGCTTCTTAGGTGTCATCGAATTCTCCTGTGGCTGGAAGTATACCCACAGTCAGATCCAGATCAATCCCAATTCGTACTGCACGCCTATTGACGTGCAGCATTTCTGTAGATTAGCCTTTGACCACTGGCAAAACTCAATCCGCCAGTAGGAGAAGATCATGTCGCAAACGGCACTAGCCATACCTCTATCTGTCAGCGTCGAAGAAGCAGCCCGTCTGGTGGGTCACTCTCGATCAGGTATCTACGAAGTTATCGCTCAGGGCGAATTGAAGGCGTTCAAGCTGGGGAAGCGGCGCTTGATTTTGATGACAGAGCTCAAGGCCTGGATCGAGCGCGCAGCGAAGGACGGCGCGCGGTGAAACGTAAGAAGAATAAGGGGGAATTATTGCGCATGGCTGCGCAGAGGATTGCTAAGGCGGTGTTGGAGCACCGCCTTAGCAGAAACACACTGGATAGCACCAACGTGAAGGGCAAACTATGACACGCCATTCTTCAACTGAGCAAGACCGCAAGATGATGGAGGCCTTGCGAAACGGGCCGGTATCGACCATCGAAGCCGCCAAGGATCTGGATATCGTCCAGCCGCCCAACACCATCCGCCGACTCAGGAAAAAGGGTCACGAAATCCGTACCTACTGGACGCACCAGTCAACTGAGCCTGGCCGCCCCCCTCACCGCATCGCCAAGTACGTCCTTATGCGCGAAGCGTCTTAATCCGGAGACCGCAGGGTCGCCGCATTTTTGCGGCGACCTCTTGCGCCTGCCTGTGAGCCGCCGGCGGGCTTCGCCCGTTGGTTATCCAGCCGAATTACGCTGAGGTCGATTCAGTGGAATGCCTAGCCACAAAACTACTTAGCCGCGGCGACACGGTGAGCATTGAGCGTGGGCAGCTCGTCATTCAGCCGGCGAGCGGCAAGCCCGTGCCGCCTGAGTGGATCAACACCAACCGGGCGAGGCTTTGCCGTGAAGCGCTTATTTCATTAGGCCTGGATGCTTTCGAGTACACGGATTATTCAACTGGTCACTATGGCAAAACCCGGAGTGCCGGTATCACGTTGCGGTTCGTCTCGCTAGTAAATGGGGAGTCTGTATACGCCGTTTTTAATGCAGACCTGACCCGTCAGCGGAACACAGCCGCAGCTAAGGCTGGCACGCTGCTTCCCAGGGGACAATTCCGTATAGGTAAGCGCAGCCACTTCTACAAATTCTGGATGGGCACGGGCTTGCCATTCCCTCGGCGCCTTTCAGCTATGCACGATTACATGGGGAAGCTGCGTAGCATCATGCTGACCGGATTACTGACTGACGACCGTATTAACGCCGGCAGTCTGGTGCCTGTCAGCCTGAGTACCGAGCAATTCAGAAAGGCAATTTTGCCGGACAATTTCCGGACAATATCCGGACAACTCCCGGACAACCTCCGGACAAGCGCGCCGGACAAGGAAAACGCCACAGCCCTTGCAGTGCGAGGGTTACAGCCAATTCCAACTACGTGCGTTTCAAACCACGAAAACAAGTTAATAAGAAAGGACGAAAACAAGACAGCCTCCCTAACTGATTTACCTACCCATAAGCCACCCCAGGAGCAGAGTGTGGATGAGTGGTTGGAGGCATACGGCTCAACCTGATCTACTTTGCTGAGAAGGCACAGACCGCCAACAAATGAAAAAGGGCACTACCCTGTTTCGGGGTAGTGCCCTCGATGCCGCGAAGGTTTCGTTGCTTATCAGCCCTACTCCAGCACCACCGTGCGGTATTGCTGATCGCCGCCCAGGTTATCCGAGCCGAACAGAGCCTGATTGACGGCTTTCCTGCTCTCAAGCAGCAGGTCATGCTCATCATGAGTGCCAATGTCCGCCGCAACCCACTCAGGGAGCTCCTTGCGGCGACGCATCTCGTTCAAATGCGCCCACCACCGGGTAGCGCGTGTGCGTTCGGCAGAAATCGCCTCGGCCGCCACTTCGTTCGCATCATCCAGCTCGTTTTCCATGCACTCACACCACTGATAAATCTTGCTGTTCCAGTCGGCTATTTCGAGAGTGCCCAACTGCGCGAAGGCGTGAGACGTGCTGTCTTCCGGGAAGGTCTCAAGCATCAGCGTGAAGATTGCGCGCACGCCCTCGAGTGCACTGGTCACCTCGTACAGGTCCTGGACACCGGTTTCGGCTATTTCCTTGTAGGAGCGGCTCATTGGTCACCCCCGTCCAATTTAAAGCGCCGATAAAGGGCATAGCTCGCATCATTCAGGCCGGGCCGATATTGGGTTCTCAACAAATCGCGCACTTGACCTTCAAGCACGGCGGTTATGCCCGCAATGTCCTCAGCCGAGGAATAGCGCATCATGACTCGCAGAAGCTCAATGCAATAAGCCTTCTGGAACTCAAGAGGGTGTCTCATAGGTCACCCCCAACGCTTACAGCAGCGTGCGCAGCGCCAGAGTAACGATGTGGATAGAGGAAGTTACGGCTGGCGAAAGCGATAGATTCAAGGCGGCACTCGATCTCAGTGGCGACCGGGTTATTGAACCCGCCAAGTGCCGGGATAACATGACCCATGAGTATTGCGCGAAGCTCTTTGAAAGTGGCGCGAGCCTCATTCATGCGCGCCATTTCTTCGGAGCTGATGAACACGTCGCGCAGAACCTCGCCTTCGAGCACCAAAACAGCCGGGAGGTTGTTCATACGACACCCCCTAAGCAGATCCCGAGTGAAGGGGCCGCGCCGGGCATAACCTTGAAGCTGATGTCGCCCAGGATCTTCGGCGGGGCCAGCTCATTGAGCTTGATATTGGCCGGCAGCGCCATGGTGGCGATGATCTGGCCGCGCGCATCCAGAATTTGGATGGTATTCTGTTTAAATTGCATGACGTGTACCTCTAAGTTTCGTCGTGTGATAGCCGGGCCGCTGTTGACGCAGCGGCTTGGCACCTTTTTTGAGATGGCCCAAATCTGGACCATCGATTCAATCGGCTACGTTTAAACCCGATCGACATACGGGATTTTCCCGCATCTACTGCCTACCTTTCTCGCTGATCCAGCCTGCCGCCCAGCTCAGTGGGTCTTTCGACGCCATCGGCTTGAGTGGCTGGCCGTCACGCGCTGCCTGCCGACCCTCCTCCTCTGTCTCTGTGTGAATCCAGACAGTGGTGTGCCTGAAGCCTGCTTCGCGCTGACGCTCCTTAAAGAGTCTTTGTCGCTCGGCGGCGGATAGCGGCTGCTTCTGTTTGTCTTGGCCTGTCATACCATCTCCGTTACCACTTACGATGAAGAGATAATGGATCATTGTGAGTGGTAACGCAAGATATGGGATGCAAAATAATTGCAGCCCCTATGAATGCTCGTTGATCAGTGTCTTGCTCCCACGAATCACACTGGCCAAAATCGGCCATCACACATGGAGAGGTATGATTTAAATGACGGCACTACTCGCGAAGCGCTTTGTTGAGCTCGATAAACAGTTACAAGCTGTGCAATCCGGCGTCGTAACTCTACGCAATGCTTACGACGGCAGAGAGTATGAGGACCTTGATTCCGAAGTGCTTCTGAACTGGGGGGCAAAGGTAAAATCCCATTTCGGGCGACTTGGCGTAGAAGCATCTGGCCAACTGCAGATGTTCATAGAAGCAGAAAAGCACATCGGGCTGGAACCAAATGGCAGCCGCCTAAAACGTATGCGGGCGATTTTCCTCGCAACCAAGGAAGATTTTGAAGGCGGCTATATGGTGTCTTTCCGTAACCTCGTTCAAGCGGAAGTGTTCGGGAGCGAACTCGAGCAGGCTGAAGAGCTTTTCGGTAGAGGGTATGCAACGGCAGCGGCAGTTATTGCAGGAGTTGTGCTTGAGACCGCCCTCCGCGATCTGTGCTCTATCAATGGAATAGAGCACGGCAGCATCAATAAGATGAATGATGAACTTCCAAAGGCCGGCGTATACAGCGCCAACCAGAAAAAGCAAATCACGTCTCTTTCGGCGATCCGAAACAGCGCTGCTCATGGCAAGCCAGAAGAGTTCACTAAAGACCAGGTGAGGGGCATGATCGACGACGTGCAACGCTTCCTCGTCGCATATTTTTAATCGGGCCAAACCACAAAGTCACAACCGCATCTGCCTGATCACCTGGCGCGGATCGGCGCCGGCGGATATTGCCGAGATAGCGTCGTTGGTCAACTGCTCCAGGGCCTGCTGTTCGAACGCCTCGGCCATTGAGGCCGCCTTGCGCACGATCAGCAGCGCCAACTCGGGCGGGAATGTGGTCTTGGATGGGTCGGGCAGGTAATCGCAATCGATGACTGACATAGGGGCTCCTGGGAATGCCCTCAGTTTTGAGGAGATTCCCGTATTACGCCAGGTCAAATCTCTACAAAAGCACGAAAAGGCAGGGAATTATCGTGCTGTGTGACGATTTGGTCTCACTGAGACGGCCTGGTCTCAATGACCGGGTGAGTTTTCAGCTGATGTTCTGCAATATGACTACAACAGCCACCTATGAAGGAGATCTCAATGAAGGGTATTTTTTTAGGAGCAGGTGCCTCCTATGAATGTGGAATGCCGCTCGTCTGGGAATTCACGAACGTGCTGCGGGCCAACATTTTAAAAAGACTGGATACCCACCTTTTTGACTTCCGAGAAAATCCGAGTTTTAAAGCTTATTTTCAGCAACTACTTTCAAACACCGACCTGTATTATGAAGAGATGATAGGAAAACTGGAGGCTATACAACTCGAACGCGGAAACCTCTCTGAAGTCGCAAGAACAACCGCTCTCCAACTTGTGGACTGCGTACAAATTTTGCTACTGGAAGACCAAGAGATTACAACTAGATTATTCGCAGAAAAAGTTAAAGACTATTCCGGAATAAGCTCGCTCCTCACCAAACACCCGTGCCTTTCAGTGTTCTCTTTAAATCACGACATTAACTTTGAAGAAATATGCAAATTCCACAATATTGATTTCAGAGATGGATTCTTCGATGAGCAGATTAAACGCTACTCCAACATCGCGATTTTTAAGTCATTAAGAAAAGAGCAAATAGACGCAAAGACACTCAATTTTTTTGAGTCGACCGAGAAGGGGATCAACCTGATAAAACTTCACGGCTCTCTCGATATTTTTGCGGTAGAAGACAAAAACGTTTATCTAAAATGCGCTCCACCCCTCAACGCCCCCCTTGGAGGACACGTTCAAGAAATTCGAAAAATTGAACAGCACAGCATCAAATTGAGCCAAGCAGTTGGCACTCGCACTATTGGCGAGCTAGATGTAACTGACAATGAAGGAGAAATCCAGTTTCTAAGAAGGTCCCTGCTTTCCGGTGCAAACAAATTTAAAGGTACATTTGATCAGGTAGCACCCATAGCTTTTTTCGAAGAGTTCAAGAGAAGATTAACAAAAATCACCGAGCTAGATGTGATCGGGTACGGATTTGGAGATAATCATGTCAACGAAGTTCTTGAAAGCTGGATTAAAAAGAAAAATACCAAAATTAACATATACGACCCTCGCCGTGAGACTTTACCTGAGTGCCTCACCTTCGCAGCTGAAAAAATAAAAATAATCAACTTTGGCCTGACAGGGTACTTCCGGCAATTTGAGCCTTCGGAGGAGGACCAACTAACGCAACTTCGGAATGAAGCGTTCATAACGGTAAGAGAAAATTTGCGAAAAAAACGCCTCGGGTCATGGCCGCCCGCTTAGCTGAAAGCACACGGGAGGTATTCCTTCTTTCAATGTACTTGGCAAATCACAATTAAAGGAGTTGGCCATCCAAGGCCAAGCAACCAATTTTGGTAATTTCGATCACATCGAGACAGACCAAATGAGCCGACTCGGATCTGATCATCTGCTTCGCGCCGCTTTGTCAGATCAGCAGGACGGATAAATGCCCCATCAGGTTTGGCCCTCATCTGCCAATCAGCAGGATCGTAAATCGGAAATCTTCGAGGGCACTCCATCAACTAAGACGAAAGGGTATAGGCCGAGCCCTTAAAATGCGGTTATGGTGGCACTCTGCCTGTCCGATTGGATCCAGCTGGGTCCAGGCAGGAATGGAGAGCTGCAATGAACGAACAGATGGATCTTATCCCTAGACGGGTAGAAGGCGCATTGATCCACCAGCGCACTGCTGATGGATATGTGAATGCAACTGCAATGTGCAGTGCCTCCGGCAAAGGATTTCACGATTACTCGAGGCAGGTAGTGACTGGAGAGTTCCTATCAGAACTTTCTAGGTCGAACGGCATCCCCATTGATTCATTGGTAATCACCGTAATAAACGGACCTGTCGAAGCACGTGGGACTTGGGTTCACCCGGACGTTGCAATCAACCTAGGTCAATGGTGCTCCCCACGTTTCGCAGTAGCGGTAGCTACCTGGGTAAGAGAGTGGCTTGCAGAAAAGGCAAACCCACAAAACTTGCCTTACCATATGAAAAGGTATATGGCCAACAGAGGGGCCGTTCCACCTACTCATTTTTCAATGCTGAACGAAATGGCGCTAGTGTTGATAGGTCCTATGGAGGATGCCGGCTACAGGCTGCCAGACAGAATGCTCCCGGACATCTCGGAAGGCCGTATGTTTTGCAAGTGGCTTAGGGATACCAAAGGTATCGATACCGATGCCCTCCCCACATACCAACATCGGTTTGAAGATGGCCGGGTAGTGTCGCCAAAGCTTTATCCCAACGAGGTGCTCGGTGACTTTAGAGACCATTTTCACAGAGTTTGGCTCCCTCAAAAGGCTGTCGCATACTTTAAAGATCGTGACGCCCAAGCGCTTCAATACCTCCCACTATTAATTGGCAACAACAAATAGCCCCTGACAGCAGGCCGGAACAGGCACGCGACACGGTGATCCACCACTGGTGGAAGATGCGTCCAAAGCTGGACGCATCAAATCCGCGCCACGTTTTCACATCTCGCAAAACGTGGCGCGGAACCTGGCATACCAAAATGGGAGGCCTGGTTGTAATCCGGAAATCGGACTTCAAAGCAGCCACTTCCCCGCTACTCCCTCCCACCTTTTGCGGCCTCCTCGTAAAACTCACCATCCTCCAACGCGCTCCAGTAATTACGCGATGCCAGGCTGGGGGTTATCAACTGAGCTGAAAACTCAGCCCTGTATCACTTTGCCTATCCTCGACTTACTGCAACAAAAACACTCTCTTCAATCCCGCCAAAACCAACTATTTCAGTCCCGTTTAATCCGGTTGCGTGTATCACCTAGAGTGCACCTAAAAAGCACTGGATAAATGATCAGATCATGCCTAATGTGAGTTTTTGAGCCACTCAAAACCCATTCGAGGCAACACCTATGAACACAGCTAAGCCCGCCCGAGGACGCCAGCACAAACCTACTCGCTCCGAAGTTGCTGCCGCCTGGGGCCGCCTTCGCGAAGCCGCAGCAGACGGAAGCGTTCAAGCATCCGCCCTGCTGATAGCGCTCGCTGAAAACAAACCGGTCATCGCTATGGAATCGCCCACCGCATGACTGATCGCGATAAAGCCGGCAAATGGAAGCCGGGGCAGTCAGGTAATCCCGGTGGTCGCTCTGGCCAAACGCAGGAGCTGCGCGCCCGGCTCGCAGAAGGTGCGGACGCCGTGACAAAAAAGGTTCTGACAGCAGCCAAGAAGGGCGATATGCAGGCTTGCCGACTGATCCTTGAACGCCTGGTGCCGCCAATCAAGCCAACTGCCGAGACAGTGTGCTTCGAGCTCGACGATACCGACCTACCCAGCGCAGCCAAATCAATCCTCCGCGCAGTTGCCGCCGGCGAGCTACCGCCCGACCAGGGCAAAGCATTAATCGAAGGGCTGGGCGCTGTTGCCCGGGTTATCGAAGTTGCAGAGCTACAGAAGGCCGTAGAAGAACTCCGCGAACAGATGGAGGGAATGCGGCAATGAGCATCAAGTGGATGCGGGCCGAGCTCAAGCGAATTGCAGAGAAGATCGGCACCGAAGACGAAGAGACAGTGCTCGTTATGTTGACGGTGGTGGACTGCAGGGTTGACGCGGTTGAGGAGGAGATGGACTACCCCAAGACAGTGGGCCATTCGTTCAACTATCCCGTCTTGGGCGTACAGACGGTGATGCATTTCCCACTGTGCACCATGAACAGCAATGACGCGGCCAATCTGGCAGAGGCGTTCATTCTCCACGTCCGCGCAATTGAAAGCCTCCGCCGTCCCGCTCCGGTAGGTGTGATGGATATGCGGCCATTCCCAAGTCCTGGTGCCTGGATCTTCCCGCCACTGGCTGCTGGGCAAGACATCAAAGATCACGTCGCAAAACAGTATCAACTGATCATCGAGGCCCGCCATGAACATACGTAGCCAGGTGGCCAAGTTGCGCCAGCAATCCGGTCTCACCCAGTTCAATCGCGACGTGCGAGAGATCAGCGCCCTTATGGACGAGTTGCACGTCGCAGCAACCGGCGGCGGCCCCCAAGAGAGCGTGTCCCTATTCGAGATCCTGAGCGAAGCCTCAGACCAACAAACGGCCGAACCACGGCCAGACAATCAAAAGGTAACCCAATGAAAATCGGCAAACGATCCGTCCTCAAAGTTGGCTTGGCCAACCTCCACTACTCCGAATACGAGCACTCCCAGGTAGAGGCAAGAACCTTCAATATTCAGCGCCCCGATGGCACCAAAGGAACCTGGCAGGCCGGTGGCTTGCTGAAGTCCGTTCGCCATTTGCAGGGATTGTCGCTGGAGGCGTTCAAGGACCTCGGAGAAGAAATTCTCTCGATTCGCGAGAACAAGGACCTCAACGCCGCTGCCATTGAGCGCAAGGGCAAAGAGCAGATTGATGGAATCATCCCCGCTCTGATGCCGGCGATGGAGAAGGCGGCAAAAGATATGCTCACGCTGGCCCAAACAGTGGCCAGCGGGTTTGCAGCGGTCACGCCTCGCGCTAGCTCGGACGTTGTTGGTTTCCTGGCTGATCAGGAGCTGCGAGCCATCGTGCGAGGCCTCAAGCCGGAGGAGCGTCAGCGGCTAGTAGCTGAAGCGCGCGCTGGTAGTCACCCCGACGTTGTAGAGGCCGTTCTCAGGGCAAACCCAATGCTCTCCGGGCTATCGCCAGAGACGGCTGACAGCCTTTCGCGCGCAGGCATTGCCGCGTCGCGCGCCGAAGACATCGAAGGGCTCAAGCAGATGCTAGCGATCTACGATGACGTGCTGGCCACCGCCTCCAATGCTGGTGTCGCACTGAGCGGCATGGTTGCCAATTCTAATGGGTACACCGGCCGGTTTGAGAAGTGGCGATCGGGCTGCGAGGGCTCCGAAGCGCTTCGCGAATGGCTAGCGAAAATGCCCACTCGCACCTCTGCAAAAGCGGCCCCTGATCAATCCGAAGCGGCCTAACTGATCATCCGTGCGCTACGCAAGTTTAGGTAGCGCCCATCAGCCGGCTGATTCTTTGAGTAAGAAGACATGACGTTTCAAGAGCGCTTTACCGAGGCGTGCAAAACGCAGAAATTCAAACCCTACGAACTGATCCAGGGGCCCGACGCCGGTTACACGGTGTGGGAGGTCCAGCACGTCAGTGGTGGCCAGCAGGTGACAGTCGACGGCCCCTTCTTCACCGAAGAAGAGGCCAGGGTTTCGGCCGACCTGCTGAGGGGTACATTTCGCGGCGCCCGGGCCAGCGACACGATCTACAACCGGGTGTGGAACTACGACCCGCGCCAGGAGCAACTGACCATCGACCAGGCGCGTATGTCGCGCGCAGTGCTCGCCATTCGACTTGGGCTTCCAGCGCCTTCCACCAATCCATAGGAGGCCCCATGGCCGCTACAGCAATCGATTACAGCCCGCGCACCACAATCAAGCTTTATGGCCAGCTCCGTCAGTTCGGAAAGGTCTACCACCTGGCCGTTCGCTCGCCTGCCGAAGCAATCAAGGCCTTGTGTGTACAGATCCCAGGACTTGAGCGATTTATCTCTAACGCAAAGTCGCGCGGCATTGAATTTGCCGTGTTTCGAGGCAAGAAAAACATAGGCGAAAAGGAGTTGGGATACCAGGGCGCCGGGGAGATCATCATCTCGCCCGTTATCACCGGCAGCAAGCGCGCAGGCTCGCTTCAGACCATCGTTGGAGGGATATTGATAGCAGCAGCATACGTGCTGTCTTTCACCCCGTTCGCTGCTGCGTCACCTTTTCTGTATTCGGCAGGCGCTGCAATGTCCATCGGCGGAATAATCCAAATGCTCAGTCCCCAGGCTGGCGGCCTGAAGACCAGCGCAGCCCCCGAGAACACCCCTGGTTACGCCTTCGGCAGCGCCAAGAACACCACGGCTTCCGGCAACCCGGTTCCGCTTTGCATCGGTAAACGCCGCTGGGGTGGGGCAATCATCAGTGCCGCCATCTACGCCGAAGACCAGATGTAGGAGCCGCGGGGCAGTGCTAAAGTGGCCGCCTCATGGAAAGGAGCTCTCATGCTAAAAATTACCGCTATTTCCGCCCTAGTTGTCCTTATGGCCGGCTGTGCGACCTCTCCGGTGCCCACTAAAACCGCTGTTTCGGTACCTCCTGAAAGAGTTCTCGCCTATCAGGCGAATTCGCCAGGTACTGGCACATTGCTGGTGACCAGAGACTCCGGTAATACGGGAAGCTTTTGCGCGGTTGGCCTGTTCGTAGATGGAAAAGTGGCGGCGCTGCTCAAGCCGGGAGAGGGAGTCTCCCTCCACGTCCCGGATGGGTCTGTTGTGGTCGGTGCTGCCTACCAAGGAAGCGGCATCTGCGGGATGGGTGCTGAGAGGCAGGAGCGTGAAGCGGTCGTCACAAGCGGAAAAGTAAAAAGCTACCGAATTTCAACGAGCGGAGACGGTGTTTTAGACATCCTACCGACCACTCTTTGAACCGCCACCGTGTCGAAAACAACACAGTGTGTTGAAACCTACACTGTGTTTTTTTCGCCAGGCTGCCTTCTTATCCAGTCTTTATCGCTTTCAACGCTTCAAGCAGATTTTTGAAGTTTTCAGGATCAAGAGGACTGCTGACTGTATGTGCCTCTGTTGTCCGACCGAAATAGCTGGACGTGAGGCCGGCACGAATTGCCACCTTGCTGTCCTCAGGCAGCAGCTCGATGAACGGCCCAATTGAGGCAAGCTCAAGTTCGGTCTGCCTGGCTCTATCAGCATTAGTACGGTGCCTAGCGGATTCGCGGGCAGTGTAGATAGCGGGCGAAGTAATCACGACTGCGTAGAACAAGCGAATGAGCACCGATATGGCGGTGTCCTGCGAAAAAGGCTCATGCCAAAATTTTATAAATGTAGCAATGGCGATTCCTATGCCCGCACCAAATATTATCACTGTCGCCCACCGCCAAAAGTTCGCGCTTTCACTCTCAGAATTGGCGATCCGTTGGTAGTTTCCAGTAACTCCAATATTGCCAACCACCTGCACGATGCGGGCTGCATCATCGCGGAAACTGTTGAGATCGGTAAGCGTCTTGGATGCAGCCAGAGCTTGAAGCTCCATCTCGTCCTTATACAGTTTTTGCTGTTCAAGGACAGCAGCGTCAAAAGCCAATTGGCGCGCACTCTCTGCCTGAGTGAACGCCTGATCAAGCTTGGCAACAGCCGCGGAGGCTTCCGCTCGTTCTTTGGCTGCATTCTCAATTGCTTCGTCAAGTTTCTTAGAGAGAGTCTGACTTTTATCGATTAGATCGATCAGGTCATTTGCTAATCCGTCACGGGTCTTGCTCAGCTCCTGTATCACGCCCTGCGAAAACTCTGCCTGAGCCTTGAACAAAGCAGGAAGGCTAGTCTTCCCGCTACTCTGGAGATGTGGAGTGAAAGCCCAAAAAGTAGACATCACGTTTTGGTCTAGCTGCGACGACGCGTTAACAATATGGCTAGGATTCCCGTTACCGATAAACGCGACGAGCTCAGCAAGTGGGGCCTGAATATGACTATTCAGCGTACTGAGCCCACCAGCGCTTGTGAGTTCTGCAGGTGTCTTATCTAGAAGCTCTTGAAGAACCTGGGCAATAGCAAAAACCTTATCACGGGCAAATGCATAGCCTTCATTTAGCGCAACTGCCTCGCTAGAAAACTCTGGCATTTTGCGCATATCCAGGATGCGCTGAACGGATGCCCTTAGCGGGGTTTCGTCGTAGGCAGCTCGAGTCATGGTTTGATAGCTCTTTTTTATGATGCCAAGAAGCTACTGTTTCGCCAGCACCTTGTCCACGAAACAAAAAGGTATGCCTATCCAGATACAGCCTTATTTTGCCTTTTTCAGGCTTTCCGCTTGATAAGTAACACCCAAAGTGCAACAGTATTAGTAGAACGCCCTAACTGATACAGGCACTCATCATGTTCATCCGCGCATACCTCCGAGCATCCACCGAAGAGCAAGACGCCGGCCGCGCCCGCGCCTCGCTCGAGCAGTTCGCCAGCGACCATAACAAGGTCATTGCGAGCGTGTACCTGGAGAACGCCAGCGGCGCCACCGCCGACCGGCCGGAGCTGCTGCGCCTGCTCAAGGATGCCCGCAAGGGTGACGTGTTGCTGGTGGAGTCGATAGACCGCCTCTCGCGCCTCCCAGTGGATGACTGGCAAAAGCTTAAGGCAGCGATCGACTCCAAGGGCCTGCGCATCGTCGCGCTCGACCTGCCGACCAGTCACCAAGGAATGTAGGACACCAAGGGCGACGAGTTCACCGGCCGGATGCTGGGTGCAATCAACTCAATGCTGGTGGAAATGATGGCGGCAATTGCCCGCAAGGATTACGAGCAGCGCCGGGAGCGCCAAGCCCAAGGCATCGAGAAGGCCAAGGCCGCCGGTAAGTATCAAGGGCGGCCAGTTGATGCCGATCTACACAAACGTGTTGCTGAGCTACTGCGCGCAGGAATAGGCATACGCGCAACAGCGCGGCACGCCAATTGCTCCACAACAACAGTACTGCGTATTAGGGATCAAGTTGCCTTTGAAGACAGAATGCCAAGCGTATGTTGAGCGTGTGCCAAGGATTCCGCCCCGAACGCCTTGCCACTGAGCAGGTGGTCAATGGACTGCAACAGCATTGAATCGAATTGACCATGCATCCAAGTCAATCGACTGTTGGATAAGAGCTCGAAGCTCTCTGATTTTTCCTCTCCGAATACGCTTCGGACTAGCCGTTTTATCGCCTCATCTTCGTACCAAACCATTTTGGTTTGGTCCGTTTTTCCCTGAATAAACAAGTAAACGATGCGACTTAAGAGAGCGTGATAGGTAGCAAAATGAGCCCATACCACCTCTCCCAAAAACGGGCGATACTTAGCCAGATCCCCAAAAAACTCAGTGACCATCCCGAATTTTAAGCCGAGAAGCTCCCCCCTCATTTCACCGGCATAAAGATTCATGATCTCAGGCCGCGTAAGGGCATCGGTAAGCACGATAATTGAAGGAAAGGCCTTTCGCGCAGTAAGAACTCCGACCCACAGGGCGTCGACGGCTTCGATTTTCCGGACGATCGTTGCCTTTTGCACCTCGGAGAAAGATGAGGCAGCTATTCGAAGCTGCTCAGCTTGCCGGTCGACTTCTGACTTTAGAAGGGTGAGGTTAGATTCACCTTGCTCCTTCAACTCAGCCTTCAGTTGCTCAAGCTGATGATCGTAGTGGTGCTTCAGCCCGGATTTAAGACGCTCACTAATCCAAACCCTAAAAAGCCAGGCCAGGACAGCGATCAGCCCTGCGGTGCCTACGGAGGAAGTAATCGCTGTTACGACGATTCCACTCAGTTCTTCCATGACGAGTTACCTCAAAGAAATTCACAAAAAAAAAGCTCCATCAGGTCGGCCCGATTGAAGCTTTTTTTTGTGTTTTGCTGTCACCCTGCTGTCACGAGAAAAGTGAACTGTCAGGTGATTGGCCTAATAGGCCCTATTTATATGGTGTCCCAGGGCCGGTTCGAACGGCCAACCTTCCCCTTAGGAGGGGGATGCTCTATCCAATTGAGCTACTGGGACTAATGACAGGCACGCAGCCAAGTGGCGTTGCGACGGACGGCGTGC